>ERZ1108170.1-NODE-1-length-335881-cov-6.116983_pt1 | contig 335881 bp, 296 predicted proteins | sample MGYA00403705_ERZ1108170 | MGnify/ENA primary metagenome ERZ1108170 (study PRJEB35170, sample SAMEA104062422) | human gut metagenome | biome: human gut; feature: human-associated habitat; material: faeces | place: Denmark | collected 2012-06-15 ...
GGATATTCCAATACTTTTTAGAACTATTGGAAAGCCTTTAGGGTTTATAGCGAAAAAAGAAATGTTAAAGGTACCTGTACTGGGATATTGGTTAGAAAAAGCACATTGTGTTCCGTTAGATAGAAGTAATGCTAGAGAGGCTGTTAAATCTATTAGTGAAGGAGTAAAAAATATAAAAGAAGGATTTTCTATGGTAATATTCCCTGAAGGTACTAGAGGAAAAAGAGGGCGTGTAGGTGAATTTAAAAAGGGGAGCCTTAAATTAGCCACAAGAGCTGAGGCATTAATAGTTCCTGTAACTATAGAAGGAGCTAACAAGGGATTTGAAGATGAAAGAAGATTTAAACCTTGTAAAGTAAGAGTTGTATTTGGTAAGCCTATAAATCCTTCAGAATTATCTAAAGAGGAATTGGTTGAACTTGCTACAAGTATTAGAGAAGAAATAGTAATGAACATAAAAGAAAATGGATTAAATTGATGTGATAATTCAATTTAATCCATCTTTTTTATAAAAAAATAAAAAAAAGAACCATTCTATATATAGAACAATATAGAAAGGAAGGTAATTATGAGATTTATTTTATCCAAAAGCAGTCAGCCTTGTATTATGTGCGGGAAATTGACCATTCATGTAGATATTTATTCGGAATCACACGTGTGTGGTTATAAATGTGCAAAAATGCTTGACGAAAAAATTTCAAAATATGAAAGCGAGGGAGAGGTTATATGAATTCGAAAAATAAAAAAATTATTATTGTATTAGTAGTTGCATTTCTAGTAGCCATTGCTGGTGGAATTGCTTTGTATATGTATTTAGTCCCCAAAAAAACAACAATATATGTATTCAAACAAAATGTTGCAGCTGGAACAGTGGTTACATATGACATGCTTATGCCGATTCAGGCCGATTCAGATATTTACGTTGCTGGCGCTAAGACGACTGCATCTGAGAGATATGTTACCGGAGCAAATGTGGATGCTGTACTGAAATCCGGAGATTCATTGAGAATGGATGTAACAGAAGGGATGCCGCTTACCTTATCACTATTAACAACATCAGGGGGATCAACTGTTGAAATGGCAATGAATCCAGAAAAAGTTGCAGTAACGATTGCGGTGTCAAGTGTTACAGGTATTACTTCTGAGTTAAAAGCTGGATCTAAAGTAAATGTATATGCTACTGGTCTATTTAGTAATAATGAATATAAAACTACATTAATATTTGAAGGACTACGGATTTTGGCTGTCAATAAAAACGATCAATCGTTAACGAGTGTTACTTTGGAAACTTCAACAGATGAATCCTTAAAGCTGATATATTATGCATCATCGTTTTCCATTTACTTAGGATTGATTGACAGCTCTGGTTATGAATTTAGAGGAACGGATGTTAGTTTTTCTGACGGTTCTGTACAAAATTACACAGGAATTGAATCAGAAGGTGGAGAAAATATTGAAAATCAAGATACGACAGCACCGGAACCAACTACAGAAAGCCAGCCAGAACCAACTACAGAAAGCCAGCTGGAACCGGATACAACGCAGATAGATACAACGCAGCAGGAGGCTTCAACAGAGGCAAGGTAATAGTTGAAATAATGTGAAACAAAGATATCCAAAAAATTAAGATAAAGGAGATTAAAAAATGTACAAGGACGAAAAAAATATACATTCACATGATTGTAGGTATAAAGATGATGATATGTTGCTTTATGCATATCTTGAAATCCACAATCAGCGGTGTTTATTATCTGCTAATGAGGTTTCGGTATTTGATGAATATTTGGAATATGCTCATAATGATGATAAAAACATCAATATTGATTTTGATCGCAATGACAAAAGTCCATATCAACTTGTGTATGGAGGGGTAATGTATCGTGAGGACATTGATTCAGGAGAAGTAGAATCATATCTTGAAAGTAATATTGGCTGTGCGTTGATTGATCTGGACGGAGAATCAGATTGTGATTTAATCGCATCTCAGTACGAAGCAATCAAATTATATAAAAATCATGCTAAAGGAAATTGGATGCCATTTGTTGCTTTAATGAGAACCCATCATACTCTTAATGATGCAGAGTATTCAATTACTATGTTTCCGTACACTGGAAACTATGTGTGGGAATGCATGGTCAATAAAGTCTTGTTGCTGGCATGTAGAAAAACTGTGGCAATTGACGGGTTAAATCCTCTTAATTGGGAGCAATATATTGACGAAGAACTGTTAATGCGGACTTTCTCGGTCGCAGATTTGTATATTCCGAAAAGTGATACGGAAGAATCAGTAGTTTAATACTTTCGACAGATGTAGGAGGACAATAAGATGGAAACAAAGGTGGAAGCATTTGGGAAAAGACTTGCAAAACTGATTGGAAGCAAGGGAATCACAAGAAGGGAGTTTGCAAAGCAGGCAGGCATTTCAGAAGTGTCAATATCACTGTACATCACCAAAAATAAGATTCCGCAGTTAAAAAATGCACGTGCAATCGCAAAAGCATTAGACATAACCGTTGATGAACTTTTAGAAGGAACTGGAAGACAAGGAGAGTAGAAATGAGAACAATTATAGTGGTAGATACTAATAGTTCTTTTGCTTCAGATATAGAAAGATGCCTAATTATCAATGATGATTATTCCTTGAGACTTGAAGTAAAGACTAATATTGATGATGCAATTAATGCAATTCCTCAAATCCATGCGGAGGAATTGGTTATTGCAGGATCTTTGATACAGAGCATTGATTGGAAAGAACTGAATATTAAAGTAACATCTTATGCCAGAACGAATACAGAACTTATGGCATCAGAAAATCTAAAAATTCCATGCTATGGAATAATCAGAAAAGCATCAGAACTTCTTGAGCTGATTGCAACTGGAAAAACGGTTCAATTCGAGGAATATGATGCAGGAGCAACGACGGTTTTAACATCTGATCAGTTACATCAGTCAACAATGAATGCCGCATCTTTTACAGAACAAAGTACTTTAAGTATTCAACAGCAACCTGCAAATATATCTACGGAAGTGATTGATTATGCGGCATATTATGGCATTACTCAGGAACAGTATGCGGAATGGTATACAAAATACTGTGAATGGTACTACTGGAATTATTATCATCCTGGCATTCCACAACCTCCTATGCCAGAAATCCCTAAGCCACTTGATCAAGCAGGCACACAGGTACAACAAGTGCAGAGTGAACAGCCGGAGTCCAAGCAAGATATTGTAGAATCCTTGAAGGGAAACGTGTTGACAGCTGATATGAGAACTCATGCAGAGGTAAATTTAAAAACTGGATTGGCAGAAAGAATTGAGGAGACAGCAAAAAAGGCTGTTATGAAAGATCTTGAAGGTACATCAAAGGCTAAGTGCATTACTGTATATTCAGCCAAAGGCGGCGTGGGTAAAACTACGATTGCATGCGAATTGGCAACATTTTTAGCTCTGACAGCTAAAGGAAAAAATAACTACAAAGTATGTATTGCTGATTTTAATATTGATTTTGGCGATGTATTAAACACATTATCCTATGATCCAAGAGGAGCCAATATGACGACCTGGGCGGCAGATATAAAATCAAGGATTGATAATGGAGAGAAGCCAGAGAAGATAAATTATTCTTTTGATCGAATTCAAACATGGCTGCAAAAAGGGGATAAGGATGGTTTGTATGCATTACTGGCACCTATCACTAACGCAGATTCAATGGGAATTGGTGAGCAGGAGATTAGTGTTATGCTTCGTAATTTACTTGAAAATTGTGGATTTGATTATGTAATCTGTGATACTGGCAATAACACGCGAGATTCCTCATTTATTGCATTGGAGATGGCAGATGAAATTCTGTTAGTCTTGACACAGAGCGTAAATACAGCTAATTGCAATAATTCATTTCTGTCTACAATTTCTCGAATTGGATTCGATATGAGTAAATTTAAACTCATTATTAATAAAGTAAAACCTGCGAAACTTGTTGGAATTTCCGCGGATGAGCTTGAAACTGCTTTTATAAATCCACAAACAGGGAAACCTTATAATTTCGAGTGCTATGCAAAAATAAAGGCAGACGATGATGTTACATCTGCGTGTAATCTAGGAGAAGCCCTTGTATATGATTCATCACATGAATTCACCAAATCAATGGGGGGAATCGTAAACAAAATTCTCGGAAGAAAAAGTGTTCTTCAAAAACAGGAGAAGAGAACATTGAGTTCTTTTTTCAAAAGGAAAGGAAGATAAAAAGTGCCCGTATTAAAAGAAAAATTACAAAATGATATGGATGAACGGCAGGCAATTATTTCTATGGTTGAAACCGAATATGTACGGCCGAGTGTGGAGGAACAGAATCTTGCGGATGCAATAATCCAAAAGATTTCAAAACGGTTTTCAATGGAATTGATCGGACATGAAGTTGGAGAACTTGAAGATGATATAAAAAAAGCAATAAACGAAGAGTGTTCAAATCTTCCAATAACATATGAAAAACAAAAAAGAATAGAAAAAACTGTTCTTCTTACCGCATTAGGAAATGGACCGATTGAGCAATATCTGCAAGATGATTCTGTTACCGAGATTGTTGTACAACGTTTTGATAATATAGTGATTGAGCGACACGGAATAATTGAAAAAGTAGAAAATGCATTTTCAAATGAAGAGCATTTGGAGACAATCATAAAAAGAATTGTCCAGCGTTCAGGACGTCAATTAAGCATTACATCTCCGATTGTAGATGCACGGCTACCTGATGGAAGTCGTGTTAATGCTACAATTCCCCCGGTATCCGTGGATGGAGCTACGCTTACTGTCCGAAAATTCAGCACTGATTTTTTATCAGGAAATGATTATGTATCTATTGGTTCTATGTCCAGGGACATGCTTTATTTCCTTAGTCTTTGCATCAAGGGTAAGATAAATCTGTTTGTATCTGGCGGAACCGGAACAGGAAAAACAACATTGCTTAATATGTTATCGTCATATATTTCACCAAGGGAGCTGATTATAACGATCGAGGATAGCTGCGAATTAAAATTGCAGCAGCCGAATGTACGACGCATGGAAACGAGACAGGCCACCAATGATGAGATGATGAATGTCGACCAAAAGACACTTGTAAGAGCAGCACTTCGTCAAAGGCCTGATCGAATCATCCTTGGTGAAACTAGAGATGGATCAATTGTTGATATTGTATCAGCGATGTCAACAGGACATGAAGGTTCTTTAACAACGATTCATGCAAACTCTCCAAGGAATATGGTTGATGTCAGAATCCCAATACTTTATTCGATGAATCATGATGCTGATTTTTCTGAGAAATCGATTGCATTGCAGATAGCAGAAGCTGTACAGATGATTGTGCAGATTAAGCGATTTCCGGATGGCTCACGAAAATTAACTCATATTTCAGAAGTAGATGGTGTCGATGAAAATGGAAAAGTAATTATTAATGATATTTTTATTTTTTTACAGGAAAAGCAGGATTTTTGTACAACGGGATATATACCCGAAAAGATCATAAAACTATTGCGAGATAAAGGAATAGATATTGATACACGAATTTTTACGAATTGAGAGGTGCTTTATGACATATTTACATATCGTGGCTATATGGATATTTTTTGTAATTCTGATCACAGTTGCAATTATTATATCTATATGCAATAAAAGAACAATATTATCGAAGGATATGGATTTTTTTACTTCTTATGTAACAAAAAAAAGAGATAAGCTCGAAAACAGCGGAATTGGATTGTCAGCCAATGCATATTTCCTAATAATGCTTATAATGCCTGTAATCTTGGGGGTAGGGGTATGGGTAATCAGTAAAAAAGCCGTTTTTGCGTTAATTGTTGCTCTGGCATCTGTATCCTTACCTGAAGGAATTGTCCGATTGTTGCAAAAACAAATCGACAAAGAATTTGAGGAAAGGTATGCAAAGTCTCTTGAACAACTGGGCGCAGCATTAAAATCAGGAATGACTATTTTACAGGCAGTGCAGGAAGTTGCGAATAATAAATTCATTCACGAATCAATACGCAAAAAATATCAAAATATAAATCTTGATATTCAAATGGGGGTTTCGATAGCAGATGCTTTCAGACATTTTGCTGAGAATACTAATAATCAGGATGCACGGGATGTAGCAATCGCAATCGATGTTCAGAGCGAAGTCGGCGGGAGAGAAGCAGATGTGATTATGAATATATCTGAACAAATTCACGATCGTATGATTTTTCGAAAAGAAATAAAAAGTATGTTTTCAGGGACATCATCAATGGTAACCATAATGGATTTTATCCCTCTTGGAATCATTCTGTACCTCTGTTTTATGGATAGTTCATATCTTAATTATTATTTTTCTAATATCAAAAATGTTATTTTGCTTTTATGTTTAATAGGATGCTGCTTGATTGGATCATTTATCAATCATCATAAATTACAAAAAATTATGAAGGGAGTGTAAAACATATGGAATTAAGAAATCGGGCAATCTTTATTTCGGTGATGTTTGGGTTAGCAATTTTTTTACTCATGATAGTTGTTATTGCAGTAACATATGATGTTTCAATCAAAAAGACACGTTATGCGAAAGATAACCCCAAAGATTGGCTTTTTTACAGATTTAATGATAAATTTTACAACGCACTTTTTGGAAGGAAAGATGAAGATGAGGTGGCTCTGAAATTGGGGATAAAAGTTGAGGATTATTATAAAAATTGTGAAATTGTAAGGCAAAATCCAGATATGCGGAACATAGTAACAAAAAATATATATGGTATTGCTGCATTGGTAATATTTTTCATATTTACTTTTTTGTTTAATCCGTTGTTTTTTCTTCTGGGTGCAGGATTATATTATGTAAATTCAAAATACCCCATTGATTCGGTAAAATCGAAAGCAAAAGATATGAGAATGCAAGCTGAAAAGGAACTTCCGCAATTTTTAGATTTATTGGCTGCGGAACTTGCAATAGGGTTGCCAATAGATCGTGCAATAGAAATCTTATGCATGAAGTATGATGGATTATTGTCAAAGGAGTTCCTTGAAGCATTGAATGATAGCAAACTTGGCGAATCAGGCGGATGGCAGGGAGCAATAGAAAAAGTTGCATCAAAGTATGATGTTGAGATGTTATCAGATTTCGTTCTCGATGTTACTGTTGCTTTCAATAAGGGAATTTCTGTTGCTCAATCTGTCAGAAAAAAGAATGAAATGATTACACAAAAGCATAAATATGCGATAAAAGAGCGGGCAGGACGGGCGGAAAACACGATTTTAATCCCAATAGCTTTATTGCAATTTATACCTATGGTTATTTTCATTTTATTACCTTCTTTGTCGACATTATCGAACCTTTAGGAGAAATAGTATGATAAAAATAGTTACGTTGTTTATATTATTTATATTGGCTTCAATCTCGGACATCAAAACACAAAAAATTCCTAATGCATTGTTCATTATGGGAATTTTATCAGGAATAATATTTGACGTTATGTACCCAAGACAAATTACAGACATAGTTGCTTCTTACGTCGGTATGATTGTGATTTTTTTAATTGGAAGTTTCCGGTTGATTGGAATGGGGGATATAAAAATGTGGATGGTACTTACAGTTTATGATGGTATCACTAAAAGCTCATGTATATTTTTATTGGCAACATTATCTTTTATTGTTGTACAGTTATTAATTGATCCACAAAAAATGAAACTGATGATATCTGGATTTTATCAGGCAGTCAAATATAAGAAAATAGAAGTAACTAACTATCATAAATATGAGTTCATTCCATATGTTACTTTCTTTGTTATTATGTATGAAATAGTGGTGATTGTATGATAAAAAAATTAAAAAAAGGAACAGGGACTTTCCTTGAGTTTTCAATCACATCCGTAATGCTTCTCTGGATGTTTTTGATGTTCGTAGGAATTTTTATAAAAAGATATACCATAGAAAACTTCGATTTGTATACGGATAGAATCAGTAGAGAAATCGTAGTATGTGATTCGCTGGAGGATGCGGAAAATAAAGCAAGATCAAAAGCATACGAATATTTTCAGGAGTTGAGTTATGTTGATATACAAAATCTTAATATATCTGTTGACTACCAGATAGGATCAGACCAGAGTTGGCATAAAGGAAGTTTTGTTACACTCACGATATCTGCTCCAATTAAATCTGCGATATTGATTGATAGTACAAGGTATGAAGCAAGTGTTATGGTTATGATTGAACATAACTAAAAAAAGGAGAATCTGATTGTGAAAAAAATTGACTTTCGAAAAGGAACAGGAACTTTTTTGATGGGTTACATGATAATGCTACTTGGTTTTATAGTATCACTGGTCTGTATTGAACAGATGAAAAGATATAATAATTCATTAGAAACACAGATGGCCGCGGATTCGGCATCAGATGGAGTTGCCGTTTATATGGCTGCAAATGATGGAGATTACAATGATGCCTATGCAAGAGCAGAGGAAATTGCTTCTTTATATAATCAAAACACAGATGTAGAGATAACAAATATAAACCTTGATCGAGAAGTGTTTGATAATGATGATAGGGCGAGAATTACCGTAACATCAATTTTCGGTGAAACCAGTAATGTAGATGATGTGTACGCAACAAATGGTAACAATTCCAATTATTATTTGTTAAGCAGGTTATCTGAAACAAAGTTCACAAGAGGAAATTCTGGTTTGTTATGGCCAGTATCATCCATAGGAACGATAACATCTCGATTTGGACGGAGGGAAAGTCCGGGAGGAATCGGATCTACATATCACCAAGGGCTTGATATAGCATGTCCAACAGGAACTCCAATATTAGCATCTAAATCTGGGGTTGTAGAAGCTGCTGGATATAATTCTGCTATGGGAAATTATGTATACATCAGACATAATGAATCTATGCGCACGGTTTATATGCACAATTCAGAGCTTCGCGTAATTGCAGGGGATCGCGTAGAAAGCGGTCAAGTAATTGCACTCTCAGGGAATACAGGGAACAGTACCGGACCTCATTGTCATTTCGGCGTTGAGATAAATGGACAATTTGTTGACCCTTGGTCATATCTGCAAATACCATCATCAATTCAGTAAAAAATATTTGCAAAGGAAGAAAATATGAAGAAAATTGATTTAAGAAAGGGTTCGGGAGAATTTGTTGCACTTTCAGTTGTTGCTCCTATGATATGTTCCATTATTATAATGTTGTGTGCATTTGTTCAAATATCAATAAATGTGCATCAACTTACCAATGCGACAAATGTTGCTGGGAGAAGCGTTGCAATTTGTTCATCTTTTGAAGATGCACAAGAACAGTCAGTAAGAGTAGCTCAGAGCGCAATTACATCTCCAGACATATATAATATTCGAACAATCGTAGAATATGCTAATGCTGATACAGAGTGGGAATCTGGGACACTTATAAAAGTAACTGTTTTAGCTGATATAAAAACTGTTGCTCCTTTTGTTGCAAGTGGTACCCGAAAGAAAACAACGATTGTAAGTGTAGAAGGCTCAATACAAAATGATGATCTGAATCTTTTAGCAGCTACAATAGCTACGGAATCATCTGCATCAACTGTTGAAGGGATGACCGCCGTAGGAACCGTTATCATGAACCGAGTTGAATCATCTTTATTTCCCAATAATATACATGATGTGGTATATCAACCGGGGCAGTTTGAGGTGACATGGGCGAGCAGTAATTTCCAAAATTATATTCAAAATGGTGCTCCTGATGCAGCGATTGAGTGTGCAAGAGATATTCTTAATGGAACAAGAACACCAATTTTAATGCAGCATAATTGTGTATCGTTCCGGGCGCATAGATCAAATGGACATAATTATGAAAATGATTTTCCAACAGGAGTGGACATTGCCGGGAACTGGTTTTTCTGGTGATTTTTAAAACCCGCCTTTTGTGGCGGGTTTTTTTATTTAATATAAGATGAATCAATCTATATATAGACGCAAAAATAAACCGAAGAAGGGAGGAATAATCATGGGGTGCGTTAAATTACGAAAATGGAGGACTGGATTATGGAAAATGTTGTAAAAATAAAGAGTTTTTACGATTTATCTGAAGATTCGGTTATGAAGCAAATCTTGTTGGATCATTATCAGATAATTATGAAACATTATGGCAACATTGATAAATTTGACATTGAAGGATTTAATATTGACGTCAAATTCTTTTACACGAAATGGTACGGGAATAAATCGTCCTTTGTAAGAAATTTATCGAATGCTGCGATATCATCTGCATATACCTTGATGGCAGAAGGAGCCCAGATGGGAATAGATATGGATTCTGAACTGCCACACATCGAATATGGGAAAATATCTTTTTGGTCGGATGAAGTGTCAACCATAAGTCGTTACTATAACGCCTATTGGCAAGGAATGAAGAATTTTCTAAATGGGCGGCATGAAGGAAATGAGTGGATAATGGACGATACATATTTTGATAATGTAGAATTGTTTACGAAAAAAATATCAGAAATAAATTTCAGATATTTGAAGCAACTGAAAAACTCCATGACAATATCATTGATCGGAGAGATCGAAGATATATATAAATGCAATCAATAAAAAGATCATCCTTATTTCGAAAGGAATAAGGGTGATCTTTTTATCTAAAAAATAAAATCACATTTTTTTTGAAATAGAATATTAAAAATGATTTTCCCATGACAATATAATAATAGGAGGTCAAATTAAATATGTATAGAGGTATTGTTAAAGGTACAGGTGAATTTATTCATGGAGATCTTATCAGTAGTAAGGAAGCAGAATATATTCATCCACATTACAATGATTCTTTCCTGATTCGGCATGACATCGCGAGTGATATTGTAATGTTTGAAATTGAAAAAAAATCACATGGACAAGGTGTCGGTTTTATGGATGTGAGCAAGGTAGAAATGTATGAAGGTGATATTATACAGGATGATCGGGGGCTGTATTGGGTAATTGGAAAAAACAGAAGTGCTGGAATGTTCTGGAAATATTTTCTTGACAGTGATTACCAGATCGGAGATTTATCTGAAGGATATCCTCTTGCTGATAGTAGGTATATCATTCCGGTGTATAGGATAGTGGGGAATATTCATACATCATCCATTGATAAATTTGTTGAGGAAAATGAAAAAAACGGTATTAAATATAGAAAAAAGCTGTTAAAAGATAATTCGCCGGAACCATCCTTAAATATTCCGGACTTTATAGATCTGGTATCGCAATTTCATGAGGGAGGAAACAGCAAATGAAAAAGAAAATGATTGTTGGAATAGTAATTGTTGCGATTGTTGCATTAACCGGAATCGGATTGTATCTGAAAGATAAGGGAAAACAGAAATTAGATACATATTCGGAATCGGTTGGAACTCAAACAGATGCCAACGCTAAAGAAATCGTAGACGGAAATGGGGCACATTTTTTTGAAGTAGGAAAGTTCCTTATATATATACCATCTGGATATACACGTGATACGTCAGATGAATCCGTATATTATTGGAAGGGTAACATGGAAGTGCAGCAGTCACCGACGGAAGTGACGGATTGTGAGATTTCCATATCTTATGAGCCTGGCAATATATACGACTATGATGAATTGAAAAATGTGTATTACGACAACATTCAGAAAAATTTCGAGGATATAAATATGACTACTATCCATATGGATGGTAAAAACTTTGCTTGTTATGAATATTCGGGTAAGAATTATTTTTATAGTACGGTTATTTTTACAGAATATGTATTTGGTAAAAATGGTAAGCATTTATGTTGCATAACAGCAAAGAGCAATCTTCAAGCTAAAGATAGTATTAAAGATATTATTATACTCATTGCAGGAAATAGTGTTCTAAAAGGAGAGTGATGAGAGATGTTGAGTATCGTAGGTGATGAAGAACTTGAACTTCGAGAAAATAGAGATGCAAAAAAAGTGCCTATATGGCGAAAAACAACCTTAACTGTTGAAGAAGCAGCGGAATACAGCAATATTGGCATAAATAAAATAAGTGAATTACTCAATGATCCGACATGTACGTTTGTCCTTTTTGTTGGTAAAAAAAGACTTGTAAAGAGAAAGGAGTTTGAAAAATTTATCGATAAAACAAAAGGTGTATAGAATTATATGCCATTGCGTGGTAATATATCATTGTTTATTGCGTAATGGCTTCTTTTTTTGAAAGGAGTTCAATAACATGGGAAAGGATTTAAAAGGAAAGGAATTAGGTGTTGGCATATGTCAGCGGAAGAATGGTAAATATTGTGCAAGGTATATTGATCGCTTTGGATGCAGAAAAAGTATTTATGATGACAAATTATCTGACGTAAGAAATAAACTGGCAATAGCAATTGCAGAAAATCAAACATTTTCAAGTATAAAAGATAATGTGAAATTGGATGTATGGTTTGATCGGTGGGTGGATGTGTATAAAAGAAAAAGTGTACGTCCAGGCACTCTATTAATATATACTCACATATATAAGAAAAACATATCTCCCTATCTTGGCAATTACAATATAAATTCTATTGTCAAAAGCGATGTCCAAAATTTAATTCATAAAGCATCTGATAAAGGCTATTCGTATGAACGACAAAGCAAAATAAAACTTATACTTTCAGATATGTTTTCGAAAGCTATGGATGATGATTTAATGGTTAAAAATCCAGCGAAAGGAGTAAAACTTGATGATAAAAAAGTGATTAATGCCAGGGCATTATCTATAAGCGATCAAGAAACATTCTTTGAGTGCTGCGCGGGAACATTTTACGACAATCTTTTCAATGTCGCTGTGAATACCGGATTAAGACCTGGTGAGTTGTTTGCACTAACAGAAGGGGATATTGATTTTAATAATAATCTAATTTCCGTATCTAAAACATTGGTGTATCAGAAATATTTGGATGAAGATTGCAAAAATTTTCATATTGAAGATCCAAAAACAAAACAAAGTTACAGAAAAGTTCCAATGAATAGCATTTGCAAAAAATATATGGAAAAGCAGATAATGCAAAAAAATGTAATTTCAAGAAAGCGGCCTAAGGAACAGTGCGATTTTTTGTTTACCACGCAGTTTAATACGCCAATTAATTCTTCGATATATTCTTCGGCAATAAAATCTATTGTTGATACAATAAATATGATGAGAGACGTAAGCGAAGAAATGCAATCGTTTGGAGGACATACTTTTAGACATACTTTTGCAACCAGATGTTTTGAAGCTGGTGTCCAACCTAAAGTTGTTCAATCATATTTAGGTCACGCAACGCTGCAAATGACAATGGATCTATATACACATATCATGGAAGAAAAGGCTTCAAATGATATCGAACTTATCGTTCCCAAAGATGATAATGTCGTAGAATTTGAAAAATATGTGGTGTAAAAATGGTGTATAATACACCACCTGTACTAAAAAAACAACGCAAAATCAATACTTTGAGCAGTGTTTTTATAAAAAATGGAATACTTATTACGTATACCAGAGCACACCGTATGACTGGACGAAGAAGGTTACGAATTAAGGGACGCAAGCTTCGTGATCGTGAGTATGTTATGAAGCAGGTAGCCGCAGAACATACCGCATATGTATGCATGGATGCCGAAATGTGGCACAAAGAAGATGATACATAAGATCCGCACGCTGATGCCGAGAATATTATAGATTAAGTTCTGGGTGGCGTAGCCGATTGCGTTCATAACGCTGGAAAGCGTTGTGGAGAGATAAATAAACGGACATAAAAATCCCATCAGCTGTAGCAGCGTTCCTGCTTCAGCACTTTCAAAGGCAAAGGTACAGATTGGCTTTGCGAAGAGAATATACAGGATGCAGGCGAAGCTGCCAAGCATGATGCAGAAAAGAGCACTTGATACAAGTGCTTTTTTTATTGCCTCGGTATCGCGTTTGGCGCAGGCGTAGGAAATGGACGGAAGTAGCATCGTGGAAAGCGAGTTCGTGATCGTTGCCGGAAAAAGCAGAAATGGGATCACGATACCGGTGATGATACCGTACATTTCCATGCTTGTATCGGCGTTGTTGTAATACTGGAAAAGAAACGTCGGAAGTATGATTGCTTCAAAACTGGAAAATAACGTAAAAATCAGGTTGTTGGAAGTAATTGGAATAATGTCTTTCAGCATTGGAATCATAAGGGATGATTTCTTTTTCACTGAAATGCACATATCTTTATCTAGCAATCTGTTCGCTTGATTCTGCATTCTTCGGAACAAGATATAACAGCTGACCGCGTAAAATGTGGCGCCCATCTCACCGATCACAACACCGAGTACAGCCGTTTTGGCGTCAACATGATCCTGCATATAAGAGATGGCAAGAAGGTAGACGGAACCAATCCGTATAATCTGTTCGATCAACTGGCAGCTTCCGGAGAAAACCGGTTTTTCATGTCCGATAAAAAATGCATTGATGCAGGCTTTTATGGCGACAAATGGAACCGCTGGTGAGAGAATGCGCAACAGGATACGGCAGTCGGTATTTTTCAGGATATGCATGGCGATGAAGTCACAGCCAAAGAAAAAGCAGGCAGAGACAAGCAGGCTCAGCACAAAACTCAAAAATCCACCGAAGCAAAGCGCACGGCGAGTATCGGAATATTTTTTCTTGCCAAGCAGATAGGATACATGTTTGGTAATCGTTGTTGCGATTCCCTGACAGCAAAAAGAAATGCCTAAGATGTAAAGTGGAAAAATAAGCTGATAAGTTCCAAGCTCTTTAACACCAATCAGCCGCGTCAGGAATATTCTATTATAAAAGCCGAGACATTTGGTCAGGATGCCGGTTATGGTCAGTATCAGGGTTCCTTTGATGATGGTTCGTTTTGACATGATGCTCATTTCCTGCCGGAGTCTTGGTTTATTATATTGGATAGGGCGATAAAATATGACAGTTTATATGGATCACGCAGCGACGACGAGCACCCATCCGGAAGTGATTCGTGCCATGCAGCCGTATTTTCACGACAAATTTGCGAACCCTTCCGGCATTTACAGTATCGCAAAGGAAAACCGGCAGAAGATAGAAAAATGCCGTCAGATGATCGCGGATACCCTGCATGCGAAAAAGAACGAGATTTATTTCACGGCAGGCGGTTCGGAGGGCGATAACTGGGCGTTAAAAGAGATTGCAGACACATACAGTAAAAAGGGCAGACATATCATCACGACAAAGCTGGAGCATCACGGAATCCTGCATACATGCGAATACCTCGAAAGGCATGGATTCGAGGTCACATATCTGGATGTGGATATATACGGACGTGTGAATCCGGTACAGGTGGAGCGGGCAATCCGGAAGGATACGATTTTAATATCCGTGATGTTTGCAAACAGTGAGATTGGAACGATACAGCCGATCGGTGAGATCGGAGCAATCGCCAGACGGCACAATGTATTATTTCATACGGATGCGGTGCAGGCGTATGGACAGATTCCAATTGACGTTGCATGCCTGCAGGTCGATCTGCTTACTGCGAGCGGACACAAATTCCGCGGACCAAAGGGAACCGGTTTTTTATATGTGCGGGAAGGGGTGCGTCTGCAAAGTCTGATCCACGGTGGGGCGCAGGAGCAGGGACTTCGGGCAGGCACAGAAAATGTACCCGGTATCGTTGGGCTTGCGACTGCCGCATACATTGCGGATGCCGCGATGGAACAGCGGATGAAGTATGAAATACAGATCCGTGAGTATATGATCGGTGAACTACTTACAACGATTCCGTATAGCCAGTTAAATGGACATCTGGAACAGAGACTCCCGAACAATATCAATATTTCCTTTCAGTTTGTGGATGGTGGGGCATTGCTGGTTATGCTGGATACACTCGGCATCTGTGCCTCTGGTGGATCGGCATGCACATCTGCGTCGAAAGAACCGTCCCATGTGTTAAAGGCAATCGGGCTTTCCGACGAACTGGCGCGTGGCACGATTCGGCTGACGATCGGGGAAGAGACAACAAAAAAGGATGCAGACTATGTGATTGCCTGCATCCGGGAACTCGTCGGGGGACTGCGGGAACAGTCACCTTTTTATGAGGATTACCAGTCGCGTTTTCACGCGGTAGATTAAGGAATCTTATGGAATTCCGGTTTGCGTTCTTTAAATGTCGTATAGTAACGGAAACCATGGGAGAGCAGCAGATCTCTTGCAGCATCAAAGCCGTAGCCGATATGCTCTGCATGATGCGCGTCGCTTCCGACGGTGATAATTTCTCCTCCGGCGTCCTTGTACATTTTCAGGATATCTGTATGAGGATGCGGGAAAGAGAGACCACGGTATAAGCTTCCGGTGTTGATCTCGATACCCTGACCACGGGCGACAAGAATCTGAAACAGCTCTTCAAAGATATCTGCATAATCGTGGATATCAAAAAGATCCGCCTTTGTCTTTCCGTAGCGCACGATATAATCAAGGTGTCCACATACATTGAAGTTGTCAAATTCTTTTACACAGGCAAGCAGCGTCTCAAAATAATGCCGGTAGGCAGACAGATCTTCCTTTCCCTCGAAATATTCCGGGTAGTATGGGTCCATGCCGTCGACGACATGCAGGCTGCAGATGATAAAATCCAGTTCCGGGTGTGCCTGCACGAAGGCATTTAATTTTTTCGTTGTCGATGGCATCACACCAAGTTCTACACCCACGCGAAGATCAAACTCTGGGACAAGCTTCTCAGAAAGAGCGTGGTAAGTGCGATAGTAGGAATCCAGATCTAAATCAAAATCCACGTCCGGTTCCTCAGGACGAACCGGGAAATCCATGTCATAATGATCTGTAACGCAGAGGGCAGACAAGCCTTTTTCTTTTGCGGAGGCGATCACTGCCTGTATTGGTTCGTCACAGTCACTGGAAAAATCCGTATGAAAATGATAATCGGGAAATAGCATGGTTTAATCCTCCTGTAAAATATAATGCATAAAATACTATGATTTCACGAAAGCTATGATTGCTAATTATAACGTATAATCTTATAAAATCCAATAAATTTGGAAAATCACGCACTTTTTGAAAAAAATTACAAAAAATAGTCTTGAATTTTACTATAAAAGAAGTTATGATATTTGATGTAAGTTTTTAGATGAATTACTGCAGCCATGCAGTATTTAAATCTTAATAATTAAAACTTAGGAGGATTAAAAAATGGCAGTAAAAGTAGCAATTAATGGTTTTGGACGTATCGGACGTCTTGCATTCAGACAGATGTTTGACGCAGAAGGTTATGAAGTAGTTGCAATCAACGACTTGACAAAGCCTTCTATGCTTGCTCACCTTTTGAAGTATGATTCATCACAGGGTAAGTATCAGTATGCAGATCAGGTTTCTGCTGATGATGAAGCAGGTACAATCACAGTTTGTGGTAAGACACTTAAGATCTATGCTGAGGCAGATGCTAAGAATCTTCCATGGGGAGAGCTTGATGTAGACGTTGTACTTGAGTGTACAGGTTTCTATGTATCAAAGGCTAAGTCACAGGCTCATATCGATGCAGGTGCTAAGAAGGTAGTTATTTCAGCTCCAGCTGGTAACGATCTTCCTACAATCGTATATAGCGTAAACGAGAACACACTTACAGCAGATGACAAGATCATCTCTGCAGCTTCTTGTACAACAAACTGTCTTGCTCCTATGGCTAAGGCACTTAACGATTACGCTCCAATCCAGTCAGGTATCATGTCAACAATCCACGCTTACACAGGTGATCAGATGGTACTTGATGGACCACACAGAAAGGGTGATTTCAGACGTGCTCGTGCAGCAGCTGTAAACATCGTTCCTAACTCAACAGGTGCAGCTAAGGCTATCGGTCTTGTTATCCCAGAGCTTAATGGAAAGCTCATCGGTTCTGCACAGAGAGTTCCTGTACCTACAGGTTCTACAACAATCCTTACAGCAGTTGTTAAGGGTAAGGACGTAACTAAGGAAGGCATCAACGCTGCTATGAAGGCTGCAGCTTCTGAGTCTTATGGTTACAATGAGGAGCAGATCGTATCTTCAGATATCGTTGGTATGAGATATGGTTCACTCTTCGATGCTACACAGACAATGGTAGCTCAGATCGCTGACGATCTGTACGAGGTTCAGGTTGTTTCTTGGTATGATAACGAGAACTCATACACAAGCCAGATGGTTAGAACAATCAAGTACTTCGCTGAGTTGGCTTAATTTAGTCAGACTCTTTTAGAGAAGACCTACAAGGGTCCGGTCTTAATTGGACCGGGCCCTTATTTTTATCATTTCAAAATCCAGGAGGAATTTATAATGTCATTAAATAAGAAATCCGTTGATGATATCAACGTAAAGGGACTTCGTGTTCTTTGCAGATGCGACTTTAACGTACCTTTGAAGAACGGCGAGATTACAGACGAGAATCGTCTGGTTGCAGCTCTTCCAACAATCAAGAAGCTGATCGCTGATGGCGGTAAGGTTATCCTTTGCTCTCACCTTGGAAAGGTTAAGACAGAGGAAGACAAGCAGACAAAGACTCTTGCACCGGTTGCAAAGAGACTGACAGAGCTTCTTGGACAGGAAGTAAAGTTTGTACCAAGCTTAGAGGTTGTTGACGATACAGTTCGCGCAGCTGTAGACGCTATGAAGGATGGCGAGGTTATCCTTCTTGAGAATACACGTTTCAGAGCAGAAGAGACAAAGAACGGAGAGGCTTTCTCTAAGGATCTTGCAAGCATCTGTGACGTATTCGTAAACGATGCATTTGGTACAGCACACAGAGCACACTGCTCAAACGTTGGTGTAGCTGCACTTGTTGATACAGCTGTTGTTGGATATCTGATGCAGAAGGAAATCGATTTCCTCGGAAATGCAGTTGAGAATCCTGTAAGACCTTTCGTTGCTATCCTTGGTGGTGCAAAGGTTGCTGATAAGCTGAACGTTATCTCTAACCTTCTTGAGAAGTGCGATACACTCATCATCGGTGGTGGTATGGCTTACACATTCCTCAAGGCTAAGGGATATGAGATCGGTAAGTCACTTGTTGACGAGACAAAGCTTGACTACTGTAAGGAAATGATGGAGAAGGCTGAGAAGCTTGGCAAGAAGCTTCTGCTTCCAGTAGACTCTGTTATGATTGACGATTTCCCTAACCCAATTGACGATCCTACAATCGCTACAACTATCTGCGATGCAGACAAGATGGATGCATCTAAGGAAGGCTGCGATATCGGACCTAAGACAATCGAGCTTTACTCAGAGGCTGTTAAGACAGCTAAGACAGTTGTATGGAACGGACCTATGGGTGTATTCGAGAACCCGGTTCTTGCAACAGGTACAAAGGCAGTTGCAGCAGCACTTGCTGAGACAGACGCTACAACAATCATCGGTGGTGGTGATTCTGCAGCAGCTGTTAACCAGCTTGGCTATGGCGACAAGATGAGCCACATCTCAACAGGTGGTGGAGCTTCACTTGAGTTCTTGGAAGGTAAGGAACTGCCAGGTGTTGCAGCAGCTAACGATAAGTAATTATATTTAAGGAGATAAAAGAAATGGCAAGAAAGAGAATTATTGCAGGTAACTGGAAGATGAACATGACTCCATCAGAGGCTGTAAAGCTTGTTGAGGAGTTAAAGCCATTAGTAGTAAATGATGATGTAGATGTAGTTTACTGTGTACCAGCTATTGACATCGTTCCTGTTGTTGAGGCTGTTAAGGGCACAAACGTACAGGTTGGTGCTGAGAACTTCTACATCGAGGACAAGGGTGCTTACACAGGTGAGATCAGTGCACCAATGCTTGTAGATGCAGGCGTGAAGTATGTAATCATCGGACATTCAGAGCGTCGTGAGTACTTCAAGGAAGACGATGCATTCTTGAACAAGAAGGTTAAGAAGGCAATCGCTTCCGGACTTACACCAATCCTTTGCTGTGGTGAGACACTGGAGCAGAGAGAGATGGGCGTAACAATGGATTGGATCAGACTTCAGATCAAATCTGACCTTGCAGGCGTTGCAGCAGATGATGTAAAGAACCTTGTAATTGCTTATGAGCCAATCTGGGCAATCGGTACAGGTAAGACAGCTACATCTGATCAGGCTGAGGAAGTATGTAAGGGTATCCGTGAACTCATCGCTGAGGTTTATGACACAGATACAGCAGAGGCAGTTCGTATTCAGTACGGCGGTTCTATGAACGCCGGCAATGCGAAGGAGCTTCTTGCAAAGCCAAACATCGATGGTGGTTTGATCGGTGGTGCTTCTCTGAAGGCTGAGTTCGGTCAGGTTGTAAATGCATAAATCAAAATAAATAGGTATGCAGATTATGCCCTCTTGGCTAATATAAAAAAGCCTTGAGGGTATTTCTGTATATATAAGAAGGGGAGATTATATGAAGAAAAGAATATTATCATTTATTTTGTCAATTATCTTAATTCTATCTGTATGGCCGGGGACATCGGTATCTGCGGAAAGCCCATATGCATATACGGTTACACCACAATTAACAAAAGCAACTATTGATTATCTGAATGAGATATATGTTAAAAAATATCCACAGCTTGGTTTGGAATTTATGTATGGTGGAGATGCAGATAAGGCATCCTTAAAACAATTGGCGGATGTTATAACAAAAGGATGTACAACAAGTGAAGATAAGGCAATTGCGATATCTTACTGGGCAAGGCAGAATTTAAAATATCAATCTATACTTTCAATGGAAGTGCCGTATTATCCAATGGATGTATGGAGACAAAAATATACAAATTGTCTTGGATATGCGCTTATGATGACTGAACTTATGCGATTAAAAAACATTCCAACGGTTATGTGCGCGGGGCAGACCGGAAGCATGAAAAATTATTACCGACTGGACAATGTTGCGACGACTATGGGACATGCATGGGTATATGCATATTATAATAATGAATGGCATTTATATGATCCATTGTTTAATAATTATGGTATAACAGATACTAATAAAATGGCTGAGCTTTATTTCCCAATTCAAGTTGAAGGAATAAATATGGCTTATGATGGAATGGATAAAAAAATAGCATATAACGGAACAGGAATATATTATGAAAATGATAAGTTTATGTTTTATGCACAAGGAATTCCAGCTCTTGAATATTATGGTACAGATGGCGCTGATTGGTTAGGACGTGTCAATGATGAAATAGCCTATATGGCAAAAATATATAGTTATAATCCTGATACATACGTCCGTTGTGGATATGAGTATATAGATAAGCCAACAACTGGAATGCAAAACAATCAATGTATGACAGATGGTTGGTTTACATATGGAGAGGAAAAATATTTTGCAAAACCGAATGGTTTACTGTACAGCAATACAATAAAAAAACGAAATAATCAATTATATTTTATGGCGTTTGACGGGTCGGCAATACCAATTAAACAAGATTATCGATTTGTAAATGGCTATCCTGCGGTTGAGGTAGGAAAAACATATCAGGTAATACCGGATTGGGTAGAATCAGAAAAAAAACAAGGCAGAATTATCATATGGGAGGTTCAAAAAGAAACAAGTGAAAATCTTATTTCTGTTGATCAAAATGGTGTAATAACAGCAAAAGCACCGGGACTGGCAACTGTATCTGTTTATTCGAAAGACAGTGCAGATTCGGACACACATTATATGTGGACCTATATACAGATATCTGTTGTTAATAAGATGATTATTCCATTGGCAGCTAACGAAAAAGCAGCACAAATACCGGATGACATAAAATATTCTTCTGCATTATTGACAGGTTCTGCACATATACAAACATATGGCGATACAAACGGTACAATTACAGAAAAAGATGGCTATGAGACGTTAGTATTGGGATCACGAGGAAAAGGAAAACGCTTAGAGGCAATCACATTAAATTTCAACAATACAACCGGGTATCAAGGTGAGATTGAATACCGTGTACACAGACAGACATACGGATGGACAAATTGGATGAAATCTACAATGCAGGCAGGCACGGTTGGTCAGGCAAAACGACTGGAAGGAATTCAAATACGTCTGACTGGGGAGCTTGCAAAACATTATGATATACGTTATCGCGCACATATACAAACATATGGAGATAATCAAGGTTGGGTATATAATGGTGCGTTGGCAGGAACCACAGGCGAAGGGAAACGACTGGAAGAAATACAAATTCAGTTAATTCCGAAAGATACAAGTGGGCAGGTGGCAAGCGTTCATTATCGTGTTCATAGACAGACATATGGATGGGAAAATAAATGGGCAAAAGATGGTCAGGTCTCTGGCACGGTTGGTCAGGCAAAACGTTTAGAGGGAATTACAATTACAGTAGATAACCCCAAATATAGCGGAGGTATTCGATATAAAACACATGTACAAAGTTTTGGCTGGATGAATTGGGCTGAGAATGGAGAACTATCAGGAACGTACGGACGTGCAAAAAGGCTAGAAGCAATACAAATTGAATTAACTGGAGAAATGAAAAATCATTATGATATTTATTATCGCGTGCATGCACAGTCTTTTGGATGGCTTGGATGGGCAAAAAATGGGGAGTCATCAGGAACTGCAGGGTATGCGAAGCGTTTAGAGGCAATACAAATTTTGCTTGTTCCAAAAGGTGGAAGTGCCCCTTCCAATAATTATCTTGGGATAAATGCAAATAGAAAACAGGCGTTTATTTCAAAGTAATTAAATAGATTTCGTAGAATAAAAATTCACATGACTGTGACAGGTACCCCTCTTACTGGACATCCAGTGGCAGGGGTACTTTTTTATGTAAATGAATTGTAATTTTTTAAAATTACTAATATAAATGTTATTATTTATGATAATATAAAATAAGTTCTAGTATTTTTAGTTGTATAAAAGATAAGATAGGATGATAATGTAATGCAGAAGACAAGAATCTTAATTGTAGAAGACGAGACAGCGATAGCGAAGATGATCGCGATGAATCTTCGCGTGGCAAATTATGATGCGGTAATCTATGAAGATGGTGCAGAAGCGGCAAAGGGATTAGAACAGGATCATGCATATGACCTTGCGTTGTTAGATGTGATGGTTCCGGGCATGGATGGATTCACATTACTTCCAATTGTTCGGGAGTATGGAATTCCGGTTATCTTCCTGACAGCAAAGGATGATCTTGCGTCGAAGATCCAGGGCTTAAAAGGCGGTGCGGAAGATTATATTGTAAAGCCATTCGAAGTACTGGAGCTTCTGGTACGGATTGAGAAGGTGCTTGCCCGTACAAAGCCGGAAGAGCATACATTATCGGTGCTGAATCTGGAGATTGACTTCGAACAGCATACCGTCCGGCAGGATGGCAAAGAAGTATCACTAAAACCGATGGAATTCGAACTACTGGCTGTGCTTGCCAAAAACAAAAACCGCGCGATATCCAGAGAGAATCTGCTTCGCATGGTCTGGGGCGTCGAATATATAGGCGAGACACGTACCGTGGATGTTCATATCGGACAGCTTCGGAAGAAACTGAATCTGGCAGATCATATTAAGACTGTATCAAAGCTCGGATACAGATTGGAGGAGTAAGTTGAAACTTCAAACATGGATTACATGGCTTTGCTGTATGGCAGTTTTAATTGCAACAATCATCGTAGATGTGCTTGTATGGAATGTCGAGCGGAAAAATATAATGAGTGAGGCGACCTCAAATGCCTTAAATGAGATGTATTCTCTTGCGGATGCGTATAATCAGACGTTTGAGCGAAGTCAGTTTACAAGTAACTCGGATGAAGTTATGGATATACAACTACAGTATTTCTTCAAGACAAGATTGGATGAATACACAATCTGTGTCCGCTATCAGGAGATAGATGGAACTTTGGTCAATGATGCCGAGCACGGGTATTTTGTATATAATCATACGGTTCTTTCTCTGGATGATGTTGAGAATAACGATTATAATTCGATTGCGAATGAAACGATTTCCTATGGAACGCTACACTATCAGGATTCCGAATATCTAATCTGTAAATATACGACGAAAAACAGATTAAGCATCTATCATCTGACGTGCATTGATTATGCAAAGGATAAACTTCGAAATCTGACGATGTATATGATTGTAATCACATTTAGTGTTATGGTTGTAATGAGTATCATTGTCGCGTTGATTCTCCGGCATAGTCTTCGTTCACTCAAGGAACTGAACGCGACAGCCGCGGATATTGCGAAGGGAAATTATGACAAGCGTGTGAATGTCAGAGGGAAAAATGAAATTGCGACACTTGGTACGACTTTTAACCAGATGGCGGAAGCTGTCGAGACACGTACAAAGTCATTGGAGGAATCGGAACGGCAGAAGACGCTTTTCATGGGGAATCTGACACATGAGCTGAAAACTCCGCTTGCCGCAATCTCCGGGTATGCGCAGACCTTGCTTACCGTGCGGCTGGATGAGGCGGATGAAGCTGAGGCACTTGGCTATATCGACGAGGAATGCAAGCGGCTTGAACGTTTGTCGAAGAAGATGCTGCGCCTGTTGGAACTTGATACGGAGCAGAAGCTGGAATTGCATGAGATTCCGGTCAGACAGCTCTTTGAACGGACGGGGCGTTTGTGCCGGAAGCTACTAGAGACAAAAGGTGTCACGCTTCAGTATGAGGAACACGGTGAGTGTTTCCTGGCGGAGGAAGATCTGATGACCGAAGTGCTTGTGAATCTCGTGGATAACGCAAATAAGGCAAGCAAGCAGGGAGATACGATCCGGTTGATTGCGAATGATCATCAGATTCTGGTGCAGGATACAGGATGCGGAATTCCGGAAGAGGAGCAAAAGAAGATTCTGGAGCCTTTTTATATGATTGACAAATCGCGCAGCCGGAAGAACGGCGGTGCCGGGCTGGGACTGGCGCTTACGGCATTAATCCTGAAACGGCATGATGTGACATTGGCAATCGAGAGTGAGGAAGGAAAAGGCACGACAATGATTTTGAATTTTCCGGTAGGCTAGTTCGGGTGAGATGGCGATAATATTTTGATATGTCGTACTTGTTGATATGTATGAGCATAATTCTAATATATGATATTGGTAATTGGTTGAATAAATGGCATATTGGGAGGTTTCCTCCGGATATGCCATTTTTTATGAATTTACAATTTGTTTAAATAATGATGAATACTCGATGTGGTATGAAGTGTTAACATAACATCAACATACAGAGAAACATATTTATCATGCTTAAAAGCCAGATAAATATCATTGAAACTCACTAAAACTAATAGTAAGAAGAGCAGAAAGGAATAACAACCATGAGAAAATATAAACGTATTGCAAGTATCTTCGTTGCAGCCACACTTACCGCATCATTATTTGCGGGGTGCCAGAAGAGTCCGGAGAAAGAAATCGTATCGAATAAAGACATGGATAATATGATCGAGCAGGCACAGGATACGCAGTCGTCAACAACCGAGGTTGCGGAGGTTGCCAAGGATTATGATACCTATCAGACTGATATCAAGGATGACAGCCTGCATGTGACAGTCCATGCGGACGCACAGGTAGATATCCCGGATACGAGTCAGTTGTCAATCTTCCGTGTACAGCAGATGCAGTTTGATCAGGCGTTTCTCGATCAGGTACGGACTACTTTATTTGGAGAGCAGACATTGTATGACGGAACCTGCTTGAGTCAGTTGACAAAAGCGGATTATGAGTCCGAGATTCAGGCCGGAAAAGATGACATTGCGGAAATTCAAAACAATAACTTATATTCGGATGATGATAAAGAGGTTATGATACAGGAGCGGCAGTCTAACATTGATGAATGTCAGGCAAAGTATGAGACTGCACCAGAAGCAATCAACTATACCGGCAGTCCATCGGATAATCAGATTCACAGTATTTCAGAGCTTGTATCAAACAATCCATCCAATGAATATTATTCATGGCAGAGTGAATTTGATGGTGCAAATGCCAGTATCTTTTACGGAATCAACGATGCTTCCAATGGTTCATATCAGTCACTGTATCTGCAGAACAATGAGAACTATGGAAATCTGATCCGATATCGAAGCTCAAAACTTGGATATATTAATGTTGGTTCCTCTGTTATGAGTGGTGGAAATTACTCAGATGCAGTACCGGAAGAATATAAGTTTGCAATGGAGGAAGCACACTGGGTATGGCCGGCAGATGAGGATATGCCGATTGACAAAATCAGCGAAGAAAGCGGTATGGCAAAAGAGGATTTCATCGAGAATACGAAAGATGTGACAACGATTTCCGAAGCGGATGCCAGACAGAAGGCAGAAGATCTGTTGCAGTCTTTAGGGATGCATGATTTTACATATTATAGCGGTGGACTTGTCACGGAAGTGACAGAGTATAACAAAATTGAAGCCCTGCGTCAGAGCCTTGGTGGAGCTCCATATCGAACAGTCTATGCTTTCCGGTATCAGCGATGTATCGATGGTGTTTTCGTAAACAACGACGGTGGAAGCAAGATCGTTGATGAATGGCAGGGAGATACTTATAACAAAAAATTATGGTCGACCGAAGATGTAGTAGTCTTCGTTGATGACGATGGCATTGTTGGATTTGATTATCTTGTTCCACTGGAAGTTACCGATACGGTTGTAGAAAAATCAACATTGAAGAACTTTGATGAGGTCAAGGATATCTTTGAACAGATGGCAATTACAATGAATGCGGTGAATTCGGAAGAGGCAAGTGACGGAAATGTAACGATTGATATTGATTCTGTGAAGCTTCGCTATACAAGAATCAGCGAGAAAGACAGCTTTGATACCGGACTTTTGGTTCCGGTCTGGGATTTTATCGGAACAAAAACAGACCAATATGGATATGAGGTTCAAAACGCAGTTATTATGTCCATCAATGCGATTGATGGTTCGGTGATTGACCGAAGTCTTGGGTATTAGAAAACGAAAAAAATGGGATTTATGATGAATGACAAAAGGAATATTGTTCTTTTATCAATCAATGCAATCAATGGAACCGTCATTGATAAAGATCTGGGGTATTAAATGAACAGTTTTGAGACAGACGTGAAACGAGCGATAATTTCAAAAGGATTTCTGGCAGGATTTGTGTTAGAGCTTCTTATCTTCTGGAAGGTAGGCGGTGACTCGGAGTTATTCCGGGTGACCGTTCCTGTCATATCCACGTTTCCATATGCAACTGCATGGCTTGCCGATTATCAGAGCGGGTATATCAAGGCATATCTGCCAAGGTGTGGAAGAACGTCCTATATCTGTGGCAAGTTCCTTGCATGTGGGATTGCAGGCGGATTGGTTGAGATGCTTCCGTGCCTGTTATACCTGCGTTTTGCCAAGAACGCCGCAGCATTAAATCCGTTGCTTATTTTCTTCTCAGCGATGGTGTGGGCGCTGCTTTCCGCGACACTTGCGGCAATCTCGAACAGCCGTTATATCGCGTATGGCGGAAGCTTTGTCATCTACTACATATTGGTGATCCTGCATGATCGGTATTTCGAGGACATCTACTGTCTGTATCCATACGAGTGGATCCAGTTTCAGCATACTTGGCTCTTCGATGAGCAGGGCATAGTGATCCTGCTTAGCAGTCTGTCAGCTCTGCTGTTTTTGATCTATTACAATACGGTAAGGAGGTGCATCGAACGTGTATAAACTAAGACAGATACTGCTTACCGCGTTTGCAAATTTCAGAAGATGGAAGAAGAATCCGCAGATCATACTGGCGTTCTGCCTTGCATTTATCGTAAGCTTCCTGCTTTCCGACAAGGTGCTTGTATTCGCGAAGGAGCATGACACGATCCTGCAGATGGCAGAGCCGTTCATCTGGACATTCGGCGATGCACAGTCGGTGCTGATCATCTCGTTACTCTTGCTTTTGTTATTTGCAGATATGCCGAACCTTGGAAATGATGTCCCACTTTTTCTGGTGCGGATTGATCGGAAGGTATGGGTGCTTGGACAGATCCTGTATCTGATACTCGCAACGTTTCTGTTCCTTTGCTTTATCCTGCTTTCTACCTGTATCTTGGCGAGCAGTCAGGCATTTGTAGCAAATATGTGGAGCGATACAGCAGCAGTGCTTGGGTATTCGAACATCGGCTATGAGCTGAATGTGCCGTCGTTCGTGAAGGTGATGGAGTTAAACTTCCCGTATCAAGTCATGTTCCATATATTTGGACTGATGCTTGGGTATTCGATCGTGATGGCAGGAATCATATTATTTTTCAACATGGTGAAGGACAACGGCGGTATGATCGCAGGTATCATCTATTCGGGATTCGGGTTCCTGCTGACACCGGATACACTGTCGGATATCCTGCATATCCCGGCGGTGCAGTCGCGGTATGCAAACATCATATTCGGCTGGATATCACCGCTCAACCATGCGACGTATTACATGCATAGCTTCGGCTATGATAATCTGCCGAAACTATGGGTATCGTATGTATTTTTTGCAGGGGTGGCACTTTTGATATTTATATTGTGTCTGCTCCGGATCCGCAGGTATACGTTCCAGTTTACAGGAACACAGTTACGATAATTACATTATGTAAATTAAATGAATGAATAACCAAGAATCAGAATACGAAAACGAGGTTCATAGATAGATGGAAGAAACCAGAAATGAAAATAATCATGAAAAAGTGAACGAACGCAAACATGGAATCGTCGTGGAACATGTCTACAAATCCTTCGGGAAAGAACATGTGTTAGTCGATGTGAATCTGGAGATTCCACCGGGGAAGATCTACGGCGTGGTTGGAAATAACGGAAGTGGAAAAACTGTGCTGATGAAATGCATCTGCGGATTTATGCATCCGGACAAGGGGCAGATCTATGTCGGGGGCAGCCGTGTCGGGAAGGAATGTGATTTCCCGGACAAGCTCGGTGTGATTATCGAGACACCGGGATTTCTGCCGGCGTTAAGTGGATATAAGAACCTGAAGATTTTAGCAGATCTGAAAGGCAGGATCGGGAAAAATGAGATTATCGAGACATTACAGCGCGTCGGCTTAAATCCTAAGATGAAAAAGCCGGTTTCGAAATATTCGCTTGGTATGCGGCAGAGACTTGGTATCGCACAGGCAATCATGGAGAACCCGGACGTGCTGATCTTGGACGAGCCATTTAACGGACTTGACAAAGCGGGTGTCGCGGAGATGCGGCAGCTCTTATTATCCCTGAAGGAAAGCGGCAAGGCAATCATGCTGGCAAGCCATAATGCACAGGATATCGAGATGCTGTGTGATTATGTACATGAAATGGAGGACTGGAAATGAAACGAAAGCATATAGCGAGGAAAATATTTGCGATGACAATCGCGGCAACGATGTGTATGGGATTATCTCCGGCAGGAAGTGTTCTTGCAGCATCCGATCAGATGGTATCCTATACCGCAGTGCAGGCAGATCCTACCCAGCCGACGACACAGGAGCCCGCAACCACACAGGCAGACACAAACACAAAGGATGACAAGGATACACAGAGCGAGACAGTGACATTGAACATTGACAATGAGAACCAGTACGATGGCATGGAGAAGCCTTATGCACAGGGCTATGTACCGATCAATGCCAACGGCTCGGTCCGCATTGTATTTCCGATACTCAGTGAAGGAGAACTTCGGGGGAACACATTACGGGCGGCGCTTGATCTGGGCGATGCGCAGACAGCACCGTTCGTATTTAAAAACTACGAGAAGGATATCCGGTTGCAGACCGTCAAGGTAAATGCAAACACCAAAGAGGTTTCCGCCTACGTGGCAGATTTCACCGTAGAATTAAAGGGAAAGCGGACAAATGGCTCTTATCCGGTGATTCTGAAGGTCACAGCGAAGGATACAAAGGGCAATGCGGTGGAGCAGGAATTTACCACGTATGTGACAATCAGTGATGGCATCGATCCGGATGCGACGACAGAAGCCGTGGCAGAGCCAGTCGCCGAAGAACTTCCGACATTTGCTCCAAAGGTTATGGTAAAATCCTATAAATATTCAAAATCAGAGATTCAGCCGGGAGATGAAGTAAAGGCAGATATCGTCCTGCTCAACACAAGCAAAGAAAATACAGTGAAGAACATGACTATCGCAGTGACTGCTGATACAGAAAGCTTTACCCTGCTCAGCCAGTCCGACAGCGTCTATATCGAGAAGCTTGCTCCACAGGAGGAGAAAACGATCACATTTTCTTACCGGATCAACGCGAAGACCGCTGCCGGACAATACGATTTAGAGCTCGCCATGGACTATGCGGACGGTGAGGGAAATACATATTCCACTTCCGGCAAGGCGAAGATCACGGTACAGCAGTCCTCTGAGATGCAGTTTGACGATCTAAGCTTTCCAAGTGAGGTAGTCGTGGCGGATGTTGTGGAAGCCAAAGTGCAGGCAATGAACTTAGGCAGAAGTAAGATCTATAATGTACGGGCTGAGATTGAGGCAGATGGATTAAAGCCACAGGGAACAATCTTCATCGGAGATATGGAGGCAGGAACCGCGGCAACCGGAAGCACACAGGTATCCGTCAGTTCACTGTCCGGAAGCAAGCTGTATGGAAATACCGAAGGCACGGTCACTTATTATTACGAGGACGAAAGCGGCAAAGAATATACGGAAGAAGTGACATTTACCACAACGATCAAATCCCCATTTTCAGACCAGAAGGAAGAGACAACACCGGACAATACGAACCAGTGGTGGGTAATCATGGCGGTTGTGATTGGCTGTATCGCAGTTGCCGCAGGTGTGATCATTGTACGGAAGATACACCTTAAGAAGCAGGATGAGGAAGATACGGAATAAATTTTCCGGAGAAATCAGTGTGGAGCAATTAGACAGATTATGAAGATACGAGAGTTTCTGCGCCTGCGCCGACAGCAGGATGCAGTGAAGATTATAATTTTATATGTAATCGCAATCGGAGTTTGCTGTGGATTCCTGATCCGGGACGGCTTGCGCTATGCGCAGATCATCCGGACGAAAGAGGAATTCAAACTGATTGGGAATGATCAGGTGCTTACAGACAGCAAGGTACAGCGGGTGCGCGAGATTGAGGGCGTCACAGATGTAAGCTATGATGTGAGTGATTCCGTCACGGTGTCATATCAGGCAAACACAACATCCTTCGAGGCAGAACTCTTAAGTGAGGCATATATACAGGAGGTCTATGGTATCACACAGGAAGGCTCAACGATGACCTATTATGCGAACAATGCCGCGTATAAGCAGATCTGTCAGAGCCTGTCACAGGATATCGCGCCGATTCAGACAGAGGAGCTTACTGTGACGTATACTTCTTCGACGGAGCAAAGCCAGAATGCAAACCAGCCGACAGATAGTGGCAACGATGCATCACAGGCAGGAGACAGCCGTACCGCGCGGATCGTACAAGCGGATATCGGCGGGGACACACCATTTATCTGTGCGATTGGAGATCCGGTTACGCTTAAAACCTCAGGGAATCTGCGCATCCGGATTGCCAGACAGGATCAAAGTCAGAAGGTATTGACACTTGCCGGGAATCTGTCCTTCTCGAACGATAACGCACTGGAGATCTATCAGGCACAGGCGAAGCTCGACCAGTTATTTATCCGGGTCAAATTCGAGTTACTGCTGATGCTGGTATGTCTGGTTGCCGTCGTGACGATGAGCAAGTATGCGGTAAGACCACTTGAAAAATAGTGGTCTTTTTTAATTTGATAATTAAATATGAAGTATTTTCCCTTTGTAATACAATTGGTTGTTTATGCAAAGTGCATGGATTTTGTATAACAAACGAAATAAAATATTGATATCGGACTTACGGGGAGAGTACATATAAATGATAACAAATAATAATGAACAAAATAATTATTTAACTACAAAAAGCAAGTTTATAGAAATTGTATGTGAGAAGGAGAAGGTGCTAATCAATTTAAATGAAGTGATGTATATTGAAAGAGATGCAAGAAAGGTTCGTTTTGTGACAAAGGGGAGTGAATATGCATCATATATATCATTAGCTTCTTTAATAAAACGATTACCGGATAATTTTGTCCGATGACATACTGGGTATATTGTAAATATGGACTATGTTGTTTCTATACATTCTAATTATCTTGTCATAAATGATGGTTATAAGATTAGTATTGGGCGTACTTATAAGAGTGCGGTGACAACATGGAAATAAAAGTGTAAGAGAGATGGATGTTTTCACTGAAAGAAAATAAATCTCTCTTTTTTACTGCAATTTAATTGATGCAGTTAAGAATTCATGATAAAATTTTTATACTAATATTTGCGTTTTGAGGAAGAGAAAAATCAAAAGGAAAGGATTTGAGGGGAGAATGAACAAAAATCTAAAAATTGTAATATTTATATTGCTGTTTATTATCGTCTTTCTGCTCGGCATGCTGCTTGGTATGCAGATACAGGGAAAATGGGATAAAGCAGAAACCAACAAGTCTGCATCCGGTTCGGCAGAAGCACAGATTGATGAGGTAACGGGCGGAAATTCAGGCAATCAGAATGATGCTTCGACCAATGATTCTGCTACGAACGATACTTCGGATGACGCTGCGAACGAGACAGCATCCACCAATCACGTATCTGTAGACCGGGATGTGGACTATGGTGCGATGGATGTGCCGGAACCAACGACCGATGACTGGCTCTTTACGGATGGCAATAAGATCGTGGATGCAGATGGAAACGAAGTGTGGCTGACTGGTATCAACTGGTTTGGCTATAATACAGGGACAAACACATTTGACGGGTTATGGGCTTCCGACCTGAATCAGTCGATTCAGGAGATTGCAAACCACGGATTCAATGTGATTCGTGTGCCATTTTCGGCAGAGCTGATCTTACAGTGGTCGAACGGTGAGTATCCGGATGCGAATTTCAATCAGGCAACCAATGATTATCTCGTTGGGATGGACAGCCTGCAGATCTTCGAATATGTGATCGGACAGTGCCGGGCGAATGGTTTAAAGCTGATTATCGATATCCATTGTGCAGAAACGAATGCGAGCGGTCATATGGTGAACTTGTGGTACACCGACCGTATTTCTACGGACGAGTATCTTTCGGCACTTTCGTGGATGGCGGAGCGGTATAAAAATGATGATACGATCATCGCCTACGACCTGAAGAATGAGCCACACGGAAAGCCAAACGAGGGCGACGGCGCGGCAATCTGGAACGATTCGAAGTCTGAGAACAACTGGAAATACACGGCAGAGCGAGCAGCAAATGCCGTATTGTCGAAGAATCCGAATGTACTCGTGCTTGTGGAAGGAACTGAGATCTATCCGATTGATATCAAGAAGAATGGCAATTATGCATCGACGAATGAGGATGATTATTATTTCAACTGGTGGGGCGGAAACCTGCGCGGTGTCGCAGATTACCCGGTTGACCTCGGCAAATATCAGAACAAGCTTGTATATTCGCCGCACGATTATGGTCCGACTGTATATGAACAGCCTTGGTTTCAGGGCAGTTATACCTACGACAGCCTGATGAAAGACTGCTGGCACGATAACTGGTTTTATATCCATGAGGATAATATCGCACCGCTTCTGATCGGCGAGTGGGGCGGATTTATGACGGAACCGAACATCACCTGGATGACCTATATGCGCGAACTCATACAGAAGAATAGACTGAATCATACCTTCTGGTGCTTCAATGCGAACTCTGGGGATACCGGAGGCATGGTTTTAGATGATTTCACAACATGGGACGAGGAAAAGTATGCATTTGTCAAGGAAGTTCTCTGGAACAATGGTGAGAAGTTCATCGGACTTGATCATGCGATTCCACTTGGCATCAATGGAATCAGTCTGGGAGAGTACTACAAATAACCTATATGTAAAATTCATTGATTGAACATAAGCCAGGTGTCGATTATAATGGATTGTATGAAGAAAATGATCGGAGGCAGAAATTGAAAAGTTGCGGGCACAGTTACTGCTCGTGCAAGATAAAAAGAACAATTAAAACATTAAGAGGAGGGTTCAAATGAGCAAAAAACGAATGACAAGGAGGGTGTTTGCAGTTGTATTTGCTCTGTTATTCATGATAACAGGGGTAACGATTCCAACGTTGACACCACAGGCAGCAACGGAAATGGATTTATCATCGTATATTACGATGAGTGGAAAAACAGAGGCTGCAAAAGACAATGGCGAAAACAAAGGGATTATGATCTCCGAGCTTCTACTGAGCTTGCCAGCGGATATGGATGAAAAATCCGAATGGGAAGCAAAGGGAATTAAGAGTTTGAGCATGAGTCTGTCAGTTTCAAACTTCACTGCGGGTACAACGGGTACGCCGGGAGCTATGATGATGTTCATGTCAAAGGACTGGAAATGGAATCAGGGAAATTATGTAAACTTGACAACATCAGGAACGATGGAAATGAGCATGGATCTCTCAAGTCTGGATTGGGGAAATAGCACAGAAGTTGGTAAAATCGGCGTGCAGTTTACAAACCTGCAGGAAAGTTCTACTGTTACATACCAGATCAATTCTGTGAAGTTCTCGACAGATTCTACCTCATCTGGTGGTTTTGGTGGAAGTTCTGGCAGCTCTGGTACAGTCACAATTCCTGCCGGAAATGTAACAGATTACAATTATTCAGATATTGATTACAACTATGCAAAGCTGCTTCAGTACTCTTTGTATTTTTATGATGCAAATATGTGTGGCGATGAGGTAGGAACAAAGTCTCTGCTTGACTGGAGAGGAAATTGCCACACCTATGATAAGTATTCTTATACAAGAACCGATGGAAGTACTGTTACGGTAGATTTGACTGGCGGATTCCATGACGCGGGCGATCATGTAAAGTTTGGTCTTCCAGAAGCATATGCGGCATTTGTGCTTGGTATGAGCTATAATACGAACAAATCTGCATATGTGGCATCGGGACAGACGAATCATTTGCAGACAATCACGACACATTTTGCGGATTATCTGACTAAATGTGCTGTATTAAACAGTGCAGGAACTTCTGTGGAAGCGTACTGTGTACAGGTTGGAAATGGTGGCGGTGGTTACGATCATGGATATTGGGGAGCGCCGGAAGCTCAGCCACAGAGCAATCGTACGGCATATTTCTCCAGCGATTCTGCACCACATACCGATGTGGTATCGTTGTCTGCAGCCGCACTTGCCATGCAGTATAGAAACTTTGGCGGCGACAAATATTTAAAGACAGCAGAAATGCTCTTTGCATATGCAAAGAATCATAATAAGTCTACTGGCAAAACAGCTGTTGAATTTTATAATTCAACGGCTTGGGAAGATGATTATTGTCTGGCAGCGCTGTTGTTGTATCAGATTACCGGAAACATAAGTTATCTGTCTGAATATAATCAGTATAAAAATGCAGATGCAGCTATGAAACCATATTGGCCGCTTGGCTGGGACAATGTCGGTCCGGCAGTGGCTTATTACGATGGGAATTCCAGTAAAATAGCATCGCTTATGGGAATTTCAGATGGCAATAGTACCTATGGTGGCTATCGATGTGTCAGCAATTGGGGTTCTGCCCGTTATAACACATCTATGCAGTACACAGGATTATTGTATGATAAGATGATGTCAATAGAAACATATCGAGGCTGGTCAGAGGGACAGATGAAATATCTGCTTGGTAACAATGCAGCGAAGCAATGTTTTGTCATCGGATATAATGCGTATGGACCAAAATACCCGCATCATAGAGCGGCTTCCGGATATACTGGTAAAGATCAGGGAACAACTGCTCAGAAAAACATGTTAATCGGTGCTTTGGTTGGCGGACAGAAAATCGATGGTTCCTATGTTGATTCTGCAAGCGATTATGTATGTAATGAGGTAGCCATAGATTATAACGCGACTCTGGTTGCTGCTGCGGCTGCAATCTATGAAAAATACACATCCGATACCGAACATCAGTATATAGACAAAAATCTTTCATCTGGTGGCAGTTCCACACCTGATGTACCGAAGGAGGTTGCAGCAACAGGTGTTGCTTTGAATAAAGACACGCTGAGCTTCGAGATCGGAGGAACAAATCCTGTGACAGAGACAACCCTTGTTGCAACTGTATCACCGGATGATGCAACAGATAAGAGCGTGACATGGAGTTCTTCGAACAACAAGGTTGCAACTGTGAATGCTTCTGGTAAGGTAACCGCGGTTGGCGCAGGTTCTGCAACAATCACAGCAAAAGCAAACGGAAGCACATCAGATGTGAAAGCAACCTGTGCAGTTACGGTGTGGAAGACACCAGAGGCTCCAACACAGGCACCAAGCACAAGTGAGACACCGACGACAAATACGATCACGTTAACACCATATGACGACTGTGAGTATCGCATTGCTCCAAATGGAACATGGCAGGATAGCAACGTATTTGAGGGATTAGATCCAGATACAGAATATACATTTGAAATCCGTGTAAAAGCCGATGCAGATAACAACATTCGCACGGGCGAGATTGTAACGATCAAAGTAAAGACCGCACAGGAAGGAGAGAAGATTGTAGAAGTAACAGGGGTTCGGTTTGACAATCAGCCTTCCGAGAAATCTATAACGATCGGAGATGCTGTTTCATGGAGCTTCCCGGCAACGGTTTCCCCTGCCAATGCTACAGATAAGACGATTACATATACCTCTTCCAATCCAGAGGTTGCTAAAATCGATGCGACAACCGGTGTTCTTACGGCGGTTGCACCTGGATATACAGAGATTTCTGTGACAACAAAATCGGGCGGATACAAAGATACTGTTAAGCTTTCCGTGTATAAGGAATATGAAACACCGTCAGCTCCAACACTTGCATCTAAGACAACGACATCTGTTACATTGAACAGTGTTGCTGGCTGCAAATACTCCAAAGATGGTGTGAACTGGCAGGATAGCAATGTATTTACAGGACTTACAGCAAATACAGCTTATACATTTTATGTAAAGAAGGTGGCAAAGGGGTATTGGCTGGAAAGCGATAAGAGCGCAGGACTCACCGTTACCACAGTCAAAGAGACAACCGGTGGTTCGACTGGTGGTAACACTGGAGGAAATACAGGTGGAAATGCCGGCGGCTCCACAGGCGGTAATACTGGAGACTCTACTGACGGAAGTACAGGAGGGAATACTGGTGGTTCCACAGGTGGTAACACCGGAAGCAATACAGGTGGAAATACAGGCACAACTACAACAGCTCCGAATATTACAGTTTCCTACCGTACGCATGTACAGACATTTGGCTGGGAAGGAAAAGAGAACGATATCAAGACATGGAAATCCAATGGTACTATGTCAGGTACAAGCGGAAAGGCAAAGAGACTTGAAGGTATCAATATTGTTGTAAATTCTGCGGAAGCAGGAAAGACAGCCAAGCTCGGTATTCAGTACACGACGCATTGTCAGAGTTACGGCTGGCTGCCTTGGTCTGCAAATGGTGAGATGAACGGAACTGAGGGGGAAGCAAAGAGACTCGAAGCAATCAAGATTCAGCTTACAGGCGCAGATAAGGATAAATATGATGTGTATTACAGAGTGCACGCACAGTCTTACGGATGGCTCGGCTGGGCGAAGAATGGCGCACCATCTGGAACAGCAGGCTATGCAAAACGTCTGGAAGGCATCCAGATTGTAGTTGTAAAGAAGGGTGAATCTGCACCGGGCGCAAACTTCAAGGGTGTGAATGTTACAAAACAGTTAGCAAGCTATATTGCAAAGGCTGGATCTTCACCGGTTGTCGGCAATCCGGCGACATCCAACACGAATCCGTCTGTGGTCGGTGAGAACGCAATCAATGTTGCGTACCGTACACATGTACAGAGCTTCGGCTGGCAGGGCTGGAAGTATAATGGACAGATGAGTGGTACTTCTGGATTAGCAAAGCGTCTCGAAGGTATCAATATCAAGCTAACAAACCAGACATACAGCGGCAGCATTGTCTATACGACACATGTACAGTCTTATGGCTGGCAGGGAAATGAGAACGATCCAAATACATGGAAACGCAATGGCGTTATGTCTGGTACAAGTGGAGAGGCGAAGCGTCTCGAAGCAATCCGTATCGCACTGACTGGCGAGATGGCAGAGCATTATGATGTATATTATCGTGTACATGCACAGAGCTTTGGCTGGCTTGGCTGGGCAAAGAATGGTGAGGCTGCTGGAACCGCAGGTCTTGCAAAACGTCTCGAAGGCATCCAGATTGTTCTTGTGCCAAAGAATGGTAAGGCACCAGCGATGCGCTATCAGGGTATTACCAGTGTGAAAACACAGGCATACATAAAAAAATAAATCAGGGAGAAATCTCTACGATAAAATCTTGAAAAAAAGTGTATAACTGTATATAATCAAACAGGAAATTACAAAGAATAAATTATTATAAATTAAAGGAGATAAACAATGAGTAAGAAACCAGTTGTATTGATGGTACTTGATGGCTATGGCATTACAGACAAGACAGAAGGTAATGCAATTTACATGGCAAACACACCTGTGATGGATAAGCTGATGGCAGAGTGTCCATATGTAAGAGGAAATGCTTCCGGACTTGCAGTTGGACTTCCAGACGGACAGATGGGTAACTCTGAGGTTGGTCATATGAATATTGGCGCCGGAAGAATTATTTATCAGGATCTGACATCGATCACAAAGGCAATCGAGGATGGCGATTTCTTCGAGAACGAAGCAATGCTTGAGGCGATTGAGAACTGCAAGAAGAACAATTCCGACCTTCATCTGTGGGGACTTCTTTCCGATGGCGGTGTACACAGCCACAATACACATCTGTATGGTATCTTAGAGCTTTGCAAGAAGCAGGGCTTTGATCGCGTATATGTACATCCATTCTTAGATGGTAGAGATACACCTCCAGCATCTGGTAAGGATTATGTTGCAGCGCTCGTTGATAAGATGCAGGAGATCGGAGTCGGTAAGGTCGCAAGTATTTCCGGTCGTTACTATGCAATGGATCGTGATAACAACTGGGATCGTGTAGAGAAAGCTTATGCAGCTATGGTATATGGCGAGGGCGTAAAGGCTGCAGATCCAGTACAGGCAGTTGCAGATTCTTATGCAAATGATAAGACAGATGAGTTTGTTCTTCCTACTGTTATCGAGGCAGATGGAAAGCCGGTTGCAACCGTAAAGGCAAACGATTCCGTTATCTTCTTTAACTTCCGTCCAGACCGTGCACGTGAGATCACAAGAGCATTCTGTGCAGATGAGTTTACAGGATTTGAGCGGAAAGGTGGAAAGCTGCCACTAACATATGTATGCTTCAAGGATTACGATGAGTCTATCCCGAACAAGATTATCGCTTTCAAGAAGCAGGAGATCAAGAATACACTTGGAGAGTATCTTGCTGCAAATGGTTTGAAGCAGCTTCGTACCGCTGAGACAGAGAAATATGCACATGTTACATTCTTCTTCAACGGTGGTGTTGAAGAGCCAAACAAGGATGAGGACAGAGTACTTGTAAAGTCTCCAGCTGTTGCAACTTACGATCTGCAGCCAGAGATGAGTGCACCGGAAGTATCTGAGAAGCTGAATGCAGCCATCCGTTCCGGTAAGTATGATGTGATTATCATCAATTTTGCAAACCCGGACATGGTAGGACATACTGGTGTGATCCCTGCTGCTGTAAAGGCTGTTGAGACAGTTGACCAGTGTGTAGGAACTGCTGTAGAGGCAATCAAGGAAGTAGATGGCGTGCTCTTTATCTGTGCAGACCACGGAAATGCAGAGCAGATGATTGATTACAAGACAAAGGCACCTCATACGGCACATACAACCAACCCGGTTCCATTTATTCTTGTAAATTACGACGACAGCGTAAAGCTTCGTGAGGGTGGATGCTTAGCTGATATCGCTCCAACATTACTTGAGATCATGGGACTTCCACAGCCGGAAGAGATGACAGGGAAGTCATTGATCGTAAGATAGGAAAGGAATGATACCAACGAAGAAATTCTTAAAATAGTTTAAAGAGTTTGCTTTAAGGGCAATGTGATGGAACTCGCCATCGCAGTTATTATTGGTGGTGCATTTCAGGGAATAATTACAGCTTTTACGGATGATTTTATCAATCCAATCATCAATAATGAGACCTTTTTCGGTAGACCACTATTGTAAATTATAGATTTTGTATATAGAGTTGTGGTTGCTTACTCAATTCCTTGCAGACGTGCTCTCGCTCACTTCCGCATGTAGCGGTACTAAATTCGATGCAGTCGGTAATAAATTACCGATGCATCTCATTAAGTGCCGACATGCTCCAATGGTCTGCTAAGAATTGAGTAAGCAACCACAACTCGTATAAAAAAAGTATATTTTACAACTATCCACTGAAAAAGGTTTTTCTTATTCTAATATCAGGAGGAAAGAAGATTGAATTTTCTAGAGGAACGCATCTTAAAAGATGGCATAGTAAAAGAAGGAAATGTACTGAAGGTCGACAGCTTTCTGAATCACCAGATGGATGTCCGCCTGTTCGATCAGATTGGCGAGGAGTTCAAGCGCCGGTTTGCAGATGAGAAGATCAATAAGATTCTGACAATTGAGGCATCCGGCATCGGCATTGCCTGTATCGTCGCAAGACATTTTGATGTACCGGTTATCTTCGCGAAGAAGTCGAAGAGCATCAACATCGAAGGTGATGTGTATGTGGCAGAGGTAGAATCTTTCACACACAAGTGCAAGAATCAGGTTATCGTATCGAAGAAATTCTTAAACCCTGAGGATAAAGTCCTGATCATCGATGATTTCCTTGCGAACGGCTGTGCCCTGCAGGGACTTATCTCAATCGTGAAATCCGCAGGCGCTGAAGTATCCGGTATCGGAATTGCCATCGAGAAGGGCTTCCAGCCGGGTGGACAGGTAATCCGCAATCTCGGATTCCATCTGGAATCCCTTGCAATTGTGGATAGCATGGATTATACAACGGGTGAAATTAAATTCAGGGAGAATGCATAAGATGAGTAAGGCAGAAGCTTCGATTGAAAATATTTACAGATTAGAGGGAAGAGTGCCGGTTGCCAAGGCAATTCCGTTTGGATTACAGCATATTCTGGCGATGTTTGTTGCAAATATCGCTCCAATCATCATTGTAGCGGCAGCTTGCGGATTAAGTGCGAGTGAGAGCGCCGGACTTGGCAGAGATGCAACGACGAAAGAGACATCCGGTTCGATTGCCTGTGACGGTTTTGTCAGCGCATTATCGTCGGTATTTGGCTGTCTGCCGATCACTTCATTTAGCCAGAATGTCGGCTTGGTTGCCATGACGAAAGTCGTAAACCGTTTTACGATTGCAACCGGTGCGGTTATTATGATCTTAGCGGGAATCTTCCCGATCTTCGGCGCTGTGCTTGCAACATTGCCGGATGCAGTACTTGGCGGCTGTACGATCATGATGTTCGGTACGATTGTCGTAAGCGGTATCCAGATGCTTGGCAGATGTGGCTATACACAGAGAAACATTACGATTACAGCACTTTCCTTAAGTATCGGTCTTGGATTTACACAGGTGCCGGAGATTTTCGCAATTTTCCCTCGTATTGTCCAGACGGTATTTGCCGAAAACTGTGTCGCTGTTGTATTTATCGTCGCAATCATTCTGAATCTTGTACTTCCGAAGAACATGGAGGCACATACGATTGAGACAGAAACAGAGACAACTGCAGAATAACATCTGAATTTAATTTTGAAATAATCGAAACGTCCTGTGATAAAACCACTGCAGGACGTTTTTTATATGTAACTTATGTATAAAAAGCTCCGATTCGGAAATAATTAGCTTAGATGTAAAAATTTTTGGAGGCTGATTTTGATGGATCGGATAAAATATATACATGCAAGAGAGATACTGGATTCCCGTGGAAATCCAACGGTAGAAGTAGAGGTCGTAACAGAAAATGGTGCGGCGGCGATCGCATCGGTGCCTTCCGGCGCTTCGACCGGAGAATACGAGGCACATGAGCTGCGCGATGATGAGCGGAGATATATGGGAAAAGGCGTGGAGAAGGCAGTGACGAATGTCAATACACGCATCAGTGACCGGCTCGTTGGCGTTGATGTGTTCAATCAGGCGTTGATCGACAAATACCTGACGGAAGCAGATGGAACCGAGAACAAATCGCGATTTGGAGCCAATGCAATTTTAGGAGTGTCACTGGCTGTTGCCCGTGCAGCAGCGAATTCCCTGCGTATGCCATTATATCGTTATATCGGTGGAATCAACGCGAAGAAAATGCCGCTTCCGATGATGAACATATTAAATGGTGGCTGTCATGCAGATAATACTGTGGATCTGCAGGAATTCATGATTGCTCCGGTTGGGGCAGATTCGTTCAAGCATTGCCTGGAAATGAGTGCAGAGATCTACCACACCTTGAAGCGCGTGCTGCATGAAAATGGACTTTCAAACGGTGTAGGAGACGAAGGTGGATTTGCGCCAAACCTCGCAACCTCAGCAGAAGTACTCGACTATCTGGTGCTTGCGATCAAGGAAGCAGGCTATAAACCATATGAAGATGTGAAGATCGCCATTGATGCAGCAGCAAGTGAGTTGTATGATGAGACAAGCGGGCTATATTATTTCCCTGGAGAAAGCCGGATGGCAGGCAGGGAGATCTATCGTAATTCTGAGGAAATGGTGCAGTATTACGAGGATTTGATAGGGAAATATCCGATTTACTCCATCGAAGATGGACTCGATGAAAATGATATGAAGGGCTGGAAGGTGCTTACATTCCGGCTTGGCGAGAAGGTACAGCTTGTCGGCGATGATCTGTTTGTCACAAATGTTGGGCGCTTAAAGCAGGGAATCGAGGACGGTATTGCAAATGCGATTCTTATCAAGTATAATCAGATTGGAACTTTGACAGAGGCGATGGATGCCATTGAGCTTGCTAAGAAATCCGGTTATAAGACGGTGATTTCTCATCGCTCGGGCGAGACAGAGGATTCTTTCATTGCGGATCTGGCAGTTGCGGTGAATGCTGGACAGATTAAGACGGGTGCCCCGTGTCGTTCTGACCGTACGTCAAAGTACAACCAGCTTCTTCGGATAGAAGAAGAGCTTGGGAAATTAGCCATTTATGGAGATTTTCCTACTGCAAAATAAAATATTGCCATACAAATGCCAAATTTAGCAGATTTTTCTTAAATTATATATTGTATTTACGAAATTCTTATGGTAATATGTTCAAGTATGAGTTAAAATAATAAGGAGGAATTCTCGTGAAGACAGCGTTAATTATAATATTTTTGGTAATATCTGTTATCTTGGCAGTTATCGTTATGATGCAGGAAGGTAAAGGCGGTTTGTCCGGCGCAATCAGCGGCGGTGGCGCAGATACCTATTGGAGCAAGAACAAAGGAAAATCCAAAGAGTCTGTATTGAAGAAGGTTACAGTCGTTCTTGGTGTTCTGTATTTTGCACTGGCTTTGGTCCTGTCATCAAAATTCATTTAGATTTTACAAGCTGCTTTGATAAAAAGCAGCTTATTTTTTTGGGAGGTGTTACGTTATGGGAGAAAAAAGAGAACGCGTAAAACAGAAGTTATATGATTTTATTTGTGATGAACAGTACAAGCCGATGCGTCTCAAAGACATCCGTTTCCTGCTTCAGGTTAAGGATGCCGATAAAAAACGTGTGGAAGAAGCATTAAACGAACTGGTAGAAGAAGGAAAGATTACTGTTACCCCGAAGGGTAAATATAAGAAACTGGATGATAAATTCTTAGTCGGTGATTATATCGGCAACAAAAAGGGATATGGATTTGTCCGTGTAGAAGGATATAAGGACGATTTCTTTATTCCAGCCAAGTTTTCAATGGGAGCCTTTCACGGGGATCGTGTCATGATTGCACCGGATTCTTATACGAAACAGGGAAAAAGCACCGAGGCAAAGGTTACTCAGATTTTAAAGCGTGGACTTACAACAATTGTTGGAACATATGACAAACAGCAGAACTTTGGCTTTGTGATTCCAGATAACCAGAAGGTAGCAGATGATATCTTTGTTGCAAAGAAGGATTCTATGGGGGCAATGACTGGACACAAGGTTGTATGCAGGATTACCAACTATGGTGCGGATCATAAATCTCCGGAAGGCGAGATTATTGAGATCTTAGGACATGTGAATGATCCAGGCACGGACATACTTTCGGTTGTACGGGCATATGATATACCAGTGGAATATCCGGACAAGGTCATGGATTCCCTGAAAGATATTCCAGATGAAGTGGACGAAGCGGATTTTGTCGGACGTACGGATTTCCGGGCACTTCCAACCGTAACAATTGATGGTGAAGACGCAAAAGACTTGGATGATGCGATTACGTTATCTTTTGAAGATGGTGTCTATACATTGGGTGTACATATTGCGGATGTATCGCATTATGTAAAGGAGAAATCCCCACTTGATAAGGAAGCATTGAAGCGTGGAACAAGCTGCTATCTTGTGGATAGTGTCATCCCGATGCTGCCACACAAATTATCAAATGGTATCTGTTCTTTGAATGCTGGTACAGACCGTCTCACACTTAGCTGTGTGATGAAGTTTGACAAAAAAGGCAAGCTGTTGGATCATACGATCTGTGAGGGTATCCTGCATGTCGATGAACGTATGACTTATACAAATGTTGAGAAGATCTTAGAGCGGAGTGACGAGGAAGTATTGAAACGGTATGAACCTCTCGTGCCAATGTTTGATCTGATGCTGGAGCTTTCCACAATTCTTCGGAAGAACCGCCGAAAACGTGGTTCGATTGATTTTGATGTTGCTGAGACAAAGATTATTGTGGATGAAAACCACAAACCAGTGGAAATCAAGCCATATGACCGGAATCCTGCAACGAAGATCATCGAGGATTTCATGCTGGCTGCCAATGAGACAATCGCAGAAGACTATTTCTGGCAGGAGCTACCGTTTGAATATCGTGTCCATGAGCATCCGGATGAGGAGAAGATCGATATTTTAGCCGCATTCATCAATAATTTTGGACTCTTTATCAAGGCATCCAGAGATGAGACACATCCGAAGGAATTGCAGAAAATCCTTGACCAGATCGAGGGCAAGCCATATGAGGCACTGATCAGCAAGATGATGCTCCGTTCGATGAAGCAGGCACGTTACTCGACTGAGTGCACCGGACATTTTGGCCTGTCGTGCAAGTATTACTGCCATTTTACATCTCCAATCCGCCGGTACCCGGATCTACAGATCCATCGTATCATCAAGGAGAATCTGCACGGTGAACTTTCCGAGAAGCGGATTGAACATTACCGTCACATTCTGCCGACCGTTGCAAATGATAATTCCGTCAAAGAGCGTCGGGCAGAAGAAGCAGAGCGGGATGTCATCAAGTTAAAAGAGATTGAGTATATGTCGGAGCACATCGGGGAAGAATTCGATGGAGTAATCTCTGGCGTTACCTCAAACTACATCTTTGTGGAATTGGATAATACAGTAGAAGGTGCAGTCTCTGTTGCCTATATGTATGATGATTTCTATTATTTCAACGAGCAGGAATATGCGATGGTCGGAGAAAAAACGAAAAAGAAATATCAATTGGGTGACAAAGTGCGCATCAAAGTGTTAAAATGTGATAAAATTAAGAAAACCATTGATTTTTCACTGATTGATGGTAATATAGAAGGAGTTGAAAAAAGTGGCGAAGCAACGAGGGACGAAACTGATAGCCAATAACAAAAAAGCATATCACGATTACTTCATAGAGGACACATACGAGGCTGGCATTGCTTTAGTTGGAACGGAAGTGAAATCTCTCCGTATGGGAAAATGCAGTATCAAAGAGGCGTTTGTCGGATTGGATGGCGATGAGGTATATGTCTATCGCATGAATATATCTCCGTATGAGAAGGGAAATATCTTCAATAAAGATCCACTTCGGACAAGAAAGCTGTTGCTACATCGCTATGAGATCAACAAATTGATTGGACAGCAGAAAATGAAGGGATATACCTTGGTGCCGTTAAAAGTATATTTTAAGGACAGTCTTGTCAAAGTCGAGATTGGATTGGCACGTGGTAAGAAGCTGTACGATAAGCGGGATGATATCGCGAAAAAGGATATGAAACGAGAAGTTGAACGAGACTTCAAGATTCGTAATCTGGGATAAATATGAGAAGTTAAGGTAGGAGAACGTATGAGTCAGGCAAAAGTAGATCGCTATAAGGAAGAGAAGAAGAATCGAAAGAAGATTCAGAAGAAACAAAAAGCAAAACAGGTAGTGGAGATTTTAGTATGTGCCGCTATTTTAGGTGCTCTGGTCGGTTTCCCTCTGGGCAGACATGCATATCAGAAAAACTATGAGACACGCCAGGCAAATAAGACAATCAATGCATCGGTTTACGATTATTGGGCACAACAGTATTGGGCAGCTAATTATACGGGATATGTATTCCCAACAGCAAGCAATAGCGATGCTACTCCAGAAGATGCATCTGCAACAGATGCAGAATAATAGCTTGGTATATACACTTTTAAAGTGGGATATATAGATTTTCGTCAATCAAACCAGGGGTTGTACTGGTTTCGACGGGGGTTTAGAAATTACGGTAGCCATTCGTGGACCAGGACCACGCTAAAACTTGGAAAATAAATATAAACGCAGACGAAAATTACGCGTACGCTGCCTAATTATGGCAGCTGTCAGCTCTAGGTTCCCCACAACTTAGAATCCTGGCATCGACTTAGTGGGACACTCCGGGGCTTAAGCTTTGCGGTTTCGGAAAATTCATGAAGCTACCATATAGGAAAGCCTGTTTGTAGGCGTTTTTGTATGGGAAATCCAATATACAAACTGTAATGGGAGAAGCTGTAATGGAAGAGCTTTCGGACAGGGGTTCGATTCCCCTCAGCTCCATCGCTCAATATGAGCAGGGCACCGCCGTCAGGTGGTAAAAAGAAAAGGCACGGAACTAATCTTCCGTGTCTTTCTTTGGTAAACGTGCATGCATAAATTCATAGATATTCTCACATAATTCCTTCTGCATCATAAATGAAATTGTATAGCGTTCCTTCTCTGTGAAAACATTCAGAATATAAAAAATCATGTTTTCGTCCGGAATAACCATCGTCACATGCTTGATCTGATCGAAGTCGTAATGGGTAGTTCCATATTTATGTTCGATCGTAAAGCCGGTGTCATCAAAGATATAGGTTGCTGAAAATGCCTGCTTCCGAAAGGACATCACTACGAGATAGATTCCGTAGGCACCAACAAATGTAACAAACAACGCTGTTAACACCAGGTGTTTGGCGTAGCCATGGATCATTGTAAATGCCTGCAAGGTGGCGACAAGTAGAAACATAAATCCAAGAAACCGATAGGCAAGCCGGTTTGCACGCCGTTTATTAACAGTATATTTATAGCCCTTCATATTAGAAAATCCTTTCTTTTGATAATCATCTTTTTGAACAGTATTGGAAATACATGGTGTATGATGAATATTCACATATAGATAGTATAGGGGCTTAAAACACTTTATGCAAGTGCATTTTGCATAGATTTAACAATCTTTAACCAAACATTGATAGAATAAAAAGAATGAATGAGGCATATATAAATATTATGGAACAGGAAAAACAGTTACAATTACATATTACAAAAAATGACCGTAAGATTATTACGGATTTTGCAAATTCCTTATCGGATAAGGAATATCAGCTTCGGTGTATGTGGGCGATCCAGATCTTAGAATCGAAGCTGACAATGATCAATCTGGAATTGCAGGAGAATCTGCAGCGCGAGGTTGTTGTGCGGTTAACACACCGTATCAAAAGCGCAGAGAGTATCTTTTTGAAGTTGCGCCGCAAAGGGTATACAATCAACTTAGATAACGCGAAAAAGAAATTGAATGATATCGTTGGCGTCCGGGTGACCTGTATATTCCGGGATGATATCTATGCGTTGGTGGATTGTCTGAAGATCCAGCATGATATCAAGATCCTCAAGATCAAGGATTATATCAAAACGCCGAAATCTTCCGGTTATCAGGGGGTACATATGATTCTGTCTGTCCCGATTTATCTGTCGAAAAAGACAGAATGGATGAAGGTGGAACTACAGCTTCGCACGGTTGCCATGGATTCCTGGTCGGTACTCGACTACCAGCTACTCTATAAGAAAGATCTGGTTGATACCGGGGAAATCGTGCAGGAGTTGAAACGATATTCCGATGTGATTGCCGATATGGATACGAATATGATGCGGTTACGGGATAAGATCAAAGAAATTTAAGCGCCAGTTTGGCGCTTTTTCTTTTAGCAGAAATATCGCTTTACATAGATTTAACAATTCTTTACCTTCTGTTGATAGAAGCAAACTCCAGATTTCGATATTATTCAAGCTATGAGAGCAATTTTGCTTACGGGAAACGCTTGCAAAACAGCTTTCAAATCGGTTAAAAATGCCCAAAAGAGGAAGGAAGAATTAACATGAACGAAAGTATGGCGACTGTGTTCGGTTTGCTGGGAGGTTTGGCACTTTTTATATTCGGAATGAATATGATGAGTGAATCGCTCCAGAAGGTAGCCGGAGACAAAATGAAGAAGGTATTAGGTGTTCTTACACGAAATGCCGTGTGCGGAATGTTGGCGGGCGCACTTGTAACGGCAGTTCTGCAGAGTTCCAGTGCGACAACCGTATTGGTAATCGGTTTTGTCAGCGCCGGATTGATGTCCTTAAAGCAGGGTATCTCTGTTATCTTCGGTGCGAACATCGGAACAACGATGACAGCACAGCTGATGGCATTTAAGATCAGTGATTATATTATGCCGATCGTATTTATCGGTTTCCTGATCGCGTTTATTGCGAAGAAAGAAAAGGTGAAGTTTGTCGGACAGACAATCTTCGCTTTCGGTTTGTTGTTTGTTGGTATCGAGATGATGGGCGATGTCATGAAGCCGCTTGCAACAAGCCCGGTATTTATCAATATGATGGAGAAAGTCAGCCATATTCCGGTACTTGGCGTTGGTGTCGGTTTGGTTATGACGCTTGTCGTACAGAGCAGCTCCGCAACGATTGCGGTATTGCAGAGCTTCGCATCACAAGCAGGTCCGGATGGTGCGAGTGTGATCGGATTAGTTGGCGCAATTCCGATTCTGCTCGGCGATAATATCGGTACAACCATTACCGCAATATTGGCAAGTATCGGTCAGTCCAAGGATGCAAAACGCTGTGCGATTGCACATAGCGTGTTTAATATTACCGGTTCCTTTATCTTTATCTGGATCATCAAGCCATTTGCAAAGTTTGTTGAGATGATCTCACCAAAGGGAAATGAACTGGATGTGATATCACGTCAGATTGCAAATGCACATATGAGCTTTAATATCATCAATACTCTGATCTGGCTGCCGCTTCTTCCGGTTATGGTGAAGATTGTTATGTTTATTGTCAGAGATGACAAGGAAGTGTCTATCGAAGATTATAAAGAGAAAAGCTTTCTTGACAAAAATGTGATCAGTCAGCCGATTGCAGCTATGTATCTTGTATCCCAGGAGATCCGCCGTGCAGGACGCCTTGTATCAGAAATGATTGGAAATATGAAGGCAACGGTGATGAATAATGATAGCAAAGCGCTTGCCGAGCTAGAAAAAAATGCGAAGCTTGTAACAGAGATTGATGAGAATACTGTCAGCTATATCTCTGGAATGTTCTCGAATGGTTCTCTGACTGAAGAGCAATCATCTACGACTGCGGGACTGTTGTATGTCCTAAATGATATTGCACGTGTCAGCAAGCGGTGTGAGGATGCTTCACCGGTTATACGTGCCAAACTCGAAGGAAAGTATAAATTCTCAAAGGATGCAGTTGAGGAACTTGGAAAAGTAATTGATAACGTAGAAATCATGTATCGGACATCGATTGTCTCACTGGAAAATGGGGATATAAAGACTGCAAGGAAGGTCTTCGATTATCGCAAGGAACTGCGTAATATGGAGAAGAAATTCAACAAGAACCATCTAAAACGTCTGCGGAAAAATAATTGTAAGCCGGAATTTACTTATCCGTTTTCAAATGTGTTACATAATCTGGAACGTATCGGTGACAGCTGCAGCGGCATCGTTGAAGAGGTGATGGATAATGTCCGTTTCTTGGAATTGGAGGAAGCATAGCATGAAGCTTAGAGCAAAACATAGATTTCACATATCCATCGTAAGTTTTTTGTGCGTGGGTACATTGGCTGCATCCTTGTGCAGCTGTGAAAAAAAAGAAACGCAGGACTATGCATTTACAGGAACAAATGGAGACGCTTCTTCCCTTGGTGTGATTTCGGTACAGGTTCGTGAGGATGGTTCCGGTACCAGAAACCAGTTTGAAGAATATCTCGGGATTTCCATGTCTGAAGACAACGTGGATAAATACAAGGACATAAAACAGTGTACGGTTTTGACAAGCGGAAGCGCCATGGCGAGCACTATTAATGAATCAAAAAACGGAATCGGATATGTATCCTACGGACAGATGCAGGGAGATTCCAAAGCACTTGCTGTAGATAGAATTGTCTGTACCAGAGAAAGTATCGCAGATCATGCGTATCCGTTGACCAGAGATTTTACACTTGTATGGGTAGAAAGCCCGAATGCATTGCGGGATGATTTTGTAAAATATATCTGTGGAGCAGGCCAGAAGATTGTCGGTGAAACATATGTGCCGGTTGCAAAAGAAACATCGTTTCTTGCGGATCCGGATGCACAGGGGACTCTCAGTATCCGGGGGTCTTCCTCTATGGCAGATCTGCTTACGGAACTGGCAGATGCATATATGGCAGTAAATAAGAATGCAGCCATCCGTGTTTATGCGACAGATTCTACGAAGGGTCTGAATGATGCCATGGAAGGAAAATGCGATATAGCGATGGTATCGCGCAGCTTGAAAGATTATGAGAGAGACCTTGTTGAGTCAACCGTGATTGCAACCGATGGAATCGCAGTAATTGTCCAAAAGGATAATCCAATCAATCAGGTAACAAAAGATGAATTGAAAGGTATCTTCAATGGAAACATCACATCTTGGAATAATATTCAATAAAATAAAAAAACTGTTTCGTAAGATATTAAAAAAACGTAATAAAGAAACAGAAACGATAATTCAAAATACGGAGGAAAATAATATGTTACAGGAAACAATCTATGATAACCGGGAACTTTCCTGGTTAAAGTTCAATAAAAGAGTATTGGAGGAAGCAGTGGACGAGAACAATCCGCTCTGTGAGCGTCTGTCGTTCGTGTCAATCTTCCAAAGCAATCTCGATGAGTTCCTAATGGTGCGTGTCGGTTCGTTAGACGCAGGAAAAGACAGTAAAGTACGCGAAAATAAGACGAATATGACCTGTCAGGAGCAGCTTGACCGTATTATCGTCAAGGAGAAGAAGCTTCGCGAGAAGAAGGATGAAATCTATCTGCGCCTGATGTATGAGATGGAAGAATATGGTGTCAAGGAGCTTTTGTATAAGGATCTGAATGAGGATGAGCAGGATTCCATGAAGATTTACTTTGAGAATGAGATCCAGCCCTTTATCTCGCCACAGGTTGTTGGCAAACGTCAGCCGTTCCCATTCTTACGTAACAAGGAAATCTACGCTGTGGTAGAGCTACGCACAAAATCGAACAATACGAAGATTGGCATTATTCCATGTAACAATCCGGTCATTAAGCGCATGATCCCGGTTTCTTCCGACGGAAGACGTTTTATGCTTGCGGAAGAATTGATTCTGCATTTTGCTGGTGAAGTATTCCCGGGGTATAAGGTAATCAGCAAATCCCTGATCCGTATCCTGCGGAGTGCGGAAATTGACGTGGATGATGCATTAGACGATGATGAAAAAGATTACCGCAAGGGTGTGGAGAAGGTGCTTCGTACAAGAAGCCGTTTGTGCCCACTCCGAATGGAATATACAAGAATGATGAATGACTCCATCATCGAGAAGATGTGTGGATTTTTAGGGCTCACAAAAAAGCAGGTATTTCATTCCATCTCACCACTTGACCTGTCCTTCTTATTCAAGGTGGAAGATCTGCTTCGAAATGAAAAATATTTATTTTACGAACGCCGCGTGCCACAGCAGCCGGCTATGATAGACCGGACACGCCCTGTGATGGAGCAGGCCAGAGAGCATGATTTATTCCTGTCTTATCCATATGAGAGCATGAAGCCTTTTATCCAGCTCTTAAATGAGGCTGCAAATGATCCGGAGGTCGTATCAATCAAGATGACCTTATATCGTCTTGCCAGCGATTCGAAGATTGTTGAAGCACTGGTTGAAGCTGCAGAGCAGGGCAAAGAGGTTGTTGTATTAGTCGAACTCCGGGCACGTTTTGATGAGGAGAATAACATTCGCTGGTCGCGACAGCTTGAGGATGCCGGATGCCGCGTAATCTATGGTTTGAATCATATGAAGGTACATTCCAAGCTTTGCCTGATTACAGGAAAGCGAAATAATAAAATCGAATATATCACACAGATCGGTACCGGTAATTACAACGAGAAGACATCCCGTATCTATACTGACTATTCTCTGATCACATCTTCAGTAGATATTGGAAATGAAGCTGCCAATGTGTTCAACCATCTGTCAATGGGAACTACAGTCGATGAGACACAACATCTGCTTGTAGCTCCGAACTGCCTGCAGAATAAAGTCCTTGCAATGATCGATGAAGAAATTGCAAAGGCGAAGGAAGGAAAAGAAGGTTATGTCGGTGTGAAAATCAATTCCCTGACGGATAAGAAGATCATCGACAAGCTTATTGAGGCCGGTAAAGCCGGCGTGAAAATCCGCATGATCGTGCGTGGAATCTGCTGTCTGAAAGCAGGTGTAGCAGGAGAGACGGATAATATCCGGATCATCAGCATTGTCGGAAGATTTCTGGAACATTCCAGAATCTATATATTCGGCAAAGATGACCCGAAGGTGTATATTGCTTCAGCCGATTTTATGACACGGAATACCGTTCACCGTGTAGAGGTAGCGGCTCCTGTATATGATCCTGCAATCAAAGCCCGGATTCTCGACGATTTTGAATTGTTCTACGAGGATGACCAGAAGGCAAGAGAGCAGATCAACGGCATCTACCTGCCAAAACATGGGGAAAGTCATATCAATGCACAGGAAGCACAATATGCACAAGCTTACAAAAACAACGAGATACATGCATAGATTTCCTATATACATAGTGTTATAACAATTATATACGCTATACAATACTGCGCCATCAGTATTTTGTATAGATTCGAGACTTCCTCTCGACTGACAGTGAATAAATATTGCTGTCATAAAAAGCGCCTGTTAACGCCATACGCAGGCGCTTTTTCTATTTTGTGGAATAATATTTCAAAAGCGGGTTGACTATATACAGAATCTCTGCTATAGTATCCATATTCTCTTTAATGCATTAAAGCAGTAACGCGGCAGAGAAAGAAAGATGAGGAACAAAGACATGAAAGAATTATCAAATTTACTTGGATTTCGGGAGAGTATCAAAGTTGTTGATGCGACCTTACGTGACGGTGGACTGGTGAATGACTTCTATTTCACAGATGACTTTGTAAAAGCATTGTATCAGGCAAATATCGACGCAGGTGTTGACTATATGGAGATGGGATATCGTGCATCAAAAAAGGTATTTGATGAATCGAAGTTCGGTAAATGGAAATTCTGTAGTGATGACCATATCCGTGAGATCGTTGGAGAAAACGACACAGACTTAAAGCTTGCAATCATGGCAGATATCGGGCGTCATGACAAGAACGATTTCGATGAGAAGGTAAATTCACCGGTTGATTTAGTCCGTGTGGCAGCATACATCCATCAGATGCCGGAAGCAATCGACATGGTAGAGGATGCGGCAAAGAAGGGATACGAGACAAGCTGTAATATTATGGCAATCTCGAATTCACAGGAGGAAGACATCAAGGTTGCACTTGATATGCTTGGCAAGACACCGGTTGATGTTATCTACATTGTGGACAGCTTTGGTTCTCTGTATCCGGAGCAGATTGCCCGTATCGCAGATCTGTACCTGAATTTCGCAGCAAAATACAATAAGAAGATCGGTATCCATGCACACAACAACCAGCAGCTCGCATTTGCAAACACGATTGAAGCGTGCGGTGATGGTGTAGACTGGTTAGACGGAACCTACCTGTCCATGGGAAGAGGAGCCGGCAACTGTGCAATGGAGCTATTACTTGGATTCCTGAAGAATCCAAAATACAACGTATACCCGGTATTCAAATTCATTGAAGACCACATGATGAAATTAAAGGATGACGGCATCGTCTGGGGGTACGATCTCCAGTACCTGATGACCGGGCTTTTAAACCAGCATCCTCGTTCTGCAATCGCCTTCACAAAAGAGAATCGCCGCGACTACGCAGAATACTACAAGGAACTGTTAATTTAATTGCATAAGGAACAACAAGAAAATAGTTATTGTTTCTCGAAAGATTGAGAAGTAAAAAGAGCATATAATATACAAAGAATAGTTGTAGTTATTTATGTATATGTTTGAAACTTAGAAGTACTTAATGTTCTGTAATAAATCAGCAATGTTTGAACACGATGTTCAAACAAGCCGCCACTGAGCCACGGATGGCGAATTGGCGGCGATTGCGTACGATAGAAGTTATGTAAATCAGAACATTTAGAACTTCTTGTTTCAATACATCACATAAACAACTACAACTATTTTTATATATGCTCTTTTTACGCACATTTTACAAAACTACGATAACGCACTTTACTTACATTCTGTATATTCTCATTTGTAAGTTAAATCAAAAAGAAAATCTTTAAGAGAAAAAGGAGACAAAGAAAATGAGAAAGTTAAAGAAAGCAATCATTGGAGTTTTAGCATCAGCCATGCTTATGGGAGCAATGACAGGATGTGGTAAAGCAGCAAGTGATGATATCACCGTAATTTCCCGTGAGGATGGATCCGGTACAAGAGGCGCATTTATCGAACTGTTCGGTATCGAGGAGAAGGATGCAGATGGTAATAAGATTGATAATACAATCTCTACTGCAGATATCACAAACTCAACATCCGTTATGATGACGAGTGTAGCAGATGATGAGGCAGCGATCGGATACATATCCCTTGGTTCCCTGGATGATTCTGTAAAGGCATTGAAGATTGATGGTGCAGAAGCAACCGCTGATAATATCTCAAACGGAAGCTACAAGGTATCCCGTCCGTTCAACATTGCAACAAAGGGTACACCAAACGAAGTAACACAGGATTTCATCAACTTCATCTTGAGCGAGGATGGACAGAAGGTTGTTGAAGATGCAGGATATATCAGCCAGGGCAATGCAGGTGCATTCAAGGCTGCAGGCGTAAAGGGTAAGATTAATATTGCAGGTTCATCTTCCGTAACACCGGTTATGGAGAAGCTCAAGGAAGCATATGTTGCAGTCAATCCGGATGTACAGATTGAAGTACAGCAGAGTGATTCTACAACAGGTATGACAAGTGCGGCAGAAGGTGTCTGCGATATCGGTATGGCATCCAGAGAGCTGAAGGACAGCGAGCTTAGTGCAGGTCTTACACCAACAGTGATCGCAATTGATGGTATCGCAGTTGTTGTAAATAAGAACAACGATGTCGATGGTCTTACAAGTGATCAGGTAAAGAGCATCTACACAGGTTCTATCACAAAGTGGTCAGAAGTAAAGTAATAGCTTGATAAAAACTTATCAGAAAGAAAATACGAGGCATACTATGACGAAAGTAAAAGAAAGAACAATGCATATCGTATTCCTGGTGGCTGCCTGTATGTCCATACTGGCAGTCGCCATGATATGTCTGTTCATGTTTGCCAATGGCGTACCAGCCATCCGGCAGATTGGATTTGTGAATTTTATATTTGGTAAAACCTGGATGCCGGGTGCAAATAAATTCGGCATCTTCCCTATGATCATCGGCAGTATCTATGTGACAGCAGGTGCAATCATCATCGGTGTTCCAATCGGACTTTTATGTGCCGTATTCATGGCAAAGTTCTGTCCACCGAAGCTTCATAAGATTATGAAACCGGCTGTGGATCTGCTTGCAGGTATTCCATCTATTGTATATGGATTCTTCGGTCTGGTTGTGATCACGCCGATGATCCGGAATACATTCGGCGGAAGCGGTAAAAACATTCTGACCGCCTGCATCCTGCTTGGAATCATGATTCTGCCAACCATCATCAGTGTATCGGAATCAGCAATCCGCGCGGTTCCGGAAAGCTATTACGAAGGAGCATTGGCACTCGGTGATACGCATGAGAGAAGTGTCTTCAAGGCAGTACTCCCTGCAGCAAAATCCGGAATCCTTGCAGCCATTATTCTTGGAATCGGGCGTGCGATCGGTGAGACAATGGCAGTCATCATGATTGCCGGAAACCATGCAGTTATGCCGGACAGCCTGTTGGCCGGTGTGCGGACACTTACATCGAATATTGTACTGGAACTTGGATATGCAACAGATTTGCACAGAGAAGCATTGATCGCAACCGGTGTGGTTCTGTTCGTATTCATCCTGATTATTAATCTGTTGTTCTCAGTTGTGAAAAAGAAAGGGGCGAAATAGGCATGAGTGAACAAGCTGTAGCAGCAAAGGCAGATATGGAAGCAATCAGGCCGATCAATGTCGTCACCTGGAAGGATAAGCTCGCTGCATACAAAAAACGGCCGCTTTCCATGTTTTTACTGATGGCAGTCACGGTATCTGCAGTCATTACGGTTGGTGTGCTTGGCGCACTTGTCATCTATATTCTGGCAAACGGTATCATGAATCTTTCTCCGGAGCTTTTTGCCTGGAAATATACAACCGAAAATGTATCGATGCTTCCTGCAATTATCAATACATTTCTTATGACAGCGCTTTCCCTGCTCATCGCAGTACCAATCGGTATCTGTTCTGCTATTTATTTGGTAGAATATGCCAAGCGCGGAAATAAACTTGTGAGTATTGTCAGAATCACAACCGAGACATTATCCGGTATCCCTTCCATTGTCTATGGTCTGTTCGGATATCTGATGTTTGTGATCGCATTTGGCTGGGGACTTTCATTCTTCGGTGGTGCGCTTACACTTTCCATTATGGTACTTCCAACCATTATGCGTACGACAGAAGAAGCGCTCTTAAGCGTACCGGATTCTTACCGGGAAGGAAGCTTCGGACTTGGAGCCGGCAGACTGCGGACGATATTTAAGGTTGTACTTCCATCTGCGGTACCCGGTATTTTATCCGGAGTTATCCTGGCAATCGGACGTATCGTCGGCGAGACGGCAGCTTTAATCTTTACATCCGGTACAACTGCCGAGATACCAAAGAGCTTATTTGATTCCGGATGTACACTGGCTGTTCATATGTATAAGCTGCTTTCGGAAGGACTCTACACAAAACAGGCATATGCAACCGCAGTTGTGCTGCTTGTAATGGTTGTCATAATCAATGCAGCATCCGGAAAGCTTGCCAAAAAACTGCAGGCAAAATAAGTACTGGAATTTGGAGGAAAAAATGGGTAATTTTAAAATAAAGGACATGGATTTATATTACAGTGATTTCCATGCGTTAAAAGATATCAACTTGGACATTCCATCGACCAAGATCACTGCATTCATCGGTCCATCCGGCTGTGGAAAATCCACACTCTTAAAAAGCCTGAATCGAATGAATGATCTGGTCGAGGGCTGTAAGATCACAGGTGAGGTAACACTCGATGGCGAAAATATATACAAAGGAATGGATGTCAATACATTGCGCAAGCGCGTCGGCATGGTGTTTCAGAAACCAAATCCGTTTCCGATGAGCATCTACGACAATATTGCATATGGACCGCGTACACACGGAATCCATAAAAAGGCGGAATTAGATGAAATTGTGGAACGTTCCTTAAAGCAGGCTGCTATCTGGGATGAAGTCAAAGACCGTCTGAAGAAAAGCGCGCTCGGTATGTCAGGTGGACAGCAGCAGCGTCTGTGCATTGCTCGTGCACTTGCAGTAGAACCGGATGTGCTTTTGATGGATGAGCCGACATCTGCCCTCGATCCGATTTCCACCTCAAAGATTGAGGATCTGGCAGTTGATCTGAAAGATAAATATACAATCATCATGGTAACACATAATATGCAGCAGGCTGCACGTATCTCAGATAATACAGCATTTTTCCTGCTCGGAGAAGTTGTGGAGTTTGACAATACAGAGAAACTGTTCGCAAATCCAAGTGACAAGCGGACAGAGGATTATATCACAGGAAGGTTTGGTTGATGAATTATGAGAAATGAATACGAGAAGCAATTAGAGAATCTGAATGTCGAACTAATCCGTATGGGTGCACTTTGCGAGAAGGTGATCGCGGGCACTACGAAGGCACTCTTTAGTGGCGATGCCAAATACACATCGAAATCCCATGCAGTCGAAGAAGAGATCGATAAAAGCGAGCATAATATCGAGCATATCTGTATGAGCCTGCTTTTAAAGCAGCAGCCGGTCGCATCGGATTTCCGTTTTGTATCAGCTGCATTAAAGCTTATATCTGATCTCGAACGGATCGGTGATCAATGTGCCGATATTGCGGATATGATCCGTTTCACAACTTCTTATGACTTAAAGGATTTTAAAGACCTTGAAGAAATGTCAGGTGCTGCGAAAGATATGCTGTCAAATGCTGTGGAGGCATATGTCAAAAAAGACAAGGATCTGGCAATCACTGTAATCCAGGCGGATGATAAAGTCGATGCATTATTTGATTCGGTAAAGAAACGTCTCATTAAAGAGATCGGAAAAAAAGCAGAAGATGGCGAATTTTATATAGACATTATCATGATTGCAAAGTATTATGAAAGAATAGGAGACCATGCAACGAATGTTGCGGAATGGGTTTATTATTCAATCACAGGAGAGCATATATAAAATGATTTATGTTTTAGAAGATGACAATAGCATACGTGAATTTGTAGTTTACACATTATGTCACATGGATTTGGAAGCAAAAGGCTTTGAACGTCCATCGGAATTCTGGGCAGGGATGGAAGAAACACTTCCGTCCCTGATTCTGCTTGATATCATGCTGCCGGAGGAGGATGGACTATCTGTCTTGAAAAAGCTCCGGGAACATGCTGATACCAAAGAGGTTCCGGTCATTATGTTAACTGCAAAGGATAGTGAATACGACAAAGTACTGGGGCTTGACAGCGGAGCGGATGATTACGTACCGAAGCCGTTTGGCATTATGGAGTTAGTTGCGAGAATCAAAGCTTTGCTTCGCCGGACAGAAAACCGTGCAGATACGACCGATGACGGTGAGAAGCTTATTGCCGGAAGCATAGCCTTAGATACCAAGCGCCACATTGTTTTAGTGGATGGAGAGCGCATCAATCTTACATTGAAAGAGTTTGAACTTCTGCATCTGTTTATGGAAAACCAGGGACAGGTGTTTACACGTGACCAGCTGCTAAACCGCATCTGGGGATATGAATTCGATGGGGAAAGCCGTACGGTTGATGTCCATATACGAAGCCTCCGGATGAAATTAAAGGAAGCCGGGAATATGATTGAAACGGTCCGCGGTGTCGGCTACAAGATCGGAGATTAAAATGAAAAAGAAGATATTCAAGAATACAATTTTAATCATCTTGCTTTTGGTCGTTCTATGTGGCGTATCCATCATCGGTGTTTTATACAGCTATTTCAACAAACAATACGTTTCCTCCCTGAATCAGGCGGCAGGCTATATTGCGGAGGGGGTGAACCTATCCGGGCTGGATTTTCTCACCGATTTGAATGAGAATGAAAAGCGTATCACATGGGTTGCGGCGGACGGAACAGTTCTTTATGACAACAAAGCCGACCCCCATACGATGGAAAATCACAAAAATCGTACAGAAATCAAACAGGCAATGACGTCTTCGGCAGGCACAAGTGTAAGATATTCGAAGACACTTTCCGAGGAGACAATCTATCATGCCATCCGTATTGCGGACGGAAGTGTAGTCCGTGTCTCCGTAGTCCGTAAATCGGTGCCGGCACTTTTGATGAAGGTGCTGCTTCCGATTATTCTCGTATTACTGCTCGGTGTTGAATTCTCCGCGATTCTTGCCTACCGCTTATCGAAACAGATTACAACACCGTTAGAAGCGATTGACTTAGATCATCCGGATGAATCGACGGTTTATGACGAGCTGTCACCGTTTATCCGTAAAATCCGCATCCAGAACGAGCAGATTCAAAAGGCGATGACACAGCTGCAGACACAGAAAAATGAGTTTGCACTGATTACGGAAAACATGCAGGAAGGTTTTCTTGTTGTGGATAAAAAGGAAATTGTTCTCTCACACAACCGGAGTATCTCAACCTTATTTGATGTGGATGAATCGGTAGATGGAAAACATGTGTTAGAGATTAACCGGTCGGAAGAGTTTATCGACTGTATCAAGAAGGCGATCCAGGGAATCCACAGCGAGTATATCTGCCCGGTTAAGGGACGTTTTTATAATATCTATGCGAATCCGGTATTCCGGAATAACGAGGTTGCCGGCGCGGTCGTTATCATCACGGATGTCACAGAGAAGGAAGAACGCGAGAATTTGAGACGGGAATTCTCGGCGAACGTATCGCACGAATTAAAGACACCGCTAACTTCCATATCCGGTATTGCAGAAATTATTAAAAATGGAATTGTTGACGAGAAGGATGTCAAAACATTTGCAGGTAAGATCTATGACGAAGCACGTCGGCTGATCCATCTGGTAGAAGATATCATTAAGCTGTCTCAGCTTGATGAGGGAGAGCAGGCAGTAGAAAAGACTCCGATTGATATATATGACCTATCAAGAATCGAAATCCATCATTTGGAGCCGGTAGCAGAGGAACGGCATATCAAAATCAATCTGCAGGGTGAACATATGATGATATCCGGCATACACTCTGTGTTAGAAGAAATGGTATACAATCTGATTGAAAATGCCATTAAATATAACAAAGAGGATGGAACCATAGATGTCATGATCAAAAAGAAAAAACATCGTTGTGAGTTTTGTGTCAAAGATTCCGGCATCGGAATTCCGGCAGACCAGCTTGACCGGATATTCGAACGCTTTTACCGGGTTGATAAGAGCCATTCCAAGGAAATAGGCGGCACGGGACTTGGACTTTCTATTGTAAAGCATGGCGCAAAGCTGCACAATGCGGAGATTAAGATTGAGAGTGCATTAAATGTCGGTACGGAAATAAATTTAATCTTTCCGATATAGGTGTCTTGTCACCTGTCAAAACATGTGCTATACTGCATGTACATTCGGAGCAAAAACGCAGGCGGAATGTCTGCGTTTTTGTTATGGCGACGAGGAAAATGCACGCATTTATGTGGTGCATTTGACGACCGCTAATCAGAGCACGATGCGCAGAGCACATCGTGTCTTTGTATTATGTACAGGTATAAATTCAAAGGAGACAGGAAGATGCGAGAATTACATTACGATGTTGTGATCGTCGGCTGCGGTGTCGGTGGATTATATACAGCATTGAATTTACCGGAAGATAAACAGATTTTGATGCTCTCAAAAGCAGAGCTTGAAACCTGTGATTCGATGCTGGCACAGGGCGGTATCTGCGTGCTGCGGGACGAGGATGACTATGATTCGTATTTTGAGGATACGATGCGTGCCGGTCATTATGAAAACCGCAAGGAAAGTGTCGACATCATGATCCGTGGCAGCCGGGATGTCATCAATGATCTGATCGGATATGGTGTGGAATTTGAGAGAAACGCAGACGGAAGTCTTGCTTATACAAAGGAAGGAGCACATTCTAAGCCGCGCATCTGCTTCCATGAGGATATAACCGGGGAAGAGATTACGACCCGTCTATTATCTGCTGTGAAGCAGTTGAACAATGTTACCATTTTTGAACATACAACCATGACCGATATTATAGAAGATATTAATCATGCCTGTGTGGGTATACTTGCAAAATGTGCGGATGGTGAAGAATTAGAGATCTATGCGGAAAACACAGTATTTGCAACAGGTGGAATCGGCGGACAATACAAGCATTCCACGAACTATCCGATCCTGACCGGCGATGGCTGTGAGATTGCGCGAAAACACGGCGTAGAATTAGAGCATATGGACTATGTACAGATTCATCCAACCTGCTTTTACACGGAGAATCCGGGCAGAAGTTTCCTGATTTCAGAGTCGGCAAGAGGTGAGGGTGCAATTATCTTGAATCACAAGAAAGAGCGTTTCGTCGATGAATTGCAGCCGCGAGATGTTGTTACGAAAGCGATTCAGGCAGAGATGGAAAAAGAGGGCGTGAAATACGAGTTCTTATCCTTTGAGAATGTTCCACGCGAGACAATCCTGAACCATTTCCCTCATATCTATGAGCATTGCATGAAGTATGGCTTTGATATTCTGATGATGCCGATTCCGATCGTTCCAGCACAGCATTACTTCATGGGCGGTATCCACGTAGACAAGTATTCGCTTACAACGATGCCACATCTGTATGCTGTCGGCGAGACAAGCTGCAACGGGGTGCACGGGAAGAACCGCTTAGCCAGCAACAGTTTGCTTGAAAGTTTAGTGTTCGCCAAGCGTGCGGCAAAGCACATGATTGGTGAGCTTGTGTAAAGTTTATAGATCATTGTGCATGATTATTCCATTACGTAGATACATATATTTTATTTTTGAATATGTTCGCATATACAATATGTTTGGAACTTAGAAATTCTTGATGTTCTGTACTATATCAGCAATGATTGAACACGATGTTCAATCAAGCCGCCACTGAGCCATGGATGGCGAATTGGCGGCGGTTGCGTACAGGGTCATAATTTATATCAGAACATCTTAGAATTTCTTAGTTTCAATACATCGTATATGGAACAATTCAAAATAAAATATATGTACTACCAATACCAAAAATCATGTACAATGATCGTGTACATTTAATAAAAAAGGAGATTAGACAGACAAATGAATGAGATTACAATGCAGTTAGTTGCAGATAAGTATATTAAGATGGCTTTGGAGGAGGATATCAACAGTGAAGATATCAGCACGAACGCCGTGATGCCGGAGTATAAGAAGGGCGAGGTTACATTGCTTGCGAAGCAGGACGGAATCATTGCCGGATTGCAGGTATTTAAGCGTGTATTTACGATGTTAGATCCGAATACCGAAGTGATCTTTGCAGAGCAGGATGGAAAGCAGATCAAGGATGGCGATGCCGTGACAAACGGACAGGTGCTTGCAACTGTGGTCGGTGATATCCGTGTGCTGTTGTCCGGTGAGCGTACAGCGCTGAATTACCTGCAGCGCATGAGCGGTATTGCAACCTATACGAACAATGTTGCAGCACTTTTAAAAGGGACAAATACCAAATTGCTTGACACAAGAAAGACAACACCTTGCATGCGTATCTTCGAGAAATATGCGGTTCGTGCCGGCGGCGGAAATAATCACAGATACAATCTGTCGGACGCTGTTATGTTGAAGGATAATCACATTGACGCCGCAGGCGGTGTGGCAAAGGCAGTTCAGATGGCAAGAGATTATGCATCATTTGTCTGCAAAATCGAGGTAGAGACAGAGAATCTGGATATGGTCAGAGAAGCAGTGGAAGCAGGTGCCGATATCATCATGTTTGATAATATGTCCCCGGAGCTGATGGCAGAAGCAATTAAGATCATCGATGGACGTGCCAAGACGGAGTGTTCCGGAAATATCACAAAAGAAAATATCGAGACGATCACAAAGCTTGGTGTCGATTATGTATCGAGTGGGGCGCTGACACATTCCGCTCCAATCTTAGATATCAGTCTGAAACATCTGCATCCAATTGACTAATTATGCTGCAACAATCTATTTCAATCAAGGAGGAAACGCAGATGGAGCAGACAATTTTATCCGGAGATGAACGCAGAGAGAAGCTTCTTGCGTTGTTACTGCGATCTGATGAACCGTTGTCGGGTGGAAAAATCGGGGACATCTATCATGTCAGCCGTCAGGTTGTCGTACAGGATATCGCATTGCTCCGTTCAAAAGGGCATTCAATCGTATCGACGCCACGTGGCTATATGTATGAAAAAGATGCTGGCAACCAAAATTGCAGGCGGATTGTAAAGGTCTGTCACACCGATGATCAGGCAGAAGAAGAATTAAGCACAATCGTTGATTTCGGTGGAATCGTCTTAGATGTTATGGTAAACCACCGCACCTACGGCAAGGTCACAGCACCATTAAATATCAAGAGCCGCCGCGATATCCGTAAGTTCGTGGAAGATCTGAAACAAAGCAAATCGTCCCTTTTATCGAACACAACCTCCGGCTATCATTTTCACACGATTGAAGCCGAGAGCGAAGATATCCTCGATGAAATCGAAGAAGCCCTGAAGGAAAAACACTTCCTCGTCGACTTCCTCGACTACGAAACCACATTCAAACAATAACCCCAAGGTCAAATTTTTGAGGTAATTAACACAGATATTGTACACAAATAAACAATAAAATAAATCAATCCAACGATTATTGTAAAAAGTGATATTTTCAAATAACTGTCAATATGTTACAATAACAATCGTGTATAATTTATAAAATAACGTAAATAGCGAATTGTATCCATTCAATCAAATTGTATATTGTGTTGTCTGTAATTATTAATTTGTTTGCAGACCATTGGAACACGCTGGTACTTAATAAGCGGCAACTTGTTGGCGCGAATTTAGTACCACTGCGTGTGGAAGTGAGCGAGAGCGTGTCTGCAGGCAATTATATAATTACAGACAACACTTAGATAACGTGCAGGATACAATTCGCAAACCACGCAATTAAAATCAGGAGGATAATTACAATGGCAAAAATTCAGATGAAGACTCCACTGGTAGAGATGGACGGAGATGAGATGACACGAATCCTTTGGAAGATTATCAAGGATGAATTGATCTACCCATTTATCGACTTAAAGTCCGAGTATTACGACCTTGGTCTGGAGTACAGAAACGAGACAAACGATAAGGTTACTTTTGATTCTGCATACGCAACACAGAAGTACGGTGTTGCAGTCAAGTGTGCAACAATCACACCAAACGCTGCACGTATGACAGAGTACAACCTGAAGGAAATGTGGAAGAGTCCAAACGGAACGATCCGTGCAATCTTAGACGGAACCGTATTCCGTGCACCAATCGTTGTCAAGGGAATTGAGCCATGTGTAAAGAACTGGAAGAAGCCTATTACAATCGCAAGACATGCCTATGGCGATGTGTATAAGAGCGTAGAGATCGATGTACCGGGTGCTGGTACAGCAGAGCTTGTATTTACAGGCGAGGACGGACAGGTAATCAAGGAGACCATCCACAAGTTTGATGGTCCGGGTGTGATTCAGGGACAGCATAACATCGACAAATCCATCGAGAGCTTTGCAAGAAGCTGCTTTAACTATGCGCTTGATACAAAGCAGACATTGTGGTTTGCAACAAAGGATACAATCTCCAAGAAATACGACCATACATTTAAGGATATCTTTCAGGAGATCTTCGATAACGAATACAAAGAGAAGTTTGACGCCGCAGGCATCGAATATTTCTATACTCTGATTGATGATGCAGTTGCCCGTGTTATGAAGTCTGAGGGTGGATTCATCTGGGCTTGCAAGAACTACGACGGCGATGTTATGAGTGATATGATCTCATCTGCATTTGGTTCTCTTGCCATGATGACATCAGTACTTGTTTCTCCAGATGGAAAATACGAGTACGAGGCAGCACATGGAACTGTTCAGAGACATTACTACAAGCACTTAAAAGGTGAGGAGACATCAACAAACTCTGTTGCAACGATCTTCGCATGGACTGGTGCTTTGAGAAAGCGTGGCGAGCTTGACAATATTCCAGAACTGATGGAATTTGCAGACAAGCTTGAGCAGGCAACGATCAAGACAATCGAAGACGGCAAGATGACAAAGGATCTTGCACTTATTACAACGATGAAGGATGTCACTGTATTAAACAGCGAGAACTTCATCAAAGCAATCCGCGAAACACTTGAGGGAATGTTAGCTTAATGAATATATGGGATGTTCTGAAAATTGAACAGACGAAGGATAAAGACGCATTGAAGAAAGCCTATCGAATGCGTCTTTCTTCTGTCAATCCGGAAGATGATCCGGAAGGGTTTATGGAGCTTCGGAAAGCCTATGAGGAGGCGGTGCACCTTGCCGATCAGACGGAGGAGGAATTCGACGTTGCCATTCCAGATACACCGGAACAGCAAATGCTTGCTTCATTAGAGGCTCTCTATGATGATTATGCCCGTCGTATCAATCCAGACGAATGGCTTGCACTCTTTAATTCCGATTATTTTGTATCGCTCGACACAAGTGAGGATGCATTGTATGGACTGTTGCGGTTCCTGATGAATCATGTGCTGGTTCCGAAAAAGGTATGGAAATGCATCGTCGGATATTTTGATCTTGAAGGGCGCAGAAGCGAGCTTGCAGAACAGTTCCCGGAAAATTACCTGGACTATATCACGAACAATGCGACCTATGAGGATATCATCAATTATGAGGCGTTTGAGCATGCAGAGATCACAACCTCCGCAACGATCGATGCCTATATCCGTGATTACATTGAATTAGATCGCATGGTTCGCAGTCAGGAGCTAAAAGATGCCGGAGAAAAAATCCGGCAGATGAAGGAAAAATATTATATTTCCAATGTATATATACATCTGGAAGAGATGCGTATCCGTCTGCAGACCTGCCGGTTGGAGTTTTCAGAATATATTCAGACATCCATGACGGAAGAAGAACGGAAAACACAAGATCTGGATGCATTATACGCCGAGCGGTATGCTTCCGCATTAGCAGCGATCCGCGAGGAAGCGGAAGGACTGTCTGCAAAGTATCCGGATGATATCACTCTGCTTCATTTTTGTGGAGATGTCTGTATCCTGAACAATGATCTGGAACAGGCAGAACAGTATTTCAACCGGTCCAAGGAATTGGACCCACAGAATTATCTTATGCGCGCCAAACAAGCAGAACTTGCATTCCGCAAGGGAGATTATAAAGCTGCCAGAGATGGCTATATGGATCTGCTCAAGGAAAATCATTATGATGATTCTGTCCGCATTGGTATGGTGCGTGCCAATCAGATGATGATACAGGAAAATCTGGAGAAGTTAAAGAAAAATCCAGATGATATACAAGCAAAGATGGACGTTGGCTGGAGCTATTACCAAAGCTATCAGTTTCAGGAAGCAATCGCCTTTCTGACTAAATTCCAGCCAGAAGGAGATCGGAAATTTGAATACTATAATGTTCTTGGACGTTGTTATCTGGGCGTTCGTGATTATGCGCATGCCAGACAATGTTTTCTTGTCTGGAAGAATCTGATTGAGCAGCTCCCAGAGGAAGATACAAGTGCAGAAACAGAGAAAAAACGCGTCCGGTATCCGTATGTGAATTTCCTGATTGCCGATTGTTATATGAAGACAGAGGATTACGAGAATGCCAGACGTCATCTGGATATAGCATTATCCAAAGATCATGAGGAAATCATCCTTTCATATGAGGCGGATTGTGAACTAAAGTTCCTGACCGGCCAATATACGGATTGTCTGCGTGCCTGTGAACACCTGTTAGAGCGGGATCCGCACGACTACGTGGCATATCTGTTTAAAGCAAAAGCCTGCAAGGCGATGAATTATATTCAGGAAGCTTATAATGCCTGCGAACAGGCAATCAATCTGTATCCGTATCTGTCTCAGCCTTATGCGTTAGAGGCAAGCTTATTTATCCGCGCACATCAATACGAACAGGCGCAGGATACGATCAAACGTTTTGACGCATTTGAAAATGAAAGTGACAGCATTGATTACTACCGGGCACGGCTTTCCATGTTAGATAACAAGATTGATCCGGCAATCCGGCAGCTCGTAGCAATTGTCAGTCGTTCAGATGGTAAGGCAACCGATATGGAGCATTTTGAGGATGTCCATATGCTGTTAGCGCTTTGTTACCGCTACAAGGGCATGTATGATAAAGCGCTTGAACAGTTCGAGCAGGTAAAGAAACAACACACACAATATCCATTGATTGATATGTATATCGGTTCTTCCTATGCGAAACTTGGGAAAATCGAACAGGCATTGGAGGCATTTGGTACACAGCTTGCAATACAGGCAACCGCGCAGGTTTACAATGAGCGGGCGATCGTATACAGTCTGATGGGCGAATACAAAAAGGCTGTTCGCGATTATCAGGCTGCATTACAGTTAGAACCAGATAATTATTTTGCGTATCTGCGGATTGGGATGATACAGGAACTGCACAAAAGCTATAAAGCGGCTGCCGATGCATACCGAAAAGCATATGAAGTTTCTGAAACAGACACCGAACAGCACAAAGAGAGCTTGCAGAGTTTAGCACGTGTCTACCAGTGCATGAACTGGTTTCCTGAAAGTCAGCAGCTCTATATCGATTATAAAAAGCAATATGAGTGGAATGCAGATATTGCCTACGATTATGCCGTCCTGCTTGTTCGGATGGATGCGGCAAAGGATGCCATTGCCGAGTTGCTTCCTTTTGTGGATGATTCTGCCTGTGCAAGAAAATTGCTTGATATCTACGGAGATGCCGGCTTCATTGATCTGGCGCATGAGACATTTGAATATATCATAAGCAAAGATCCGGAGAATCACCGGGTGTATGGTGCAATGGGAGATATCTTCCGTGACCATGCCATGTATGCGGACGCAAAGCCGTTATATGAGCGGGCGATTGCGCTTGACACAAACAAGGAAGCCAATTATTATAGTGAATGGCTGGAATGTATGATCCAGCTAAAAGAACTGCGAAGCTTCAAGAAGAACAGTGCGATAGCAAATGCGGCTGCCGCTTATCCAAAGGATCAGATACAAACGCCGCCACAGTATATCAAGATGGCACGTTTTGCACGACTTTCCAAGAACTACAAAGAATGTAAAGACTGGTTAGAACAGGGTCTGCATGCCCGTCGTTGTCGCGGCTGTTTCTATGGTGTCTGTCACCGGATTTTATATGAGAAAGCGTTGCTGTATGAGAAGCAGCGCAATTATGCGATGGCACGCAGTATGTACGAAGAAGCAATCCGTGTCTGTGGACAGAATGCGTTCTATGAGGCATGTCTGAAGCGGATTGAAGATAAAAAATAAGAAATTAGGGTTAGAAATGATAGTAGGAATTGATTTAGGAACGACAAACAGTTTAATTGCATATTTTGATGGCGACCATGCAAAGGTCATTCCGAACCGTCTGGGAGAAAATCTGACTCCTTCGGTTGTAAGCGTGGATGAGGAAGGAATTGTCTATGTCGGCAAGACCGCGAAGGAGCGGAAGATGCTGTACCCAGATCAGACCGCGGATGTGTTCAAGCGGAACATGGGGAGCTCGAAGGTGTTTACCCTTGGAACCCGCAAGTTCTCTGCGGAAGAGCTTTCCAGCCTTGTTTTAAAATCTTTGAAGGAAGATGCGGAGCATTATCTTGGATGCACGATTGAGGAGGCAGTCATCAGCGTACCGGCATATTTTAACGATGCACAGCGAAAAGCGACAAAGAAAGCAGGAGAACTTGCCGGATTTGTGGTAGAACGTATCGTCAGTGAACCAACAGCCGCAGCAATCGCTTATGGTTTGGATAAGAAAAATGCAGACACGAAATTCCTCGTATTTGATTTGGGTGGTGGTACATTTGATGTATCAATCCTAGAGCTTTATCAGAATATTATGGAAGTGCGCGCAGTTGCCGGAGATAATTTCCTTGGCGGAGAAGATTTTACGACCGTATTGGAACAGATGTTTCTCCGTGAACACGAGATTGACGAAGATACTCTTGATCAGAAAACCCGTGCACATATTCACAAACAGGCAGAGATTTGCAAGCTTGGATTTGCAGATGCAAAAACATCAGTTATGAAATGTAATATCAACGGAGAAGTCGTAGAGAGCGAAATTGATATTGACGATTATGAAAAATCCTGCCAGGTATTGCTTGGACGTATTCGTAAGCCAATCGAGCGAAGCCTGAAGGATGCAAATATCAAGCTCAAAGATATTGAGGAAGTAATTCTGGTTGGTGGTTCGACAAAGCTTTCCATCGTGCGTCGGTTTGTGAGCCGCCTGTTTGGACGTCTGCCGAATACAAGTATCAATCCAGACGAGGTGGTTGCTGTGGGCGCGGCGACACAGGCTGCTATGAAAGAACGGAATGAAGCAGTGAAAGAGATTATTTTGACGGATGTCTGTCCATTTACACTTGGAACGGAGGTTGTATCCCGCAGATCCGGAGGTGTGTTTGAGGCTGGACATTATCTGCCATTGATTGAACGAAACTCCGTGATTCCGGTCAGTCATACGGAACGTCTCTATACCGTCAGTGACCGGCAGACACGAATCAAGGTCGATATCCTGCAGGGCGAGAGCCGTCTGGCAGCAAATAACGTCTACCTTGGCAGCATTGAAGTTATGGTTCCACCGGCACCTGCCGGCGAAGAATGCGTCGATGTCACATACACCTATGATGTTAACTCTATCTTAGAGGTGATTGTAAAGGTAATTTCTACAAATGTGGAAAAACGACTTGTGATTAAGAACGAGGAAACCGATCTGACCGATGAAGAAATCGATGCCAGATTCGAGGAGCTTTCTTCCCTGAAGATTCATCCACGGGAACAGGAGGCAAACAAATTATTGCTGCTTCGTGCGGATCGCATGTATGAGGAATCCATCGGAGATACCCGTAAGATTCTCGAACATGAGATTAACCAGTTTGAAGATGTATTAAATAAACAGAATCCATCGGAAATCAGCAGTGCAAGAGAAGCTTTCAAGGAATTCCTTGACAATATGGAAGAAGATTTATTCTAAATATATTAAAGAAAAGGGCTGACGCTTTAAGAGAGCGCCAGCCTTATTATATGTCGTGCATATGCGTGCAAAAGATCTAAGTCCTGCAGGAACGAATCCGTCAGTTCAATAAAAGATTCTTTGTCTTCATAATCCCGTTTGTAGCCAGATAAAATTCCATCATCAATCTGGGAGATGAAATATCCTTTTTTACGCAGATAACAGGTTTCCTTCTTCGCCGGTTCCCGGTAGTTTTTATCCACATAGCTTGCCACACTTTTGTGAACCGCCATATCCTCTGCCGGAAGATAGTAGTAATCCCTGTAATTATCAAAGAAGAACTTCAATTCCTCTGTATAGATCGGGGCATTGATCGTTGCTTCCTTCTGGAATCCAGTGATGATGATATCATTCAATCCGATCGTCAATCGTTTTGGAAGCTGGTATTCCAGCTCCAAAGAGAAAAGTAACCGGTTCTGCCGCACAGACATCTTGCGGACGAGCAGACAGCCAGCTTTGAATTTACAGTAAGCAAGCATGCTTGTGCAGTCCAGAAGTCCTTCGAGATCCTCGTAATTGTGCTGTAACAACAACTGCTTGTTTGTCTTTACCGGAAGCTTTACATATTCCTGATAGACCTTAATCAGATCACCGCCGGAATATTTATCTAACCGATGGATACCAAGAAACCGTTCCACGCTTTTCTGTTTCATATTTTCCATGTGCAGCACATCTTTTAAAAAACGGATCTGCTTATAAATATCAATGCTTTCCATATGGGCGAGTGTATTTTCCATCCCATAAGCCTTTGCCTTTTTTGTGATATACGGAATATCAAATCCATCTCCATTATAGGTAATCACATATTTATAATTCATCGCAAAGGAAAGAAACTGCTCTAAAATATCCGCTTCGGATCTGCCATCCTGATTAAACCACTGGCATATATTCCACTGACGGTTTTTATAGTAAGCACAGCCGATCAGATATAAGGCAGTATGTTCGGCTGTAAATCCGGTCGTTTCAATATCAAAAACAAGCAGATCTTCCGGTGTATAAAACTGTTCCAATGTCTGAAATTTACTGCGATGAGCCTCATTTACAACTTTTTCCATAGGTGCCTCCTTTCCGACATCGTCCGATAAATTCGTCTAAATTGGTTTAAATTATAGCATAAATACCATAGAAGTAAAGAAATGCTTGTAATTTTTGGTCAATATGTTATAATTTTAGCTAAAGTATGATGTACGGAGGAGATAGAATGTTACGACCAGACGATATTAGATCAACAGCTTTTAAAAAGGGCTTATTCGGTTACAAAGCCGCAGATGTTGACAGCTTTAAAGACACTGTATTCAGAGCGTACAGCGACCTTTCCAAAGATTATGAGGAAACAAAGGACAAATTTGATAAACTCACAAAGGCAATGGAAGATACCAGACTGAAATTATTTGAACTGGAGAACAAGCTGCAGCAGGCAGAAAATGTATCAACTGATGCCGGAGAAAGTGTAGAGGCAAAGAAGCGTGCAGACCAGATCATCAAGAATGCTGAAGCAACTGCCGCTGATATTATTGCAAAGGCAAAGGCTCAGAGCGAGAAGCTTGAGAGCTCCGCAAAGCCAAAGGCAGAAGCGCCAAAGGTTGAGCCAGAACCAGCGAAAGAGTCTGCATCATCCAAGTTCTTCAAGAAAGCAGACGAGGATGTACATACCGCTGCAACAAGCAACGATGATGACGATGAGATCTTTGTTGGGGAAATCGAAGATGCAAGAAAACCTGATCGCATGATGATCGGAGATGGCGAAGAAGAGGACGAAGGCTTCGAATTCTTATAAGATTAAGCCAGATCGGAGTTGTCGTAACAACGACAACTCCTTATTTTTTGACAGGAGAACATTATGTTTGCATATATCAAAGGAACGGTAACCGAGATTGGAACCGATGAGATCATCGTAGAAACCGGTGGAATCGGATTTTCTGTATTTACATCCTCACAGGATTCTGCCAGATTGACAAAAAATCAACAGGCAACGATCTACACCCATTTAAATGTGCGGGAAGATGATATGAGTCTGTTTGGATTTCTGACCAAAGAGGAACGGTCTGTGTTCCGTATGCTGATCAATATCAGCGGAGTGGGACCGAAAAGTGCGCTTTCTATCCTGTCATGCCTGTCGGTCGATGAACTGCGCATGGCTGTGTTATCGGATGATTATAAGGCGATTGCGAAAGCAAACGGAATCGGTCCGAAAACAGCCCAGCGATTAGTTATTGAATTACGTGACAAATTTCATCTGGAAGATGTACTGGGAGAATACGATGAGGCTTCTCCAGCAACATCTGCACCGGAGGATATTGTATCCGAGACAGCAATGGCATTGAGCAGTCTTGGATATTCCAACGTGGAAGCTTTGCGTGCAATCAAGAAGGTTCCGGACAGCGAATCCATGACCGTAGAACAATTATTAAAGGCTGCATTAAAGCATATTATTTAGACATTGGAGAAAAAGATGGAACGAATCATTCAAGCGGATATTATTCCGGAAGATGATAAAATCGAACAGGGGCTGCGGCCAAGTCATCTGTCTGAGTATATCGGACAGGAGAAGGCAAAGAAGAATCTTCGTGTCTTTATCGAAGCTGCAAAAAAACGTGGCGAGCCGCTCGATCATGTGCTGTTGTATGGTCCTCCGGGACTCGGTAAAACAACACTGGCATCGATTGTAGCGACTGAGATGGGAGTCAATCTGAAGATCACATCCGGTCCGGCGATTGATAAACCGGGCGATCTGGCTGCAATCTTAAACAATCTGTCCGAAAACGATGTTTTATTTATTGACGAGATTCACCGGCTAAATAAGCAGGTGGAAGAGGTATTGTACCCAGCGATGGAAGATTTTGCAATTGATATTGTGATCGGCAAAGGTGCTGGTGCCCGTTCAATCCGGCTGGATCTTCCAAAATTCACACTGGTTGGTGCAACCACACGCGCTGGTATGCTGACCGCTCCGCTACGTGACCGGTTCGGTGTTGTCAACCGGCTGGAATTCTACAATGTGACCGAGCTGATGCAGATCATTCTCCGGTCTGCGGCCGTGCTTGGTGTCAGCATTGACGACGAGGGGGCGTTGGAGATTGCCAAGCGTTCCCGTGGTACGCCGCGGCTTGCCAACCGTCTGTTGAAGAGGGTACGTGATTTTGCACAGGTAGAAGGTGACGGCGCGATTGATTACGATGTTGCAAAAACCGCGCTGGATCGTCTGGAGGTAGACTCTATGGGACTGGATAATACCGACCGCAATATCTTAGAGACGATGATCCACAAATTTGGTGGTGGACCGGTTGGTCTGGATACCTTAGCAGCAGCCATCGGTGAAGATTCCGGCACACTGGAAGAGGTATATGAACCATATTTAATAAAAAATGGCTTTATAAATCGGACTCCGCGTGGTAGAATTGTTACGGAACATTGCTACAGACATTTTGGATTGGAAAATCTGATAGAATAACAAAGGAGATTTTGTATTATGGCAAACAAAGTAGATATCCCGGTAGTAATCAATGGGAAAGTATATACATTAAGCGGATATGAAGGGGAAGATTATCTTCAAAATGTTGCGACTTATATCAACGGCAAGATTGCAGAATGCAAGACTTCCGATCAGTATCGTCGGATGAATACCGAATATCAGGGAATCCTGCTTGCTTTGAATATCGCAGATGATTATTTCAAAGCAAAGAATCAGGCGGATTCTATGGTAACTGAGGATAGCAACAAAGAGCAGCAGTTGTATGATCTGCGTCACGAAGTAATCGAGTCCCAGATCAAGCTGGAAAGCTCTGCACGTATGATTGAGGAATACAAAGAGCAGATCAATGCATTACAAAGAAAGATTATTCAGTTAGAGGCAGAGAAAAACCGCAATGAATAACAAACATTCCAAAATTGAAGTACTCGCACCTTGTGGTGACTACGATATTTTAATTGCCGCTGTACATGCAGGCGCAGATGCCTGCTATATTGGCGGCAATTCTTTTGGTGCAAGAGCATATGCGACGAATTTCGACGAAGAAACGATAAAGCAAGCTGTCACCTACGCGCATCTACATGGGGTGAAGGTCTATCTGACCGTCAACACCCTGTTGAAGCAGGAGGAGCTTCCCGCATTATATGAATACATTCAGCCATTTTACGAGATTGGCGGCGACGCTCTGATCATTCAGGATCTTGGCGTTTTTTCTTATGTCCGGAAACAATTTCCCGATATCGCAATCCATTGCAGTACACAAATGAATATTACATCCCGGTATGGCGCAGAATTTATGAAACAGCAGGGTGCCACCCGTGTTGTGACCGCACGCGAAATGTCTCTAGCTGAAATCCGTGCGATCAAAGAGCATGTCGATATCGAGGTCGAGACATTTGTGCATGGTGCGATGTGTTACTCTTACAGCGGCCAGTGTCTGATGAGCTCCCTTGCGGGGGGCAGAAGCGGCAACCGGGGACGTTGCGCACAGCCATGCCGGAAATGCTATGACAAAAGCTATCTGTTATCCATGAAAGATATGTGCGCCCTGTCGCTGATCCCGAAGTTGATGGATGCCGGGATTGATTCGCTAAAGATCGAAGGCCGGATGAAAAATGCTTACTACGTTGCATCGACGGTGCACGCTTACCGAACGATCGTAGATGATTGTCTGCATGGTAAATTTGACCCGAAAAAAGCAGAGGCACTCACCTTTGAGCTTGCCAATATCTATAACCGTGGTGGATTCTCGGACGGATATTTCTTCCACCACAATGGTGCGGAAATGATATCAAAGGATCGCCCGAACAATCAGGGTGTGGCAATCGGAAGTTTGGAGCGTGTTGAAAAGGGAACGATCACACTCCGTCTATCAGAAGCCGTATACCGGCAGGATGTGTTGGAGCTGACGACAAAAAACGGCGAAGCGGTGGAGATTACATCCTCAAAGGACGGAACTCCCGGACAGCATCTGACTTTGAACTGTCCGAAGACCAAGCTTCTGCAGAAAGAGCAGACCGTCTACCGTACCAAATGCCCGAAGATCTTACAACATGTGCAGGATGATTATATTAACTCTTATAAGAAGCTTCCGATTTCTGTCTCTGTTACAGCCCGAATCGGAGCACCGCTGACCGCGATTGTAACCTGTGAGCTTGATAACCAGACTTACACTGCAACCTGTACGGATATGCTCGTGGAGAAAAGCAAGCAAGGAGAAACCACAATAGAGACAGTCAAAAAGCCATTGGCACAGCTTGGCAATACGGAATACGAATTAGCATCGTTTACCTGTAATCTAGATACCTGCGCGTTCCTGCCAAATGGTGTGTTAAAGAAGCTCCGCCGTGCATTGCTTGCAGCCTTAGAAGCGGAGATTGCTAAGGCACATACACGTGTCGCCGAAAAACAGCTGTCGTGGGATACCGTGTATGAATCTATGATTACAAAGTCCCCTGCAAATGCATCTGATACCCAGAGTTCGAAGCAGGAGCAGATGATCTTTAGTGCTGTAACACAAGAACAGCTGCGTATCATCTTAGAAGAACTTCCACATGTGGAGTCCCCGGTGACAGGTATCACAATGCCGCTTGCGCTATACAACCAGTGCAGGAATATGATCCCGGATTCCATCCGGCTATACGCGGAGCTGCCGCCTGTAATTCATGACCGGTTCTGCGTCGATTTGCAAGAATCCGGAATCCGTGGTATATATATTAGAAATATAGATGCACTGGCAATTCTTGCCAGTCAGAAGTTGCCAGAAGACTGCGTGATTTTATGTGATGCCAGCCTTTATTGCTACAATCGTCTGGCGCATGCATTTATCCGGCGATTTTTTGCGGACACAGACATTTCATTTCTGACGCCGCGGGAGTTAAAGCTAGAGGAGCTTGACGCACTTGCAGGCGAACCGCTTTGTCTCACATTATATGAGTATCAACCGGTTATGCTGACTGCGAATTGCCTGCAAAAGACAAAATACGGCTGCAAAAAAGAGCCGGTTACCCTGACCGTGACTGACGAGATGGGGAATCGTTTTTTTGCAAGAACCAACTGTGATGACTGCTATAATATCATCTACAACAAGGTTCCTTATTCTATATTGGATAAATATAAAGAGCCTGCTTTTTCCAGACTGCATCCCCGGGGATATCTGGTTCGTTTTACAATCGAAAACGAGCAACAGGTTCGTAGGATTCTGCAGATATTATCTGGGAAGTCCTATGATTCCTATGAAAAAACAGGCGGACATTTATATCGAGGTGTATTGTAATGATCAACATTATTTGTGAAGTATCAAAGTATCTCGTTTTGCTTTTCATGGTACTTTATACCGTCAAATGTTTTTCGGTGCTATCATCGAAAAACGAAGAGCAGAAGCGTAAAAAACTAAACAAACAAATCGGATATGTATTTGTAATCCATTTCTTATGTTACCTGATCCTGTATCTGCGGCTGGGGCAGTTGAAGATCCTGATCTTTTATGTGGCACAGATTTTTGTAGCCATCTTGTATATGGTGCTTTACCACAGCATCTACAAGGATTCGTCCAGATTGCTGACAAACAATGCATCGTTTTTGCTGTTAATCGGCTATATTATGCTTACGCGTCTGAATTTTAACTTGGCCGTGAAGCAGTTCATCTTTGCCACCGTCGGTCTGATCATAACTGCATTTATTCCATATATCATGTTGAAATGGAAGAAGATGAAGGATTGCGGCGTGTTGTATGGCGTGATTGGTCTGTTGTTCCTGCTCACAGTATTTATTCCGGGGCTCGGAAGTGAGAAATACGGTTCGAGAAACTGGATCAACCTCGGGCATCTGTCCGTACAGCCAATGGAGTTTGTAAAGATATTATTTGTATTCTTTGTAGCATCCATGCTTGTAAAGGCAAGCACGTTCAAAGAGCTTTTTGTAAATGCGCTGATCTCCGCAGCATTTATGGGTGTGCTTGTGTTAGAGAAAGACTTAGGTGCGGCAGTGATCTTCTACATAACCTATGTTTTGATGGTGTATGTTGCAACTTCCCGTCCAGTCTTTCTGGTCGGTGGAATCTCGCTTGGTGCAGGTGCTGTCATGCTAGGCTATGCACTGTTTAAAAATTCGCTGTTCCAGCATGTTATGGTGCGAGTCCATGCATGGCAAAATCCGTTTGCAGATATCGACGGAGGCGGTTATCAGCTGTCCCAGTCGCTTTTCGCAATCGGAACGGGCGGCTATGCAGGTTCTGGACTGACACAGGGAGCGGCTGGAAGTATTCCGGTCAGCGAAAGCGATTTTATCTTTTCAGCAATCTGCGAGGAACTGGGTGTAATCTTCGGACTTGCAATGATCCTTGTAATCGTGAGCATCTTCCTTTCCTTTGCCAATGTGGCAATGAAATGTAAGGAGCCATTTTATAAATATGTCGCACTTGGATTTTCAAGCATCTATATTGTGCAGTGCTTCTTAAATCTCGGTGGTGTGACAAAATTCATTCCTTCCACAGGTGTGACACTTCCACTAGTCAGTTATGGTGTCAGTTCGGTATTAAGTACCCTCATTATATTTGCGATTGTGCAGGGGGTATATGTAATAAGTAGTAGTGAGGCAGTGAAGTATGAAAGAGAAAAAGAAAAAGCAAGACAGAAGCTCCGCGAACAGGAATCAGCCGTTAACACCGGAAGAAGAACTGATCGCGAAAGAAAAACAACGAATTAAAAAGAACAAGATCAAGAATCGTCCGATCGTTGTAATCACCTATCTGATGGTGACAGTGTTTGTCGGTATGATTGCGTATGTGATCTATTTCATGCAGTTCAAGGCTGAAACTGTGATTGCAAACTCCCGGAATGTCCGGCAGGATTCCTTTGCCAAGACGGTAGAACGGGGCGATATCATCACGAGTGATGGTGTTGTAATTGCGACAAGCGAAACGGACGAGGCTGGAAATACGAACCGTTCTTATCCGTACAGCAACATGTTTTCCCATCTGGTTGGCTATGATGAATACGGAAAAGCAGGACTGGAGCTTGCCGGAAATTTCTATATGCTGCGGTCGCACATCAACATCTTTGAACGTGTTTACCGCGAATTAAAAGAGGAGAAAAACCGTGGCGACAATGTCATCACAACCGTAGATTATGATCTTCAGGCAGCCGCGTACAATGCACTCGGAAGCTGTAAGGGTGCCGTGATTGCGATCGAGCCATCCACCGGAAAGATTTTATGTATGGTATCAAAACCAGACTATGATCCAAACGATATTGAAAATGTCTGGAGCTATCTGCAGACGGAGGAGGGATCGGAGAGTACGATTCTGTTAAATCGTGCAACACAGGGACTCTATGCACCGGGTTCCACCTTCAAGGTGGTATCCCTGCTGGAATTCATGCGTGAAAATCCAACAACCTACAACAGCTATCAGTTCCACTGTGATGGCAATTCCATCTTCTCCGGCGTCGGAATCCGATGCAGCAACAACAAGGCACACGGTGATCTGTCGTTAGCAGATGCACTTGCTTATTCGTGCAACGTCAGCTTTGCAACAATCGGAGAGACTTTAGATAAAGGTTCCTATCGTTCCACAGCCGAAGAGCTGTTGTTTAACAAAGATTTACCATACGATGGCACCTATAACTCATCACAGTTTCGGATTACCGCGGACTCGCCGGACGATGCGATTCCACAGACAGTGATCGGACAGGGCGATACGAAGATCACGCCGCTTCACAATGCGATGATCATGTCCGCGATTGCAAACGACGGCGTCCTGATGAAGCCGTACACAATCGACTCGATTGAAAACGACGATGGTGCCAAGGTAAAGACATTTCGTTCTAAGGAAGCAGGCACACTGATGACCGCAGATGAAGCAAACATCCTGACGGACTATATGAAAGGTGTCTGTGAATATGGTACCGGTTCCGGGTATTTTTCCGGACTTTCTTACTCGGTTGCCGGAAAGACTGGTACAGCAGAATTTGACAACGAAGGAAACTGCAATTCCTGGTTTGTCGGCTTTTCTGATCCGGATGATCCGGACATTGTCGTCTGCGCAATTACCGAACAGTCCAACGTGACTGGTGTGACAGGTGCATGGGTTGCCAGACAGGTGTTTGATGCATATTACAGTAAATAGTTTACCTTGCGACATGCCACAGAATCTGCTATAATAAATTCAATTTTGGGACACACCAATGGAAAAAGCAGGAGGAATTGCAATGATTGAAGCAACAAGCTGTGGTGGTGTGGTAATCTTTCGAGGAAAAATCCTGTTGTTGTATAAGAATTACAGGAATAAATACGAAGGCTGGGTTCTGCCGAAGGGAACAGTTGAAGAGGGCGAACAGCACAATGAAACTGCACTTCGGGAAGTGAAAGAAGAAACCGGCGTGAGCGCTCAGATTATCAAATACGTTGGAAAAAGCAACTATACGTTTAACACCTCTTATGATGTCGTTAACAAGGATGTACACTGGTATCTGATGATGGCAGACAGCTATTACAGCAAGCCACAACGGGAAGAATATTTTATGGATTCCGGATATTACAAATATCACGAGGCGTACCATCTGTTAAAATTTCCGAACGAAAAACAGATATTGGATCAGGCGTACGAGGAATATACTGCTTTGAAGCAGAATAATCTGTGGGGAAGCAAAAAATATTTTTAATGAGCTATGAAAAAGAAAAAACGTATCGTATATAATTTATGTCTGGCTGTATTGATCTGTATTTTCCTTGGTTCTGCGGGGTATCTTGCCTATTATTTCCTGCAGAGCAAGAAAAGTGAAGATCAGTTTCAGGAGCTGGAGGCTATGATTGACGCTCCGGTCAACGAAGAGGAGATTGTCTACGTGGCAACAGATGGCGATGCAGAACCGGGATTAGAATTTGTGAATATCGATGGAACTCGCGTCCAGAAATCTTTTGCTTCCCTCTATCGGGAGAATCATGATTTTATCGGCTGGCTGTCCATCGAGGATACGAACATTGATTATCCGGTTATGCAGACACCTGAAGAGGAAGAGTATTATATCCATCGGGATTTTTACGGCGAATACAGCAGTGCAGGTACGTTGTTTGTTGATCTTGAAAGCAATGTGCAGAAGCCTTCCGACAACATCTTGATCTACGGACATAATATGAAAACTGGAAAGATGTTTCATGACTTATTAAAATATGAGAATGAATCATTTTATAAAAATCACAAATACATTCAGTTTGATACCATTTACGGAAATGGCACTTACGAAGTGATTGCCGCCTTCCGTACCCACATACTGACAGAAAAGGAAGATGGGTTCCGTTATTATCAGTTCTTTAACGCGGAGGATAAATCCGCATTTAACCAGTATGTATCCGGCTGCAAAGCATTGACCGGATATACGATTGACACGGATGCTTCTTACGGTGATTCGCTGCTTACTTTATCGACCTGCGCCTATCATACAGACAACGGAAGATTTGTTGTAGTTGCGAAGAAACTGACCCCTTAATTCTATGAAAACAGGCGAACAGAAACTGTATTTTATTATTGACAAGTAAAATGTTCTATGATATAGTATCAAATGTTCCGCCGGTGTGTCGGAATTGGCAGACGAGGCAGACTCAAAATCTGTTGATGGCAACATCGTGCGGGTTCAAGTCCCGCCACCGGCATTGAATGTAAAATGCGAGAGTCCTTAAAATTTAAGGATTCCCGCATTTTTTGTTACTAAAAACATGGTAGGTGCGCAAAAGGTGCGCAAAAATATCAAGTATCATCCAAGCCGGATCATTTCTTTTCGCAACCGACGAATGATCTTCTTCTCCAGTCTGGAGATGTACGACTGTGAGATTCCAAGCAGATCTGCAACCTCCTTTTGCGTCATTTCCTCATCATCATGGCCAATCCCATATCGAAGCTCGATGATCGTGCGCTCCCGGTCACTTAAAATGTCCATTGCCTGTTCCAACAGGTTCAAATCGACTTCATCTTCGATATCCTTGTACACCAGATCTTCCTCCGTGCCAAGAATATCGGAGAGCAGCAGCTCATTTCCATCCCAGTCCACATTCAGTGGTTCATCGATGGAAACCTCGGTTTTGATACGGGAATTGCGGCGTAGATGCATCAAAATTTCATTTTCGATGCAACGGCTGGCATACGTTGCCAGTTTGATATTTTTGTCCGACTTAAAGGTATTGATTGCTTTGATCAGTCCGATCGTACCGATCGAGATCAGATCCTCCACGCCGACACCCGTGTTATCAAATTTCTTTGCAATGTAAACGACCAGACGCAGATTATGCTCGATCAACGTCTGTCTTGCCTCTAAAACATCATCATCCAGATGCGTCAAGAGCAAGGTTTCCTCCTCTGAGGAGAGTGGTGCCGGAAGAATCTCCGCGCCTCCGATATAATGCACTTCATTTTTTGGAAATAAGAGATAATTCGCTATGCTCTTGATATTGAAACGGATCATATTGTTGCTGACGATGCTAATCATGTTGGTTCCTCCTTCTTAGGTTGTAATTTTTCATGCAGTAATACGTCATATCGGTTTTCAAAGAAGATTTCCCGGCTGATTCCAGCTGTGACCGCATAGAATGTTGTGCGCGATTGCGTATACACCAGCTTTGGAATCGTAATTGCCGGCATCAGGGAAAACCGGTTTCCTATGGTATGGTAAGGAATCGGAAAAAACGTGATTTCTCCGGTTTCGTTCATTTGTAAGTACGGAAATTGTCCGGTTTTATGATACTGTTCGAGTTGTGCGTAGCTTTGCTCAGACAGAAGATTTTTCAATAAACGATAGTTTATAAGGATTGCCGGTTGTTTTGTATAGGAATTTTGAAGCCGGTTTCCAGTATCCACAAAGGCATTGGCAGAGAGTGTCCTTGCAGGAAATACAAGTTCTACTGCATATGCGTGGGCTTGCATCTGCTTTCGGTCATATATCCGCCGGGCAATCCGGCATACCAATACCGAAGCGATACATGCCAGATAAAATCCGGGGGTCCGAAACACTGTGCCGTCCGCTATGTAAAATAATTGCAGCATTCCAGCCAACCATATACAACCAGCAAGCACGACCAGTATCATTTTCCACATTGGAATCGGATATGGCACGTGTTTTGTAAGAAAATATGTCATAAAAAAGTAGCTTGTGGCATATAATACATAATAGAGAGTACATAAAGATATCGTTATCAAAAAAATACCTGTCGATAAAGCTGCCATAAAAATCGTCCACATACATGTGCGGAGGATTTTTATGGACTGCCCAAGTATCGTCTGTATCATGCAGAGCAGCGTCACATTCACAAGACAGTGATACAGAAACAATACATCGGCGTAGACAACATAGGTCATGTTCACCTCCTTTGATCATTCCTCCGTATTATATATAATTCCGCATGAAATAAATGTCATAATTCGTATTCTGATTTCGTAAAATTCCAAGCATTTTCGACATCGCCATTCGACCAAATACAAGCAATAGGAGAGAATTATGGATAAATCTGTCTATTCTACCGAGAAAATCAGCACCGGGCTGGCAGTGTCCTTGGAGACAGACCAAAGTTCCACGCGGCAGTTTACCATTTTGATCCGGTATCTTGGTGCATTTGATTCCTTACAGGAAATCGCTGTTTTTCCAATAGTTCCGTTATTGAACCGTTTTGCAGTTGGAACAGCCTCCAAAGAAGAGATTCTTCGTCTGGCATATATGCCAGAGGTTTTATACATCGACCTGACACGGCAGATGGAGTACGAGCAGGCAGTACAGGCAGAAGACCGGATTGCTGCATGCTTTCCAATGTATGACGAACAGGAAAGCGTTTTACGCGGCAATGGTATCCTGATTGGAATCGTAGATTCCGGACTGGAGTTTATGCATCCTGCATTGATTACCCAAGACGGCAAAAGCCGGATCGTTGCTTATTGGGATCAATCACAGACCGGTATTCCACCGGAACCCTATGGATTTGGTACAGAATATTCTGCGAACCAGATTCAATCTGTTGTTTCAGAAGGAACGGATCGCCGCTATGATACAAGTGGACATGGAACCGCAGTCGCAAGTATCCTGACGGCATTAAGTCCCGGAGCTTCTCTGATTGGCGTAGCCTCCCGTCCAAATACCGCCGCATTTTTGTGTGCAGTCGACTATATTGTCCGATATGCCATGCAACAGCGCCTTCCACTTGTTTTAAATCTGAGCTATGGAAATAATTACGGCGATCACTATGGAAATTCAATCGTAGAGCAGTATCTGGATGCCCTGCGCGCAAACGGAAAAGTCACAATCGTAACCGGGATGGGAAATGAGGGAAATACCGGTCGACACCGTTACATCGGAGGAAATACTGCACAAACCGTTGGAATCCTTGTCGGAGATGGACTTCTTACCTTCTCTTTACAACTGTGGTTTGCACCTGCGACCGCCTTTCTTTTTCGCATACAGGCTCCAGCTGGGCAGGCAACCACCTACATACCTTCCCAAAATGCCGGAGAATTTTATTCTTTCGTACTTACCACAACACAGATTTCTATACAGATCGGGCAGGCAACACCTTTTAACCCAAGAAGAGAGATCTTTATTGTTTTTCGTGGAACGGTAATTCCGTATGGATATTGGAGTCTTTCCATCCAGCCGTATTTTGATCAGCCCTATCAGATTGATGCATGGCTCCCGGTTGCCTCATCCACACAGGCAACTGTAGAATTCGAGGTTCCAACAACTGACCTTTCCCTGACAATTCCAGCATCTGCCTCAAACGTGATCAGCGTTGGTGCCTATAACGGGGCAAGGCTCAGCGTGGCACCATTTTCAGGAAAAGGAAGTGCTGCGATACAAAAGCCGGATCTGGTCGCCCCGGGTGTTGATATCCTTGCCGCCAATGCCAGCGGTGGATACCGTCTTTTTAGTGGCACCTCTTTTGCAACACCGTTTGTTGCCTCTGCCGCAGCCAATCTGATGCAATGGGGCATTACCGATGGAAACGATTCTTTCCTGTACGGTGCGCGGGTAAAAGCCTATCTGATCAACGCAGCACGCGCCTTACCTGGCAGCAAACAGATTCCAAATCCTTCCGAGGGCTGGGGGAGATTATGCGCCAATGCCAGCGTCCCCAGATACAATCCACCGATTCTGTCCTAGATTTCCGGTGTCGACGATTCCCGGAATCTGTGCTATGATAGATTTCAGTGTAATTAAACGAAAAACAGAAGAAAAGTGAGGGCGTTTCGATGACAGAAACAACCGCAGAAAAAAAGCATATTACAATCGGTATTTTAGCCCATGTCGATGCTGGAAAAACAACGCTTTCGGAAGAACTCCTCTATGAGACCGGCGTCCGGAAGCAGGCAGGACGGGTCGATAACGGTGATACCTTACTCGACCATGACGAGATGGAGCGAAACCGGGGCATTACGATTTTTTCCAAGCAGGCAGAGCTTTCCACCGCTGAAACAGATATTACCCTGCTAGATACACCCGGGCACGTGGATTTTACCGCTGAGATGGAGCGTACCTTACAGGTACTTGACTATGCCATCCTTGTGATCAGTGCCTCTGACCGGATTCAGGCGCATACAAAGACAGTCTGGCGATTATTAAACGAATATCGGATTCCAGTATTTTTATTTGTCAATAAAATGGATCAGCCTGACAATCTCCAGTCAGAGATTTTGACTGAATTACAGGATTTTTCTGATAAAATCGTCGCATTTTCCTGCTATGAGCAGGGTACTATCCATACATCGGAGGATTTCTATGAATCCATCGCAATGGCATCGGAGGATGAAACCATTTTAAATACCTATATGGAACAGGGGGCACTTTCTGATACCTGTATCCAGACTATGATCAAACAGCGGCAGATCATCCCGTGTTATTTCGGAAGCGCGCTAAAAGGAATTGGTGTGGATGCACTTTTAAACGGTTTAGATGCTTACACAACCGATGCGTACCAAACCCTGACCGAAGCACCGTTTGGTGCCCGTGTCTATAAGATTACCCGCGATGAAAAGGGAAACCGGCTCGCCCATATCAAAGTGATGCAGGGAACCTTATCTGTCCGGGATACGATCGGGGAAGAGAAGGTTACACAGATCCGGATCTATAATGGGGAACATTATCAGACCGTTCCAACCGTAACCGCAGGACATATCTGCAGTATTACGGGGCTGGAAACCGCACAGGCAGGGGACGGCATCGGCGATTACAGTGATAACCCGATGGCGTGCATCGAGCCGGTGATTTCCTATACGATCACCTTTGACGAAGCTGTCAGCACACGTTTGATGTATACAAAAATAAAAGATCTCGATGAAGAACTTCCAGAGCTGCATCTGTCATGGAACGAACCGACTGAAACAATCCAGATTATGCTGATGGGTCCGGTTCAGATTGAGATTCTGACTCAACTGATTAAAAACCGTTGTGGTGTTGTGCCAACCTTTGACAGCGGTAAGATCCTCTATAAAGAGACAATCGCCCAGCCGGTGATCGGTGTCGGACATTTTGAACCCCTGCGTCATTATGCAGAGGCACATATCCGTATTGAACCGGCAGAACGTGGAAGCGGCGTGGATGCATCCCTTGACTGCAGCGAAGATATCCTTGCCAAAAACTGGCAGCGTCTGATCTATACCCATCTGCTGGAACGGACGCACCGTGGCACAAAGATCGGTGCACCCTTAACGGATGTACATTTCACTGTAATAAACGGACGTGCCCACACGAAACATACCGAGGGCGGAGATTTCCGTCAGGCAACATACCGTGCAGTGCGGCAGGGGCTGATGGAAGCTGGCACGATCATTTTAGAACCGGAATATGATTTTACATTGGAAATACCTGCTTCGATGATTGGACACGCCATGACAGACCTGCAGTCTATGTATGCGGTCATGGAGGCACCGGAACAGCTTGGCGACCGTGCAATCATACGCGGACACGGACCAGTTGCAACGTTGCGGGATTACCAGCTTCATGTACGCGCATTTACGAAAGGACAGGGCGAGTTTCAGGTAAGCTTCCGCGGCTACATGCCGTGTCACAACGAGGAAGAGGTCATACAGACACATCCATATGATCCAGAAGCGGATTTGCGCAACCCAACCTCGTCTGTATTCTGCGCACACGGTTCCGGTTTCCTTGTCCCGTGGGATCAGGTAAAGGCATATATGCACGTCAGTGATGCAACGGACACTGAGCAGGAACAGGCAGAATATACCGTTCACAGCCGGGAAAACTTTGATTATTCGATTGGATTAGACGAGATCGATGCGATTTTGTCCGGGCAGACTGCAAACCAAAATGCGAAAAAACAGATCTATAAAAAGAAGATCGTGCGGCACACAGAGACTTACACCGGAAAAGCATCCAAGGTAATCGTCACGCCAAAAGAAAAGCGCCTGATCGTAGATGGCTACAATGTTATTTTTGCATGGGAATCCCTGACGGAGCTTGCAAAAACGAATCTCGATGCGGCAAAGGATAAGCTCATTTCCCTGTTATCAAATTACCAGGGGATCACCGGTGTCAAAACCCTGCTTGTCTTTGATGGCTATAAGGTAAAGGGCAATCATGGCAGTACGACCGTGCAGGAGGATATCGAAATCGTGCACACAAAGGAAAACCAGACTGCCGATCAGTTTATCGAAGCCTATACACATGAAAATGAAGGACAATACCAGATGACCGTTGCCACTTCAGATGGTCTGATCCAGACGATCACACGCGGTGCCGGCTGTCAGATCATTTCCTCCAGAGAGCTATATTCTGCGATGGAAGCAGCTGCAAAAGAGCTGCGGGAAATGTACGATATCAAATAGAGCATAACTGTACCTGTAAATCAACAATTTATGGGTGCAGTTATTTGTATTTATAGGAAATCTATGCTATAATTTGAGTAATTATGACTAGAATAGATATAGTTTGACATAACAGGAGGTTTCAATGAGAGAATATACAACACAGATGGATGCAGCCAGAAAGGGCATTATCACTCCGGAACTTACAAAAGTTGCTGAAAAAGAACATATGCGGGAAGATGAATTACTCCCACTTGTAGCAGAGGGAAAAGTTGTCATTCCTGCAAATAAATTACACACCTGTCTGAATCCAGAAGGAATCGGGTCCATGCTTCAGACGAAGATCAACGTCAATCTCGGCATCTCCAGAGATTGCAAGGATTACGATATTGAGATGAAGAAAGTCATGGAAGCTGTCAATCTCGGTGCACACGCCATTATGGATCTGTCTTCCCACGGAAATACAGAACCGTTCCGTAAGAAGCTGATTGCTGAATGTCCGGTTATGGTTGGTACCGTACCAATCTATGATTCAGTGATTCATTACCAACGCGATCTTGCTACACTGACCGCGAAGGATTTTATTGATGTGGTACGTCTGCACGCAGAAAATGGTGTGGATTTCGTAACACTGCACTGTGGCATCACAAGAAAGACGATTGACCAGATCAAGAAGCATAAACGGAAGATGAACATTGTATCCCGTGGTGGCTCCCTCGTCTTTGCATGGATGACAATGACCGGAGAAGAGAATCCATTTTACGAATATTACGATGAAATCTTAGATATCTGTGCTGAGTACGATGTAACCGTTTCCCTTGGAGACGCCTGTCGTCCGGGCTGTCTTGCCGACGCAACCGATGTCTGCCAGATTGAAGAGCTTGTACGACTCGGTGAACTTACCAAGCGTGCGTGGGAGAAGAATGTACAGGTTATGGTCGAGGGACCGGGACATGTGCCAATGGATCAGATTGCAGCCAACATGAAGGTGCAGCAGACGATCTGTATGGGTGCTCCATTCTATGTACTTGGTCCTCTGGTAACGGATATTGCACCGGGCTATGATCATATTACTGCCGCTATCGGTGGTGCGATCGCCGCACAGGCAGGTGCCGCGTTCTTATGCTATGTAACACCGGCAGAGCATCTGGCATTGCCAAATGTCGACGATGTCAAGCAGGGAATCATCGCATCGAAGATTGCCGCACATGCAGCCGATATCGCGAAGGGCGTGCGCGGAGCACGTGATATCGATGATAAAATGGCAGATGCCCGTCGCGTATTAGACTGGGACAAGCAGTGGGAATGCGCTTTAGATCCCGAAACTGCCAAAGCCATCCGGGCAGACAGAAGCCCGGAGCATGAAGATACATGTTCGATGTGTGGAAAGTTCTGTGCTGTACGAAGCATGAATAAAGCGTTAGCAGGAGAATACATTGACATCTTATAAAAAATGGGAGGGTACTTATGGAAAAAAACGAAGTTTGGGAAAACATAAAGAAATATGCAAAAGTATTTTTTCAGGGTGTAGGATTATTTTTTGCATATGTCTTTCACTACATTGCGGTATTTGCAAAGTTTGTCTATAAGCATTTGAAAAAGCTGTTCAAAAAGCTTTACCGGATTATCCGCAGACATATCCGCAGAGTGAAAAAACATATGAAAGCCGGTGATTACAGTTTACTTTTTTATACCGTGCTTGGGGTTGTGATTTTTATTGTATTGCTGGTTTTACTGATTCACGGAATCTCTGGCAAGAAGAAGACTTCCACCGCTACAACGACGGAAGCAACCAGCGAAGCTTCCACTACGGAAGAAGTTGATCCACAGGCTGTTCTACGCGAGCAGGCAACGTATATCTACCAGAATAATCCAGATTACCTGATGCTTGTCAACGATACAAACCCGATTCCGGATGGATATACCTTTGAACAACATACTCTGAACAGTGGTTATATCGTAGATGAACGCATCTACAACGATCTGCTTGCAATGCTGGAAGCATGTAACGCTGCCGGAAGTGAGTATACGATCAAGGGTGGCTATATCAGCGCCGATACCGAAGGCAGTGGGGAATATGCAACCGGTCTTGCATTCGACGTAACAGCGCATGATGTTGCAGAGTTAGACTCTGCTGTTGTATCACAGCTTCCAACAAACCAGTGGCTGATGCAGAATTGTTCTTCCTTCGGTTTCATCGTCCGTTATCCAGAAGGTAAGGAAAGCATTACCGGACATAATTTTGAGCCATGGCATTTCCGCTATGTCGGAAGAGATGCGGCTGTCTTTATGACGACGAACAACCTGACATTAGAAGAGTTCTACACTTTGGTAAATGGTGGTTCCGTATCCACAGCCACAGCAACCTCTGCCACACCGGCAGTTGATCCAACCGCTGTGACAGCCGAAGATCCTAGTGCAACAACAGAAGCTACAACGGAAGCAACAACCGAAAATCCGCTGGATATTTTAAATTAGAAATAGAAAGATAGAAAGTATATGAGTAAACCAGATAAACATATGAAAAAAGGACCATACGAACGGGAGATGGCGCGCCGCAGACGGGAACGAAAGCGACGAATCCGTCGTTTCCACCTGATCTGTCTTGGCGTTATGCTCCTTGCATTTATTATTGTGTGTGTAAATATATTTTCGCACAAAAAGAGCATCCGCAAGGAAGCGGTTTCTCTCTATGAAGCGGGAAACTATCAGGAAGCTTTGGACAAATTCAAGGAAGCTTATGCGGAGAAACAATGGTTTTCAGACTCCATCAATGTAGATATTCTGCTGTATGAGGCAGACTGCATGATGCAGCTCCAGTTGTTCTCCGATGCGGAGCTGACCTATCTGGATATCCAGAAAAAATACCCGGCTTCCAAGTATGACAAGGAACAGCTTTCCTATCTGTCCGACCTGTCTCATGCGCTTGGCAATTATCAGCGCGGAGATTATGTTTCAACTGTCGCGACTTTCACAAAGGCAGTGGAAAACGGACATAAGGATATCAGTATCTATGCAGCCATCTGTTATGAAAACCAGAAAAGCTATGATAAGATGAAAGAATATCTGGATATCTACGCGAACTATCATGGAATCGATGCATATGTGAATTATAAATATGCATCCTATTATTATGACACCAAAGACTATAATCAGGCATTAACCTATCTTGCACAGGGAGAATCCGCAGGAGACAGTGACTATCTGCAGGAAATCTTATATGCAGAGATCATGTGCTATAAAGAGCTACAAAACTATACCGAAGCATTTTCACGTGCCACTTCCTATATTGCCAAATATCCGGAAGATCAGAAGGGACAGGATTTATACGCCTATCTGGATACCCGTGTGAATGTAAATGAAGTTCCTGTCAATGATCGTTACCACCTGTATTCGGAACCGGAGAATTCCAGCGCAGTAGAGTAACAATAATTTATTTATGTAAACTAAAAGGACATTCTATGTACGAAAATAAAGAAGAAATTGAAAAAGTCATTCTGTTTGCGGTTGATTTAGACAACGGCGAACAGGTTCCAGCCAATCTGGATGAATTGGAAGAACTGGTAGCAACCGCCGGTGCTGAGACACTTGGACGCATGATCCAGAACAAGGATTCCATCGAGAAAGCGACTTATCTCGGAACTGGTAAAGTCGAGGATCTGCGAGACATGGTGGAGCGTCTTGGTGCGACGGGTGTCGTGTGCGATGATGAATTATCGCCGATCCAGATGAAGAATCTGGAGCAGGAATTGGACACAAAGGTCATGGACCGGACGATGATAATCTTAGATATCTTCGCGAAACACGCAACAACACGGGAGGGTAAGCTTCAGGTAGAACTCGCACAGCTCAAATACCGCAGCAACCGTCTGATCGGTATGGGACAGGTAATGTCCCGTCTTGGTGGTGGTATCGGTACGAGAGGTCCCGGCGAGAAGAAGCTCGAGGTCGACCGCCGTCTGATCCGTGAACGGATTTCAAAGCTGTCTGCTGACCTGAAAGACGATATTGCGCACCGCGAGGTAATGCGCAAGCAGCGTCTGAACAGCCATATACCGATCGTATCGATCGTTGGATATACGAATGCAGGCAAGTCAACCTTGCTGAATCATATGACACAGGCGGGTGTCTTAGAGGAGGATAAGCTGTTTGCAACACTTGATCCGACCTCCCGGAACTACAAGCTCCCGAATGGACAGGAGATCATCCTGACGGATACGGTTGGTTTTATCCGCAAGCTGCCACATCATCTGATTGATGCATTCCGTTCAACATTAGAAGAAGCAAAGTTTGCCGATATTATCCTCCATGTCGTTGATATCTCGAACCCACAGGCAGATCTGCATATCCTGACTGTATATGATACATTGCGTGAGTTAGGCGTAAAGGATAAGCCGGTTGTCACATTATTTAACAAGATAGACAAAGTGGACGAACTCCCGGCTGTCAAAGATTTTCAGGCAGATCATACGTTATATATCTCTGCCAAACAGGAGACCGGATTCGAGAAGATCACGGATATTCTCGCAGAAATTATCAACCAGAGCCGCATTTACATTGAACAGACGATTCCATACGCCAAGGCAGGCGTGATCCAGCAGATCCGCAAATCAGGCAATCTGTTAGAAGAAGAATACCGCGAGGACGGCATCTTCGTCCGTGCGTATGTCGATGCAGGCACGAAAGGGCTATTATAACATGGAATTACCGATTACTTTTGAACAAAATATGCGAACGCTTCTTCAGGACGATTATGATTCGTATGCGGCATGCCTCGAACAGCCGATGCATCACGGCATCCGCATCAACACGATGAAGATATCTGTGGAAGAATTTCTGAAGATCAATCCATTTCATCTGCGCCCGGTTCCATGGTGTGAGAATGGATTTTATTACGATGAGACACTGGATAAGCCATCCAAGCATCCATATTATTTTGCAGGGCTTTACTATATTCAGGAGCCTTCTGCCATGACACCGGCACATGTACTGCCTGTGGAGGCAGGAGACCGGGTGCTCGATATCTGCGCCGCACCGGGTGGCAAATCAACCGAGCTTGCGGCGAAATTACACGGAACCGGCTTGCTTGTATCGAATGATATCAGTGCTTCGCGCGCGAAGGCATTGCTGAAGAACTTAGAGGTTTTCGGCGCAGAAAATGCGCTGATTATCAGCGAAGCACCTTACAAATTAGCCGAACGCTTCCACGAATATTTTGATAAGATCCTGATCGATGCGCCGTGCTCCGGAGAGGGCATGTTCCGCAAATCCGTATCGATGATCACCGCATGGGAGAATAACGGCAATCAGTTGTTTGCCGACCTGCAGCGAAGCATCTTAGATCAGGTTGTCACAATGCTTAAACCCGGTGGCATGCTGCTTTATTCGACCTGTACATTTGCGCCCCTTGAAAATGAGCAGTCCATCGAATATCTGCTTTCGTTGGATGATCGTCTGGAGCTGGTGGATTTCCACCCGTATGAGGGCTTTGACCACGGACATCCGGAATGGGGCAACACCGGAAATGAGACACTGAAGCGCTGCGCCAGACTCTGGCCGCATAAGATCGAAGGCGAAGGACATTTTGTATGCCTTGTCAAGAAGCAGGGCGATCGGGATAACCGCGCCAATTATGGCGATTATCCGGTCAAGCGCGCAAAGCTGCCGGATTCCGTCACCGAATTTTTATCACATACGACGCACGAATTTCATCCGGAACGGTTTGAAATCTCAGGCGATAAACTATACTACATACCAGAAAGCTTCCCAACAGTCCGCGGACTCCGGATCTTACGGTGTGGCTTGTATGTCGGCGAGATCAAGAAGAACCGCTTCGAACCGAGCCAGTCACTTGCAATGGCGCTTACAAAGAAAGAATTTGATAACTGTCTCGATCTTCCTGCGGATGATGCAAAGGTCATCAAATACTTAAAGGGCGAGACGATTGATTTCGATGATGCATCGGTCAAAAACGGTTACGTATTAGTATGTGTAGATGGATATCCACTTGGCTTCGGTAAAGCAAACCAAGGAGTTTTGAAGAACAAGTATTTACCTGGATGGAGGTTGATGTCATGAAGATAGCAGTAATTACAGGTGCCTCTTCCGGTTTGGGAAGAGAGTTCGCCAAACAGATCAATCAGCATTTTGTCACACTTGACGAGGTCTGGCTGATCGCACGAAGAGAAGAACGATTGAATGAATTAAAGGAATCCCTGCACGGTGTCCATGTACGGACAATTCCGATTGATCTGTGCGACCGGGATGCCGTTGGGACTTACGAGGAAATGCTGCAGAAATTCCATCCACAGATTCGCGTGCTTGTGAATGCTGCCGGATATGGAAAGATGGGCTATGTCGAGCAGATCTCCGAGGAAGATTTGGCGGGCGAGATCCGGTTGAACTGTGAATCCCTGACACGTATGACGAAGATTTCCCTTCCATACATGGCGAAGCGTTCGAATATCATCAATATTGCAAGCTCCGCTGCATTTATGCCGCAGCCAAACTTCGCAGTCTATGCTGCAAGTAAGTCCTATGTACTCTCGTTTTCAAGAGCTCTGCATCAGGAATTGAAGAAGCATGGGATCGTTGTAACCGCTGTCTGTCCGGGACCGGTAAACACGGAGTTTTTTGATATCGCAGAAAGCTATACCAAGACCAAAGGATATAAGGTTATCCTGCGTGCCAATGCAGGCAAAGTCGTTACACTTGCAATAAAGGATGCAATGAAAGGGAAAACCATATCGACGTATGGGGTTATCATGAAGGCATTCCGAGTTGTGACAAAGATTATTCCGCATAGCTTGATTGTTCCATTCATACACTAAACAGCTTGATATATCTAGAATAAAGGACAGACTTATTGCAATGAAAAAGAAAGAAAAAGGCCAGTATGGCTATATTAATTATTACAAAAAAGGAAAGCTGCTTGTGACGTTGATCCTTGCGATCATGATTGCTTCGATCATTCTTTCCATGCTGCTTGCATTTGGTGACACCGGACGTATCGGTATTGTATTCGCGATACTCCTTGTTCTGCCGTTTGCAAAGTTTCTGATTGCCTATATTATGTGTGCGAAATTTCAGACGATGCCGCAGGATGTTTATGACGTGGTACACGGGCAGACCGATGAGACGGACATGATCTATGATCTTGTGATCACACAGACCGAGGGGATGCATTACTACGATGCGGTCTGTGTCAGAAACGGAAGTGTGTACGCGCTTATATTAGATAAACATTTCAAGGAAGAGAAGAAGGAATACGAGACATTCATGCAGCAGTCACTTGCAAACAGCAAGTACAAATACATTGTTCACCTGTACACGGATGCGGATGCCTTTGTGAAGAAGATTCATAGCATCGGTGAACCGAATGACAAGACAAAATTAATTGATCAGTATATGCGGGAACAGATACTGACGTTCTGCGTGTAGCAAGGAGGAACCCGGGTATGCAGGAGCTAACCATCACAGATTTAGAATCCGGACAACGCTTAAATAAATACATGATGAAATACCTGAATCAGGCACCTTCTTCCTTTATCTACAAGATGCTCCGAAAGAAAAACATCACCAGAAACGGCAAGAAAGCATCCGGTGATGAAATCTTAGAATGCGGTGATGTTATTAAAGTATTTCTGGCAGATGAGACGATTGAAAAATTCCGTGTTGTAAAATCCGCAGGTTCGGCAACTTCCGATGGTTCCGCACAGGCCTCCAGACAGAAACCGGGAATCACGCTGCAGATCCTCTACCAGGATCCGGATATCTTAGCGGTGCATAAGCCTGTCGGCGTCCTATCACAGAAAGCAAAAAAGGATGATTACTCTATCAACGAAGCAATCGTTGATTACTGCCTTTCCATGCGGATTCTAACCGTGAAACAGTTAGAGACGTTTCACCCGTCGATCAGCAACCGCTTAGACCGGAATACCTCCGGCATTATCCTCGCCGGAATCTCGTTGAAGGGCAGTCAGACGTTAGCCCGCATATTAAAGGGACATACCTGTGAAAAATATTACTACACGATCGTAGCCGGAGAGATGAAACAGCGCATCCACGAGAAAGCCTACATCGTAAAGGATACAAAGAAGAATCAGTCTAAGATACAGAAACTCGAAAGTCCCGGTGCGTCAATGATCGAGACTGCATTTACACCGCTTTGCGTAAAAAATGGCTTTACCTTATTGCAGGTACAGCTTTTCACCGGAAAATCGCATCAGATCCGTGCGCATCTGCAATCACTCGGCTATCCGATGGCAGGCGATACGAAATACGGCAATCCGGCGGTAAACCGGAAGCTTCGCGAGCGATACCATCTGAACCATCAGTTACTTCACGCAGGCAGACTTGTATTACCGGATATCCCGGAAATCACAGATCCTTTGCCAGCAGAATTTCAGAAAGTAGCGGATGGGCTGGGGTTGAAACTACCGGCAAACTACTAAATATCATGGATCAATGAAGATAAAATCCATAAATATTTACATTTCATAATATAGCACAACAAATAGAAAGCAAAACAACATGCCAACATGGAATTCCAGAGGATTACGCGGTTCCACCTTAGAGGAACTCGTCAATCTGACCAATGAATTATATACAGAGAAAAACTTAGCGCTCATGCAGAAGATTCCGACACCAATCACGCCTGTCAAGATTGATTCGGAAAGCGGGCAGATCAAGCTTGCTTATTTCGAGAAGGATTCCACCGTCGACTATATCGGGGTGGTACAGGGCGTTCCGGTCTGCTTCGATGCAAAGGAGTGCGCGACAGATACATTTCCACTCCGGAATATCCATGAACACCAGATTCATTTCATGCGGCAATTTGAGAAGCAGCGGGGCATAAGCTTCTTGCTTGTGATGTTTACTGCACGCAATGAATTTTACTACCTGCGGCTGTGTGAGTTAGAAACCTATCTTGCCCGGACCGAGCAGGGACATGCAAAGAATTTTAAGTACGAGGAATTAAATCCCGCCTATTTTATAAAGTCACAATCCGGGGCACCGATTCATTATCTGAAGGGGCTGCAGCTGGATTTGCAGGAAAGAGAGGATTAAACGATGTATCAATATTACCGTATAGCGGCCGCAGTTCCGGACATGCGTGTTGCGGATACTGCTTATAATGTCGACCAGATGCTTCAAAAAGTGGAAGAAGCAAAACAAAAAGGCGTCAATCTGATTACATTCCCGGAGCTGTCTGTCACCGGATATACCTGCGGGGATTTATTCCTGCAGCAGACACTGCTTACAGAAAGCAAAAAAGAAGCTGCCCGTTTTGTACAGACGACCGCAGATTGTGATATGGTTGTTGTATTCGGTATGCCGCTTTCGATTGCAAATGCGCTCTATAATGTCGCTGTGACCGCATACCGCGGACATATCTACGGCATCACCGTCAAGACATTTCTTCCGAATTACAACGAATTCTATGAGAAACGCTGGTTTTCTTCTGCACGGGAATTATCAACAGATCATATCTATGCCTCTGAATTACTTGGCTCTGAGGAGTGTGATTATGCTATTCCACTCGGCAATAACCTGATCTATCATCTGCCGGATGCGTTCTGCTTTGGTGCAGAAATCTGCGAGGACTTATGGGCACCAATCCCCCCATCTGCATTTATGGCAATGAGCGGGGCAGAGCTGATTTTAAACCTTTCTGCAAGCAACGATACGATTGGAAAGCGTGAATACCGCGAGAAGCTTGTAAAAGAGAAATCAACCTCTCTGATGTGCACCTATCTCTATGCGAGCGCCGGAGCAAACGAGAGTACAACCGACCTGATCTTCTCCGGTCACTGCATGATCTGCGAGGGCGGAAAGATGCTTGCCGAAAACAGCAGGATTGCGGAAAATAACTATCTGCTTGTCGCAGATATTGACATCGAACGGATTCAGGCAGACCGCCTGAAAGGAAAGACTTATCAGGACTGTGCGGGCACCTATGGCAGCGCGGTTTCGATGCGTCAGATCCTGATTCCGGTATCCGAAGCTTTTGAAAGCGACGGAAGTCTTCGCAGCGTCAACCCACACCCATTTACACCGGGCGATACAAAGAGACGTCAGAAGCGTTGTATGGATATCTTCCATATGCAGATCGGCGGACTTGCCAAGCGGCTTTCCATCTGTGGCGGAAAGATGGTGATCGGTGTGTCCGGTGGTATGGATTCCACCTTGTCACTGCTTGTGGCTGCACAGACCTTGAAGAAGATGGGGCTGCCTGCTACGAATCTGACCGGAATCACGATGCCAGCCTTCGGCACGACGAACCGCACATACCAAAATTCCCTAACCCTGATGCAGACACTCGGCATCACCGTGAAGGAAATCCCAATCAAGGATGCATGTATAACACATTATGCGGACATCGGACATGATATGGAGATCAAAGACATTACTTATGAGAATGTGCAGGCACGCGAGCGGACACAGGTGCTGATGGACTATGCGAATAAAATCGGTGCCATCGTCGTCGGAACCGGAGATCTGTCAGAGCTTGCCCTTGGCTGGTGTACCTATAACGCCGATCAGATGAGCATGTACGGCGTCAATGCCAGCATCCCGAAGACACTTGTCAAATGGATGATTGCCAGCGTGATCGAATGTAACATCTTCCCGGACAGCACGGAAGTCCTGAAGGATATCATCGATACCCCAATCAGTCCGGAGCTTCTTCCACCGGATGAACACGGCAACATCGTGCAAAAGACCGAAGATTCGGTCGGTCCTTACGTGCTGCATGATTTCTTCCTGTACTATGTCATGCGTTTTGGATACAGCCCAGAGAAGATTTTTCATCTGGCAAAACGTGCATTTGCAGGAATCTATGATGCTGCAACCATCTTAAAATGGATGAAAATGTTCTATCGCCGTTTCTTCGCCCAGCAGTTTAAGCGGAGCTGTATGCCGGATGGCGTGAAGGTCGGTAGTGTATGCTTATCCCCACGTGGCGACTGGCGTATGCCAAGCGACGCATCCGTACAGATCTGGATGCGGCAGTTGGAGGAAATTGTAGATTAAGAATTTATTTTCAAACTATATGCAACCTTTTGTCTGGTTGTGAAGTGTTATATATAGTAAAGGATCGGGAGGAACTGTAATATGGATTTGGAGACAATTGCACTTATTGCCATGGGAGGATGCTTATTTCTCTGGCTTGTTGTGAATTTCATCATCACACTTCATAATGTACGCATAGCAAAAGCGGCGGGTCTTACCGTACAGGTACAATGCGAAAAATGCGGAACGATATATGAAGTAACCGGAAAAGAGGCAACACGCCCGGCTATGGTGAAATATAAGAAAAGCAGTCGTACCCATATATCAAACGGTGCTTTTGTAAATACGCAAAAGTACAGCCATTATGCAAAGAAATTTTATTGTCCTTGCTGTGATAAGAAGACTTACGGCAAGGTACTTGATATTCAGGAACTACAATATGAGGGACAGGATAGTACAATAAAAGAACTCGGAAAAGGCTTTTTGCGTATGGTCATTGGCTGCACGATTATCCTGATTCTTGCTCAAATCCCATTCCAGATCGGGAAGAAACAGAGGGAACGTGAAGTGCAGCAGATGAAGGAGCAGCAATATGAAGATCTTAAGAACAAAGCAGATAATCGAAATTAAAAATGTACGGCATTTAAAATTTGTACGATATATTCTGACTTTGTGTTTTCTGCTTTTTATAGTTGTGGGCATAACCGGCTGCACAAAAGAGTATACCGCGGACGATATCAAATCATATGCCAAAGAAACGTTATCCATAAGAAGAGTTACTGTGTATATAATCCCCCATGAATATAAAGATGAGGATGGATACACGGATATTTTATGGACTGTGAAAGATAAGAAAAACAACATTACATTCCATGTATTGGATAACACCTTCTATGGCGTGGAAAGCGTAGCCAATATGCTGTTGGATGATTATGACGACTGTGTATTTGCCGCGTATGCAGATAAGCTTCCAACTGATATTTTATCTTATGAAATAACAGAAAGCGACCAAACGCATCTGACAAATGCCGAAATCGTTGCTGAATATACAAACGAGACAGAACTTAACGCATGCCTTTGCGCTTTGCAGGATGTATATACATTCTATGAAGAAAAAGGGTTTGATGATCTAGTTATTGGATATACATTACATTATCAACCACCAGAAAACAACATGGATGCGGAACCGGATACCGAAGGAAAAGAATACACCGGTGTTCTTTCCGATATTCCAACTTTATCTGAATTCAAATAATGAATCCCTGAAAAGCGCAGTTTATACTGCGCTTTTTTTATAATAAACCTGTTCAACCCCCCTACCCAGAAAAATCGAACATTTATTCGAAAAAAGTATTGACAAAAGAACAGATGTTCTGTATAATTCAATCATCGAACAGATGTTCATCAGATGAAACAGCAACAGGGAGGAAACAGATATGAAACATAAATTAATTTTTGGACTTAGTCTTGTACTTATCATTTGTATAATATTTGGTGTCAACAATAAAAAGCAGAACCCGGAAGCAGCAACATCCAATCAGAAATATTATGCCTGCATCACGATTGATGAAGACGAAACACTCTGGACAATTGCAGAAGAGCATTATTCCGAAGAATATAACAGTTATCAGGAATACATCGATGAAGTCAAGTTTATTAACAACCTGACCGATGATACGATTTATCGTGGAGCCAAGCTGGTAATTCCTTACTACGCAGCCCCATTATAAATAAATTCCATACCATACCTTATTTGAAGCCGGAACGTAAAACCTTCCGGCTTTTTTCAACAAATTTCCTGCCATATCGGTTGAAAGTTAAACCGATTTCTTATATAATAATTTAATTGTGGGATTGGAATACATACACCCACAAATTATATAAGAAAGAGGAAATACAAATGAACAGCGTGTCAATTCCAACTGTGGAGCCGGATAGACAATACTATTTCATGAACCAGTGCAAAACACTTGTACTTGAGAAAAAGGCAGCATTGAATCGACCACTTACCTACAACATCCAGACCTTTGGATGTCAGATGAATTCCCACGACTCAGAGAAGCTCAAAGGCATCATGGATGAGATCGGATATGAAGAAGTGGACGACGAGGCAGCTGACTTTGTAATCTTTAATACATGTACGATTCGCGAGAATGCGAATCAGAAATTATACGGACATCTCGGCCACGTCAAGACATTAAAGAACAAAAACAAAGACATGATCGTGTGTCTGTGTGGCTGCATGATGCAGGAGCCACATGTCATTGAGACATTGAAACAGAAGTATAAATTCGTAAATATTATCTTCGGCACACATAACATCTACAAATTAGCAGAGCTTATTTACAGCTATTTAGAGACAGGCAAGCAGACAATCGAAGTCTTAGATGAGACAAAACAGACCGTCGAACAGCTTCCTAGAAAGCGGAAATATACATTTAAGTCCGGCGTCAATATCATGTACGGATGCAACAATTTCTGTACGTACTGTATCGTGCCATATGTACGCGGACGTGAACAGAGCCGCAAGAAAGAAGAGATTCTGGCAGAGGTAGAAGCACTTGCCAAGCAGGGAATTTCCGAAGTTATGCTGCTTGGTCAGAATGTAAATTCCTATGGCAATATCTATGAATACAAGGACGGAAAGATTGTTGAAGTGGACGAGAAAGATCGTGTAACATTTCCACAGCTGCTTACGGAAGTGTGCAAAATTGACGGCATCGAGCGTGTACGCTTCATGACCAGTCATCCGAAAGATCTGTCAGATGAGCTGATTGAGGTAATGGCAGAAGAGCCGAAGATCTGCAAGCATCTGCATCTGCCTGTACAATCAGGTTCCACTAACATATTAACACGCATGAACCGTCGCTATACGAAGGAACAGTACCTTGCGTTAGTTGACCGGATTCGTGCCAAGATGCCGAACATCTCCCTGACAACCGATATCATCGTCGGATTTCCGGGTGAGACAGAAGAAGATTTCGAGGATACACTGGATATTATCCGTAAAGTAAAATATGATCAGGCGTTTACATTTATCTACTCCAAGCGCACCGGAACACCGGCTGCAACAATGGATAATCAGGTGCCGGAAGATGTCATCAAGGAACGTTTTAACCGTCTTCTGACATTAGTCAACGAGATTTCGAATGCACAGATCAAGCGGTTTGCTGATCAGGTAAAGCCTGTGCTTGTGGAGGAAGTAAATCATCACGATGCATCACTTGTAACCGGACGAACCGAAGAGAATGTAACGGTACATTTTCCGGGAACTGCCGATATGATCGGAACGACTGTCGATGTAAAGCTGACAGACTGTAAGGGATTTTACTTCATGGGTGAAAGGATTGGGTGATTGGCGTGGCAAAGCTATCTCCTATGATGGAGCAATATGTTGCAACTAAAGAAAAATATAAAGACTGTATTTTATTTTACCGTCTCGGTGATTTCTATGAGATGTTCTTTGATGATGCAATCTTAGCATCCAAGGAACTTGAAATTACACTAACCGGAAAAGACTGCGGTATGGAAGAGCGGGCACCGATGTGTGGGATTCCATTTCATGCAGCAGATACTTATATCAATCAGCTTGTAAAAAAAGGCTACAAGGTAGCAATCGGCGAGCAGGTCGAAGATCCCAAGCTTGCCAAAGGACTTGTAAAGCGTGAGGTCATACGGATTGTAACACCGGGTACCAATTTGTCTTCCGAAAGTCTGGAAGAGTCCAAGAACAATTACCTGATGTGTATTTCCTATGTTGGGAAAAACTATGGTATCTCCGTTACGGATCTGTCAACTGGTGTATTTAAGACCTGCCAGATACAACAGGCAGAAAAGGTCGTTGATGAGATCAATAAATTCCAGCCATCCGAGGTATTATATCAGGCTGGCGTAGAACAGGTAGAAGAGATTCACGCCGTATGTGAGCGGTTGCAGGTATCTCATACCGAAGCACCGGACTATTATTTTAACTTAGAAACAGACGAAGAAACATTAAAGCGTCAGTTTCACATCAACAGTATCGAGGGACTCGGGTTAAAGGACAGCCCGGCTTGTGTTGCTTCCTGTGGTGCATTGATGCAGTATCTGCATGAAACACAGATGAGTTCCCTGTCACATATCAACCATATCGAGACGTATTCTGTGGATTCCTTTATGATTTTGGATTCCGCAACCAGACGGAATCTGGAACTTACTGAAACCTTGCGGGATAAGCAGAAGCGTGGTTCTCTGCTTTGGGTACTCGATAAGACAAAAACTGCAATGGGTGCCAGAAAACTGCGTGAATTTGTCGAACAGCCACTCTTATATAAGGATGCGATTGAAAAACGTCTGGATGCAATCGAAGCGATCAACAAAGAGCTGATCGTTCGGGAAGAACTGCGCGAATATTTGAATACGATTTACGATCTGGAGCGTCTACTGACACGAATCGCACTGAAGACTGCCAATCCAAGGGATTTACTCGCTTTCAAGACATCCATTCAATATCTGCCGGATATTTATAATCTGCTCCGTGAGCTTCCTTGTGAACGTATCAATGAAATTTACGAGGATTACGATAGTCTGGAAGATCTGTATGATCTGCTCGAACAGGCAATCGTGGAAGAACCTCCGGTTTCTATCAAGGAAGGTGGTATCTTCAAACAGGGATACCGCGACGAGATTGACGAGCTGCGTCTGGCAAAAACCGAATGTAAGACATGGCTGGCGGATCTGGAGTCAAAAGAACGGGAAAAAACAGGAATTAAAGGTCTGAAAATCAAATATAACAAGGTCTTTGACTATTATTTTGAGGTGACAAATTCATTCAAATCCTTAGTTCCAGATTATTTCATCCGCAAACAGACGCTGGTAAACGCCGAACGTTTTACGACAGATGAATTAAATACTCTTTCTGGCAAGATTCTTGGCGCAGAGGATAAGCTATATGCGCTCGAATACGACTGCTATGTGGAATTAAGAGAAAAACTTGCCGCAGCCCTTGTCCGTGTACAAAAGATGGCTGGATACATTGCAGAATTAGACGCCCTTTGTTCCCTTGCATATGTCGCTGACAAGAACAATTATGTCCGTCCATCCTTAAATACCGATGGCGTGATTGATATCAAAGGCGGCAGACATCCGGTTGTTGAGAAAATGCTTGCAAACGACAGCTTCGTGGAAAATGATACTTACCTGAATAATGCCGAAAGCCGTATCTCGATCATTACCGGACCTAATATGGCAGGTAAATCCACCTATATGCGTCAGACTGCATTGATCACGCTGATGGCCCAGATTGGTTCCTTTGTCCCTGCAGAGTCGGCAAATATTGGACTCTGTGACCGGATATTTACCCGTGTCGGTGCATCGGACGACCTCGCAAGCGGACAATCAACATTTATGATCGAAATGAATGAAGTTGCAAATATCCTACGCAACGCAACGAAAGACAGCCTTCTTATCTTAGATGAGATCGGGCGTGGTACATCCACTTTCGACGGTCTTTCGATTGCATGGGCAGTTGTTGAATACATTGCCGATCCAAACATATTAGGCGCAAAGACATTATTTGCAACGCATTATCATGAGCTGACAGAATTAGAAGGAAAGCTTTCCTCCGTCAATAATTTCTGTATTGCTGTACAGGAAGAGGGCGACGACATTGTGTTCCTCCGCAAGATTATCAAGGGTGGTGCAGACCAGAGTTATGGTATACAGGTAGCCAGACTTGCCGGTGTGCCAGAACCAGTTTTGAAACGGGCACGCGAAATCTGCAATGAGCTGATTGACTCCGATATCACAACGAAGGTAAAAGATATCGACATCAAGCCGGCACTTTCTGAGCAACCAAAGAAAAAAGAGACAAGATCTTCGGACTATGAACAGCTTTCTCTGTTTTCTTCCCCTGTGGAGATGACGATTGCCAACGAGTTAAAAACGATGGATCTGAATAATATGACACCGATCAAGGCAATGTTATACTTGCAGGAATTACAGGAACGTCTGAAACAGCAGTAACCGATGCCATTGTTTATGAACAACTATGAGGGTACATAACATATGATTAGAGTATTAGATAAAGCGACCATCGATAAAATTGCAGCCGGCGAAGTTATTGAACGTCCATCCTCTGTCGTAAAGGAGCTTTTGGAAAATGCCATTGATGCTGGCTCCACCGCAGTGACCGTTGAGATTAAGGACGGCGGAACTTCCTTTATCCGCGTGACCGATAACGGTTGCGGCATTCCAAAGGAAGAAGTGCGCATGGCATATATGCGTCATGCAACAAGTAAGATTGAACATGCGGAAGACTTAAATTCCATCCTGTCGCTTGGTTTCCGTGGTGAGGCACTTTCTACGATTGCAGCCGTCTCACAGACGGAAATGATCACAAAAACCGCGACCGACCTGACTGGAATCAAATATGTCATCCACGGTGGAAAGGAAATCGAATACAAAGATGTCGGTGTGCCAAACGGCACCACGATTGTTGTTCGGAATTTGTTTTTCAATACACCGGCACGTAAGAAGTTTTTGAAGTCTGCCATGACAGAAGGTTCCTATATTTTTGACCTTTTGACGCGAATTGCACTGTCACATCCGGAAATATCCTTTAAACTGATTGCAAACGGACAGACACGTATTGATACTTCCGGAAACGGAAAGCTGAAGGATACAATCTATCAGTTATACGGCAGAGATATCACTGCCAATCTGATTCCAATTGATTACACTGACGGTGATATTCATCTGTCTGGATTTATCGGCAAGCCTTTTATCGCAAGAGGAAACCGTGGACTTGAAAATTATTTTATCAATCACCGGTACATTAAAAGCAACGTCGTAAACCGCGCGATTGAAGAAGGTTACCGTACCTTTGTAATGCAGCACAAATTTCCATTTACCGTGCTGTATCTGGATCTGCCACAGGAAAAATGCGATGTCAATGTCCATCCGACCAAGATGGAATTCAAATATGATAACGAGAAGAAGCTGTTTGAGGTCTGTTGTACAGCCGTAAAGCTGGCTTTGACCCACAAGGAGATCATACCGAAAGAGGGAGAAAAACCAATTGCCTCCCCTGTGATTTCCCACCCGGAGCAAAAACCCGCAGAGCCTTTTGAGGTGAGACGGGCACAGTCACAGACGATTCCACAGAAAAACGTCCGTGCCGGAAGCTACAGTCCGACTTACAAGATTCTGGAATCTCTTCGGAAAGCAGAAGAGCAGGAAGCTGCCAAGAATGGGACACCGCTCCCGAACATCGCTGATATGGTTGCCGACGATGGCGTTGTATATGCACCATCTGCACAAGCACCGCAGCCGAACAAATCAACCACTTCAGCTCAGCCAATACAGCAGCAGAGCGGTTCAACAACTGCTCAGGCAGTACGGCAGGGCAATTACGCAGCAACCGCGTCTCAGACTGTGCAACAGAATAGTACAACGTCTCAGCCAGACAATTCTGAGCCAACACAGGTCCAGCCAGCGGAACCATCCAACAAGCCGGATCTGTCTAAGATGGACAAAAATTCAGCAGCCTACAAATACACGGTTGGCAAGCAGGAAACGCTCTTTGACGATGATTTTCTGACGGAAAAAGCGCGGCTTTCGCACCGTGTGATCGGTCAGGTATTTGAGACATACTGGCTGATTGAATACAATGACAATCTTTATATCATGGATCAGCATGCCGCACATGAGAAGGTAAAATACGAAGAACTGATGGAAAACCTCAAAAATAAACAGGTGTTTTCCCAGCAGCTCTTACCGCCTATGGTAATTACCGTTACCTATGCAGAGCGGCAGGCAATCTTAGATAACTTTGATTTGTTTATGAAAATTGGCTATGATATCGAGGAATTTGGCGGCAATGAATTCAAGATCAACGCAATTCCATCCAACCTTTTTGGTCTGCATGGACGGGATATGTTCTTAGAGTTTGTCGGCTCCCTGATTCAGAATTCCGGTTACATGTCGAATGATATTTTCGTCAAGAAATTATCTACTATGGCATGTAAAGCGGCAGTAAAGGGAAATATGAAGTTATCCTTTCAGGAAATTGATGCCTTGGTTGACAAGCTGCTCAGTCTGGAAAACCCATATACGTGTCCACACGGCAGACCAACCATCATCTCTATGAGTAAGACCGAACTGGAAAAGAAATTCCACCGTATCGTTTCATAATCCCTGCGGACGAACACACAAAATGAAACAATACCTACATCAATTATGACAAATACAGAAAAAAAGAACAATTTAATTATACTGACCGGTCCAACCGCAGTCGGAAAGACAGCGCTTTCCTTAAAGCTTGCAAACGATGTAGGCGGAGAGATCGTATCCGCCGATTCCATTCAGGTGTACAAACATTTTGATATCGGTTCAGCGAAGATCCTGCCAGAAGAAATGCAGGGCATCCCGCATCATCTGATTGATATCTTAGAACCAAAGGACAGTTTTAATGTTATGGAATTCAAGAAATATGCAGAAGAAGCGATGGCTGGTATCTATGAGCGCGGACATATCCCGATCATCACTGGAGGAACGGGATTTTATATTCAAGCTCTTTTATATGATATTTCCTTTGATGAAGAAACCGAGGATGGCTACCGAAAAGAGTTGGAAGCCCTTGGAGACGAAAAGGGAAACGATTATCTGCACACGATGCTTGTAGAATGTGATCCGGAATCTGCCGCAGCAATCCATGCCAATAACCGGCAACGTGTGATTCGTGCATTGGAATATTTCCATCAGACCGGAAAGAAATTTTCGACACATAACGAAACAGAGCGTGAGAAGACGTCTCCATTTAACTTTGCATATTTTGTGCTGACAAGAAACCGTGCAGCCTTGTATGAGACAATCGAGCAGCGCATTGACGAAATGCTTGCCTCCGGGCTTGTGGAAGAGGTTCGTTCTTTAGTCGACACCTACCATTTAACCACAGAGGATACAAGCATGCAGGGGATTGGATATAAAGAAATCCTTGGATATCTGAACGGCGAATACGATCTGCCAGAAGCCATCCGGATATTAAAACGCGACACCAGACACTTTGCAAAGCGTCAGATTACCTGGTTTCGGCGGGAACGGGACGTAATCTGGCTCGACAAGGATATCTTAAACACAGACCAGAAGCTGGAAGATGTAATCATGACGCATCTTGCAGAGAAAAATATACGATAATTTTGCAATGATCAATTACAGGAGAATATTATGAGTGCAACCGATGAAATTAAAAACTATTATTTAAGTCTTGGCATCAAGGAATCGGTCTACGATTTCTGCGAAGCAACCGAACAGGCATTGCTTCCAAGATTTCAGGAGATCGACCGCATTGCAGAACAAAACCAGATTAAGGTAATCTCTGCTATGCAGAAAGCTGGATTTTCAGAGTCCCATTTGAATGGTACGACCGGATACGGCTACAACGACCGCGGAAGAGAAGCAGTCGAAGAGATTTACGCCCATGTATTTCACACCGAGGACGCATTGGTACGTCAGCAGATTACCTGTGGTACCCATGCACTATCCATTGCCCTGTCCGCAAATTTGCGTCCGGGCGATGAAATCTTGTCCCCGGTCGGAAAAGTGTATGATACTTTAGAGGGAGTTATTGGTATCCGGGAATCCAAGGGATCTCTTGCCGAATTCGGCATTACATTCCGCAAAGTTGATTTATTGCCAGATGGCAGTTTTGACTATGATAACATTAAGAAAAACATCAACGAGAAGACAAAGCTGATCGAGATCCAGCGTTCCAAGGGATACGATGTACGTCCAACCCTTTCAGTCGAACAGATTGGTGAACTGATTGCATTTGTGAAATCCATCAAGCCAGACGTGATCTGTATGGTTGATAACTGCTACGGCGAATTCGTTGAGACAATTGAGCCATCCGATGTCGGTGCAGATATGGTTGTCGGTTCCCTGATTAAGAATCCGGGTGGCGGACTTGCTCCAATCGGCGGATATATCTGCGGTAAGAAAGAATATATTGAAAACTGCGCGTACCGTCTTACAACACCAGGACTTGGAAAGGAAGTCGGTGCATCTTTGAACGCAACCCGTCCAATCGCACAGGGACTGTTTTTAGCACCAACTGTAACTGCAGCCGCATTAAAAGGCGCCATCTTTGCCGCTAATGTCTATGAACGCCTGCATTTTAAATCTGTTCCGAATGCCACAGAACCTCGTTATGATATCATTCAGGCAGTAGAATTTGGAAAACCGGAATATATCCAGGCATTCTGTGAAGGAATTCAGGCGGCTGCACCGGTTGACAGCTTTGTAACTCCAATCCCATGGGATATGCCAGGTTACGACAGTCAGGTCATTATGGCTGCCGGTGCATTTGTATCTGGTGCATCCATTGAACTTTCTGCCGATGCTCCAATGAAAGAGCCATATGCCGTATATTTTCAGGGTGGACTGACCTATCCCCATGCAAAGTTTGGTATCATGATGTCCCTTGAAAAAATGGTAGAAAAAGGACTTGTAGTATGTTAGACTAGGCGATGATAAGCCTCGCACCCGGAGAGGTGGAAGGAGTGCTTATGCATATATTAGTCAAAGATTTAGCTGTCTGCGAACGCCCTTACGAAAAGGCAGAGCGGTATGGTGTTTCCGCACTTTCGGATGCGGAACTGTTATCCCTGATCATGCGAACCGGCACCAAAGAGGCCAGCGTGCTGGATCTGGCAAATCAGGTATTAAATGCACACGATACGCAAAAAGGATTACTTGGATTGCAGTTTTTGCTGCCACAGGAGCTGACGAAAATCCCTGGTATCGGGAAGGTCAAAGCCATCCAGCTACTTGCACTGGCAGAGATATCCAAACGGATGAATCTCGAACAATTGCAAAAAAAACTGGAATTTCATACTCCTGACACAATTGGAGCGTATTATAGGGAGAAGTGCAGATTTTTATCCGTTGAAAAAACTTTTTTATTGTTACTTACAAATGCGCATACTTTAATCAAGGAAGTGGAGTTATCCTCTGGCACGGTCAATCAGACTTACCTGTCACCACGCGAGATATTTATTCACGCGCTGCGCTATGAGGCAGTGCATATCGTGCTGGTACATAACCACCCATCCGGTCGCGTTACACCAAGTGAGGCAGACATCCAATCGACGCTTCGCATCCGCGATGCAGGGCAGTTGCTTGGAATTCAGGTATCTGACCATATCATCGTCGCTGGAGATCATTATTTAAGTATGCTGGAAAGAGGCATTTTATGAGATTTGATCGAAGAAAAGATATCCATCCAAAATATCTGTTACTTACATTTACGATTATCGGCATCGTGCTGATCGTATTGTCATATGCAGCTGCACCAAAGGTCGCAGGCATCAGGCGCTTTACAAGCAAGCTGATCACGCCAATTCAGAAAGGAATCAATGAGATCGGTCTGTGGACGGATTCAAAAATGAAGAATCTGAACGAAATCAAAACACTGACCGACGAAAACGAAGCTCTGCAAGCAGAGCTTGCATCCTGTAAGCAGGAGATCACAAACTATCAGAATAAAATGCTGGAACTGCAGGAATTGCGGGATCTGTATGATCTGGATGAATCCTATCCTGATTATGAGATGACGGCTGCCCATGTATTTGCAAAAGATTCCACTTCGTGGTTTTCTACATTCTATATTGACAAGGGAACCAAACAGGGACTTTTTAAGGGTGCTAATGTCTTGTGTGGCGATGGCGTCGCAGGCATCATCACGGAATGCTTTGATGATTACGCCAAAGTACGTGCAGTCATCGATGACAATTCCAATATCAGTGCGAAGGTCATGCCTGCAAATGCACTCTGTACTGTCGAGGGAGATCTGAACCTCTATGATAGCGGTTATCTGCTTGTTGAAAATATTGATAAGGACGCCAATGTATCAATCGGAGATAAGGTTGTAACCTCGCCGATTTCAGACCTGTATCATTCCGGTCTGATCATCGGCTATGTGGCAAAGACCTCTTATGACACAAACAACCTGACAATGACTGCCTATATTACACCCGCAGTTGATTTTTCAAACATCACAGATGTGCTTGTCATTACGGCAGAAAAAAAGACCGTCTCCCACGAGTAAGCAAATGTAAGGGAAGCAGCAAATTATGAAACATAAACTGAAACGAATCATAACTTTGGCAATTCTGATTGTCATAAATTTTGTATTACAGTCGACGGTGTTTGGATTTCACAGTTTAAGTGTGATCACACCGAATCTTCTTCTGATCCTCACAATGTCCTTTGGACTGATGCGCGGCAGAAAAGAAGGTCTGCTGGTCGGTGCATGCAGCGGTCTGCTGGTGGATATATTTTTCTCCAGCATCCTCGGGCCCTATATGCTTTTGTACATGTTTATTGGTTATATTAACGGATTCTTCCACAAAAACTACATGATTGAAGATGTATTACTGCCTTTGATAGTAATTATTGTGGATGATTTTCTGTTTAACACGATTATCTATATTGTCAGTTTCTTATTAAAGAATAAAACGAATTACGGTGTATACCTTCTGCATGTGATTCTGCCGGAGATTTTATGTACCGCTTTGTTAACGGTGATCATTTACAAGCTCTATGTAAAGATCAACAAACGTTTAAAGGAAGATGAGTAATCTATGTTACGTGAGATATTACAATCAATTAAAGAGATTATTGTCGACTATGTAAAAAGCCGTCTGTTTCCGGTTACAGTTGTCGTCCTTGTACTTTTCTCGATTCTGGTACATCAGCTTTTTGTGTTGCAGATCAAAGAGGGAGAAGAGCATATGGAGAATTTCGTCTACAAGTCAAAGAAGACTTTGACGATCGATTCCGTGCGTGGAAATATTCACGACTGCAATGGAAACCTGCTCGCCTACAATGAGCTTTCTTACTCGGTTGTTTTCAGTAATGACAACGCACAGACAACGATGGCAAAGAACCTGAAGATCAGCGAGAATGAATTGAAAAACCAGATTGTCGACGAGACAATCTCCATATTAGAGAAAAACGGCGACTCCCTGACATTGGATTTCCCGATCAAGCTTGATGCAAATGGGAACTTCCAGTTTACAGTCAAAGACCAGCAGTTGAAAAATTTCCTGAAGGATGTCTATGCAAAAACCGATTATGATTCCATGCCTGACGAACAGAAAAATGCAACTGCGGACGATATCATGGAATATCTGAATACCAAAGTATTTGATGTTTCAGATTCTTATAGCAAAGAAGCAGATTTAAAGATTGTCGGCGTACGTTACAAGTTGTGGATGAACCGCTATCAGCAGTATGTTCCGGTTACCATCGCTTATGACATCAGTGAGACAAGCAATGCAGCGATTACAGAGCATGCAGATGAGCTTCCTGGCATGTCTGTCTCCGTCAAATCCCTGCGCCGCTACAACGACGCCAAATATTTCGCCCATGTCATCGGCTATATCGGTGCCATTTCCGATGAGGAAATGAAAGAAAAAAATGCAGAGCTTTCAGATGAGGAGCAGTATACAAACGAAGAAATGATCGGAAAAACCGGTATTGAGCAGTATTGTGAGTCCTATCTGCGCGGTACAAATGGTCTTGAGACGATGTATGTCGATAACCTTGGTAAAGTTATTGACACTGTTGAATCCAAACCCGCAACAGCCGGAAACGATGTCTATCTGACTCTGGATTTAAATCTGCAGAAATACTGTTATGATACGCTGGAAGATGAGATTACCTCGATCATTTTATCGTATCTGACACCCGCCTATAACGTAATTGCCAAGGAAAATGCCAGCATCGCAATCTCTGATGTTTATTTTGGATTGTTTAATAACAACATCCTGTCACAGGATGATATGCGCGCAGAAGATGCAACGGATACTGAAAAAGCAACGATTCAGGCAATCGATGCCCAGAGACAGGCAACCCTTGACAATCTGGATACTATTTTGACATCTACCTTCACGCCGCTTTCTGAGCTGGATGAGAACTATCAGCATTACATGGAATATATCTGTGAAATTTTGAGCGACAACAATATTTTCCATACCTCCATGATTGACAAAGACGATCAGGAGTTTATCGACTATACAAACAATGTAACGTCTCTGGAACATTATCTGAAATATGCAATCAGCCAGGAGGCGATCGACCTGTCCGCTTTGAAGGTTGAAAGCGATTATTATGATAATGACGAGATTTATAACGCATTATGCGATTATATTATTGAATATTTAAGTACAGACAGTGAATTCGACAAACTCGTGATCAAAGTTATGCTACAATCCGGAATGATAACCGGAGATGCAGTTGTACAGCTTCTGTATGATCAGGGAATTTTGAACGTCGACGGTGACACCGAGTATCAGGAATACCTCGCTGGAAATTACGGTGCCTATGACTTTATGCGTAAAAAAATCCAGAATCAGGAGATTACGCCTGCCATGCTGGCACTGGATATCTGTTCCGGTTCAGCGATCGTGACTGACGTCAACACTGGAGATGTCAAAGCATATGTCAGCTATCCAAGCTACGATAACAACTATCTGACCAACGAAGTAGATAACGCTTATTATAATCAGCTGTTAGCCGATAAGACAACGCCTCTATACAACCGTGCCAGCCAGCAGCGTACCGCGCCAGGTTCCACCTACAAACCGCTTGTTGCGATTGCAGGACTCACGGAGGGAGTAATTGACACCGGATCGATTTACTTCTGTAACGGACTTTTTGAAAAGATCACACCGTCTCCAAAATGTTGGGGCAACAGTGCACACGGAGGATTGAATGTCGTGGGTGGTATTCAGCATTCCTGCAACCTGTTCTTTTACAACCTCGGATATGATCTGGCGATTAAAGATGGCTCCTATAACGATGCCTACGGTGTTGAACGGATTCAGAAATACGCAGAGCTGTTCGGCCTTGGAGACAAATCTGGTCTGGAGCTTCCGGAAATCGAGCCGCATATCTCTGATAACGACTCCGTTCGAAGCGCCATTGGACAGGCAAAAAACATCTATGCACCCGTCCAGTTATCCCGCTATGTGACAACCATTGCCAACAGCGGAACCTGTTATAACCTCACATTGATCGATAAAGTAACCGACTACGAGGGAAATGTCATTTTGGACAATCATGCAGAAGTGAAAAATCAGGTGCAGCTTGCCAGCTCCACGTGGGACGCCGTCCATCAGGGTATGCGAAACGTGGTTGCGTATTCGGCTGGTTCCGACGAATTGATCAACCGGATCAATGTTCATGTCGCCGGAAAAACCGGAACCGCGCAGGAGAGTGAAGACAAGCCGGATCACGCGTTATTTGTATCCTACGCACCATATGAAAGTCCGGAAGTATCCGTAACCTGTGTTATCCAAAATGGTTATTCCTCCGCCAATGCCAGAGAATTGGCTGGATTCATCTATGCATACATGTATGATCCAGATAAATTAGTTGGTGCCGAAATGAGCGGCAACGCAACGCCGTCCCAAGATTAGTCAAAGAGAGGTGGAGTATGATTAGTCCCGTTATGATGAAAGGTAACAAAGCGGGGATTCGACTGATTATATCGCCGGATGCTACCATAAGTCAGGTGGTTACCTGTCTTTCTGATAAGCTTCAAACAACCGGAAGATATTATGCGAACATCAAACCGATTACCGTTACCTTTGAAGGTAAGGATCTGACAGAGGACGAAAAACAGCAAATCATCGATACACTAAACGACAAAGGCATTCGCATCGGACGCAGACCGCGTTCCATCGAAAAGCCTAAGAAGAAATCAATTTACTCCGATAAAAACGGTCTATTTTATATAGGCAACTTAAAGAACGGACAATCCATACAGGCAGCCGCCAGCATCGTGATTGTCGGAGATGTGGAATCAGGTGCCAGCGTTGAATCCGAGGGCAATATCATTATCATCGGAGCACTCCACGGTGCTGCAACCTCCGGGTGCAAAGGGAAACCTGATACGTTCGTATATAGCCTGAAATAGACTGGAGGATTTATCATGAGTGAAGTGATCGTTGTTACATCAGGAAAAGGCGGTGTCGGAAAGACTACGACAACCGCAAATATAGGATACGCCCTTGCCAGACATGGATTTGAAGTTCTGCTGATTGATACCGATATCGGACTTCGGAATCTGGATGTTGTCATGGGGCTTGAAAACAGAATTGTTTATAATCTGGTCGATGTCGTAGAAGGAAATTGCCGCCATCAACAGGCAATCATCCGTGACAAGCAGTGTGATACGCTATCTCTGCTCCCGGCAGCCCAGACGCGCGACAAAAGCGCCGTCTCTCCAGAGCAGATGATCAAACTCATCAATCAGCTCAAGCCAGATTATGATTACATAATTATCGATTGTCCGGCAGGCATCGAACAGGGATTTAAAAATGCTATTGCTGCTGCAAAACGTGCGATCGTCGTGACCACACCAGAGGTTTCTGCTATCCGGGATGCTGACCGCATCATTGGAATCTTAAATGCAAACGAGATACCACGGATTGACCTTGTAGTAAACCGAGTACGACAGGATATGGTCAAGCGGGGCGAGATGATGTCTGTAGAAGACGTTGTAGAAATCCTTGGGGTCAACCATATCGGAAGCGTCTACGACGATGAGAATATCGTCATCGCAAGTAACCGTGGAACACCGATTGCAACAAAAAACTGTGTTGCAGGACGTGCCTACGACCACATTGCCATGCGGATCTGCGGGCAGGATCTCGCAAAAGAAGAAAAAAGGAGCCGCTTGTTCGGCTGGTTAAAGAAGAAGGATAAAGATGTTCACAAGATTCAGTCTCAGAGACTATAATTTCAAATTACTGATTACCGTCATCATTGCCATGATCTGTGGCGTTGTCATGATCAACAGTGCAGACAGTTCATTCACGCCCAAACAGACCATCGGTATTGGGCTTGGCGTTATCATTATGATTTTTGTCTCTCTATTAAATTACGACTTTGTGTGCCGGTTTTACCGTGTGTTTTTCATCATTAACGCGGTTATATTACTTTCCGTTATCTTTTTTGGTGTGGAAGTCAATTACGCAAAACGATGGATCATGATTGGCGGAAGCGGAGGTATCCAGTTCCAGCCATCCGAATTTTCCAAGATCCTTATGATCTTATTTACTGCAACCTTTCTGGATAAACTGAAAGAAGATAATAAAATCAATACACTTAAAGGACTTTGCCTGTTTGTGCTTCTGATTGGATTATCCCTGGCACTGATCGCAGTAGAACCGGATCTGTCCACGACTCTGTGTCTGGCTATGGTTCTTGTCACAATGTTATATCTGTCTGGATTAAGCTATAAGATTATCGGAATTGCACTGCTGGTATTTGTTCCACTTGCTGGAAGCTTTCTGTGGTATATTCAGAGGCCAAACCAACACTTGCTGCGTGATTACCAGGTGAACCGAATCCTGCAGTTTATCTATCCAGGGCAGTACGGCTCCGACTATACACAGCAGAATAACTCCGTTATGGCAATCGGTTCCGGACAGCTTACTGGAAAAGGCTTAAACACTTCAACCATCGCCACAGTAAAGGATGCAAATTTCATTTCGGAGCAGCAGACAGACTTCATTTTTTCTGTCATCGGCGAAGAACTTGGTTTCGTTGGAAGTGTAATAATTATTGCAATTCTACTGTTAATAGTGTTACAATGTATCCATGTAGCGAGAAATGCAAAAGATACAAAAGGCATGCTGATTGCAGCCGGAATGGGCTGTCTGATCGCATACCAGACATTCATCAATGTCGGTGTTGCAACCGGTGTTATACCAAACACCGGACTACCGCTTCCGTTTATCAGCTACGGGCTCAGTTCCCTGATTAGTATCTCGATTGGAATCGGAGTCGTGCTAAATGTCAGTATGCAAAAAACAAGCTACTAGGGAAGACTATAATGTTACTTAAGGAGAACCGTACATGAACATCGGTTTAATCGCACATGATGCGAAGAAAAAATTAATGCAGAATTTCTGTATCGCTTATCGGGGGATTATGTCTCATCATGAACTTTATGCAACCGGAACAACAGGACGTATGATTGAAGAGGTTACCAATCTGACTGTCCACAAGTTCCTCGCCGGGCATACCGGAGGAGAGCAGCAGCTCGGTGCCATGATTGAGAGCAATGATCTGGACATGATGATATTTTTACGCGATCCACAGACCAAGAAGAGCCACGATGTAGATATCAATAACATCTTTTCGCTTTGTGATATTCACAATATTCCACTTGCAACCAATCTTGCAACCGCGGAATTGCTGATCAAAGCGTTGGATCGTGGTGACTTAGATTGGCGAGAACTGTTTAAGCACTAAAAAACTATGCGAAGTAAATATTTAACTAGAAATTTAATAATACTTGTACTGTTGGTATTGTTTGTATCTATTGTCTGTATTATCAACAATCACGTAAAGGTAGCGTATCCTGATGTTGATTCCGCTACTTACGTGATCGACCACCTGGTTCATCAATCGGACAATGTTGATTTCCATCAGGAGGACACGATTGTTTATCGTGACGACCGTACCCAGGCGGATTTGTTTCCCGAAGACTATTACGCACTTTTAATCAATGAATCCGACCAGACGGTACTTGCCGCCAAAAATGTACATCAACGTATGTATCCGGCAAGTATGACGAAGATGATGACTGCAATTGTTGTGGCTGATGCCATTGAAGCCGGAACCATTTCACTCGATGATATGGTTGAGATCACACAAAACTATGATCTGACAGCAGAAGATGTTGCCCCCAGCCAGTTGCATCGTGGATATACCATTTCCGTAAAAGACCTGTTGTATGGGCTGATGTTAGAATCCAACAATTATTATGCCCTGTATCTGGCAGAGTATGTGGGTGGGGATATCCAAAGCTTCTGTGACCGTATGAATCAGAAAGCCCTGGAGCTCGGAGCTACAAACACTCATTTTATGAATCCACACGGACTGGACGATCCAAATCACTATTCGACCGCATATGACATGTACCTCATTGTAAAAGAAGTCCACAATCATCAGATCCTACGGGATATTGATGGTTTTGATACATATACTTATACGTTTTATGATTCCAATGGCGCAGCAATTGATACCGAAAGCACCGCAACAAATTTATTTGTTACGGGAGAAGTGTCTCTGCCAGCGACCTTCCATCTGGAATCCTGGAAAACAGGAACGACCGATGGAGCTGGTAACTGTCTTGCCATGTATCTGACCAAGGACGGTAAGGACTATGTAGTTGTCGCATCATCCGGCAATTCCAAAGCGGACTTATACAATTCTATTATACGTTTATTATGTTTAACAGACTAAGGAGGACATGAGATGCTGGAACTAATTATTGGAGCAAAAGGAAACGGTAAAACACGCAAAATGGTGGAAAGAGCGAACAACGAAAGCAAGCGTACTAGCGGTTCTATCATTTACATTGATAAGAGCAACAAGCATATGTATGAACTTTCTAATGTCATCCGGCTCGTCAATCTGCACGAGTACGATATTCAATCCCCAGATGCCTTTATGGGCTTTATTCAGGGACTGATTTCTTCCAACCATAATGTAACTCACATCTTTTTGGATAACTTCATGATGATGTGTAACATCGAGGCAGATGCACTTGGCGCTGCATTGAAAGAGATTGATAAGATTTCCGAAAAATACAATGTTACATTTGTCATCAGTACTGCCGTGGAAGAATCCATGTTGCCAGCAGAATATGCAGCCAATGTTGTCTGTAAACTGTAAAATACACACAATCAGGTGAGGATATGAAACAACCAAACCGTATTATACAACTGAATAAAGAGATACGTGCAAACGCTGCAACCATAGTTATTGCAGCGGTTTTGCTGTATGTCGTAATCAGCGTCGTATCTTCGCTCAGCAAAGAATCCGTTACGATCTATCAGGTCAGCAAAGGCGATGTCAGCAATGATATTACCTTACAGGGACTTGCAATCCGTGACGAGGTTATCGTAAACACACAGAAATCCGGTTATCTCTGTTACTATATCACCGATGGAGAAAAAGTAAAAAAGAACTCTACTGTATGTACCATTGATGAGACCGGAGAGATCTATAATACTGAAAATAATTCTGACAGCAATTACAACGCACTGTTGTCAAGCAATGACTATGCAAGCATCCGTTCCCTGATATCTTCTTACAAGTTATCATACAGCGATGTAACCTTTTACAACGCGTACAGCTTCGAGACAAGCGCTAACAACAAGGTATTCGAGCTGACAAACGAAGTACTGATGCAGCAGGCAGGCTCCTCTGGACGCGGACTGTCTTCGGTCAGTGCCCCAGACAGCGGGCTTGTAACATATTACATTGACGGATATGAGAATTATCAGATTTCTGAAAAGATCAAAGCTTCCGATTTTGATAAAGCCGGATACGATAAAAAGGCGATGAAATCCGGGGATTATGCAGAAGCCGGTTCCACTATCGTGAAGATCATCCCATCCGAACAGTGGAACATCGTTGCGCCGATCTCACAGGATCAGCTTGCAGAATTGGACGGGCAGTCATATGTGAAGTTCCGTATCAACAATTCGAACTTTACGATTACGATGCCTTTTACAATTATTGAAGGTTCCGATGGCTCTTATATCAACATTGCCATCGATAAATATATGTCAAATTATCTGTCCGAGCGTTTCGTGACTGTGGAACTGATTCAGTCCGATGAGAGTGGTCTGAAGATTCCTTCGTCTGCACTTGTAGAAAAGCAGGTCTATCGGATTCCGCTCAGCTATCTGTCTGCAGGCAGTAACCAAAGTAACGAGAACCGTCTCAACCTGCAGCGAACCGATGACAAGGGGAACAAAACTATACAGCAGATGCAGCCAAAGATTTATAAGACAGACGAGAAATACGCCTATGTTGATCCAGAAGGCTTTGAGGATTCTGACATTCTGGTCAATATTACCTCGAATGCTACGATTGCAGCATCGTTGTTAGAATTATATCCACTGACCGGTGTTTATTTTGCCAATCAGGGTATTGCAGAATTCCGCCGGGTAACTGTGATTAAAACAATCGACGAATTTGTTCTGATTGAAAGTGGCGAAGAGCTGAAAGCCTACGATAACATCGTGCTGGATGCACAAAGTGTCACAGAAAATCAGCTTATATATTAAAAATTAGAAAGGTCTTGATCAAGATGCTATACGAAAATTATGAACAGGTAGTTGCAAATGTCAAAAAAGCGTGTGAACGCTCCGGCCGAAATTTTCAGGATATTACGATCATTGCAGTCAGCAAAACCAAACCATTATCCGATGTAGAGGAATTACTTTCACATGGTGTGATGGAATTTGGTGAGAACAAAGTGCAGGAGATGGTTGATAAATACGAACATGTATCCAAACCGGTTCACTGGCACTTAATCGGACATCTGCAGACAAACAAAGTAAAATATATTGTAGATAAGGCATGTCTGATCCACAGTGTGGATTCGGTGCATCTGGCAAAAGAAATTGAGAAGGAGGCTGCTAAAAAAGGGGTAGTTGCAAAGGTTCTTCTCGAAGTCAACATTGCACAGGAAGAAACAAAATTTGGAATCCGGGAGGATGAGGTTTACGCTTTGATTGACGCGATCAAGGATATGCCGCATGTTCATGTTATGGGACTCATGACGATCGCTCCATTTGTGGAAAATCCAGAAGAAAATCGTGTTTATTTCCGTAAAATGCATCAATTATCGCTTGACATAAAATCCAAATGCATTGATAATATTGATATGAGTGTTTTATCAATGGGAATGACCAATGATTATGAAATCGCCGTCGAGGAGGGCGCGACTATGATTCGTGTCGGAACCGCCATTTTCGGTGCGCGAAATTATAATATTTAATTAAGGAGAATAAGGTTATGGCAAAGGATGCAGGTAAAAAGAGTTTTCTGGATTTTTTCAAAGTCAAAAATATAGATGATGATGAAGATGAGTTCGATGACGATCTGTTTGACGACGATGATTATGATGACGATGACGACGATGATTACGAAGATGTAAAACCACGTGCATCGAAATCAAAACCATCTTTCAGCAAGCCAGCTGCACGTTCCGCTTCCAAATACGAAGCAGCTACACAGCAGGCATCGACTACACATCGGAGTACAGCAGGCAGTTCATCCAGTGGCAAACTGGTTGATTTCAAGGACTCCCAGAAGTCTTACAGCAGAAGCTCAGATTTCCGCAACCGTAGTGAAGTATTTGTAATTAAACCACAGGAGACAGATGAGGCACAGTCCGTCATTGATTTCCTTCGTGCAAACAAAACAATCGTGATAAATATTGAGGGCTTGGATGTCGCAGTCGCACAGCGAATCATCGACTATGTTGGCGGTGCATGCTATGCAATGGGAGGCTCTTTGAATGTGGTATCTTCCAACATATTTATTGCAACACCTCAGGATATCGAAGTATCCGGAGATTTGAGAGAGGAATTGGTTGGTCAGGATGCCCTGACACCATACGTACAGTACTAAACGAATAGGGGGGTTGGAAAGTTGCTTACACCAGTTGATATTCAACAGAAGAAATTTCATGTCGGTTTGGGTTACGACAAGAAAGATGTAAACACATTTTTTGACAGTGTTTCAGAAAGCTATGAATCCTTGTATCGTTCAAATGCGGAGTTAAAAGAGAAGGTCTCCATATTAAACGATACATTACAGAATTATCGTTCCAAAGAATCACATCTTGAGAAAAGCTTGAAGCGTGCGGAAAAAGACACCGTAGAGACTATCTCCAATGCAACAAAGGAAGCAAAGGAGATTATTCGTGATGCCAAAATTCAGGCAAACAACATTGTGTCTGACGCAGAGAAACGTCTGGAGCGTCTGGAAGATGAGATTGCATTATTAGAAGCAAAATACACCGCTTACAAATCTAATTTCTGTTCGTTACTGAAAAAGCAGTTTGAGTTCTTAGGCGAGCAGGATTTTGATCCATCCTCTATGATTGATGATCGTGCATGGACACTCATGGGTGGAGAGGAGAAACAGGCTTCCGCCTCTGCAGGTGACGGGTTTGGTGCCTACACCGGAGATCCTCAGTTGCGCGATGAATCTACATTGGGTGGATTTAATGGTGGATTTGGCAGTGGCGATACAACCAGCACAAGCGCTGTATATACACAATCTTTAAGTGCCGGAGAGAATTTTGTTGATCCTTTTAAGCCAAAGGAGCAAAAGGATTATAATCCATTTGACGCAAAGGGAAAAGGTTCAGAAGAGAAAAAATCTTCCTTGAAGGTTGCCAATTCCGCGGAAGAACGTAAAAAAATGAAGCGGGCAACTGTCGGAAGCTCCGAAGCTGCAGCAGCAGTTCAAAAAGCAAGGGAAGCCGCTGCTCAGGCAGCCAAAGCGCCGAAGCCGGAACCAAAACCAGAACCAAAACGGGAAGCGCGTCCAGAACCAGAACGTGCTCCAGAGCCGGAAGCAAAACCGGAGCCGACACCGGAACCAGCTCCAGAAAGAAAGCTGGAACCGGAAGTAAAACCAGAGCCAGTTCCAAAAGAGCCAGATATTGATGAGATTCCAACGATTTCTCATTTATCAGTGTCCGACGATGATACAGATACAGAAGAATCTGCAGAGAGCATCGAAGGCGAAGTAGAAGCAAAAAAGAACAACGGACCAGCGTTGATCGGAGAAGGCGAAGACGATGATGCCGAGACCAACGATGATGGATTTGAGTTCATCTAATCAAATATCGTATTACATACAGAAAGAAGAGTTACCATGAAGAATTTAACTGTTCATCTTGATGATAAGCCAATCTACGATATCGTATATGAAGAGAGCTTTGATGCACTTCCCAGTATGATAAAAGAACTTGGCTACAGTAACCGTAAAATCTGTGTGGTATCCGAAAGTCATGTAGCATCCTTGTATTTGGATGCTATATTGCATTCTATCAAAGATGCCTGCACATATACAACATCCTTTGTCTTTCCAGAAGGAGAGGCAAGCAAGAATCTGAATGTTGTCAGAGACCTGTACACCCATCTGATTGAAGAAAAATTCGATCGAAACGATGTACTGATCGCCCTCGGCGGCGGTGTGGTCGGTGATCTGACCGGATATGCGGCCGCAACCTATCTGCGCGGTATCGACTTTATCCAGATTCCAACCAGCCTGTTATCACAGGTTGATTCCAGCATCGGCGGAAAAACCGGTGTGGACTTTGACTCCTACAAGAACATGGTCGGCGCCTTTCATATGCCGAAACTGGTGTATATGAACCTGTCTGTGTTAAAGACATTATCGAACCGCCAGTTTTGTTCGGGTATGGGCGAGATCATCAAGCATGGTCTGATCAAGAATGCCAATTATTTTATATGGTTGAAGGAAAACGAAGCACAGATTGCAGCGCTTGATCTTCCTACCGTTGGAGAGATGATCTACGAAAGCAACGTCGTAAAGAAAAATGTCGTTGAAAACGATCCGACCGAAAAGGGAGAGCGTGCACTGTTGAATTTTGGACATACTCTCGGTCATGCCATCGAAAAATACATGAATTTTGAATTTTTGCATGGAGAATGCGTGCTGATCGGATGTGCACTTGCCAGTATCATTTCCTACAAAAAAGGGAATATTACACAGGCAGAGCTGCGAGATATCCTACACAGCATGAAACCGTACCATGTACCAAAGCTGCCAGCCGACGCGAATTTTGCAACAATCGTATCCTATACGAAAAACGACAAGAAAGCCATCGGTGGAAAAATCAAATTTATTTTGTTAGAGACGATCGGACACGCGTATATCGACATGGATGTAAGCGAGGAAGATATGCTTCTGGCACTCAAAGAATTACAGGAAAGATATCAGGATGAATACTAAAAATAAAATCAAAATCTATATAATACCGATTCTTTGTATCGGTTTGCTTGTTGCATTCGATCAGATCACAAAATTCATCGTACGCACATCCTTTGCGTTATATGAATCACATCCACTGATCAAAAATGTATTTCATTTGACATATATTCAGAATACCGGAATCGCATGGGGCATGTTCAAAAACGGCAGAATAATCTTCCTGATTCTGACCGTCCTTGTGTTGCTTGTCTGTGCAGGTATTTACGCAAAAATTCCAGAGAACAGGCGCTTTACCCCAATTCGTGTCTGTCTGGTGTTCCTTGTATCTGGCGCAATCGGAAATATGATTGACCGTATTTCTTTACATTATGTAGTGGATTTCTTTGATTTCCGGCTGATCAATTTTCCGATTTTTAATGTCGCGGATATCTATGTGACTGTGAGTATGATCGTGTTGATCTTACTGTGTGCATTTTACTATCACGACCACGAAATTGATGTGTTATTCTCAAAATCAAAAAAAGACTAAGATATTACAATATGGAAACTTACGAATTTACAATCGACGCAGCTTCCACAGACATCGGCACGCGACTGGACAAATATCTGACTGAACAGATACCTGACCAATCGCGTTCGTATATCCAGAAGCTGTTAGATGATAATTTCATAACTGTAAATGGCAAATCTGCCAAATCAAATTACAAGCTCCGGGCAAGCGATACGATCACAGTAGAGATCCCGGAAGCAGAAGAATTAGACATCGAACCGGAGAATATTCCACTCGATATCGTCTATGAGGATGATGATATCATTGTCATCAACAAACCGAAGGGCATGGTTGTGCATCCGGCACCGGGACATACAAGCGGAACACTCGTCAATGCCCTGATGTACCATTGTAAGGATTCCTTATCCTCCATCAATGGGGTATTACGACCGGGAATCGTTCACCGGATTGATATGGATACGACCGGACTTTTAGTTGCCTGCAAGAGCGATCAGGCGCATCGTGTATTGTCCGATAAGTTCAAGGTACATGATATTCACCGTGTCTACACAGCGATCGTCTACAATCAGTTTGCCACAGATGAGGGAACGATTAACAAACCGATTACCAGACACAAAACCGACCGCAAGAAAATGGCAATCGATCCAAACGGCAGACATGCCGTCACACATTACCGTGTGATTGAACGGCTAAAGCAGAACTTCTCCCTCGTGGAATGCGAGCTTGAAACCGGACGGACACACCAGATCCGTGTCCATATGGCAAGCATCAATCATCCATTGCTTGGGGATGAGGTGTATGGGCCGAAGCAGAAGCCTTTTGCCACACAGGGACAGGTATTACACGCAGGGGTACTCGGGTTCGACCACCCAATCACCGGAGAATATATGGAATGGCATGCAGACCTTCCAGACTATTTTCAGGAGATTTTGAAGCGGCTTCGATAAACGGACTTTTTTGGCGCTTATAGGATATAAGAAGGGATTTTTATGAACACAATTATCCGGTAACGATTTATAATTTATAAAAAATTTTTCTTGACCTAAAGCTAAGTTTAGGTTGTATAGTAAACACAGAAAGGATGAATAAAGATAGTATTCATCCTTTTTGTGCGAGAAATAATAAGAAAATTTCAGGAGGAACAAACGTTATGTACATTGAGAAAATCAACGGTCCAGAGGATGTGAAGAAGCTTTCAAATGACGAACTTACAAGCTTAGCGGCGGAAATGCGTCAGGCGCTCTTGAAGCGTGCGAGCATCCACGGCGGACATTTCGGCCCAAACTTCGGTATGGTAGAAGCAACGATTGCTTTGCACTATGTATTTGAATCTCCGAAGGATAAATTCGTGTTTGATGTATCCCATCAGACCTACCCACACAAGATGCTCACAGGCAGAAAGGACGCGTATCTCTACGAGGAGCATTACGATGACGTATCCGGCTACAGCAACCCGGAGGAAAGCGACCATGACCATTTCGTGATTGGGCATACATCTACCTCTATCAGCTTAGCATGTGGTCTTGCAAAGGGACGTGATGTGAGAAGCGAGAGCGGAAATGTGATCGCGATAATCGGCGATGGTTCCTTGAGTGGTGGCGAAGCATTAGAGGGACTTGATTTTGCATCTGAGCTGCAGAGCAACCTGATCATTGTTGTGAACGATAACGATATGTCGATCGCAGAAAATCACGGTGGCCTCTACCAGAACTTAAAGCTCCTGCGCGAGACAAACGGACAGGCAGAATGTAACCTTTTTAAGGCGATGGGACTTGACTATGTGTATGTTCATGAGGGGAATGATATTCCGGCGTTAATCAAGGCGTTTGAAGGCGTCAAGGACAGCGTAAAACCAGTTGTGGTACACATTCGTACCTTGAAAGGAAAAGGCTACAAGCTCGCCGAAACACACAAGGAAGAGTGGCACTGGCATCTGCCGTTCGATATCGAGACCGGCGAGGTAATCGCAGATTTTGGTGGTGAGGATTATTCCAGCGTTACCTGTGACTACTTGATGAAGAAAATGAAAGAAGATCCAAGTGTTGTGACCATCACATCTGCCACACCGACGGTAATGGGCTTCACGGAAGATAAGCGAAAAGAAGCGGGCAGACAATTCGTGGATGTCGGAATCGCCGAGGAAACAGCTGTGGCACTCGCCTCCGGTATTGCGAAAAGCGGTGGCAAACCGGTCTACGGCGTATACAGCACATTTATCCAGAGAACCTATGACCAGCTGGCGCAGGATCTGTGTGTAAACGGCAATCCGGCAACGATCCTGACATTTTCTGCGTCCATCTATGGTATGAACGATGTCACACACCTCGGCATCTACGACATCCCTATGATGGCAAATATCCCAGGACTTGTCTACCTCGCACCAACGACAAAGGAAGAGTACCTTGCCATGTTAGACTGGAGCATCGCCCAGACAGAGCATCCGGTTGCAATCCGCGTACCGGGCGGCGCATTTGTCTCAGACGGAAAGGCTGTCACAAAGGACTTCTCGAAGCTGAACAAGTACGAGATCACAAAGCAGGGCAGCAAGGTTGCAATCATCGGTCTTGGTTCATTCTACGGACTTGGTGTAGAAGCAGCCGAAGCACTGAAAGAATCAACTGGCATCGAAGCAACCATCATCAATCCATATTATATTACCGGTCTTGATGAGGCTATGCTCGAAGACCTGAAGGCAAACCACGATGTGGTTATCACACTCGAAGATGGCATCTTGGATGGTGGCTTCGGTGAGAAGATTGCCCGGTTCTACGGAGCTTCTGATATGAAGGTATTGAACTTCGGTATCAAGAAGGAATTCCTCGACCGTTACGATGTAAATGACGTATTAAAGGACAATCATCTGACTGTGGAACAGATCGTGGATGATGTGAAGAAGTGTCTGTAATGTAAATAACGATACACACGGAAAGAGATAATTATTTCTATTGGAATGATTATCTCTTTTTTATTTCATTGCACCAGCAAGAAAAATGGCTTATAATTAAATTATTATTGATTCTGAAGCAGAAAAGCAAGCAAGAAAAACACATATAAATGGAGAACAACATGGCAGATATCGTCAGAAAACATATCATATTTCACGGAAGCGTGCAGGGTGTTGGCTTCCGGTATTATTCCGAACACAAAGCAAACCAGCTCCGGCTTACCGGCTGGGTAAAGAACCTCTATAACGGAGATGTCGAGATGGAAGTGCAGGGATCGGAAGCAGCCATTGATGAGCTGGTCGCATTCCTCGCCGGACGTCGATTTGTCCAGATCACAGGGATGGATGTCAGGAAGCTGGATGTGGTGGAAGAGGATCGAAAGTTTGGGATTGATTAACCTGCATCCAAAGTTATTTTAACGACACGCAAGAAGCCGCGTATCTGTTATGGATATGCGGCTTTATTGTATTTATGAACTTATTGTGTTCCATGGATATTTTTATTGTTTCTTATAAATGTTTGTAGTAAAATTAATTTATATTGGTGGGGATTATTATTGGGGAGATTTTAAAATTATCTGAATTTCTCAAATAAAAGCCCAAGCAAAAAATTTTTAAAGCAAGTACTTAATTATGACATGTATATGTTGTACAAATGATATAGTTGAAAAAACTAAAATAATCCACAATAAAAATTTGTTTTGTTCTTTGATAATTGAATAGATGCAATAAAAAAAGGCTTAAAGCCTTTTCTTAAAAGTTCTGCACCATGCAGAGTCAATTGACGATGCCGGATAAATCCTTATTTGCACTCGCTTTGTTAATTCTTTTTTATTATAATCACAATGAATTGGCAAAGTCAAGACATTTTATAAAATATCAAAAAAAATTTGTAATATTATAATATTCATAGCTACATAATATACGATTCGATTATATGCATAACAATTCATATACAAGAAGGAGGAGAAAAATTTATGCTAGAAAAGCCATATTATTTAGGATTGGACATGGGTACTAACTCGGTCGGCTGGGCAGTAACTGACCAACAGTATAACTTGTTAAAAGCAAAAGGGAAAGATTTGTGGGGGATTCGCGAATTCGCAGAGGCTGATACTTCCGTCGAAAGAAGAACTCATCGAATCAGCCGAAGAAGGAGACAACGAGAACAGGCGAGGATTGGTTTATTAAATGACTATTTTCATGATGCAATCATTGCAATAGACCCTTCGTTTTTTCAGCGACTTGAAAACAGCAAATATCATTTAGAAGATAAAGACCAGAATGTACGTTATAAGTATAATATTTTTAACGATCCTGATTATACTGATGCCGATTACTACACACAATACCCAACTATATATCATTTAAGGAAAGAATTATTAGAAAATCCAAAGCCTCATGATGTTCGTTTGGTATACCTTGCATTACTTAATATGTTTAAACACCGGGGACATTTTTTAAATTCCGGAATCAGTGATGGAAATAACGAACGTTCACTCAAAGATGCATACATTAATTTTGCAATAAGCGTAAGCGAACTCACAGAAGATTATTTTAACCAGGATGTCGATTATTCCACCATTGAAGGAATTCTATCAAGTAGAGATTTAAATCGAACAAAAAAAGCAGAAGAATTATCGACTGTATTAGGAATCGACTTTAAAAACAAGAAATATAAGGAATATTTGCGTGCTATCTGCGGATTAAAAATAAATGCTTACACATTATTTTCTGACCAACTACCAGATGACACAACTAAAATCGATTTATGTGTATCCGACGCATCATTTGATGAAAAGAGTGAAGAATTAGTATCTTTAATCGGAGAAGATTTATTTCAGATTATCCTTAACATAAAAGAAATCTATGATATTGGTTCACTTGCAGGTATTCTAAAAGGATATACGTATTTATCACAGGCAAGAGTAGCTGCCTACGATAAACATAAACATGACCTAAAATTATTGAAATCCAGTATAAAAAAATATTGTACAAAAGAGGAATATAACAATTTTTTCAATAGTGATGCAGATGGTTCCTATGCTTCATACATAGGTTCGTTTAATTCTGGTAACAAAGAAAGAAGAGTTGGATCTAAAAGGACTTCTGAAGATTTATATAAAGAGATCAAAAAACTTTTAAAAGGCGCAAACAAAAGTGATCCTGCAATAAATGAAATTTTCACGTCCATTGAAACTGAAAGCTTTCTTCCAAAACAACTTACTGCATCAAATGGAATTATCCCAAATCAGGTTCATTCCAAAGAAATGGCTAGAATTCTGACAAATGCTGAAAATTATCTGCCATTCTTAAAAGAAACAGATGAAAATAATTTGTCTATATCCAATCGGATTTTACAACTTTATAAATTTCAGATTCCATATTATATTGGTCCAGTTACAGAAAAGAGCCAGCGCGATGGCGGAAATGGTTGGGTAATCCGCAAGGACAATGGTCGCGTATTTCCTTGGAATATAGAAGAAAAAATCGACGTTAAAGCAACCTCTGAGGCATTTATATCCCGAATGGTAAGACGCTGCACATATATGAACGGAAAACAAGTGCTTCCAAAAGCTTCTTTGGAATATGAAAGCTTCCGTGTATTAAACGAAATCAATAATTTAAGAATTGATGGTGAACGCATTCCAGTTACTCTGAAGCAGGATATCTATACAGATTTATTCCAAAAAGGGAAAAAAGTAACAAAGAAACAATTATGTAACTATCTTGCCACAAGAGGATTGATTGAATCCAGTGAACAAGTAACTGGAATAGATATTGCAATCAATAACTCCTTGTCCACTTACGGAAAATTCAAAGCAATATTTGGTGAGGATATAAAGCTGGATCATATTCAGCATATGATTGACGATATTGTATTTTGGTGTACGGTTTACGGAGATTCCAAACAATTTCTTAAAGAACAGATAGAAGATAAATATAAAGGGAAGTTATCTCCGGAACAAATGAAAAGGATTCTTGGATTCAAATTCAAAGATTGGGGGAATCTTTCAAAAGAGTTCTTCGAATTAAAAGGTGCAGATAAATCGACCGGTGAAGCAGTCTCCATTATTCGTGCTTTATGGGAAAACAATCTGAATCTTATGGAACTAATCAACAGTCCTGAATTCGATTTTAAAGAACAATTAGCAGATTACGAAGCAAATTCTCTTAAAACTCTTTCTGATTTCGAGCCAGAAGACTTAAATGATTACTATTTTTCTGCACCAGTACGTAGAATGATCTGGCAGACAACTTTGATTATCAAAGAATTGGTTCATGTTCTTGGAAAAGAGCCTGCTCGAATATTCATAGAGATGACAAGAGAGAAAGACGCTTCCCGCGGACGTACACTTTCCCGAAAAAAGAAATTTGAAGACTTATACAAGAATGTCAAGGATGAAAATACCGATTGGGCAAAAGTAATTGAACATGCTGATGAATCTGGAACTATACGTAGCAAAAAAATGTACTTATATCTGACGCAGAAAGGTCGATGTATGTACACTGGAAACCATATAGAATTAAGTGATTTGTTCAATGATAACTTGTATGATATTGATCATATCTATCCTCGCCATTTTGTTAAAGACGACAATATTGACAACAACTTAGTTCTTGTAACAAAAGAGAAAAATGCACATAAAAGTGATAATTATCCTTTGGAAGCTGAAATCTTTAATAAGCAGAGAAATATGTGGACACAGCTTCGGAAAGAAGGATTTATATCCGAAGAGAAATACAACCGTCTGATGGGAAGAAATGCATTTACCGATGAACAAAAGGCCGGATTCATTGCACGTCAATTAGTTGAGACCAGCCAAGGAACAAAAGGTGTTGCAGAGCTTTTCCATCAATTATTACCAAACAGCAAGATTGTCTACGCAAAAGCAGGCAATGTTTCGGATTTTCGACGCAACAGAGAATTTCCGAAAAGCAGACTGGTTAACGATTTCCATCATGCGCATGACGCCTATCTAAATATTGTCGTAGGAAATGTGTATTATGTGAAATTTACTCAAAATCCTATCAACTATATCAAAAATTCATATAACAAGGATATGAATAAAAATAATTACAATCTATCTCGCATGTTTGATTGGGATGTAAAACGAGGAGATGAAGTTGCATGGATTGCACAGAAACAAGATGGTGCCGCTGGCACAATCTCAACTGTGAAAAAAATGTTGAGTAAAAATACACCACTTATGACAAGATTAAGCTATGAAGGAAAGGGTGCTTTGGCTAACGAAACCTTATATAGTGCAGAGAAAGCAAAAGGAGAAGGTTATATTCCTTTTAAGTCTTCCGATACAAAAATACAGGATGTTACAAAATATGGCGGATTTACAAGTGTTACAGGAGCTTACTTCTTCTTGGTTGAACATGATGAAAAGAAAAAACGTATCCGTACAATTGAGTCCGTTCCCTTGTATCTTGCAGATAAAATCGATAAAGATTCTTCAGAATTAGAGCGATACTGTGATAAACTTGGTCTTGTTAACTACGATGTAAGAGTGCGGAAAATCAAGATTGGATCATTAATAAAATATAATGGATATTTCTGCTATATTACTGGGAAAACAGGATATCGTTTAATTGTACGTAATGCAACTAATCTTTGTTTAGCATCAAATTGGAGGAAATATATAAAAAAAATTGAGAAATACAAGGAAACAACTATAATTGATAATGTTATAACAGCTGAAGAAAATATTAAATTATACAATGAATTGCTTAACAAATTTACTGTTGGAATCTTTGGAAGAAGACCTAATCCAATTGGAGAAAAAATGGATTCGGCTAGAGACAAATTTGCATCATTATCGATTGAAAATCAATGTTTAGCATTATACCAAATTTTACAATTAACTGCCATCTTAGGAAATGAATCTGATTTGCAGTTAATTGGTGCCTCTACACATGCTGGAAAGATGTTAATCAGTAAAAAAATAGGAACCGATGAAATATATCTTATCAATCAATCACCTACAGGTCTCTTTGAAACTAAAATAGACCTGCAAACCATATGAGTTGGCGTACCGTTGTCATCTCAAAAAATGCAAAGCTTGATTATCAGTTAGGCTATTTAGTTGTACGGAACCAGGATGTTGTCAAGATACATATCAACGAAATTGCTGTATTGATTATCGAGACAACATCCGTCTCCTTAACAGCTGCGCTTTTGTGTGAACTAACCAAAAAGAAAGTAAAAATCATTTTTTGTGATGAGAAAAGGAACCCATCTTCCGAACTGATTCCATATTATGGAAGCCATGATACAAGCATGAAAGTAAGAAAACAAATTGCATGGTCCGAAGATATAAAAACTGCTGTATGGACAGAAATTGTAACAGAAAAAATCCGGAAGCAGGCTGAAAATCTTGAACATTGGAATCAGGGCGAATCAGAATTGTTATATGAGTATATTTCCCAGATGGAATTTGGTGATGCCACCAACAGGGAGGGGCACGCCGCCAAAGTATATTTTAACGCATTATTTGGTATGGACTTTACACGGACTGCTGAAAATAGTATCAATGCTGCATTAAATTATGGATACAGCCTGCTTCTTTCAACATGTACAAGAGAGATTACCATTAATGGGTATATAACGCAATTAGGATTATTTCATGACAATATGTTTAATCCATTTAATCTGGCATCTGATCTCATGGAGCCATTTCGTCCTCTTGTCGATAATTTGATAAAGCAAATGGCTCCTGAAAAATTTGAGCACGATGAAAAAATGGAAGTAGTAAAACTTCTGCAAAAAGAAATAATACTTGCAGGAAGAAAGGAATATTTGAGTAACGCAATGAAATTATATTGTCGCAGTGTCTTTGATGCATTGAACGATGGTGATATTTCATTAATCAAATTTTACAAGAATGAGTTATAGATATATGAGAATGATCGTATTTTTTGATTTACCTGTATTAACATCCAAACAGAGACGGGACTATCGAGATTTCCGGAAATTTTTGTTGAAATCTGGCTTTTTGATGCTTCAGGAATCCGTCTATTGTAAACTTGTTCAAAATCCGGTTGTTGCAGATGTTCTCCAAACAAATATCCGAAATAACAAACCAGAGGAGGGCTTGGTTCAAGTATTGCGTGTCACAGAAAAACAATACTCAAAAATGGAATATATAGTTGGAGAAAATCATTCACAAGTATTGAATAACGATGAAAGGTTAGTGATTCTATGAAAACTCTTGTGAACACTTTTTATAATTTAGAACTTAGACTGATAGAAAACGCAATAACAGTATTATCTGTAGAAGCACCTTCTGCATATCAAAAAATCATGCATGATTTCTGGCAACAGTACAACGGAAACGAAGGTTCTTTTATTTTATCTGAAAATGGAAAAGAACTCAAAATACAAAAAAATGTTGAGTGTATCTATAATCCATTTTCTGTCAACCTAAATGATAAAAAAATACTTACAAAGCTTTATCATGAACTTTCTCTACAAAGCGATTCTTTATTGCAGGAAGATGGAATAGAATTAAGAGAATCCATAATCAGTTATTTTGACAAACTTTTAAACACAGTTCCTTATGCTATTACATACAATTTTGAATTTGAACTATCATCTATCATAAAAGCATTAGATGTACAGACAGATTCAACTGCTGACACACTTACAGAAAAATTATGTTCATATATGAATTTATTACAACAATTGTGTGGGATTTCAATATTTGTAATTTCAAATTTAAAATGTTTATTGCAAAATACTGATTTGCAACTTTTATACGAATATGCTAAATACAATAAAATAAATCTTATCATCATTGAACCAATTCATACACCACATATTATAGATGAAAAATGCTGGATAATTGATAAAGATTTGTGTATAATTGAAGCATAATTAACACCATATTCGCAAATATGGAAGCTCGGAGAGAACCTCAAATATTATAATTTGAGGTTTGAGAGCTTTGTTAATTCATAAAGGTACAAAACACCAGTCATATTGTTCTTCCATATCAATTGTTTGAGAGCTTTGTTAATTCATAAAGGTACAAAACAGGAAATACGACATATAATTATTATTACTAGTTTGAGAGCTTTGTTAATTCATAAAGGTACAAAACATAATCATCATTAAAAGTGTAATTGCCGCTGTTTGAGAGCTTTGTTAATTCATAAAGGTACAAAACGAATTGTATGTTATAAACTAACAAAGGGGAGTTTGAGAGCTTTGTTAATTCATAAAGGTACAAAACCAAAGTTTCCGCGGAATGTATTGTGTGTTCGTTTGAGAGCTTTGTTAATTCATAAAGGTACAAAACTTCCGCTTCTGAAAGTTTTTCAACCACTGCGTTTGAGAGCTTTGTTAATTCATAAAGGTACAAAACCAGTGTACTTTTCGAGTTTATGGGGAAGTAGTTTGAGAGCTTTGTTAATTCATAAAGGTACAAAACTAACCAAACAAACAAACCAACTACGACCACGTTTGAGAGCTTTGTTAATTCATAAAGGTACAAAACCATTTGAAATTGAATAGGTATATACACCCCGTTTGAGAGCTTTGTTAATTCATAAAGGTACAAAACTTTTTGCTTCGTTTGCTACTTTCGTATATTGTTTGAGAGCTTTGTTAATTCATAAAGGTACAAAACACAAGAGACCCGAATGTAAGATATACACAGGTTTGAGAGCTTTGTTAATTCATAAAGGTACAAAACTGCGGTAAGGATTTAGGCATGGAGCGTGGAGTTTGAGAGCTTTGTTAATTCATAAAGGTACAAAACACCACCCAAACACTTTACCCCAAACACCGAGTTTGAGAGCTTTGTTAATTCATAAAGGTACAAAACTAAGCGCATCAAGGCAAAAGTACACATATAGTTTGAGAGCTTTGTTAATTCATAAAGGTACAAAACGAAAAGTGTCGGAAAATGTCAAATCATGCCGTTTGAGAGCTTTGTTAATTCATAAAGGTACAAAACACATCTTATAACTATGACGCTTGTATCACAGAAAAGCGGATTAAACCGAGGTATAAAAGGGAATTCTAAGACATATAGAAATATGGAAAAACAATGGTCTACTGCATTAAAGAATGGTCAAAAAGTAACGGATATTGATATAAACCTTTCATATAAAAATGGTTCGTCACGTTCGTCAGCATTTGATGTTTCGTACAAAATCGATGGAAAATTATTCAATCGACATTTTAAAAACTAATAATAAAAACAAATAATTAAAATCTAACAATAAGGAGATCTGTTATGTTAAAAGGTTTTGAAGATGCATTTGTTGATGCACAAGCTAATGTTATTTCGCTTTGCCTTGAATTACTTAAGAATTCTGAAAAGAGTGCAGACGTTATATATGTATACATATTACAAAATGATGACGAAGAGTATATTGACGCATTTTTTGAGAAAGATGGCAAGTTGTTCACAACCAATGATTGGTGTTCAGATGCTCAAATTAAGGAATTCTTTCATTGTGGAATAGAATATATAGAAAGCATTGTTGAGCTTTGTGATACCTATGATGCAAAGTGTCCACACGAATTCAAATTAGTATACAATGTTAACTCTAAGTCATTTGACTCAAATTACAATTATGAAAATGCAACCGATGTTTATGATAAGGATGTAATTGAGTTAGTCGAAGAATGGTTTAATGAATGCGAAAAAAATATAAGTCATTGATAAATTTTAGGAGATAAAATTATGATTGAAATCAATGAGCAATTAGCTGAAGTTATATCAAATTCTCGGGTCGCTTTTATTAATGGTCAGATGGCTGAAGCCTTTAAACTCGCTAAAGAAGCGATTAAACTTGATGAGAACTGTGCAGATGCTTATCAGTGTGCAGCAAATGTGTGTATGTCGCTCAGCAGGTATGAGGATGCAATTGAGTATTACCAAAAAGCTGTAAACTGCGATCCGAACAATGGAAACCGTTATTTCAGCCTTGGCTATGCACAGGCAAGTGTGAATAAGATTGCTGAGGCTATGCAGAATTTCGCTAAAGCTGATGAGCTTGGGCTGAACGAAGATGCTGCAGGACAGATGTATCATATCCTCGGAATTGTAAATCAGGAGTTCGGAAAACTTGATGATGCCCTCATCAATTTGAAAAAGTCGGAGCTTATCATTCCGGCAGACATGGATATACTGAAACGCAAGGCGGTTATCTATGGGCTTCTTGATGAGATTACAAATGGCTTGCAGACTGCTAATCAGATGAAGCTGCTTGCACCATCTGACTATTCCGGCTATCAAGCTGCTTACATTTTGCTCAAACGCCCTCTTGTAATAAGCAAGAGGGCGTGAGTATATAAATGGAGGAATAAAAATGAAGTACACACCAAATCCTATGCAAACAAATGATATCACGCTTTCAGATGACCTTGTAGCCCTTACTGAATTGATAGCAGCCAATGTCCACGATGTGTGGGCAGCTGGGCGCATTAAAGAAGGATGGACTTATGGAGAAGTTAAGGATACTGAAAAGAAAACCACTCCTTGGAAGAGGTTTGAGAGCTTTGTTAATTCATAAAGGTACAAAACTGTAAGGGAGAATAAATGAATAGCGATAGTGTTTGAGAGCTTTGTTAATTCATAAAGGTACAAAACTAACGATTTAACTGACACTTTGAACGTTGAGTTTGAGAGCTTTGTTAATTCATAAAGGTACAAAACACCACCCAAACACTTTACCCCAAACACCGAGTTTGAGAGCTTTGTTAATTCATAAAGGTACAAAACAGCTGGCCGTATGGGTGTATGGGAGTGTAAGTTTGAGAGCTTTGTTAATTCATAAAGGTACAAAACATATTGAAAATGATTAAAAGGAGTAACCTATGCACACCTTTACCATCGGTGCCATCGTGCGCCACTTCAAAAGAGAATATATCACCAATCCGCAATCAGCCGAATATCTCTACAAGATATTGGCATTTGCATCCCACACGGAGACAGGAGAGAAGCTTGTGATCTATCAGGCACTTTATCCTCCATACAAAACGTGTGCACGTCCATATGACATGTTCATAAGCGAAGTGGATCATGTGAAATACCCTGATATCAAGCAGAAATATCGTTTTGAAGTAATTGAAACTGACCTTTTTCCACAAGCATGATAGGGTATATAATGACGCAATCTCTCACAAAGGAGCCCCACCCATGAAACTTTTCCACAAAAAATCACACACCACCTACAACCCAGCCGAAAAAACACCTGTCATCAAATGCAGCATCTGCACAGGAGAGCAGGTAGCTGGATTTCAGGACAATGCCACTAAGGCATTTGAGGACATTATGCTGATACAAGATGCATCGGATCTTGCACATTTCCGGGAGATGTATGGTATAATCGGAGATATTAAGAAAATCTATTAAGAGTATTACAGAAACCGAAAGGATACACTATGTCATACATAACTACTTACACTGGAAAACATTTTGATCCGGTCAATCCAGATGCATCCCTTCTTTGTATCGAAGATATCGCGCATGCATTGTCGCTTTTGTGCCGCGGAAATGGGCACGTACAGACCTTTTTCTCGGTCGGACAGCATTGCATTGCCTGCGCAAAAGAAGCGCAGGCACGCGGGCTATCAGCACGCCTGATTCTTGCATGTCTGCTACATGATGCAAGTGAATGTTACATGTCTGATGTTCCTCGGCCGTTCAAGCAGGCCTTGCCGGAATATAACCGGCTGGAAGATCAATTGCTTGATATGATTTATACGCATTTTCTTGGAAGTACATTAGATAATGCTGAACAGGAAATTCTGAAGGATATCGATAATGCAATGCTATGGTACGACCTTACATATCTGTTACACGAGAAACAGCCTTTACCGAAACCACAGGTTTATGATGAACCAGATTATACAGTCCGACCATTTACAGACGTAGAAGAGGAGTATTTACAGATCTATCGAACTTTTATCCAGAAACTTCATTAATATCTTATAAACACACCAAACTTCTGAAAAATAGCAAGAGCCTCCTATCATAATTAGATAAGCGGCTCTGATTATTCTTTACCACTTTTTTCTTCTCAAATGTTTTTCCCATGTTTGATTCTCCTTTGTTTGATTGTATATAGTTTCTTTGTTGTCCTGATTAAACACAAGTATCTTGACATACATTTTCCCGGAAAGAATATCATAGTTTTGTGGTTATTTGCGAATAAATGGAACTGTTTTTTACATTTGAAATAAATGGCACATTCCCACGTCAAATAATAAATCTACAGGTGGAATAGCAGAAGTCCCTCAATATGTTTGCTCGCAAATTTATTCGCAAAACTCAGGAGAGTTTTACGAGTAAATTTGTTAAAATCTTAGTTGTAAAACTCGCAGTTTTGCGAATCAATTTTCTAGCTCGGTGTAGAGATACATCGGGCGTTTTTCTTTTTTCGCGTCCCTTGTATCCCTTATCCCTGCTAACCAAAGTGCATGCGGCTATTTGATCAATAGCCGCAGAATCTCAAGGTGTGTAGGAGACTAGGAAAGGAGATTGCATTGTGGTTAGTTTTTTCGAGATTGAAATGCTTGGAAATTTGTCAGATCAGTATTCGCGTATTTCGAAGAAAGCACCAAAGAAGATGCAGAAGAATATGCAGATTTTATCGGATTCTTTGGCGCATGTAAAGCAAGTGCTGATTGATGAGGGTTTGGTTTCAGAAAGTGAGGGATAATATGTCAATAGCTGAAAGTTTGCATGTTGCTTTAGTTTGTTTGAATGTTCGGCGAAAATCTTTATCTGATGAGATGTCTGAACTGTATTCTGTGCAGGAGTACTATATCAATGATGATTGTATGAATGAGTTTAATGAGCATAAAGCGAAGATTGAAGAAGCTCTTTCAAGAGTGAATGTATCTATTGATGTGATCGGAGATTTACTTGGTATCTGTTTGGTACATTAAAGAAATTGAGTTGTCTGACAGCATGAGAACGAGTATAGATAGTTACTTTCGTGCAAGAAGTGATCTGCAACGACAGTATGCTAGTGTTGGTTTAATGAATCATATAAAGAAATATCTTATTAACTTAGAAAATGAAGAAAAGGAGAGTTTGAAAAATGGCAGAGGTTAAGAGTTTAAAAGGATTGTTAAAAGCAGAGGGTTTGAAATGTGTACAGCGTGGTAAACGCACGATCGGAGAGGCAGGAGACTATTTCTATAACCTTTGTTTCTCGACTGGGGAAGATATTATTTTGATTACTGCTGGTAAAATTGCTGATAAGCTGGAACTTGACAAAGTTTATGATTTAGGGTTGGACTTCATCGACAAAAAGCTTAAACTCGTTGATTTTAAGCTGGTCGGTTAAGAATAAAAGTAGGAGGTGTTATCTATGATGTCTGTGATGATGCAGGCGACAGAGAGCGGCGTCCAGAAAGGTGGTACTATGACGAGTGAGGGAATTTCAAGCGCACTTGAGATGATTAAGAGTATCGTGTCATGGGTTGTTAGCTTCGTAGCTGATAATGCGGTATTGATGGTCTTTTTCGTCGCGGGTCTTATCCCAGTAGGAATCATGGTTTTCCGTAAGCTTAAGAACGCAGTTCGATAGTCGGACGGAATTACCGAGAGTGGCAGGTGGTCGGATGATCACTTGCCATTTTTCGATTAAGGAAAGGAGATTATATGAGAAAGTCGAAAAAGACAATTATATATATGCTTGTAGCTTTGTTTGCTGCTGTGTCGACAGTGTTAGTTGACTTTAATACGTCTTATGCTCAATCGTCGTATAGTGATGTACCAGACGCTGATTGGAAATATTTTGTTGCTGGTAATACGGCTAATACAGCACTTAATAAGGGAGAGCGTGACACGCCTAGTAAACCTCTTCCAGATGGGCGCCCCGATGTATTTGTTGACATATCTAATTGCAAATATTCAGAGACCCTTGCGTATTATGACGTTCAAAGCGATTATTTTGTTGGTGAAAATGTGACTTTATCAAGTGATACAGAGATAGTTCTTGTACTTGATTATGTACATGCTATATCAGGTTATCAAGCAGGCACTTTGAATTTGTTTGCGCTTAGTAAATCGCGTATGTATTTTGCTGAAAAAGGATATTGGTATTGGCAAGGAGCTTGGCAAGATCACGGAAGCGCCGGAAAGATTGATTTTACAACAAATACATATGATAATTCTGATTATCAATATTTTAAAATTTTAAGTGCTTTGACAACATCGTCTTCAAAAGCCTTGGAGTATGCTTTCATGACTGGAAAGATGAAAGTTTTTAGTACGGCGGATGATGCTATGAATTATCTTGAAACTGGTGATACTTCAAATATGGCATGGCAGGGTGGTACACCGGAACAAGAATATGATTCTGGCTTGTTGCTGAATGATTTCGATGTCCAATTTCATGATTCTAATAAATTCGAGGAATGCTATTTAGATGTTAAGTATACGATTCCAGAAGAGTTGAAAAGTGTTGGTTCGTTTCAGATAGACATGGAAGAGAAGTTTGACTGGATTGCGAATGTGTCTGGTGGTTTGTCTGATGTTACTGATTCGCATACTGGTACAAATTATATTGATGTTCTGAATCATGCTGATGGGTTTAGGATATATTTGAAAGATATTAAGGCAATAGATAATTTTGTAAATCGATGGGATGGGGCTTTTGATAAAGCATTAAAACGCTTTGTGCTTGGGAATTTGAATTATGTTAATTTTCCTTTTTCTAAATATGTGATTGGAAGTGTTAAAACAAGTAATTTGAATATTAAATTTCATCTTGTTGCTGATAAAAAGTATGGACACTATGTTGACTATAATTTAAATTTGCTGTCTGGAGTAGGTGTTAAAAATTCTTATGTTCCGGATACTGACGGAAATTATACGTCTAATAATGATTCAAAAGTTAATGGGCATTATTATACGGATGTTGGCTCGGATGCAGCCGGAAATACAACGTATAACTATTATTACTACTATCCAGATGGCGGAAAAGAAAAAGTTTCTTCTGAAGATGCGGCGAATAATACAGTAACCAATACTGTACAAGAGGGTGCAATCAAGATAGATAATAGTCCTACGTTTAACAATAATATCACGATTGAGGGCGATAATATTAGTAATTCTGCTAATAGTTACGCTGATTCTAAATCTGATGCGACTACAAACAAAAGTTTTATTGATAAGTTCTTGGGATTTTTTGACATCATAGAAAATAATAGTTTTCTTGGAGTATTTGCAAAGGTGTTTGGTTGGTTACCTCCTGGGGTTTCTACTCTGATAACTACTGCTTTAGGCATTATTGTTGGTATTCGTGTCTTTAAGTTTTTTAAGTAGGGGGGGTGTAATTTATGAGCGTAGGTGGTTGGCTCTCTTGGTTGTGGTCGTTATTTACAGATAATGGATATCATGTATTTGATACTTTTGTTAGTTTTGCAGATATTTTTGTCTTTGTGATAGTAGTTGGTTTGTTTGTTTGGTTGATCTCTGCTTTGTTAGGTGGAGACTAAAAAAGAGGGATTTAGTTTCCCTCTTTTTCGGACATTTTTTTGATAAGTTCAGTTTGTGCTTCTATTAGCTTAGTCTTTTTACAGGAATTTTTAATTCCTTTTATTATTGCTATTATTATTAAAGCACATATTGTAATGAAAATTATTGGATAAAGAATTGATAATATGACGGCTGTAGCCATTTTTAATACCCCCTTTTTACTCTGATTATATGCAATTAGCTAGGGGAAGTCAAGAAAGGTGTTTTTTTATGATTGTAGATTTTAATAGTTACTTGGTCGAGATCTCGACCGATACGGATGCGACCATGACGGATTCGCACCCAGGAGCGACGGATGATCGCTTGTATATGTCGCAGGAGTATCACGGAAAGACGATTGACGATGTATATAGTATGTTAGTGTCGTGCCGGAATTGTCTGCTTTTGCTTTGCTTTATAGTCTTTATATTTGAAGCGCATAAGCTCTTGAAAAACGCCATGAAGCGTCATTTCAAGGCATAGCGCAGGAAGGTGTGCTTATGGATTTGTTAGATTTTATTGGTATTATTTTGTATTTTGTTTGGGTTGGATTTATGACGTTTTTGTGTGTTGTTTGTATTTTATCTGTTGCAGGTGTTTTATAAAAAGAAAGGAGCGCATATGGATTTTCTTGGAATTTATGTTGATGGTAATTTGTTGCAGACGTTCTGTAATATGTTTCTGGTCGTATTTGCGCTGGACTTCATATCTAACTTGGCGCAAGTTCTTAGAATGAAATAGGAGGGTATTATGACAGACTTTTATTTGTGGATGTGTAATTTATTTGTTTTAGTGGCGTATATTTCAGAGGAATTAAATGTGGTTACTCGTTATGGTTCCTGTTGTTGTCTTATCGGTTTTATTTTGTCTATCTTTATGATGTGTGAAAGTATCGTTGTCTATGCAGAAAGGAGATGTGGCGATGCTTAAATGGTTATTTATTATAGGTTTTGTGTTCGCGTTCGTCCTGTTGCCGCAGGTGCGCTATACGTGTTTTCACTTGCCTTTAGTCTTTTATAACTTTGTTGTAGATTTATATAAGTTCTTCAAGTATAAGAAGTACAACGAGTACAAAGGTTTTGGACGTATGCAGATATATGTTGCAGATGAGAAACAACCGTTCGGTTCTGGAAAGACTTTATCTATCGTTGATTATGTCTTGGCGGTCTATCGGCGGTATAATAGTGCGTTGGTGTGGTCTGAATCAGATCAGAAGTTTGTTCCGCAGAAAATAAAGATATATAGCAATGTAGAACTAAAGGGCGTTCCGTATGTCCCTTTAGTAAGTTATGAACAACTTATCAATGCCCGAACGGAAAATAATGATACTATGGTGCAGTTGTTTGTTATTGATGAATTAGGCTCTCAGTTTAATAACCGGAACTGGAAGAGTAATCTGCCGACGGATTTATTAGAAGCGATTCTCCAGCAACGTAAGTCGAAAATCGGTATTTTGGGAAGTGTGCAGGATTGGAGCTTGTTTGATGCTACATTGCGTAAGGTTTCCGCGGAATGTATCGTCTGTTCTAAAGGCTGGCGATTTGTTGTCAATCGGATTTTCTATGCCAAAGATATGGAAAAGGCAAACTATAACACTGATCTTATCAAGTCGCATAGTGTGCGGTGTTTCTTCGCAACGGACAAGATTTACAATTCATATGACACAAATGAGAGGGTGGAAAAGATTGTAGAGTCCGTTGCCGCTGGCGATATGCTGACAAATGAAGAGATTTTGAACCATGCCAGCGGTGAGACGTCGGATATATCCACGCTTACGAGTTTGAAGCGAAAGTATAAGAAGAGAGTGAGGCGGTAAGATATGATTGGATATGCAGCAGATGAGCGTGCGTGTTGGATTTCCGGTGCAAGCGACGTTGAGTTGACACGCGCATATTATGATACATGTGGTTCGGATATAGTTGAGAATGTAGCTATGTCTGATTTGCTGCGCGGTGAAATGGTGCGGCGGTTTATGATGCGTTCGCTTGAAAAAGAGCGTATCAGACGAGAAAAGGAGAGTGAGCGATATGTTTAATTTAATATTGACTGTAATTTGTATTGTATCGCTGATAAGTGTATGCATGATCGCAGGCTCTTTGTATCATCTGATAGATGTTATTGAAGAAAAAATAGACGATATGAGCATGCTAGAGTGTAAGATCGCTAAGGACTTGCCGGATGCTCCGGATCATGTACATGTCGATTAGATGCAGTCAAGGGCGGTGCTGATCGGGGCGCTGTGCGCATCCGTTCGGTGCCGCTTGCTTGCCCTTGACTGTATCGCGTTTCGTCTTGTTGCGCACCCAGTATTGCCAATGAGGTATGTTCGCCGCAGGTGGGCATACCTCGTAATTACCACGCTACCGCCTGCCGCAGTGCTTGCACGCGGTCGGCGCGTAGCTTCTCGGCGTCTGCCGTTCGCGACTATATTATATTATTATATATACTTGTCGATAGGGACATAACTGTCTCAAATTTAATTTTTTATAGTTAGTAGGGGTTGAGTTATGTATAATACTAAGATTATTTTTTACAATGATGAGATACAGATTAGTAAATATAACTATGGTGTATCTGTATCGGTAAATCACTATAAGACAGAAGAAGAGAAAAAGGAGAGTTTAGAAGATGGTACGATTGATTTTGCGGATTGTGAACAATATATTAGGTCTGCTACGACAGATTTTGCAGATCGTAACAAAGATAATCAAGCTCGGTCACTAAGGCGATCTATGCAGTCAATATATGAGATAGCGCGATCTAACAATTTTGATTACTTCGCGACATTTACTTTTTCACAATCATATAGATATGATTATGATACATGCAAGAAAAAATTCGTTAAATGGTTAAAGAATTTTAAGGCTCGAAAGTGTTTTGGTATTGAATGGTTATGTGTTCCAGAGCAACACAAAGATGGTGCATGGCATTTTCACGCAATGTTCCAAGGCGATCTATCCGTGCATCTGGTTGCAGGCGTACATGCTGGGCGATACATTATTTCAGCTTATCGGCTTGGAATCAACGAGATAGAGCCGATAAGAAGTTCTAATAGGTGTGCGTCGTATATAACGAAGTATATTACAAAGGATCTCGCTTTATCTTTGAAGAATCGCCGCAGATATTTTTATTCTGCTGGGCTAAAAAAGCCAGAATCAAAAGAAATTTATTTGTCCGATGATGTAGATTTATTTGAATTTATATCAGATCACTTCCCAGATTATTTGTTGACATATAACAAGCTTGTTGAAACGCATGGATACCGCGTCAACTATATCCAGCTTGCTAAGACGTGTGTAGATGATGCCGATACATAGCGAAAAGAAAAACGCGAAAAAAAGTAGTTGACAAGGTAAAAGTGTAGTGGTAATATACATGTCAAGAGCTAGTAATTAGTTCGCAAAACTCAGGTTTTACGAAATTATCTATTGATTAATTACCAGAGTAGTGGTATCCTATAAATATAGAGAAATCAACGCTTTACAGGCATTGGGAGGTTTTTATCGTATGGCTGATATTACTTATCATGAACAGGAAGAACAACACAATCTGGATTTGATTCGGAATGTGTGCAATGATCTTCCGGACTACGTCAAGCGGTTCGTCCGTGGTGTCCAACAGACAACGTCGCCGCGAACCAGATTGGGCTATGTACGTGACATCAAAATATTTTTCGAATATATATGTGAGGTCTATACCGAACATCCTTGTGATACGCCAAAGGATGTCTCTCTTGACGTCCTGTCGTCCATAGATACATTTTTCATCGAGGACTATCTGGATTACCTCCAAAAATACGAAAAGAACGGCCGTATCTACACAAACGGTAAATCTGCACTCAAACGCAAGCTCTGTGCCCTGAGTGTCCTCTTTAATTACCTGTATAAGCACGATATGCTACAGGAAAATATATTTGATAAGGTGGATCGTCCCAAACTGCCGGAAAAGGCAATTACACGTATGGATGCGGACGAAACGGCGAATTTCCTCGATACGGTTGAATATGGCACCAATCTGACTGACCGCCAGCTCAAATTTCACGAGAAATCCAAGGTACGTGACTTAGCAATCATGACGCTCATGTTATCCACGGGCATCCGTATCTCCGAATGTGTCGGTCTGGATCTGAACGATGTGGATTTTAAGAATACATGCATCCGTGTAACCCGAAAAGGTGGAAAGGAAGCAATCGTCTATTTCAGCGACGAGGCGGTTGAACCTTTACAGGAATATATAGAGGAACGCAAGAAACTCATGCCTGCCAAAGGCTCAGAAAATGCACTCTTCCTCTCCTCCCACCACAGTCGAATCAATGTTCGAACGATACAGAACATGGTGAAGAAATATTCACAGATTGCGGTCCCTCTGAAGCATATTACGCCACACAAGCTTCGTAGCACCTATGGTACCGCATTATATCAGGAAACCTCCGATATTTATCTGGTTGCCGATGTCTTAGGCCATTCTGACGTAAATACAACCAGAAAGCACTACGCGGACATGGATGATTACCGCAAGCGCCGCGCCAGAAATACCGTACAGCTCCGGGAACATAATACAGTCCCAGACACCAAATCTAAAAAATAGCCATATTGAAAATACCATCAACTTTTACTCAGCTGATGGTATTTTTCATTCATTTTATTTATTCAGATACTTACCTATCGTATGAATCACTTTATTCATTTCCAATGGCTTTGCCAGATGATCGTTCATTCCGGCATTCTTCACTGCCTGTACATCCTCTACAAATGCATTGGCAGTCATGGCTATGATTGGAATTGTCTTCGCGTCCTCACGTGCAAGTGCACGAATCTTCTGGGTTGCCTCGATACCATTCATCACCGGCATCATCACATCCATGAGAATCACATCATAGGTTCCCACAGGTGTATTCTGAAACTCACGAACTGCTGCATCGCCATTCATAACCGTTGTTACCTGTGCACCAGAATCGGTAAGCAGGTATTTTGCAATATCCAGATTCAGTTCATTATCTTCTACAAGCAGGATTTTGACATTATCCAGAGATACCTGCTCCTCATTTTCATTCTCATTGTTTGCGACCTCAGATTCCGGGGCAATCTCAAATGGAATGGTAACTGTAAATGTCGTACCGACACCAACTTCACTCCGTACCTCGATCTTTCCATGCATGCGGTCGATCAGGCTCTTTACGATCGGCATACCAAGCCCGGTTCCCTGATACAAGCTCATCTCGTTGTAATGCTCCTGTGAGAAAGGCTCAAACAGATGACGCATATACTTCTCGGACATACCGATTCCGGTATCCGTGACTGTACAGCGGTATACTGCCCGTTCCGCTTCCATCTCTACAAATTCCGCGCTGCAATGCACACTGCCACCCGGAACATTGTATTTCACTGCGTTATCCAAAATATTCAGTAATATCTGACGCACATGCAATGGACTGCCATATACATATGGATGGATCATGCTGTCCTTACAGTCACCATGCACCAGCGTGATACCGGCTTCTGCAGCTTTCATCGCTGTAATCGTAAGGATCTCATCTGCCAGTTCTGTAATATCAAATGCCTCGTGTGCAAGCTCGATCCGGCTCGAATCAATCTTGCTAAGCTCCAATATATCATTGATTAACGACAACAGATGGTTCGCTGCAATCTTTTCCTTCGCACGGTTTTGGCGCAACAGCTCCACATCGTCCGGATGACGCTCACCAATCTCCAGCAACCCGATAATACCATTTAATGGAGTCCGGATATCGTGGGACATGCGCGACAGGAAGGTCGTCTTCGCTGCATTCGCACGTTTTGCCTCCTGCAGAGCAATCTCAGCCGCCTGCATATTCTCTGTGACATCCTGATGATACCCCCACAGACGGGTTCCTGCCGTATAATTCTCATCCAGAGAACCGCCACATCGTGTGTAGATACGTCCCTTCTTCGGATGAATCCATGCATAGGTATTCTCTGATTTGCCCTGTTCGATCATCTCCTTGACACTTGCCTGCACGGAATCAATGGCAGAATCCACAATTCGCTTGTACCAGCGTTCGTAACATTCCTCCGGTGTCATATCCTCGTAAAATCCAGTGATCTCTCTTGCCACGTCATCGAAATACATTCTCGGCTCTTTGCCCTCATCCATTTCGATCGCCCAGAGTCCAATTTTCGCATTGGTCAAGATTTCGGACAGATCCTTCTGGAAATCCATATCGTTGTGTTTCCGCGTTTTATCATTCAGCGCCATGTTTGTCGTTCCTCTTATCGTGATTATTTACATTATTTTACAAAAAAATATCCTTTACCATCATATCTGATAAAGGATATTTTTTCAACATATTTCAAGCCTTTCCTACTTTATCCTATCTATGTAATCAATGATGAAATCGACAGTATCGTCTTCACTCATCAGACTACTATTGATAAATATATCATAGCTTTCCAGTGCACCCCATTTTTTTGAAGTGTAATAGTTATAATACGATGCACGCGCCTTATCTTCCTTTACAATCTGCGCCTTTGCTTTATCCGGAGTCAGATTAAAACGCTCGGAAACATTCTTAATACGTTCCTCCAATGGCGCATGTATAAAGATACGAACCAGATTCGTATTGTGACGCAATGCGTAGTCTGCACAACGACCTACAAATACTGACGGTCCTTTATCTGCAAGTTTCTTAATCGTATCATATGTTGCCTGAAATGCCTGTTGGTTCAGATTTGTCTGATAGCCTGCACTTGTAAATCCATAGCTATATGGATCAGAAACAAGTGAATACAGGAAACTTCTCGTTGGTTTCTCATCCAGCGATTTCAGGAATTCCTCGCTCAACCCGCTTTCCTTAGCCGTCTCATTGATCAGTTCCTTGTCATAGAAGTTCGCGGAAATCTTTTCAGCAAGCTTTCTACCAATGTTACGACCATTACTGCCAAACTGTCTACCAATCGTGATAATTGTCTTTGCCATAGATAAGCCCCCTTTACACGCCTTGTACAAGTCACTTTTGACTTACTCTGATTATACATTTTTTTGTGCAAATTGTCAAAATATTTTATAAATTTTCGTACTTTTTAGCTATATTGTTGAACTTTTCAATGTTAGAATTCACACGATTCTCCATCGTTTTATATGTATAATTCACACGCAGCTGCATCATGATATCGTTATAGTCATTCTGTGCCAGCACCGGCTCCATCCGGATATACAGATCATCCGGGTGGAATTTCGTCTTCAATGCACGAAGTGCATCCTTCTCGCCAAGCATCTGCCGGAACTCCTTCGCACGTCCGGTAAAATTCAATGTACCATCGATCAGATCCCCCAAATCATGGCTTGGATAGATTGTGATAAACTGAGCATCCGGCCATTTCTCCGTATTCAGAACCTTTCCTGCACGCATACCGATCACGATAAACTGACGGATTCCAAGATCATACAGCGGCTGAATCGGCTCATTGTCTAACAATCCCCCATCCCGGTACTTCTTCCCGTCGATTTCCACTGCCTCATACATAACAGGAAGTGCCGTAGACGCAAGCAGGATCTTCCGGATCGTATCCGCGTCATAGTCTTCGAGTCTGCGGTATTCTACCTGTTCCGGCTGCTGTGTCTCATTTAAGCGGCTGATTGATACATAGATATCACGGAAATCCGCTTTGATCTTCTCCATATCAATATATTTCTCGAACATCGCAAGCATTTCATTCCGTGAGAAATACATACGCTTTTCAGCAAGCATGTTCAGGTCGATATCAAAGACCGTATCCATATCGATCTCATTCCACGCCTGATACATCCGCTCCATATCGTTCATCGAATATAACATTGCATTGACTGCACCGATTGATGCACCCGATATCGCCGTCACATCCTCGAGCAATCCCTGTTCCTGTAACACCTTCAATACACCAACCTGATATGCACCCTTGCCGCCGCCACCGGCAAGCACCAGTCCAATTCCTTTTCCTTCACCCATATACACGTCCTCCATTTTCTACCTTTTCCAACCCATTTTCCAATCTATATCAATATTAGTTTACATAATACAATTATTGTTTACTATTATATAATACAACCTCTGGTTTGATGTCCGTTTCCTCGGTCATAATCGAATCTACGATCTGAATCGCATACCCGACCGCTGCAGTATGACAATCCGGATGTGCCGCCAGATACCGGTCATAATACCCGCCGCCATAGCCGATCCGGTCACAGCTTCTCGTGAAGACTGCCCCCGGCATCACGATCAGACAGGTGCCACCGGTCTTTTCCGGTTCTAACTGTACCATGCTGTCCGGTTCTAATATATGATATGCGCCCTCGACAAGCGCAGTCTGTTCATTATATGCGTAAAAATCCATGGTATTCCCGTTGACACGCGGCAGATAGATTTGCTTTCCATCCGCTCGGAATTCCGGGATATATTGAAATAAATCGACTTCTTTTTGAATCGGCACATAGAGACACAGTACCGATGCTTCTTTATACACCGCAAGCGCGCGCAGCTTCTCATAGATTTCCTGCGCAGCCTGCTTCTGATATGCTTCAGAAAGATTCCTGCGCTTTGCAAGAATCTCCTTCCGAAGTGCTTTCTTTGATTCTGAAATTGTCATGTAAACCATTCCTTTATCTACTTTAAGCGGATCTGGATATACTCACTCCGCTTATTCTTCGGTATATCCTTCACATGTGTGATACTTCCATCAGCTTCCTTGATATCAATATTATCAAGCTGTACTTTCAGGTTGCGCTTCACACTTGCGATATATGCCTTACGGAGAGCTGCCTGCTCTGCAAGCTCTGCTTCTGTCAGTCCCTCCACGGTCTTACTTTTTCTTGCCAATTCGTTAATTCTCTGGATATCTGCTTCGTTCATGCGATATTCTCCATTTCTATTCTTATTTCTGGTATCCTTTATGCACGATGAAATCAACCGTATCAAAATCGTCATTCTCATGTGCTAAGAACAGGGTACCCACTGATTTTCCTTCCATCAGATCATAGATCTGTGTCAGATTCTCGGCGTCCATGATTGCCATATCCGCTCCGGAATCTGTTGCGATCCGCGCAGCCGCAATCTTCGTTGACATGCCGCCCGTACCATAGTTTGTCACGGCATCCTTCGCCATATTGTTCATCGTATCATTGATCGTCTCTACCAGTGTCAGCTTCTTTGCTTCCGGATTCTTATGTGGATCATCCGTATAGAATCCATCAATATCCGTAAGCAGGATCAGAAGGTCTGCCTTGATCAGATGCGCCACGATCGCGGACATTGTATCATTGTCACCAAACTCGATTTCCTCTGTTGCCACGGTATCGTTCTCATTGACAACCGGAATGACACCCTGCTGTAACAGCTCATTTAATGTATTCTCGGCGTTTCTGCGGCGCTCCGGATCTGTGATCGCGTCAAAGGTCAGAAGAACCTGTGCAGCCATATGGTTATACTCCATGAAAAGCTTCTGGTAGATCATCATAAGCTGTCCCTGTCCGATCGCAGCACACGCCTGCTTCAGGGATACCGTCTTCGGCTTATGGCGCAGTCCCAGCATCTCAAATCCAACACCAATTGCACCGGACGATACTAATATTACGTCCTTCCCCTGATTCTTCAGGTCACAGATAATGCGCACCAGTGTCTCTAACTTCCGGTAATCCGCCCCGCCGGTTTCTTCATGTATGATAGAAGACGAACCGATCTTTAATACGATTCGTTGTTTATCCTTCAATGCTTCTCTGATTCGTTTCTCGTCCACGTCTTTTTCCCTCTTTATACTATGTTATTGATATATGCAGCAACCGCCTCTGCCACCTTGATTCCATCCACAGCCGCGGATGTGATACCACCTGCATACCCTGCGCCCTCTCCACAAGGAAACAGACCTGCATAGTCACTTCGATAGGTCTCATCACGCACGATGCGCACCGGTGACGATGTCCGGGATTCTATACCGGATAACACGGCATCCCCGGATGAAAAGCCTTTTAATTTGCGGTCATAGTCCAAAATCCCTTCAATTATAGCATCATTTATATAGGCTGGCAAACACTTATTGAGGTTTGCAAACTGATAGCCTCCTCGGATGTTCGGCTTCACACTTCCAAATTCAGTTGTGACACGATTCGCCTTATAATCCGCAAATAGCTGCACCGGAATCTTACCATTTCCAGCTTCGTAGGCGAGGTGCTCATATTTCTTCTGGAATTCCACACCGGCAAGCACGCCGTAGTCAGCGAATCCATCCGCCGCAAAATCCTCCGGTGTGACATTTACAACGATCGCTGAATTCGCGTTTTCCTCATCTCTTCCGTGGTTGCTCATACCGTTTACCACACTCTGTCCTTCGCCGGACGATGCATTAACAACGAATCCACCCGGACACATACAGAAGCTATATACACTGCGCCCCTTGGTTGAACGGTATGTCATCTTATAATCTGCAGCCGGAAGCAGCTTCGCCTGCCCGCTCGTGCCGTACTGGCTCGCATTGACCATCGCCTGTGAATGCTCGATCCGGAGTCCCATTGCAAATGATTTTGCCTCCATCGTGACACCGGCCGCCTGCAACATAGCAAATGTGTCTCTTGCGCTGTGTCCGATCGCCAGAATACAGGCAGATGTCTCCGCTACGATCGTCTGCTCGTTCTGCAGATCTTTAATCGTAAGCGACAGACATGTATCGGATCTATGGGAGATCGCGGTAAGCTGATGGGAGAAATGAATCTCTCCGCCAAAGGATTGAATCTCTTCCCGCATTTTCTTCATCACATGCTTTAATACATCCGTCCCGATATGCGGTTTGTTCAGATAGCCAATCTCCTCTGACGCTCCAAACCGTATAAAATCATGAATAACCGCCTGAATCCGTCCATATTTGTCCTTGATTCCGGTATTTAACTTTCCGTCCGAGAAGGTTCCGGCACCGCCCTCGCCGAAGGATACATTGGAATTCGCACAGATCGGTGTCTCTCCCTGCCAGAAGCCTTCAACATCCCTTGTCCGTTCTTCCACACACTTTCCACGCTCATATACAATCGGTCTGTATCCGGCACATGCTAATTGTAACGCCGCAAAATATCCCGCCGGACCAGCGCCAATGATAACTGGGCGATATATGGACACGTCCGTCTTCTCGTTACAATCGTCTCTGCATCGATGCGGAAATGTATATTTCTCATCTTTAGTTAACATAATATTTTTATTGTCTATTATGTTGCGAGGAATATCCTGTGATCGTTCAAATTCCACATCAACCGTATAGATATGAAGCAGATTTCCCTTGTCTCTCGCATCTAAGGATTTCCGAACGATCTGATATGTATACGGATGATTCGTCCTGAGTGTCTTCTGTATTTTCTTTTTTAAAGCGCTTGTTTCGTCTTTTTGTACTGGTATCTTAATCTGGTTAATTCTTATCATGACATGCTCTCCCTGCGCGTAATCCTGTAAGTAACGCAAACGTCAGATTATATCCGCCGCAATCTCCATCAATGTCCAACATTTCTCCCGTCGCATACATTCCGGGATGTCCCAGACATTCCATCGTCTCTGGCTGAATCTCAGTCAGTCGGATTCCACCTGCGGTTACCTGCGCCTGTTCATAGTTTTTCAATGCACGGACATGAAATGGAAATCGTCTGCAAAGATGATAAATCTTATGTAACTCGGCTTCTGTTAACTCTGTAAGCGCCTGCTTTGGCTGTTCACACGCGGTCTCCAAAATATACATGGCAAGCTTATCTGGCAAATACGCATTCAGATATCCATACAGACTCCGGTTCACATCTCTGCTTCCCTGCACAAATGCATTCTCTTCTATCTCCGGTAAAAAATCCACATACAGCTTAACACTTGATTCTTCTGATAAGATCCTGCCAAGCTCCGAAGATAAATTGAATATCATAATCCCGGATAAACCATACTCGGTAATCTGTAATTCACCGGACTGTTTCCATTCCGTGTTACCTTCTTCAAACCATGCCGAACATGCCACTCGAACGCCTTTTACCGCCTCGGTATTTTCCTCTGTCATAACAGCACATAAAGCCGGTCTTTGCGGCTCCTGTTTTACACCGAGCTTCTCTGCCAGTCTTGCGCCTTCCGCGCAGCCGCCAAGCGATGGATATGATCGTCCACCACATGCAAGTATCACCTTCCTGGCAATAATCTCCGTATTACACTGAATATGATATCCATCCTTTTTTACCCGAATATCTGTCACCGTTTCCGACAGATACGTGGTTACCTGCAATGCCTTTATTCGGTCTAAAAGTGCCCATACAACCGCTGATGCCTGCATTGATATCGGATAATAATATCCGTCGATACATCTTGTATATACACCAATAGAATGCAAAAATGCAAACATTTCATGCAATGGTTGCTCGCCCAGACAGGTATGCAGAAATTTCTGATACGTTTCTGAAGACGAATGATAATGACCATCCTTCATATCTGTATTTGCCAGATTGCATCGACCATTGCCTGTGGCATATAATTTCTTGCCCAGTTTTTTATTTTTATCAATGATACAGACGGTGTTTCCGCCCTCTGAAGCCGCGATTGCTGCAGCCATTCCGGCTGCACCACCGCCAACTACACATACATCATACTGTGTTTTCATTGTTTTCCTCACTGTAAGTTTATTCTAGGTTGATAATGATTCCAGATATCGATACAGTTCCTTTTTCGAATCAAAATGCACATTTTTTAAGAGATCCTGATATACACTCGGATGTAATTTCTGCAAGACCGCCGCATCAATATCTGTATATTCATACACCTGTTGCGTATCTGCCTCGTACACTATCACACGTCCACTCTGAATCCCTACCAAAAATCCATTGTCTTTCCATTCTGTGTCAATGGAAATGGAATCCGCTGCAAGTTCCAGCTTCTGTCCCTCTTTTTCCTGCATACGTTGTTTAAAATATTCATTTGCAAGCAAAAAGCATAACGAAAAAATCCCTACAAATAATAGTACATATAAAAATAATTTCTTCATGGCACCAACTCCTTGAAGAAATTATTTCCATATTTGTATTTAATTATTCAAAGATAATCTTATCCTGCTTTGTCTCATCAAATACTGTTACAAATGTCTTTCCCGGATTCATCTTCAACTGCTTGCCATCAGCGGTATAGTACTTTACAACTCCATTATCCTTTCTCCATGAAATTGCTTCATACTCACCATCTGTAATATAATATCCGGTTCCAGTCTTATCCCAATCGATATTCTGTAAACCATCGCCAAGATCTGTATACTGAACGAACATAACAATCAGGTTCTTGTAGCGAAGCTGCTCATTTGTCTGATCATCAATCTGCTCTGTTCCATACTGGAAACGATAGTACAGTTTCTCATCGGCATTGTACTCATACCATCTTGTACTGCTGTCATTGTATGCAGTTGTCACTTTGTTTGCTGTCTGACCACTGCCAAGCGCTGTATCTTCTACATTGAATGCAAACGCCTTAGATTTCTCACCCAGATACTCGGTACTGTAACCAGCTGCCGCAATACCTTCCTTCAGCTTTTCGCTGTTTGTATAACAGTTGTGTGGTGCAACCCTTGACTCATCACGATAAAAAGTTGTGGAATCATACAGACCATTCAGGTTATTTAATCCTGTATCCTTAATCCATGATTCCGCATAGACAGACCATCCTACATGTGCATAAATACCGCCAAGCATATTTGCCATCTGTACATAATAATGTCTGGCACTACGAACTGGTCCCAGCTTTTCCAGATTGGAATAATCCTTAAATACACACATATATCGGGTAATACCACCCTCAACAAGCATCTCATATGTGATATCTGCCTGTGAGATACCTGATTGTGGCATTGCATCTACAATGTTATTGATCATGATACAAAGTGGTCTCTGATTAGAAAGACTCTCGTCAATCCACTCACCCGAAAACTCATTGATCACATAGCCTTCCTTTGTCGGTGCAAATTCAATATCTGCATCCGACATCGTTGCAGCCGCTTCGGTCGTAATAGTTGCCTGCTCGGTATCCTCCTCTTTCTTTTTTCCACATCCTGCCAGGCAAGATACGGTAAGTGCAGTTGTCAGTGCAAAAATAGACAACTTCTTTAACTTATTCTTCTTCATTGTCTCTCGTATATCCTTTCTTTGTTAATATTTCCTCTTGTAGTTTTTCCATATGCAGACGTTCTGAATCATCAATATGATCATATCCTGCCAGATGCAACATACTATGTGCCGTTAAAAACGCAACTTCACGTCGTCTCGTATGACCATATTCCTCCGCCTGCTCAGCAATCCGATCTACATTTAAAATGATATCTCCAAGCATCAGCTCTCCGGTGTCCTGATTGAAATAATCCAGTGGACTGTTCTCACAGAAATCAAATTCACCCGGCACTTCATACTCTATCATCGGAAACGATAAAACATCCGTCGGTGCATCGATATCCCGGTATTCTTTATTGATTGCCTGAATCCCTGCATGATCTGTAAAGATTACATTCACCTCACATTCATATGGACATTTCAGGAAATCCAGAGACGCCTCTATGATATCCTCTACAATGTCCTGATAATGTGCAGGAATTTCTGTATCCAATTCATTCTCAAAAAATACGCTCAATGTATCTCTCCTTTATTGCCTGTTACATTTTATCCCAAATGTATCAGATAATCAAGTTTTATCTTGTACAATTTAATGTTTATTCTGCGTCTGTTTTTTGTCACGGCTATGTCTGTTTTCATATTCCTCATACGCATTGACGATTCGCTGCACAAGCGGATGCCGAACAACATCCTCACTTGTAAACCGTATCACAGAGATCTCATCAATATTATGCAGGACACGAAGTGCCACTTCCAGACCTGACTGCGCATCCTTCGGCAGATCCTTCTGGGATAGATCTCCGGTAATAATTGCTTTGGAACCAAATCCGATACGCGTCAGGAACATTTTCATCTGCGCCGGCGTCGTATTCTGTGCTTCATCCAGCACGATATAGGCGTTGTCCAAAGTTCGTCCACGCATATACGCAAGCGGTGCTACTTCAATCAGTCCTTTTTCCATATTTTTCAGGAATGCTTCCGCGCCCATAATCTCATATAACGCATCATACAATGGGCGTAAATATGGATCCACCTTGCTTTGCAGATCCCCTGGCAGAAATCCAAGCTTCTCTCCAGCTTCAATCGCCGGTCTTGTCAGGATGATCCGGTTCACTTCATTATTCTTAAATGCTGTGATTGCCTTCGCCATCGCCAGATATGTTTTTCCGGTTCCTGCTGGACCAACACCAAACACAATCATATCCTTGTCAATGGCTTCCACATATTTTTTCTGTCCCAATGTTTTCGCCTTAACCGGCTTTCCATTTGTTGTATGACAGATAATATTCGAATCTGCTGCAAGCGTCGATACGGCTTCTTCCTCGCCAGTTCTTGACAATGATATCGCATAATTCACATTCTGATCAGTAATCACTTCCCCCTTATCTGCCAGAGCAACTAACTGTTCGATTACTGAAACTGCCCGTTTCACGCTGCCCTCCGAGCCTGTGATACGCAGCTTATCATCCCGTAAAACCACCGCTACATGATATGCCTTTTCCAGATTCTTGATATTGCGGTCGAACTGTCCGAACACCAGCTGAATCTGATCTGCAGGCACTGTAATTGTCTCATAATATGCACTCATAACTGTTCCTATTCCTCATTTTTCTGAATCGTCTCTTCCGGGATTACAAATGTCTCCGGCGCACCAATGATTTCCCTTACAACCAGTATTCCCGATGCAAGACATTCTCCATCTTTACACTCTATTGTAACATTATTTTCTAGTATTTCCACCCCTTTTTTCTTGAGGTCTGCAATATAAGTCTGCAACAGCTGTTCCTGCTTTTTGCGTGCCTCTTCCTCAGTATAAGTCTTTGTCTCATAAATCGGCTGATAATACTTTGTGACAGTCACAGAAAATGGCAGATAATATGCTTTTCCTATATGAAACGTATGCGTGGTGGATACCTGTTCATAACCGTCTACCAACTTTGGCTGATGCAGCGTTTTCACCGAATTTCCAAGCTGGATCGTTATTCCTGTCTTTTTCTTTTTTCCCTGTCTTTTCTGTGTATAATCAAGTGGAAATGCCTGTTGATACTGATACTTCGTCTGCGCATATACAATACCATCTGCCGCCACATAATTCGTCTCGATCAATTCTTCATATTCATTATAGATGTTTACAACTCCAGTAATCAACACATCCCCTTTTTTTACCTCATCGCCAGGATTAACCAGCTTTGTTCCGCTCTTGGCAAGCAGATCAAGCACAATGCCGTCCTTGACTGCCACTATATTGCACGGTGTATCAAACGTCGTTACTTCTTCCTTTTCCACCGTTTCCACAAATCGGACAACCAACCTGGTTCCCTCTACATCACAAGTGATCCATGCGATCTGGTCATACTGCATCCGCAATGCTTTTTCCAGTTCAGCAATCGAAATTGCCGCCCGTTTTGTCCCAATCGGCACGAGTGAATCACTGATATACGTCACGATTTCCTCCTCTGTATAGATAGATGTTCCCTCCACATCTATATGCCAGATAAAAAGAGATGAATAAAAAACGATCCCGGTGCACGCCATCAGACTGACAACAAACGCCACCCGCTTCTTATACTTTCGTAAAAATGGATACAAGCCTGTCTCTGTTACAATACTACAGCTTACCTGACATTTCTCCTGCAGCTTCTGGACAGTCTTCCATGCTTTGTACGAGATTGTTGCAAATACCCCGGTCTTATCCATGATTACATCCGTAAACAAAATATCATTATGCTTACAGATGTTCAAAAAGCGTTCTACTTCCCAACCGGTTATATGAATGACACAGCGGTGTGCACAAATATCCGACCATTTACGCATGCTTCTCTGCCTCCTCCACCTTCCATCGCACAGCCGCAATATCACCACGAACCGTGATCTCCGCTCCATCGAACGATGCAATCCGAAGTGCATTTCCTTCAATGACGAGCATATTTTTCTTACATCGAAGCAGAACCTGCGTTGTGTCAAAGCTGACAATCTGTCTGTACCCATCCACATGTACACATGTCTGATCGTAAAAATGCACCTGCGTCATATTCCATCTCCGAACAGCTTTTATTTCCAATATATGCTTGTGGCGCTCTCATTATGATGTATCCAAAAATTTACACAATAAAAAAGGTGCTACTAAAATAGTAACACCTTAATGTCTGTATTATTTGAACTTGCGCTTTCTAGCTGCCTCAGACTTCTTCTTACGCTTTACGCTTGGCTTCTCGTAATGCTCTCTCTTACGAATCTCCTGCTGAATACCGGCTTTCGCACAGTTTCTCTTGAATCTACGAAGAGCGCTATCTAAAGTCTCATTCTCTTTTACGATTACGTTTGACATACTTCTCTCACCCTCCCTCCAGTTGTAAAATATCTCGTGTTTGTGCGTTTCATAAACAACTGTTTGGGTATTTACCAAATTGCACAAGTTAGATTATAACACATAAATCAAATTCGTCAACCAAAAATTGAAATTTATTGTCATGAATTTACATTTTTTCTTATTTCACTTCATCTCTGCTTGAGAAGATGTGATCGATCAAGCCATATTCAAGTGCCTGATCTGCCGTCATCCAATTGTTACGATCGGTATCCCGCTCGATTTCTTCCATGGACTTACCTGTATTCGCACTTAAAATACGATTTAAACGTTCCTTTGTACGAAGGATATTATCCGTTGCAATCTTCATATCCGTTGCCTGATTGTGTCCTGGAAGTCCACCCAATGGCTGATGGATCATAATCTCGGAATTTGGAAGCGCAATTCTCTTTCCCTTTGTACCACCAGCAAGAAGGAATGCACCCATGCTGGCTGCCATACCAACACAGATTGTTGATACGTCACACTTGATATAGTTCATTGTATCGTAGATACCAAAGCCGGCAGATACAGATCCGCCCGGGCTGTTGATATAGAGGCTGATATCCTTGGAAGGATCCTCAGACTCCAGAAACAGAAGCTGTGCGATAACCAGACTTGCAGTTGTATCGTTTACTTCATCTGCCAGAAAGATAATTCTCTCCTTTAACAATCTTGAATAAATATCGTAAGCGCGCTCGCCTCGGCTCGTCTGCTCTACGACGGTAGGTACTAATGCCATATTATGTTCCTCACTTTCTATTTATGTCAAAAATCTATGAAAGCTGTGCTTCAGCTTCCTTTACACCAGCTTCCAATGCATCCTTGATGCCTGCCGGGTTCTTACCACCTGCCTGTGCCATGTTTGGACGGCCACCACCGCCACCACCGACCATCGGTGCAATCTTCTTGATAATATTTCCAGCATGCGCGCCAGTCTTCACTGCATCATCCGTTGCCATCACAATCAGGTTTACCTTATCTCCCATGTCGGAAGCTAAGATGACTACGCCAGATGCAATCTTTGTCTTCATCTCATCACCGAGATTACGGAGTGCATTCATATCAACACCACTGACAGATACCGGAAGTACCTTGTAATCTCCAACAGAAACAACGTCAGACAATACATCGCCAACAGCCGCCTTTGCCATCTTATCTTTGAGCTTCTGGTTCTCAGACTGTAACTGCTTGATCTCTGCAAGCATGCCTTCGATCTTCTCTACAAGGTTAGCAGGCTCTGCCTTTGCAGCAGCACTTGCCTGTTTCAATGTATTCTCTAAGTTATGATAATATGCAAATGCACCGCGGGAAGTAAGTGCCTCAATACGACGAACACCCGCTGCAACACCCGCCTCTGACACGATCTTGAATGTTGCGATCACGCCTGTCTTTTCTACATGTGTACCACCACAAAGCTCGATAGAGAAATCGCCCATATTAACAACTCGTACCGTCTCGCCATACTTCTCACCAAAGAGTGCCATTGCACCTGTCTTCTTTGCTTCCTCCAGGCTCATAACCTTTGTTACAACCGGAAGATCCTCAGCGATCTTCTCATTGACAATAGCCTCTACCTGCTCAATCTCTTCCTTGCTGAGCGCCTGATTATGTGTAAAGTCAAACCGGAGACGATCCTGATCTACATAGGAACCTGCCTGCTCGACATGTCCACCGAGAACCATCTTCAATGCCTTCTGCAGCAAATGTGTTGCCGAATGGTTCATACAGGTATGCAGACGCTTATCTGCATCGACAGAAAGCTTTGCAGTATCATGAAGCTTGATCTCACCATTTTCTACATATCCAATATGTGCGATCTTACCACCGACAACCTTGATCGTATCTTTGACGATGAACTTACCGGTTGCTGTCTCGATCACACCGGCATCGCCGCACTGACCACCCATAGTCGCATAAAATGGTGTTTCTTTGACAAGAATGGAACCATTTTCACCTTCGGAAAGGCTGTCTACGACTGCATCTTCGCCTGCGATTGCCATGATCTCAGATTCGTGTGTCAGTCTGTCATAACCAACAAACTCGGTTGTGATTGCAACATCAATCTGCTCATAAACTGTCGCATCGGCACCCATATAGTTGGTTGTCTTTCTTGCTTTTCTTGCACGCTCGCGCTGTTCCTGCATACAAGCCTTGAAGCCTTCCTCATCTGCAGCAAATCCGGACTCTTCCAGAATTTCGACAGTCAGATCAAGAGGGAATCCATAAGTATCATACAGCTTAAATGCATGCTCGCCAGAGAGAGTTTTCTCTCCCTTTGCCTTCATATCTTCTACATAACCGTTCAAGATAGAAAGTCCCTGATCGATCGTCTTGTTGAAGTTTTCTTCCTCTGTATTTAACGTTGCAAAAATATGTTCCTGCTTCTCTGCAAGCTCTGGATATGCATCCTTGGATACATCAATTACTGTCTTGGAAAGCTCTGCTAAGAAAGCGCCCTTGATACCAAGCAGTCTGCCATGTCTTGCTGCACGGCGAAGCAGACGACGAAGCACATAGCCACGACCTTCGTTAGATGGCAGGATACCATCAGATGTCATAAATGTAACCGAACGGATATGGTCAGTGATAACACGGATGCTGACGTCTGTATTTGCGTCTTCTTCGTATGTAACACCTGCCATCTCGCAGACCTTGTCACGAAGTGCCTTGATCGTATCTACATCAAAGATAGAATCTACGTCCTGTACGACAACTGCCAGACGCTCGAGTCCCATACCTGTATCAATATTCTTCTGCTCAAGCTCTGTATAGTTGTTGTGTCCATCGTTATCAAACTGGGTAAATACGTTGTTCCATACTTCCATATAACGGTCACAGTCACAACCGACTGTACAACCCGGCTTGCCGCAGCCATACTTTTCTCCACGGTCATAATAAACCTCTGAACATGGACCACAAGGGCCTGCACCATGCTCCCAGAAATTGTCTTCCTTGCCAAAACGGAAGATACGGTCTTTGTCTACGCCGATTTCCTTGTTCCAGATATCGAACGCCTCATCATCTTCAAGATAAACCGATGGATACAGACGGTTCTTATCGAGTCCGACAACCTCAGTCAAAAACTCCCATGTCCAATGAATTGCATCGTGCTTGAAGTAATCACCAAATGAGAAGTTACCAAGCATCTCAAAGAATGTACCATGTCTGGCTGTCTTACCTACATTCTCAATATCACCGGTACGAATACATTTCTGACAGGTTGTCACACGTCTGCGTGGTGGAATCTCCTGTCCTGTAAAATAAGGCTTTAACGGTGCCATACCAGAGTTGATCAAAAGCAGGCTGTTGTCATTGTGTGGGATCAGCGAAAAGCTGTTCATCTTCAAATGTCCCTTGCTCTCAAAAAACTCCAAAAACATCTTACGCAATTCATTCACGCCGTAATTTTTCACGTCAAATTTCCTCCTGATTTTTCACATCTTTATTCTTACGGATTTTCTTTCCTACCATAATTCCAAGACCTGCACATACAAGCATTGACAGGAACTTAATCACATAAACCAGCAACTCACTCCATACATGTATCATAGTTTACCCTCCACTTAGTCATCTTTCAACATATTTTTGAAAAAGCAGCTTCGGCTTCCTGTATGGCAGGCAGCTCCTATCTGCTCCACACGTGCAAGAATCGTATCATTGTCACAGTCAAGATACAGACTCTTCACATATTGATAATGTCCACTTGTCTCGCCTTTTAACCACAGGCTCTGTCTGCTCCGGCTAAAATATGTCATAAGCCCGGTCTCTAACGTTTTATTATAAGATGCTTCATTCATATATGCAAGCATCAGTACATCTCCAGTCACGTCATCCTGTACGATTGCCGGAATCAGTCCCGCTTCATTTAACTTAAATTCCGAAAAGGGAATCGCAGCTGTAAGCGGCTTGTAGCCAATTTTCTTGTCTTCCATTGTCGTTTTATCCTCCTGCATGCGCTTATAAGCTTCCTTTTGTCGAAAGCACCTGTCCGGAAAGCCGGCTGTCATACTGTGTTGCCTCATCCAGTGCCTTTGCAAATGCCTTAAACGCCGCCTCAATGATATGATGGTCATTGGAACCAGCAAGCTGTTTGATATGCAGATTCATCATAGCTGAATAGGAAACAGCATAGAAGAATTCCTTTACCATCTGTGTATCAAAATATCCAACCTGTGGTGTGGAAAGATCCAGATCATACACCAGATATGGACGACCGGACAGATCTAATGCGGAAAGCACCAGTGTCTCATCCATCGGAAGCATGAAAGAACCAAACCGCTTGATTCCCTGCTTATCACCGACCGCCTTTGCAATCGCCTGTCCAAGCACGATTCCGGTATCCTCGATTGTATGGTGGCTGTCCACGAATAAATCCCCGGTCACCTTGCAATTCAGATCAAAAAATCCGTGTTTTGCAAAGCTGATCAGCATATGATCAAAAAATCCAATTCCTGTATCTACCTTTGCATAACCGCTTCCATCCAGATTTAATTCCATCTGGATATCCGTCTCATTTGTCTTTCTTGATACAACACCTACACGATTTGCCATATGCGATACCCCCTGTTATTTTTCAAAACGAACTTTGATTGAATTTGCATGTGCAGTCAGATACTCTGCCTCTGCAAAATCAATGATATCCTCATGAACGGCTTCCAGTGCTTCTCTGGAATAGTAAATAATGCTGGATTTCTTAATAAAGTCATCTACCGAAAGTGGTGAGAAGAACTTTGCAGTTCCGTTCGTCGGAAGCACGTGATTTGGTCCGGCAAAATAATCGCCAAGTGGCTCGGAAGAATAACTTCCAAGGAAGATGGCTCCCGCATTCTGAATCCGTGTCATCGTATCGAACGGATTCGCTGTGACAACCTCCAGGTGCTCACTTGCGATCTCATTGACCGTATCAATCGCATCCTGCATCGTATCCGCAACCAGAATATATCCATAATTATCCAGAGATTTCTGAATGATATCTTTTCTGGATAATTCCTTTACAAATCCATCGACTTCCTCGCTGACCTTCTTTGCGAGTTCCTCGGAAGTCGTAACAAGAATGGCAGATGCCATCTCATCATGTTCTGCCTGGGAAAGCAGATCTGCCGCTACATATCTTGCATTAGCAGTCTCATCAGCAAGTACCATGATTTCACTTGGACCGGCAACCGAATCAATGCTGACATGTCCGAATACACAACGCTTTGCGAGTGCGACAAAGATATTTCCAGGTCCTACGATCTTATCTACCTTCGGAATGGATTCGGTTCCATAGGCAAGTGCAGCAATCGCCTGTGCGCCGCCAGCCTTGTAGACCTCATCCACGCCGGCTTCCTTTGCCGCAACCAGAGTTGTCGGATACACCTTTCCCTCTGCGTTACAAGGCGTTGTCATTACGATCTTGCCTACTCCCGCAACCTTGGCAGGGATAACATTCATAAGCACGGAAGATGGATATGCAGCTTTACCGCCCGGTACATACACACCAACCTTTGCAAGTGGTGTTACCTTCTGTCCAAGCAGTGTTCCGTTGTTTTCAGAATCAAACCAGCTGTACTGCTTCTGTTTCTCGTGGTATGTGCGGATGTTCACAATTGCCTTGCGGATTGTCTCCAGAAGCTTCGCATCCACCTGTGTATACGCTTCTTCGATTTCTGCCTCTGTCACACGTACATTATCCGCATTGATCTTCGCATGATCGAATTTCTCTGTATATTCAAATAATGCAGTATCCCGTCTGCTGTGGATGTCATTGACGATATTCTTCACTGTTTCCTCATAGCTCCCATAATTATCCGGGCTACGCTTCAGGAGATTCGTCAAAATATCCTTCTTTGTATCTTCTGTCAACTTAACAATACGCATCTTAAAAGCCTCCTTATGTACTACATATACTTACTGCACTATTTCTAGTGAATAATCTCATTTAAATCATTTAACAGCTTCCGGATTCTCTCATGCTCCATCTTGAGACTCACCTGATTGACAACCACGCGCGCAGAAAGCGGACAGATTTCCTCCAAGACTTCCAGTCCATTTTCCCGCAATGTCGAACCAGTCTCCACGATATCTACAATCACCTCAGACAGATCCACAAGCGGTGCCAGCTCCACCGAACCATTCAGCTTGATAATCTCAACCGTCTGGTTTTTCTTCTCACTAAAATAATTCTTTGCAATATTCGGATATTTACTCGCTACACGGATAATTTCATTTTTGGAAAGCAGTTCCCGAGCAGATGCCGGTCCGCAAACGCACATCCGGCACTTGCCAAAACCAAGATCCATAACCTCATACAGGTTACGGCCTTCCTCCATGATCGTATCCTTTCCAACCACGCCGATATCCGCAGCACCATACTCCACATAGGTTGGTACATCCGATGCCTTTGCTAAGAAAAAACGGATTTTGTGCTCCTCATTTGTAAAAATCAATTTTCTTGTATCCGGGTCCTTTGCCTCTTCACAGGTGATGCCCATCTGTTCAAACATCGCGAGTGTCTTCTTGGCAAGACGTCCCTTTGCCAGTGCAAATGTTAAATAACGCATAGTCTCTCCTTAATATTCTGTAATCTTGTCCGCAGCCTCAAAGTAACACAATTTTGCAAAATGCATCTTATGTGCATAATCAATATATTCCTGCAGATCATGTCGTCTGGACATCCGGACAAGCTCTACCTTCTGATCTTCCGCACGCAGCTTACATGCATACGCGATTGCTTCCTTCTGGTCTTCCTCCTTGTACAGGACAAGTACATTGGAATAATCAAGTGCAACGTCAATCTTATTTCTGGCGATCGCACTCATCAGATCATCGACATAAATCGCGAATCCAACGGACGGAGCCTTCTTGCCGAACTTCTCCATCAGGCTGTTGTATCGTCCACCCTTGACGATTGCATCACCGGTTCCGTATGTATAACCGCGGAACACGATTCCGGTATAATAATTAAAGCGGTTGATCATGGACAGATCAAAGCTCACATATTTTTCATATCCATAGCTTGTAAGTGCGGTATATACCTTCCGCATACGGGCAATCGCTTCTAATGAAGCTGCATTTGTCACAAGCTTTTCTGCATGGTCAAGCATATCCAGCCCGCCAAACAGACTCTCGAAGCTCTTCAGTGCCGTCTTGCGTTCTTCTGGAATTTCCAGTGTATTCACAAACTCTGTGAGTCCAAAGAAATTCTTTGAATGAATGTATTCCTTGATGCGCTGTTCTGTCTCATCATCCAGACCAGCCTCTTCAATCATGCCCTTGAAGAACTCCACTTCACCGATCTCAATCTGGAACTCCTTTAAACCCGCTGCAAGCAGACAATGAATCACACAGGCAATAATCTCCGCATCGGCAGCAGAACTGTCATCGTTAATCAATTCTCCACCAATCTGTGTAAACTCAGAAAGCTTTCCCTGATGCTGGTGTGTATTTAAAAATGTATTTCCTGCATAACACAGGCGGATCGGAAGCTGTTCTTCCGGATAATACTTTGCCACGCTCCGGGCAATACTCGGTGTGATATCCGGGCGTAACACCAAAGTGTTATTGTTGCGGTCAAAGAATTTATACATTTCGTTCGAAGCCGCAGACCCCTTATCCATATTGAAAATATCAAAATATTCAAAGCTTGGTGTATCAATATCCTGATAACTGTAAAGTTCTAACACATGATGAATCTGTGAAATTACTTTCTTTTTCTTCTTACACTCGGCATCATAGATATCCCGGACGCCTTCGGGTGTATGTAATAACTTTTCGTTCAAAACCAGCTCTCCTTTTATATCTCATTTCTAACGACATACAAAGTCTAGGATATTATACTCCATTTCTATCGAAAATTCAAAGTTTTTCCAATGTTTTTTCGTTCAGGCAGAAAAGTAGAACATTTGTTTGCATTTTTTTATATTCTATGCTATCATAAATACAGTTTTTAAATCAAAAGAAAGGGGATATGTTATGGCGAATCGAAAACTGACTGATAAGCAGCGGGAAATTCTGGAATATCTGAAGGAATGCATCTTACAAAAAGGGTATCCACCTGCCGTACGCGAGATCTGCGAGGCAGTTCATTTAAAATCAACCTCTTCGGTTCATGCACATCTGGAATCATTGGAGGAAAAAGGATATATCCGCAAAGATCCAACGAAGCCACGTGCGATTGAGATCTTAGATGATGAGTTTAATCTTGCAAGAAGAGAAGTCATCAATGTACCGATTGTTGGTACTGTCACCTGTGGCGAACCAATTCTTGCAGAGCAGAACATTCAGGGCTACTTTCCAATCCCACCGGAATATCTGCATGCAAATGGCAAGAATACATTCATGCTGAAGGTCAAAGGCGACAGCATGATCAATGCCGGCATCTTCGATGGCGATTTAGTTATGTGTGAGGAAGCACAGACAGCAAGAAACGCGGAAATGGTCGTTGCTCTGATTGATGATTCAGCAACTGTAAAAACTTACTACAAAGAAGCCGGTTACTATCGGTTACAACCAGAAAATGACACGATGGACCCAATCATCGTTCAGGACGGAGAACTCCAGATTCTCGGAAAGGTCATCGGATTGTTCCGTACGTTCTAGGAATGGTTGCCCGTATACAATCAATATTGGTCACACTACATAAAAAAGACAGATTCTAACTTTGAGGTGGTACCTCAAAATATGGAATCTGTCTTTTTTTCATGCATCAGATTAACTGAATATAAAATCGCAGTAGATACCCTGCTTATCTTCCTTACATGTAATGAACCGGTACCGTACACATCTGCCCTCGTTAAAGCGTACATAAAAGGACGAATACGGACTTGCAATCTTCCCCTGCAATTCATGAAAAACTGCCGCCGCGCGATCCACAGAAAACGACTCTAATTTCATGTCAATCGCAAATTGTTTGAAATGTTCTGTGACCGAAAAACTCTTAATCTCTTTTATACTATTCACAATGTCACAAAGTCTTTGCTGCAGTTCCGGTCCCGTTTGTAGCTGAACCTTGCTCATGTATGCATTCATGATCTTATACATAGCAGGTACTCCATTTCTCTTTAGTATTTTTGCTTATCCGGTATACGGTTATGTATCTCTTTGAACTCATCAAAATGCTGGATGAATAATTTGACAACCTTCGGATCGAAACTCTTGCCCGATAAACGTATAATCTCATCAAATGTATCTTCCAACGACCAGCCCTTCTTATAGTAACGGTCAGAGGTCAGTGCATCAAATACGTCACATACCGCCATCAAACGGCTGATATAGGCAATCTCTTCACCCTTCATACCGAGATATCCGGTACCATCCCAGCGCTCATGATGTTCCTTTGCCAGAATACACGCCAGATGCATCAGTTCACCCGGACATTTCTCCAGAAGTGCCTCACCGTATAAGACATGGTTCTTCATAATCTGGTATTCTTCATCTGTCAGCTTATCCGGTTTATCAAGTATTTCTTCACTGATCATCAGCTTACCGATATCGTGCATCATGGATGCTGTCGATACCATCTCCACATATTCATCATCAAATCCAGACGCTTTCGCCAATACCCGCATATAGGCGGCAACTCGCTTGATATGCTCTCCGGTGAACTTCGATTTACTCTCACTAATCTCGGCGAACGAGAAGATAAGGCCTGTCTGGTTATCCTGCATCGTAACTGCCATATTGATTGCAGAGTTGATCATCATGGAATTTCGCTGTACGATGAAATATGCTGCAACGGAAAGCCCGAATACAACCACGATCTGTGGAACGACATAAGACATCATAACCTCTTCAAATGACTCACATGGAAATCCGATAAATACATCCGAAAACCGGAATGCAAAATAATTCGAACCAACAATGCCGCACGACATCAGAAGCGACGCAAACAGCACCAACGTCTGATTGTAATAAAGCGATGCCAGAAGGATCGGGAATAACATAATCGGATATGCATACGTCGATAAAAGTGTCAGCATCAGTGTCGCAATCAGACAGACACAAATAATAACGATATGCTTCGTCACAGGTGCATGATCAAATTTTAATATGTTGATGATCAGCGTTGGAATCAACGCAATAAAAATTGCAGACGCAAAGAATACGATCAGTACAGATTCATCCATATCCGTACCAAAATAACAATAAACAAATGCAAGCGCGAGAATCGCCACGATCACACGCATACATCTGGCAGAAATCTGATTAATTTTACTGTAATTATCCTGGATCAGTTTTTCCTTATTATTCAAATTAATACTCCCCCAGTCGTAAAAGCTCTCCATCCCTCCAAATATTATCTAAATCATAGAAGGATCTCTCTTTTTCTGAAAATACATGAATAATTATATCATAATAATCCAGTAAAATCCATCCTCCATTTGCATATCCTTCCCGATTTTTCATTTCGGCTCCGGCTTCCCGCATCGCATGCTCCACATTGTTGCACATTGCCTGCACCTGATTACGGTTGGAACCATCTGCAATTACGAGATAATCACACATAGAAGAAATCTCGGATATCCGAATAACACGAATATCATTGCCCTTCTTATCATCAAGTGCCTTTACAATTGTTCGAAGATATTTATTTTCACTCATACCCTGTCTCCTTACAGTTCCATGTTATGCACAACATAAAAATCATAGGTCTTCTGTGTCATATAATCCATCTCAGCGGTCGTCCGGTTCAGATAATCAAGTGTATTCTTCAATATATGGATCACGCACGCATCCAGATCCGTAAATGCCTCTTTGCGGATTTCCTCCATCTCCGGGAGCATCTTCCGGTTCGGTTCAATATAATCGGCAACGAAGATGATCTTATCCATCAGTGTCATGTTCGGGCGTCCGGTTGTATGATATGTGATCGCATCTAAGATCACCTGATCAACCACATCGTATTTGTACCGTGCATAATACGCGCCAAGCTTCGCATGCAGCATATCCGGATTCTTCTCCTCATATTTGCTGACCGGAAGTCCGTGCTTTCTCGCTTTCTCGAGCTTCGTCTTCGTCGGCAGTCCTTTCGCACAGTCATGCAGCAGTCCTGCTATACGCGCCTTTTCCACATCTTCTCCATGCACCATTGCCAGACAGGCAGCCGTATACTCGACACCAAAAGAATGTGTCAGTCTGGTCGCACTGATCTTGCCCTTCAATCTTGTTATCATTTTGTCTCTTGTCATCATATCTGTCTTCTCCCAGCTTCCTGCTTATAAAGTGCATGTGCTTCTATATACTGTAATACATCGTCCGGTACAAGTCCCTGTATAGATTCTCTCTTAGCAATCCGCGCCCGTATCTCACTTGATGAAACCGGAACCGGCGGCATCGCCACATAGGATATGTGAAACGCCGGATACTTCGTACAAAACCTGCGGATATATGTCTCGATCGTATCCCGTTGTTCCCCTCTTGCAACAACCAGAATCTCACACAGATTCGCCAGTCGTTCAAATTCATACCACTTGTGTAGCTGAAACAGCGAATCATCGCCGATCACAAATTCGATTGTAAGCTTCGGATACAGCTTCTTTAACCGGGTAAATGTATCCACGGTATATGTGTATCCATCCCATTTTAATTCAAAGTCACTGACCGAAATCTTCGGGATCTGTGCCATCGCCAGCCGGAGCATATCCATCCGCATGCTTCCATCCACAATCGCAGCTTCCTCCTTGTATGCCGGAATATGATTCGGCATACAGACAAGCTGATCTACTTCCGGACGTGCCTTTAAAACCGCCTGCGCAATCGCCACGTGACCGGCATGTACCGGATTAAATGTTCCTCCGAGAATCGCGATTGTATGAAATTGTTCGAATCTCACATCTGCCATCTTATTCCGGGAGAACGATTTTCGGATCTTTCTTTCTCTTCTTATACAACACGATCTTCTTGCCGATGACCTGTACAACCTGGCTGTGTGTACGCTCTGCCATCACAGCCGCGATTTCCTTCGGATCATCGAGGCAGTTCTTCAGAACACCAATTTTCACCAGCTCACGCTTTTCTAATGCTTCACTGACTGCTGTGCAGACCTCCGGTGTAAGGCTTGACTTTCCGATATTCATGATCGTATCGGCATTCATTGCCAGACTCTTCAGATAAGCTCTCTGCTTACTTGTCATATTCTTTCCTCTTTCCTTTTAATGATTTAACGATAATAATCAAACTCCAGACCATACAATCTTACGGTGTCTCCCTCTTCGATACCAAGATCTTCGAGCATCTGTAAGATTCCATTGTCCTTTAAGAATCTCTGGAAGAACGCAAAGCCCTTCTCAGACTCCAGATTCGTATAACCAAGCATCTTCTCGATCCGAGGACCTTCCACAAGGAATACATGCTCCTCTTCCTCAGACTTTGTCACCTCAAATGGCAGCTCCGGATCATCCATGAACTCTACATCCATCTCCGGTGCAAACTCAATTACCTCATCCGGTGCTTCCTTCACTAATTTATTTACATACCACAGCAGTTCTTCGACACCCTTGCCGGACACTGCTGATATTGGGAATACTTTGATTCCCTTTGGTTCATATTCGTCCTTCAATAACTGGATCACAGTCTCGTAATCCTCACCGTACAGCGCATCACACTTATTTGCGGCAATTACCATCGGCCGGCTTGCCAGCTCTTCATTGTACTGACGCAGTTCCTTGTTGATTGCTTCGATATCCACGATCGGATCTCTGCCCTCCGTCGATGCCGCATCAACAATGTGGATCAGCACCTTTGTACGCTCGATGTGACGTAAGAATTCAATTCCCAGTCCAACACCTTCCGATGCACCTTCAATAATACCCGGAATGTCCGCGATTACAAATCCCTGCTTTTCTCCAAGATCGACCACACCGAGATTCGGATTGAGTGTTGTGAAATGATAGTTTGCAATCTTCGGTTTTGCATTTGTCACACGGGACAGGAATGTGGATTTACCAACATTCGGGAATCCAACTAATCCAACATCTGCGATCATCTTAAGCTCTAAGGTTACCCAGAGCTCTTTCGCCGGTTTTCCCGGCTGTGCATACTTTGGTGCCTGCATGACCGATGTCACATACTGACGGTTTCCTTTGCCGCCTCTGCCGCCTTTCAGCAGCGTTACCGGTTCGGTCTTATTCGACATATCCAATATTACTTTTCCGGTTTCTGCATCCTTTACGACGGTACCTGCCGGAACCTTCAATATTATATCGTTTCCATTGGCACCATGGCAGTTTCTTTTTCCGCCTTCTTCTCCATCCTGTGCCACATATTTACGCACATGACGGAAATCCGTAAGCGTATTTAATCCGGGATCTACCACGAAGATAACATCGCCGCCATCGCCGCCGTCGCCGCCGTCCGGACCGCCATCCGGCACATATAATTCCCGGCGAAATGACACATGTCCGTCGCCGCCTTTTCCTGATCTTATAAATATTTTCGCTCTATCTGCAAACATGGGACGCCCTCCCTCATAAATACGATTACCAAATTAACTCATAAATCCAGAAAAAGCCGGGATATAACTCCCGGCTCTTCTAGTGCTTTCTTACTCAGCTGACTCTACAGGGTATACAGAAGCCTGCTTCTTATCTCTACCCTTTCTCTCGAAACGTAAAACACCATCTACAAGTGCAAATAATGTGTCGTCTCCGCCGATACCAACGTTCACACCAGGATGAATCTTAGTTCCACGCTGTCTGAATAAAATATTACCAGCCTTTACAAACTGTCCGTCTGCTCTCTTGGCGCCGAGTCTCTTAGACTCTGAATCTCTACCGTTCTTAGTAGAACCAACACCCTTCTTATGAGCAAAGAACTGTAAATCCATTCTTAACATAGTCGTTACACCTCCTTGTAGTGTACTTGCAAATACTTCTTTCCGTATTCCTTCTCGATATTGGAAAGCCCCATATCCAAGGCACGGATCAATAATTGTCCTTGTTCATCGCTGTCCGATGAAAATTTGAATTTTATGCTTCCGGATGAATCCTGCTCGCATGCACACACATTCTCTGTGAGTGCATCCACCGCATTCACGGTATTGATGACAAGCGCTGATACCGAAGCACAGATAATATCTTTGCCTGCGTTCTCATAGCCTGCATGTCCGCTTACCGAAAATCCACGGTAAGTCTTATCCGAATACATATAAAACACTGCCTGTATCATAGTTTCAATTAAGCGTTGATTGCTTCAATCTTAACCTGAGTAAACGGCTGTCTGTGACCCTGCTTCTTATGATAGCCAGTCTTTCTCTTGTACTTGTAAACAACAACCTTCTTACCCTTACCTTCGCCAAGAACAGTTGCCTTTACAGAAGCGCTCTTGCAAGCATCTCCACAAAGTACATCTTTGTCAGTATTCACTGCAACTACGTCGAATGATACCTCTGAGCCTTCCTCAGCATTAAGCTTCTCTACCTTAATGATATCTCCTTCAGCTACCTTGTACTGCTTTCCGCCTGTTGCTATAATTGCGTACATATGGTTTCCTCCTATTATCATTACTCGCCAGTTTCGGTGCTGCATGATTGCAGACTTGTACCCCACTGTGCGGCACACTCGTATATATTAGCATCTGATTGTATGCTTGTCAACACAAAAAATATAATATTTTGTAATTTTTTATGTTAACCTATTTGATTTCTGAAAATACCTCGTGCAATGCACGTTTTCCTTTTTGTCTTGTCAGCTCGACAAGTCCAAGCTTCGTCATATCCACCACAGTTGTCCGGACCGGATCAGTGCGTACATATTCTGCCAGATTCTTCATAAGCTCATGATTATGACTTTCTTCCTTCATGTTGATGAAATCAATCATCACAATTCCGGAAATATTACGCAGTCGGAGCTGCCTTGCAATCTCCTTTGCCGCTTCGATGTTAATCTTCAGGAACTGCTCCTCCGCATTTTTCCCTTTGATTGACTTGCCGCTATTGACATCGATCACCGTCATAGCTTCCGTCGGCTCGATTACCAGATATGCCCCGGACTTTAAGTATGCGCGCTTCGAAAGCGTCTTCTCAAGCAGACTTGCAAGCGAATACCGAAGCGTAAGTGTATATTCGTCCGTATAGAGTGGGATCTCCGAGATTGCTTCCGTCACCTCTGGAATATCGGTCACGATCTCCACATCCTGCAATGCATGCATCCGCCGGATATCTTTGATATATTCGACCTCCGTGTGGTACAGGCAGGTATATTGTGTTGCATACTCGGACTTCTTCATAATCGAATAAAGCAGTCGTGCCTGTCCTTCGATTTCCCGCGTAATCGCAGCATCCTCCGCATGCTCTGCCTGCGTCCGGATAATTCCACCAAGTGTAAGCTTTTTTATCCGCTCGATCTCTGCCACATTTCCTTCTGCCAAATAGAACTGCGCATCCTGCTCTGCTATAAGCAGGTTCTGCATCAAAGTCTTTAATTCCTTTTTTCTTGCACTATCTGTAATCTTGGAAGAAACTCCGACAGGTGCAAAAAGCGTCGTTACCGCGTAATCTCCCTGCAGGGAAATATCTGTCGTCACCGCATAACGTTTTGTCTTGATCTTATCACGCACGACCTGCACCGTCACGAGATCACCGACCTTTAATTTCTCCCCGTGGTAATCATCCATCGACAGATAACAACTCTCGCCCTTTTTGATATCCACGAACGCCGCATTGATGTTCGGCGATAGATTCGAGACTCGCGCCCGATAGACATTTCCAAGGATACTGTCCGCCTCATAACACCGGATCTCCATCGCTTTTCCATCCTCGAACAGGATTCCAAGCTTCTTCTTATTCCATTCTGTAAATACAAACTGCTTCATACTCTCTTATCTGCTTCCCACATCATATGTCACCACGCGTCAGCGTGATGACCTGCGCACGCATCAGCGTGCTTCATTATATCCTGCGGCACATCCATTAAAATCTCGTTCCACTTGCGGAAAGCGGCTGTAACTCCTCTTTCTCGCCCATGTATGTCTCCAGCCGGTGAATCCGGTAATCATACCGGTTAAACGGTACACCCGCTTCGTTACACATCGCCTCTACGACAAGCTCCGGCTTTAAGTTATCCTTGCTTCCGGATGCAAGCAGCATATAGACGCCATCCTTGTATTCTTTGATTTCATAGATGAGTGGACGGATATCCGTCAGTTCCTCTTTGGACTTCGTCTTCTTGACGATCTCAACCTTGTCTTTCTCTGCAAATGCAGGCAGCGCCTGTAAAAGCTGCGGTATTGTATCGTTCTCACATTCCTCGTTTTTGTAGATATAATAGTCAGACGCGGTCACGATTGCCATCGACGGCTTCGCATTGTCCGGAAGCTCGATGATATCCAATACCTGAATCTCCGGTGGCATCGTCGCATTCAGGCGCGCCATCATATCTTCGGTCGTTGTCACGCTCTCAAACTCTCCATCGAAATATTCCCCCTCCGATGTCATGCCAAGCGGCATCGGTGCCGCAAAGGAGATCATCTGGTGAGGCGAAAAGCCCTTCGAATATGAGACATCCAGCTTCGCCCGCCGGATCGCCTTCTGGAAGAACCGCATAATATCGAGATGTCCAATGAAACGAAGACTTCCAAGCTTGGTGTATTTAATTCTTAGCTTCAAAGCAGACACCTCCTCCATATGTGGCAGAACCACAGCCAGAACACTGCATCCGGCAGTTTCCGGTCGTTTTTCCCTCCTGTGCCTTATGCCACTCCTGTAACAGGAACCCGCGGCTCACACCGACGTCTAAATGCTCCCACGGGAACACTTCGTCATCCGGTCTTTTTCTCGCTGTATAAAATTCGATATCGACATGATGGTTTGCAAACGCATTTTCATACCGCTGCATATCAAAATACTCTGTCCACGCATCGAAGATGCCACCCTGTTCATACACATCTAAGATTGCCGCACCCAGTCTACGGTCACCTCTTGCAAGCACACCCTCTAAAATTGAGATTCCTGCATCGTGATACGAAAACTTCAGACTCTTCTGGTTTCGCTGTGCCCGGAAGGAGTCCTTCACATATCTTGCCCGGCGGGTAAATTCATCCGGTAGGATCATCGGTGCCCACTGGAACGGTGTAAATGGCTTCGGTACAAAATACGATGCCGATGCGTTGATCATGACACGGCCATTTCGTTTTTCCTTTGGTACATTGTCAAAATATACCTCTGAGATACGCTCTGCCAGATCCGCGATACCATACAGATCCTCATCAGTCTCCGTCGGAAGTCCGAGCATGAAATAAAGCTTGACCTTATCCCAGCCACCAAGGAACGCCTGCCTGCTTCCCTCTAACAGATTCTCGTCTGTAATTCCCTTGTTGATAACATCCCGCAGACGCTGGGTACCTGCCTCCGACGCAAATGTCAGGGAGGACTTCTTGATATCCTGCACCTTACTCATGACATCAAGAGAAAATGCATCGATACGAAGTGATGGCAATGACACGTTTACATGATCGGTATCCCGCAATGTAATCAGATAATTCAGCAGCACATCGAGATTCTCGTAATCACTCGAGCTAAGCGAGCTTAACGAAATCTCTTCGTAGCCGGTATTATCCAGCATCGTCCGCGCGTATTTTTTGAGCATTTCCACATTCTTCTGTCTCGTCGGACGATAGATCATTCCCGCCTGACAGAACCGACAGCCACGGATACAGCCACGCATGATTTCCAGACACACACGATCCTGTGTTGCCCGGATATACGGTACAACCGGCTTCATCGGGTATGATACATTCTCAAAATCAACGACGACCTGACGTTTTACCTTTGCTGGGACATCCTCATATTTCGGTACGACCTTCTCGATCGTTCCATCTTCCTGATACGAAACCTCATACATCGATGGCACATAAATACCCGGAATCGAAGATGCTCTCCGCAGGAAATCCTCCCGGCTCATGTCCGAATGTTTATACTGTTTGTACAGATCAAGCAATGCATCGTAGCTTGTCTCGCCCTCTCCGATATAGAAGATATCGAAGAAATCCGCCATCGGCTCCGGATTCACTGTACAAGGTCCGCCACCAATCACGATCGGATGCTCCTTCGTACGATCCTTCGCAAGCAATGGAATGCCTGCTAAATCAATGACCTGTAATATATTGGTGTAACACATCTCGTACTGGATCGTAATTGCAAGCCAGTCAAATTCCGAGATTGCCGTCTGTGTCTCCAACGAAAAAAGCGGAATGTGCTCCTTCCGCATGATCGCATCCAAGTCCGGCCATGGGCTGTACACACGCTCACAGTACACGTCCTCTCTGCGGTTAAACATGTCATACAAGATCTGAATTCCCAGATATGACATGCCGATCTCATAAACATCCGGAAAGCACATGGCGATCCGGACGTCTACCTCACTTAAGTTCTTGCGAACCATATTTACTTCATTTCCGATATAACGGGCCGGCTTTTCAATCTGCATCAAAACCCGTTCCGGAAGTGCTAATCTTTGTTCCATTCAATCTGACCTTTATTATTTATATTAGTTCTTAAAGCTGTGGATCGGTGCCGGGATTCTTCCCCCACGATTGATAAATGCATCGCAGGAATACTGGTTCACCGGCATGATTGGAGCATAGCCAAGCAGTCCACCAAACTCTGCCTTATCGCCAACTGTCTTTCCGATTACAGGAATGATACGGACAGCTGTTGTCTTCTGGTTTACCATACCAAGCGCCATCTCATCTGCGATAATACCGGAGATTGTCGTTGCCTTCGTATCGCCAGGGATTGCAAGCATATCCAGACCGACGGAGCAGACACAAGTCATTGCCTCAAGCTTCTCGATCGTAAGGGCACCTGCCTCAACCGCATCGATCATACGCTGATCCTCACTGACCGGAATAAATGCACCGGAAAGTCCACCGACATAAGAGGATGCCATAACGCCACCCTTCTTCACCTGATCATTGAGCATGGCAAGTGCCGCAGTTGTACCTGGTGCACCGGAAAATTCCAGACCAATCTCCTCAAGGATTTCACCGACACTATCTCCGACTGCAGGTGTTGGAGCAAGCGAAAGATCGATAATGCCAAACGGCACTCCCAATCTCGCAGATGCTTCCTTCGCTACAAGCTGTCCAACTCTTGTGATCTTAAATGCAGTCTTCTTGATTGTCTCACAAAGCACCTCGAAATTCTCACCGCGCACTGCCTCAAGTGCTGCCTTTACAACACCCGGACCACTAACACCAACGTTAATGATGCAATCTGCCTCTGTCACACCATGGAATGCACCTGCCATAAACGGATTGTCATCCGGCGCATTACAGAACACAACAAACTTTGCACAGCCGATGGAATCCTGATCCTTCGTAAGCTCTGCTGTCTCCAATACAATTTCACCGATCAGCTTGACTGCATCCATATTGATACCGGTCTTTGTGGAACCGGTATTGACAGAAGAACAAACCTTTCCAGTTACTGCCAATGCCTTTGGGATAGAACGGATCAAAAGCTCATCAGCCTTTGTCATACTCTTCGAAACAAGAGCAGAATATCCACCGATAAAGTTAACGCCTACCTTATCTGCTGCACGATCAAGCGTCTTTGCGATTTCCACGAAATCATCGCTTGTCTTACATACACTGCCACCTACAAGTGCGATCGGTGTAACAGATATACGCTTATTTACGATTGGAATACCATATTTCTTAGAGATTTCCTCGCCTGTATAAACCAGATCCTTTGCCTTCATTGTGATCTTGTTATAGATATTATCACAGGTTTCCTTGAGTGTACCGCCCACACAGTCAAGCAGGCTGATACCCATTGTGATCGTACGGACATCCAGATTCATCCGGGAGATCATTGCATTGGTTTCAATTACTTCATTTATGCTAATCATTTGCTTTCCTCCATCCAATTACAGTCTGTGCATCATGTCAAAGATTTCTTCCTGCTGTGCCTTGATCTGCACACCAAGTTCCTCTCCGATACCTGCAAGATCCTCCGCAATCTGGTCATGATCCTTGGATGCAGCTTCAGCATTGACAACCATCATCATATTGAAATAGCCGTCTACGATCGTCTGGGCAATATCAAGGATGTTGATATTGTTCTCGGCAAGGTATACACACACTTTTGCAATAATACCGACTCTGTCTTTTCCTACTACCGTGATAATTGTTTTCTTCATCTTACTCTTCCTCCGTGTATTGAAAATATACTTAAATATCAAGCAGCGCACTGTGTGTATCTCTGTTTGCCACCTGCAAATGAAAATCCCGCACATCGTCTGTGAACGGATTTCCTTCTAACTCCGCCGCAACTGCCGCATAGGCAAGCTCCGGTAAGTTATTTTCCTTTGACAAATGTCCAAGAAAAATAGTTTTTATATGATCATTGAGCACATCACGGATCAGTTTCCCGCCCGCTTCGTTGCACAAATGTCCATAACTGCTTAAGATCCGCTGCTTGGTCGAATACGGATATGGTCCAACCTGCAGCATGCGAATATCATGATTCGCCTCCACCAAAAGCGCATCCGCGTCTTTGAGTGCCTGTATCATATAACCATCATATCCTCCCATATCGGTCGCAACGGCAATCTTCCTGCCATCACACAGCAGGCTGTAGCAGACCGGATCGGCCGCATCATGCCACGTACTGTGTGCCAGGATCTCAATATTGCCGACCATAAATGGTTCATCCGGCTGAATACTATGGAACAACCCATAGTCAAGCGTTCCAAGGCTCGTTGTGTATTTGATTTCTTCTATTGTCGCTTCTGTCGCATAGATTGGAATGCCATACGCTCTTGATATTACACCGAGACCACGTATATGGTCAATATGTTCATGCGTAATCACGATGCCGTTGATGTCTGCAAACGTCCGGTCTACGTCCTGTAACGCATCCAGTATTTTTTTCTTGCTGACACCGACATCGACTAATATCCCTGTATTTTCACTGCCAACGTATGTACAGTTTCCACTGCTTCCACTGGCAATCGTCATCATCTTCATAGTTTATCTCGCAATTCCCTCACTCTCCGGGAATAACACTTTCTTCATTTTTTCTTTTAGAAATGTGGAATCCTTCCATCGTCCCAGCTTCTTTGTGCGCTGCATCATTGCCTCGCCAAACAGCTTCTCCATGAACTTCACAAGGTTCGGTGTGCCGACCGCCCGAATCTTCACTTTATCCCCTTCAAACTGCAGATCGATCACCTTGTTTGCGACCTCTTCAAGATAGTAAAGCCGGATCTTCAGTCCAAATTCTTTCTCCGTTCGATCCATCAGCTCACAGCCCGCTGCAACCGGAAGTTTCTTTCCACCGATATCTAAGATCTGATAGATATATGGATGTGCCGACAGATACCCGACGCGGATATGATACACCTTTTTTCCATCCCGCACATGCAGTACCAGGTATTCCTTTTTGTACGAGATGCCCAGCTGCTCGATGCCTGTCATATACAGAGAATAAAACATCTGATTCGCATTTGGCAGGATACTTGATGCATAATCGGTCACATCGTAGGTTCTGCCTGTATATGGCTTTACCACACGTTCTATATAGGCTGCATACACCGGATCAAGCTGCTTTGCATTCTTTTGATACCGTTTTTCTGCAATATAGTTTTTCAGAGTATCACCGATCGTGGCAAACGGCTTACGGATGAAATTTTCCTCATCCGCTGCAAACTTACAGATTCTTGCAACCAGATGTCCCTCCGGAAATACTTCATAACCGCCTGCAGTACAGGCGATCACCAGATTCTTTCTCTGGTTGATATAGACATTCTGTCCAAATACACCGTTGAACAGCCATGCACCATCCTTTAAGCACCAGATCTGATATCCGTACCCTTTCGTGAGCGTTGTATCCTCGAATTCCACATGTGTCTGTGTTGATTCGCGGATCCACGCCCGGCTTAAAAGCTGGATGTGTTTTCCATCCCGGATGATCGCACCATCATTTAAGTAAAGCTCACCAAGCTTTACCATATCCTGCAGGGAAAGCTTCATGCCCCAGCCACCGCGTTCAATGCCCTTCGGGCAGCAGTCCCATGTGATATTATGGATACCAAGCGGGCGAAACAGACGTGACTTCAAATAGGCAAGCATAGAACATCCCGCCCGTCTCGTCACGATTGCTGCAAGCATATAGGTATTTAAGCTATTATACGTGAAATCCGTCCCCGGTGCAAAGCTTACATCACTGCCAATAAATGATTTTCGCCAGTCCTCCGCGAAATACGAGCTTACCTCATCGAATTTCACACCTGCAGTCATCGTAAGCAGATGCTTCACCGTGACTTCCTTCATTGCCTTCTTCGTGAAAAGTCCGGTGTATTCCGGGAAGATATCCACCAGCTTCTCATCGAGCGATAACAGCCCTTCTTCCATCGCAAGTCCGACCGCCATGGATGTCACCGACTTGCACATGGAAAATGATACATGCCGGTATCCTGCGCCATAAGGCGGTACATAATGCTCCGCCACAAGCTTTCCATCCTTTAAGATTGCAATTCCGGCGAGTCCAACCTTTTTATCTTCGGACAATGACCGGATAAAATCATGTGTGCTCGGCAGATTGATATCTGCCACCAATGGATTACAGACCTTTTTATTCTCTGCTGTATACGCAGGCACAAACTCTTTGCTGTCATTTCCATGATAGAATGGAAGATTTGATTTCTTCGTCGTTACCATATCATAGAAAGAATCCAGTAATTTTAATTTCAGACTGTGTTGTTCCATCGGCAATCCCCCATTTTATTTATGTAAGTCTTACAAAGCTGCAGGCATCAATCAGACTATCCTGAAAGCCCTCTGTCTGTGTCAGATCAATCACCTGAAGCTTCTCCCGATATACTTCAAAATCACGACTCAATGGTCCGTGGATCAGAAGATCTGTAGCACCGGCAAGCGATGCATTTCCAACCACTTCCAGCTTATCCATGAAATCCTGTGGCAGCATACCAAGATCAATAGCATCCCGCGCATTCAAATAAAAGCCAAAACCACCGGCAATATATACCTTGTCAATATCTCTTGCATGCAGACCTGCTGTTTTAAGCAGACATTTGATTCCGGCATACACCGCCGCCTTTGCAAGCATGATAGACTGTAATATCTCCGAGTTGATATGGATTCCGTGAATCACGATTCCACTGTCTAAGAATTCCTCCGCCAGCGTTCCGTTTGCGTGAATCTTCTCCAGTCTTCTGCCAAGCGCGATTGCTTCAAGCAGACTGTTGCCATACGCATGCTGTTTTCTCGCACATCCCTCAAATGCTGGTCCACAGGCAGTACTCGTCGCCAAATACCGCTCTCCATCTTTTAAAACCATCTCACCGTTTGTACCAAGATCTAAGAACATGTAACGTTCTGGCACTTCTGTATTCCGACTTTTCTCGATATGCATCACACCCGCGATGACATCTCCGCCAAGAAACGCACTGCTACATCCAGATAAGAACACATTACAGTCTTCTTCTATAATCTCAGGATATTCTTCTTCGACAACCGCCATCTGTTCTTTCGTAAATAATTCCTGTCCTGGCACGATTACACTGCCATGTAGCGTCGTTGGAAATGGAGCTTCTCCCATATCTGAAATATCGTACCCAAGCAGGATGGAAATCATCGTTGTATTTCCTGTGATTGCAACAGCATCCAGCTTCACAAGCTCATGCTCCCGCTCGGTATGTTCCACCTGTTTTTTAGTATCTTCAAGCATTTCCTGCAGCAGTTCCACGATCGCAGCGACCGTCTGATCGCGCATTTTCACAAGAAAGCTTATATCCCGTTTCACAGTTAAGATTCGATTTATCACGTCGCTGCCATACAGACGCTGGGGATTCTTCGTACTCCGCTGTGCAAGTACGTCTTTGTCCTCCGCATCGATCAGACAGCTATCAATCATGGTAGAACCAAGGTCTACCGCCATATATATGTGTCGCATATTAGAAGATCGCCTTCGGTTTCTTCTCGATTGGGCGATATCCCTGCTCGGAAAGTACGCGCAGGATCTGCTCCTTGTGCTCCGGTCCAAATGCTTCAATCGTAATCACAAGTTCCACAGCAGAATTACGGTTGATTGTTACGAACTGGTTATGCTCAAGCTTGATGATATTTCCGTTTTCTCCGGCAATCACACCTGCCACACGCTGCAGCTCGCCCGGCTTATCTGGAAGCAATACAGATACCGTGAAGATACGGCTTCTTGCAATTAAACCGTGCTGTACAACTGATGAGAATGTGATCACATCCATATTACCACCACTCAAGATACTGACAACCTTCTGTCCCTTTGGCTCGAGATGCTTCAGCGCTGCAACGGTAAGCAGCCCACTGTTTTCTACAAGCATTTTATGATTCTCTAACATATCAAGAAATGCTACGATCAGTTCGCTATCCTCAACCGTAATAATATCATCCAGATTTTCCTTCAGATATGGGAAGATCTTTGTTCCCGGTGTCTTAACGGCAGTACCATCTGCGATCGTATCTACCTTTGGCAGTGTCGTTACCTTGTCATTGGCAAGGGATGCCTTTAAGCAGGCTGCTCCTGCTGGCTCTACACCGATTACCTTGATGTTTGGATTGAGCATCTTGGCAAGCGTCGATACACCTGTGGCAAGTCCGCCACCACCGACTGGCACTAAGATAATATCTACAAACGGAAGATCCTTTAAGATCTCCATCGCAACGGTACTCTGTCCGGTTGCGACATCCAAATCATCAAATGGATGGATAAAGGTATATCCCTTTTCCTCTGCAAGCTTCAATGCATACTGGCAGGCATCATCATAGACATCGCCATACAGTACAACCTCAGCACCATACGACTTCGTACGATTTACCTTGATGAGTGGTGTGGATGTCGGCATAACGATCGTTGCCTTCACACCATATGCCTTTGCTGCATACGCAACACCCTGTGCATGGTTTCCAGCAGACGCTGTGATAAGTCCCTTCTTGCGGTCTGCATCGGACAACGTGCTGATCTTGTAATAAGCACCACGAATCTTGTAGGCGCCTGTTACCTGCATGTTCTCCGGTTTCAAATATACTTTATTACCACAGGACTGTGAGAAAAACTCACTCTCGATTAGTCCGGTTGGCTTTGTCACTTTCTTCACGATCTCATATGCCTGCTCGAATTTCTCGAGTGTCAGCTTCTGTTCTGTCTGCGCTTTTTCTGCCATATTTTTATCCTTCTTTCCTGTAAGTTTCTTTTATGCAAAACCCTGTTTAATTCATATCAAACAAGTCATCATCTTTCGGAATATTCTCGATATTCTCATCGACGAGAATCTCCACATCCGAACGCATATCAAAATCTGCAAACAATGCATTCACATAGCTGTTCGGATCAAACTTCTGCAGATCGTCGATCTGCTCGCCGATACCAATGTATTTGACCGGAACATTGAGTTCTGACTGGATTGCAATCGCAATACCGCCCTTCGCTGTTCCGTCCAGCTTCGTAATGATAATACCGTTGATCTCAGTCACGGAGCTGAACTGTCTTGCCTGCTCTAATGCATTCTGTCCCGTCGTGCCATCTAACACGATCAGTGACTCCACATTTGCTTCCGGATACTCTCTTGTAATAATGCGACGCATCTTCGCAAGCTCATCCATCAAGTTCTTCTTGTTGTGCAGACGTCCAGCTGTATCGATCAGCAGGATATCTGTATTCCGGCTTTTTGCTGCCGCAACTGCATCGTAGACAACCGCCGACGGATCTGCGCCCTCATTCTGTGCGATAATATCTACACCGGCACGGTTCGCCCATGTCTTTAACTGGTCGATTGCCGCTGCACGGAATGTATCTGCCGCCGCCATCAGCACCTTCTTGCCTCGTGCCTTGTACTGGGCTGCCAGCTTTCCGATCGAAGTGGTCTTTCCAACACCGTTGACACCGATTACCAGCACAACTGTTTTCTTATTCTCAAAATCGTAGGCTGTCTCATCCACCTGCATCTGATCCCGTATAATATTGATTACCAGATCCCGGCATGCCTGTGCTTCCTTGATATGTTCTTCCTTGACACGTGCTTTCAGATCTTCTACGATCCGTTCCGTCGTTTCATAACCCATATCGGACATAACGAGTGTCTCTTCCAGCTCATCGTAAAAATCATCATCTAACTCGCTTGCCTTGAACAAGTTGTTGAAGCTATCTGAAATGCTGTTACGTGTCTTTGTAAGCCCTTCCTTTAATCTTGCAAAGAAGCCCTTTTTCTGTGGAGCTGGAGCTTCTCCTGGCTCATCCGCTGGTATCTCAGCCGGAATCTCTGTATCAACTGTCTCCGAAGGAACCTCAGATATCTCTTTCTCTGTCTCCACTTCTTCTGCTTCTGCAACAGTTTCCTGTGTCTGCACTTCCTGCAGTTCCTCTTCTGTAGTTTCCCCTTTTTTCTTCTTGGTAAACCAACCCATATCTTACACCTCCTTAATCATCCAATTCATTCTCTATCATATTCACCGATACAAGTGTCGAAACGCCCTTTTCCTGCATTGTGATACCATACAGGATATCTGCGGCTTCCATCGTACCTTTACGGTGTGTAATGACGATAAACTGTGTGTCCTTTGTCAGCTTGGACAGATATTTGGCAAATCGCTTGACATTCGAATCATCGAGTGCCGCCTCAATCTCATCCAGCAGACAGAATGGTGACGGTTTTAAACTCTGGATTGCAAAAAGCAAAGAAATCGCCGTCAAACTCTTCTCTCCACCGGAAAGCTGCATCATATTCTGCAATTTCTTTCCTGGCGGCTGTGCGATGATCTTGATTCCTGTTTCGAGCAGATCTTCCTCATCAACAAGCTCGAGGTCCGCCTTACCACCACCGAACAGCTCCTTAAATACTTTCGAGAACATCACACGGATCTCCTTGAATTTCTCCGCAAACTGTTCCCGCATTGCACGGTCAAGCTCTGCAATAATATTTACAAGATTTGCCTCTGCCTTGCAGATATCATCATGCTGTCCCTTTAAGAACTCGTATCGCTCGGATACCTGCTTGTAATCCTCGATGGCATTGACATTGACATCGCCAAGCTGTTTGATCTTATTCTTCACTGCCGAAATCTCGCGCTTGAGTGATGAGATATCATCGAATCCGGCATCCTTATAGTCAAGTGCCAGATTATAGGTCAGCTCGTATTCTTCCCACATATAATTATTCAGACTTTCCGCCTGTTCAGACAACTTCTCAATCGATGCATTGATCTTGAATGCCGATTTGTCCAGTCCATTGATCTGCTCCGACAATTCCTCACGTTTATGGAAAAATTCTTTGTGACTCTCATTCAAAGCATCTTTACCTGAAATGAGTTCTTCCAGTTTCTTCTCCTTAATCGCGATCATACGGATATTCTCATCGAACTGCTGTTTTAAGCTGTCTGTCCGCTTTGTGAGCGTCGTAACCTCTTCGTTTCCATTGTTCCGCTTTAGATTCATCGTCTGCAGGTTCTCCTTTGCTGCCTGTTCCTCCGTCTTGATACGATGGATATTCTGCATCAGGAACTCATATTGCTGCTGTACGGTATTGAACTCCAGATTCAGCTTGTTAATTGAATCTGAAGCACCCTGCAGCCTACCTTTTTCCTCAGTCACTGCCTGTTCAAGCTTCGCAATCTCCGCTTCCAGCTCGTGAATGGCTTCCTCCTGCTTCTGGTTGTTATCCTTTAATTCCTGCTTGTTTGCATTGATCTCGTCGATCTGCGCTGCAAGCTCACCATTCTCGCGATTGATGCTTGCAAATCCGCGTTCTACCTCAGCCAGCTTTGCCTGTACCTGTTCAAGGTTCAGGGTATATGTATTCATACGGATGTTCATATTCTGGATCTCCGTATTTAATTCATCACGGATACCTTTTTGTTTCTCACGGTCTTCCGTCAGGAATGTAATCTGCTTCTTATGTTCTTCCAGCTTCACGGAAAGCTTCTCGATCTGTTCATCAATTTCCTCAAGCTCCCGCTTTCGTCCAAGCAGATTTGATGTATTCTTAAATGCACCACCGGTCAGCGCACCGCCCGGATTGATCAGTTCTCCCTCGAGCGTCACGATACGCAGACTCTGTTTATACTTCTTTGCAAGCGCCATCGCATGGTTGATGTGATCGACAACTACGATTCGTCCAAGCAGATGTCCGATAATCGACTGGAATTTCTTATCATATCCAACCAATTCGGATGCGGTACCAACAACGCCCGGTTCCCGCTTTACATCGTTACTCACCCCGGAGCGATCGACGATTGACTGAATCGGCAGGAATGTTGCACGTCCAAACCGGTTCTGCTTCAAATACGCGATCATACTCTTGGCTGTTGCATCATCCTCTGTGACAATGTTCTGGATACTTCCGCCAAGTGCCGTCTCAATAGCTGTCTCATACCGCTTATCTACCTGTATGATATCTGCCACAACGCCGACGATCTTCGGATTCTTCGTCTTCTGCTCCATGACACGGCGAATACTGTTTCCGTATCCCTCGTAACGTTCCGTCAGATTGCGCAACGCTTCCTTCTTGGATTTCAGGCTGACGATCTGGTTACTCGTCTCCGTGACGCCACGCCGGTTTTCTTCAAGCTTCTGGCTGTGATCCGTGATCAGGTTCTGAACAGCCGTAAACTGTCCATTTTTTTCCTGCAATTCACTTTCTAACTCTTTGATTCCAGAGGTAAGCTGTGCTTCCTCCGTCTTTGCTTTTTCTTCCTCGCTCGTATATTCCAGCAGCCGTTTCTTAAGCTCTGTCTTACGAAGGTTGATGTTTTCCAGCATCGTATCGTATCTGCCGACCTTTGCCTTTAACGTACCGCCTTCATTCAAATACTCGATAATATCTGCTTTGGCATCCTCAATTGCCTGTTCCTTCGCGGTAATATCCTGTTCCAGATCCTGATACTGTTTTTTTGCCTCATCAAGCACATCATCTGCCTGATCCAGCTTCTCATCCAACTGGGATTTCTCCTCATACAATCCGGTAAGATCCGCTTTGTGCTTTTCCAGATTCTTCGTCTCTTTCTCAATCTGTTCGAGCAGCCCCGCATCACTTTGCTGATATGAGAGAATCTGCTGGTTGATAACGTTCATCTCGCCTTCTAACCGCTGATTGCTGAGCTTCTTCTCATGAATCTCATTTTTCGATGTATCAATCTTCTCGTTATAGGATTCCAATTGCTGCTCAATGCGTTCATATTCATCCTTCGCTGCCTCGAATTCATCCTTCAGACGTGACGCATCTGTCTCCACAATGGATAGCTTCTCCTCGTAGGATTCCAGCTTTACCTGTGTATCATCGACATCTAAGAGAAATGCATTGATATCCAGCTTCTTCAACTCATCCTTGAAGATCAGATACTTCCGTGCCGTCTCCGACTGTTCCTTCAAAGGACCAACCTGTTTTTCCAGTTCCCCGAGAATATCCTTCACACGGGAAAGATTTGCCCGCTCGTTCTCCAGTGACTTTTCTGTTGCTGCCTTATTCTTCTTATATTTAACAATTCCTGCCGCCTCATCGAACAGCTCCCGGCGTTCCTCCGGCTTTCCTGACAGAATCCGCTCGATCTGTCCCTGTCCGATAATCGAATATCCCTCTTTACCGATACCAGTATCGAAGAACAGGGAATTGACATCCTTCAAACGGCTGACAACACCATTGATCAGATACTCACTCTCACCAGAACGATACACACGTCTGGCAACCGTTACCTCATTATAATCAATCGGCAGGCTGTGATCGCTGTTATCAAGTGTGATTGCCACATATGCCGAGCCCTGCGGTTTTCGAAGCTCTGTACCAGAGAAAATAACATCCTCCATCTTGGAACCACGTAACTGCTTCGCACTCTGCTCACCAAGTACCCAGCGCACGGCATCGCCGACATTACTCTTACCAGAACCGTTCGGTCCAACGATACCTGTAATACCATTGTTGAATTTGAAAATTATTTTATTTGCAAAGGACTTAAATCCATATATTTCTATGCTTTTTAAATACATACGTTACCTTACCTTTTTCCAGTTGGCTGATGTAGCAGCTCCAATGTCTCAAACGCTGCATACTGCTCTGCTGTTTTCTTTGAATGCGCCACCTTCCGCGCCATCTCCTTGCCGTCTAACACGACGCGCACGGTAAACTGCTTGTTGTGGTCAGGACCTTCCTCCGCCAACAATTCATATTGCAGGTTGATCTTATGCTTCTGCACATATTCCTGCAGCTTGGACTTTGCATCATGGAAGCGCTGTTTATGTTCGATATCCTGCAGTAGAAACCGCTCCACATATGCGGTTGCACATTCCATACCACCATCCAGATAGATTGCGCCAAGCACAGACTCAAACATATCACACAAAATCGAATCCCGGTTAGCTCCGCCCGTCTGTCTCTCTCCCTTACTGAACCGGGCAAACTCACCAAACCGCAAATCCCGCGAAATCTTGGACAACGTGAACTCACAGACAAGACTTGAACGAAGCTTCGACAAATCGCCCTCTGGCATCGTCTGATAATTTTCAAACAGATACTTACTCACGATAAATTCCAGAATCGCATCACCTAAAAACTCATATCGCTCATACGACATATAGCGTCCGACCATCTTTTCATTGACGAAGGACTTGTGCGTGATTGCTGTCTCCAAATGTTTGATATCCTGAAAGGTATATCCAATCAGTGCTTCCAGCTCACTGAGTGATCCTTCATGTTCCATGTTAGTTCTCCCCTTTGTTTTCTTCCTCTACAAATGTACGAATAATCTGATTTGTAACATCTTTTTTCACAAAGTTACGGCACTGTTCGATGGCAGAGCGTACCTCTGTATCCTTGCTGTTGCCATGAATCTTTACTACCAGACCTTTTAAGCCAAGCAATGGTGCTCCACCCTTATCATCCGCCATATACCGCTTAAAGGTTTTCTTAATCGGTTTGTAGATCAATGCACCACCGATCTTCGTCTTGACACTGCTCTTTAACGTATCTTTGATCTCTGCCATAAACATTTTACCAAGTCCCTCAAAGAATTTGAGCAGAACATTTCCAACAAACGCCTCACAGACTAATACATCTGCCGGACCGTTTGGGATATCACGGGATTCTACACTACCGATAAAGTTGATGTCCTTACACTCACGCAGCAGCGGAATCGTGGATTTCACAAGTTCGTTTCCCTTTTCATCCTCCGCACCGATATTGATGATACCAACACGAGGGTTCTCGATACCCTCGATATTCTTCATATAGATAGAACCCATCTTTGCAAACTGTACCAGATTCTCTGGCTTTGCATCCACATTTGCGCCACAGTCGATCAGTAACGACGAGCCGTACCGATGTGGAATGAGTGGAGCCAGTGGGGTTCGCTTAACCCCCTTTGCACGTCCAACCAGAAACTGTCCGCCAGCCAGCAGCGCACCAGAATTACCGCCAGAAATACAAGCCGCCGCTCTTCCTTCCTTGACAGCATTTAACGCCAATACCATAGATGAATTCTTCTTTCTACGGATAGCATCCACCGGCGCATCATGACAGGTAATCTCCTCGGTTGCATCGACTACCTCAATCCGCGTCTTATCACATCCGTACTGGTCAATATACGTTTTTAATTCCTCTTCTTTACCGGTTACGATAAAGGAAAGGTCGTCATACAGATCCATCGCCTCCGCAATGCCCTGTACAAAATATGCACTTCCATTATCCGTACCCATTGTATCAATTGCTATTACAATCTTTTCCATTCTTTATCCGAACCCTTCCTTGTTATACAACATGATAGACCACATAATCCTATATATTATAGTTGTATCCCTTTCTTTCGTCAAGAAATCAAGGCACAAAAAAAGACTTTTCAACGAGAACCTCTCGATGAAAAGTCTTTTTTTCATTTCAGTGAATTACTCAGCAGAGATGATTTCTTTCTTATTATAGGAACCGCAAGCCTTGCATACTCTGTGTGGCATCATAAGCGCTCCACACTTGCTGCACTTTACCAAGCCAGGAACTGTCATCTTCCAGTTTGCTCTACGCTTGTCACGTCTTGCTTTTGAACTTTTATTCTTAGGACAAATGGACATCCTTACACCTCCTTCAAGAATACACTTAAAATCACACTTTGCTTATTATACAAGCAAATCTATCTGATGTCAACGGTATTTTTCATTTTTTGATAAAATATTTATTTTGCAAGTGCAACAGTCTCTCTTGCGATTGCAAGCTCCTCGTTTGTCGGTACGACATACACTGGCACCTTAGAATTCTCTGTTGAGATCTTTACCTCTTCTCCACGGAGCTTATTTGCTTCATCATCAATCTCCACACCCAGATATCCGAGATGGCTACATGTATCTTTTCTTACCTTTGGATCATTCTCACCGACACCGGCTGTAAATACGATTGCATCGACACCGTTCATCGCTGCTACATACCCGCCGATAAACTTTGCTGCCTGATAGGTAAATACATTCATTGCAATCTCACAGCGCTTGTCGCCCTCAGCGATTCCCTTGTTCAAATCCCGGAAGTCACTGGACTTTCCTGAGATACCATAAACACCGGACTCCTTGTTGAGCATACTGATGATCTCTGTGAGTGTCTTTCCTTCTTTGTTCGCAATATATTCGATGATTGCTGGATCAATATTTCCACTTCTGGTTCCCATTGTGATACCTTCGAGTGGCGTAAGTCCCATTGTCGTATCAATTGACTTTCCGCCCTCAACTGCACAGATACTCGCGCCACCACCAAGATGACATACGATAATCTTTGTATCCTTGATATCCTTTCCAAGCAATTCAGCGGTACGCTTGGATACAAAGCTGTGGCTCGTTCCGTGGAAGCCGTAACGACGAACCTTGTATTTCTCATAATACTCATATGGAATACCATATGTATATGCATAATCTGGCATAGTCTGATGGAATGCAGTATCAAACACTGCAACCTGTGGAACACCCGGCATCAATTCCTGACATGCACGGATACCGATCAGATTGGCTGGATTGTGAAGTGGTGCTAAATCACAGCACTCCTCAATCGCTGCAAGTACTTCGTCATTGATCAGAACCGCAGAAGAAAACTTCTCCCCGCCATGTACCACACGATGACCGACCGCTGCAATCTCATCCAGATTTTTGATTGCACCAAGCTTCTCATCTAACAGATACTGCAGTACAAGCTTTACTGCTGCGCTATGATCCGGCATCGGTGCCTCAATCTGAATCTTCTCCTTACCAGTTGCCTGATGTGTCAGCGAACCATCCAATTTAATTCTCTCACAGATTCCCTTCGCAAGCACCTGCTCTGTCTCTGAGTCGATCAACTGGTACTTAAGGGAAGAACTACCACAATTAATTACTAATACCTTCATATTCTCACGCTTTCTCTTACTATTCTATTTCTGGTCAAGTGCCTGTGCCTGAACCGCTGTAATCGCAACAACACCGACGATATCATCTGCTGAACATCCTCTGGACAGATCGTTGACCGGCTTTGCAATACCCTGTGTAATCGGACCATATGCATCTGCCTTTGCGAGACGCTGTACAAGCTTGTATCCAATATTTCCAGCATCCAGATCCGGGAAGATCAATACGTTTGCCTTTCCGGCTACGTCGCTGCCCGGTGCCTTGGAAGCAGCTACTTCCGGCACAATTGCCGCATCACTCTGCAATTCACCATCACACTTCAGGTTCGGACATTCTTCATTGACAATCCTACATGCCTCGATCACCTTATCGATCTCTGGATGATGTGCACTTCCCTTTGTTGAATGGGATAACATTGCCACAATTGGTTCTGCCTCTACCAGAAGTTCAAATGACTTTGCAGAGCTCTCTGCGATTGCTGCAAGCTCTCTCGCATCCGGGAACTGATTTAATCCTGCATCTGAGAAAATGAATGTTCCATGCTCACCCATCTCACAGTTTGGTACTACAACTAAGAAGAATGCAGATACCAGCTTTGTATCCGGTGCAGTCTTTAAGATCTGCAATGCTGCACGCAATACATTTGCAGAAGAATTCACTGCTCCTGCAACCATTCCATCTGCATCGCCTGCCTTTACCATGATACAGCCAAAATACAGGACGTTTGTTAAAAGCAGTTCCTTTGCTTCTTCCGGCGTCATACCTTTCTTCTTACGAAGTTCTACCAAAATGGATACATAATCGTTTAACTTGTCGCAGTCATATGGATCTACGAATTTCGCGCCTGTCAGATCCAGTCCATCTGCTTTCTTTATAATCGTCTGTTTGTCACCAACTAAGATTATGTCGGCAATTCCTTCCTGCAAAATCTTATGCGCCGCCTCTAATGTACGCATATCTGCAGTTTCCGGTAATACAATTGTTTTCTTGTTTTGTTTTGCTCTTTTTTTAATTGAATCAATAAATGCCACTGCTCTTCTCCTCTGCTTTTATAGTTTCAACTCATATCTTTCTACATTATAAACAAATCAAGGTTTGTATACAACCAAAAATCTGTAAATAAATGTCTTTTTTCACGTACAATTTTAATCTTTATTTGAGAATCTCAAGACTGCATATCATCCACCGCCGGATTGTCCACCACCAGTCTGCCACGACCATGTTTTTTGCCATAATACATCGACTTATCCGCACGGTTTACAAGGATATTGGTATCCCTACAGATCGTCGGATATGCAGACAGGCCAATACATACATTGACTGGAATTTCCTTGTCATCATACTGCACGATTGTCGTCTGGATCTCTTTATGCATTTCCTCTAAGATCGGCAATGCCTGCGTTTCATCGTAGCCCGGCAATACAAGCAGGAATTCCTCGCCTCCATACCGGCAGGCAAATCCCCCATGTGCCCTTGCAAATTTATCGTCAATGGATGCCACCATCTTGATGACCTTATCACCGGCAAGATGTCCATATGTATCATTGATATTCTTGAACTTATCAATATCAAACAGTGCCACAGATAACGGCTGTTGTTTCTTCGTCGCTTCCTCTGCCGCCGCTGCAAACAACTGTCCGAAATAAACACGGTTGTAGATCTGTGTCAGACCATCCTTGCGCGCCATATCCTGTGTCTGTAAATAAAGCTTTGTACTCTTGACAGATACATTATATTCCACCAAGCAGGTTTCATAGTACGAGATTCCCTTCTCGAAAAAATTCTCCTCATTGGATGCGATCAGCATCATACCATACTGCTTGTTGTCGTTGATCATCGCAAGCTTCACCAGACTCTTAATATTTGTCTCACCAATAAAACGCAGCTCCTTTAATTCATCCCCGACCAGCAGCTCCGTCGTCTTCCGGCTCTCGGCAAAATCCGAATAAATCTTCTCAAAATCCTTGCGCAGACGGCGTTCCATTGAAGCATAATCCGTCTTGATAATACAGATTCCACGATTGTCCGAATTAACCGCTCCATCCATATACACCGCACAGAGCTTTGGATTCTTTACGTCCATGATTGCATCGACGATCACATTGATATTCTTGTTGATATCAAACGAAGACGCCATATAACGCATGATTTCCGTCTGGGACTCGATTTCCCGGTTTGCCTGTTCCAGATCATTTACGACCCGTGCCAGCTCAATCTTCTGGTAATTCACACGTTCATTTACATTCTTTACCTTTTCCTGATACTCTTCGAGCTTTGCATTCTTATCCTGTATATCATTCCGTTCCAACACAAGCTGGGTATAATACGCCTCATGTGCATCGTTTGAATATTCGAGAAGTTCCGTCACAAACAACAGTGTCACGACAAAGATTGCAAGCACCAGCACATAACAGAACCAGAATGTCTCTCTCCGGAACTGCAATGACAGGCACAGATTGATAAACATCGGTATAAGCAACATCATCTTGCGGACTAAAATCGTTCCCTTGTCATAGTGTGAACCAAGAATAATGAATTCCAATGCAAGCAGGAACAAAATCATAAACATACCGACAAGCAGCACGCCCTCGTACGGAACAAATGATACGAAAATACTGTATGTAGTAATCTCAATCAACCGGAAAGTCGTCAAAAACTTCATATTCTTAAACACGCCCATGTGATAAAATACACTGTCAAGCAGTGCAAACACAAACACAACGGTTGCAAATGTCACGCAGACCGGCGTGTTGTCGGTGAACTTCATGACGCGTGACAACACGGTGAGCAAAACCATAAATACATAAAAAATCTTATGATATACTGTGTAATTTTTAATGAGATTTTCCGTAATATCCTGCATGTCTAGTTCTCCCAATAAATATCGATCACAGCCCCTTCATCGATCGGCTGTATAAATTCTGCATGTATGCCATTTACATTTGTAACAAGGCGCTTTCCACGCATCGTAGAAAGATCAAACGGATATACATCCAGAATATCCACAAATGTATAGCTCTGTTTTCCTGTCAAAGTGACAGGTGTTTTATTGACTACAACCGTGATTGCCCGGCTTACAGCTGGTGCTGGCTGTGGCTGCGGTGTCACATTCTGCTCCGCCTCTGTTTTACTTGTATCTTCCGTCACAGGTTCTGTGACCGCTGCTTCGTCTGCAACTTCCACGATCTCATCGTCCGGAATAATCGTTTCTTCCTTCCGGGTGACAAATTCTACTTCAAAATTCTCATAAATCTTCTCATCTTCATCGGCAATCTGATGGTTGACATACGCATAAAAATCCGTCGTCAGATCCATAAATGTGCGCAACTGTCCCACGGTATAATAATTCCGCATACAGACATCATCCCCATCCTGAATCTGATACATGGACGATGCAAATTCACCATTCACGGTTGCAAATTTCGGACAGGATACTTCGTTTCCATTCACCTTAAAGGTCAGCATGCCCGCATATTCCGGAAGTGTCGATAATTCAATCTCCGCAGATTTGCCCTTTGTAGACGGCTGAATCCGGATGTTATCGTTCGCCTCAATCACTGCGTTCATACCAGCGGTCTTTCCGTTCTGGGTGATCACCGCAGCTTCCCCGCTGTACCCACGCACGATCCGTGTCTTTTCATTTATCTTAAATGTGATATCATCGCCGCGCTTCGGGAAGATATCTTCGTTTGGAATACCGTACTGTACTGCCGCATCAAAGATTGTCAGCTTATCATTGTTATACAGCTTCACACGTTCGCCATTTACGTTGACAAAGATGAAGTTATTCTTCTGATCAAAGAAGTTCAAACAGATACCGATTGGTGTCACATAGAGCGGATCTTTCTTGATCCCCTCTACCTGAAAATCAATCGTATTCATCACTTCTTCGCCACGCAGAGCTACACGTTCTGCCGGAAGGTCAAGATCCTCTGCCAGTGTATCTGTAAATCCAGGCAGTTTTCCACCACCGCCGACTACAAACACCGCGCTGACGCTTGTTCCACCATTTAACTCAATGATTTTATCCGCGATCTTCTTCGAGATTCCTTCTTTTACTTCCTCCGTCGTCTGATAGATTTCCTCCGGAGTAATCTTATGGGAGATTCCCATAATATCTTTATATGTAACTGATTTCCGACGCGCACTGACCGTCTTTAACTTCTCTGCCGTCTGGAAATCAATCAGATATTTCTTTACCAGTGCCTCGGTCAGCTCGTCTCCGGCTGCCGGGATCATACCATACGCAATCACGCTTCCATCTTTTGTGATACAGATATCGGACGTTCCGGCTCCGATATCAATCAGTGCAATATTCAAAAGGCGGTACTGCTCTGGAATCGCTACCGTCATCGCCGCGATTGGCTCCAATGTAAGATTCGTCACATACAATCCAGCCTGCTCCACAGCCGCATACAGACTATCCACAACCTCTTCCGGGAGAAATGTTGCAAGCACATCTGCTGCAATCTTCGTTCCCTTGTGTCCTTCCAGATTCGTGATCTCGTAATTGTTCAGGAAATATTTCACAACGGTATAGCCAACACAGAAATATTTCGTTGTCTCATGACTCTCGTTTAATTCCTGCAGAATCTCATTGTGCGCCTGCTCCACGCCGATCAGATCGATCGAATGGATATATTCCTGTGTAATAACTGTATTCTCAGAGAATTCATACTCCCCGTGTCCGATCGCAGTTTTTAAGACACGACCAGCCGCCGCAATGCATACATCATGCAATTTGCGTCCGCCTAACTGTTTCTCTAACTGTTGTTTTACCTCGACAATATCCTGACTGACCTTCGCGATATCATGGATCTGTCCATCGATCATCGAACGGGTGTCATGGTATTTGACAGCCATCGCAACTACATGAAACCGCTCCTGTTCTCTGTATCCGACTGTACCGACGATACTCCGCGTACCGATGTCCAGTCCAAATATTAAAGGTTCCGGATATTTCACTGTTGCCACGCCTGTTTCCTCCTGAAATTAGTCTGTTTTCCCATGATTAATTAAAATTATAGCATCTCCAAGTAAGATATTCAACCTATCTTTTAGTTGTTTTGATGAATTTTCATAGTCTAATTGATTATTTATAGTGAAATCTGCATATTTTCTATAATATGATTCCGGTTCCTGACTGTGGAACATCGCACGGCAGCGTTCCTCGGTATAGCCGCGCTGTTTCATCAATCGTTTGATCCGCGTCTCCTCATCGACATAGATATACCAGATTTCATCGCAGATCTCCTTATATCCATCCTGAATCAGAAGTGCCGCCTCGATCACATAGATCTTCACGTCCTGCTTCCGTTTCTCCTCGATGTCTTTCCGAATCCATGCCTTCACAGCCGGATGCGTAAGTGCATTTAACTGTGCAAGCTTTTCTTTGTCAGCAAACACGATCTGTGCAAACTTCGCCCGGTCGATTGCATATGGTTCCTCTGCCTGCAAAATCTCCGTGCCAAACGCTTCCACAACCGCCTGATATACTGTCTGTCCCGGCTCCATCAGCGTATGGGCAAGCTTATCGGTCTCGACAATATATGCCCCATATAAATTAGACAGGTCATATAATATTTTACTTTTTCCAGAGCCAACGCCTCCAGTAATTCCTAATATCAGCATTCTGAATCTCCCTGAATGTCCTTACTTCGCATCATACCAGCTGTCACCAACATTTGCATCCACAAGAAGCGGCACAGCAAGGTCTGCCGCATGCATCATCTCTTGCACCAAAATCTTCTGTACGATCTCTACCTCTTCCTTCTTTGTCTCGATGATCAGCTCATCGTGGATCTGAAGTACAAGCTTTGACTGCAAATGTTCTTCTTTGAGCCGACGATTCACACGAACCATTGCAATCTTGATAATATCCGCCGCAGTTCCTTGTACCGGGGCGTTCATTGCCGCACGCTCGCCAAAACTCCGTGTCATAAAGTTCGAGGAAGCAAGCTCTGGAATCGGGCGTCTCCGTCCAAACATCGTGACCGTATAGCCGTTTTTCTTCGCATCTTCCACCGTTCGGTCTAAAAATTCCTTAACCTTGCCATAGGTTGCAAAATATTTCTCGATATAGCCCTCCGCTTCCTTTCTGGAGATATCGAGATCCTGTCCTAGACCAAAGGAGCTGATGCCGTAAACAATTCCAAAATTTACCGCCTTTGCTTTCCGGCGAAGGGTACTGTCCACCTGATCGAGTGGCACATCGAATACCTGTGATGCCGTGATCGCATGGATATCCTCATCCGCCTGATATGCCGCAATCAAAGCCGCATCACCGGACATATGTGCAAGCACACGCAGCTCAATCTGGGAATAATCAGCATCAACAAACACCGATCCTTCCTCCGGAATAAAGACCTTACGGATTTCTCTGCCAAGCGGCATACGCGTCGGGATATTCTGCAGATTCGGATCGGCCGAACTGATACGTCCTGTCACAGTTACCGTCTGATGGAACTTGCCATGAATTCTTCCATCTGCCCGGATATAACCAGCCAATCCCTCTGCATAGGTGGAATTAAGCTTCGTAAGCTGACGGTATTCTAAGATCTTCGGTATGATCGGATGTGCATTTTTAAGCTTCTCTAACACCTCTGCACTCGTCGAATATCCGGTCTTTGTCTTCTTTCCATTTTTTAATCCAAGTTTCTCAAATAAAATCTCGCCAAGTTTTTTCGGAGAATTGATATTAAATTCTTCCCCCGCCATTGCATGAATCTCTGCGGTAAGCTCCTCGATCCGTGTACGGAGTTTTTTCCCATACTGATGCAATGCCTCACCATCGACGCGGATACCATTTTTCTCCATCTCATATAACGCATACAGACAAGGAAGCTCCATCTCATCATAGAGTGATTCCATTCCTGTCTCTTTTAATTTCTCTCGCAAAACTGACTTTATCTTATATGGCACAATCGCCTGATATGCCATCCATTTTTGTACTCTTTCATCTTCGAAGGAGAAATATCCTAGTTTCTCCTTGCCAAGCATTTCCTTCTCTGACGGCAGCGTCACGTCCAGATACACCTTTGCAAGCGTATCGTATTCATATTCTGACTGATTTGGCTGTAACAGATATGCCGCAAGTCCAGCGTCAAATACTGCATCTTCCTCATGAAAATCCAAAAATGAAAGCAGCTTTTTCACGTGCATACATGCTAACTGCACCTGATAATCCCGGCTCAACGCAAGGAGATTGTCTGCAACCATCGCCTCCGTGATAAACATCATAAACCGAATCAGATAGACATGCTCCAAATCCATACAGACCGCAACGCCAAGTGCTTCTCCATCCTGTGTGATCCACGCAAAGGAAACTTCCTTCGCCTTTTGCAGCTTTGCAAGCAGAGCGTTGTAACCGTCAATATCATCGATCAATACTGTCTCGAAGGTCAGTTCTTCCTTCTTCTCAACCGAGAACCGCTTATAAAAGCTCTTTAACTCTAAATCTTCAAATAACGTATATGCCTCGGCATTAAACGGATCGTGATACGTTGCCTCTGAAAATTCAAATGGAATCGGGCAGTCCAGCTTGATCGTTGCAAGCGTCTTAGACAGGTATGCCAGATCTTTGTTCTCGATCAGATTCTGTTTCATCCTGCTTGCCTTCATGCTGTCCACAGCCGCATAGACACCATCTAAGTCACCATACTCCGCAAGCAGCTTTGCCGCTGTCTTCTCACCGATTCCCGGCACACCTGGAATATTATCCGAAGTATCACCCATCAGACCTTTCATATCTATGAAAATCAACGGTGTTACTCCATAGGTTTCCACCACATTTTTTGCATAATAATCCTCGACCTCAGTCTTACCATGCTTTGTCTTCGGGATGCGTACGAGCACGGTATCTGTCGCAAGCTGCAACAGGTCACGATCACCAGATAGAATCGTAACGGCAAAGCCTTCGCGCTCACCCTTCTTTGATAACGTACCGATCAGATCATCCGCCTCAAAGCCTTCCTGTTCCACGATTCGGATGTGCATTGCCTGCAGAATCTCCTTGATTCTCGGCATCTGCTCATGCAGTTCTTCCGGCATACCCTTTCGCGTTCCCTTATACGCCTCATACATCTCATGGCGAAATGTTTTCTTCTTTAAATCAAAAGCAACACAAATATGTGTTGCCTGTTCTTCCTCGATTACCTTCAAGATTATATTTAAAAAACCATAAATCGCGTTGGTATGTCTCCCGTCATTCGTTGTCATATCCGGGATTCCGTAAAACGCACGATTCATGATGCTGTTTCCGTCAATCAATAATAATTTATTCATCGCTCTCCGTCTCCTCACTTTCCGGGTGGGTTAATTGATATTCACGTAGTTTTTCATAAAAGGTTGATTCCTTCGGTTTCTGTGCAATCTGCACTTCCTGTACAATATCATTTAAGCAAACGGACATCTCCGAACCAAATGTATCGTAAAAATAAGTATCCCCCTGTGCTTCCAGTTTCATCCGCTGTTCGATATTATATACCTTATCCAGACATTGATTGTATACAAAAAACAAAAATACGACTGCCACTCCAAACACAAGTCCAAATGTGGAGAACTTGAAACGTTTCGCCTGCTTTACACGGTGTTCCAGACGATTCAGTTCATTCTCCAGATCCTTTGCAAAATTCTGTGACAGTTCCTGGTTGTTATCGACCTGATGCATGCCAACGATCAATGTATAGTAAATCTCCAGCTCTTCCCTGCAATTCTTGCAGTACCGCATATGCTTTACAAAATCCGGGATCACATCGTCCGGAAGTTTCTTCTCTATGAATGCCATAATATTTGATTGTGCTTCCAAACATGTCATAACTTACACCACCTGTCATAATCTCTGCCAAAAACAAAGAACCTAGATCGAAACGGATCTAGGTTCTTCAAAATGTGTATCTTAGTTATCGATCAGCTTTCCTTCACCATTCCAGCTATATAACTTACGAATCTCCTCGCCAACCTTCTCTGATGGATGCTCAGAAGCAAGTTTTCTAAGAGCCTTGAAGTGAGCCTGTCCACCTGCGGAAGACATATCAAGCAGGAAGTCTTTTGCAAATGTACCATCCTGGATATCCTTCAGGATCTTCTTCATTGTCTTCTTTGTCTCTTCTGTTACAAGCTTAGGACCTGTGATGTAATCACCATACTCAGCTGTGTTAGAGATAGAATATCTCATGCCTGCGAAACCTGACTGGTAGATCAGATCTACGATCAGCTTCATCTCATGGATACACTCGAAGTATGCATTTCTTGGGTCGTAACCAGCTTCGCAAAGTGTCTCGAAACCAGCCTGCATAAGTGCACATACACCACCACAAAGAACTGCCTGCTCACCGAAGAGGTCTGTCTCTGTCTCTGTTCTGAATGTTGTCTCAAGAATACCAGCTCTTGCTCCACCGATTCCAAGACCATAAGCAAGTGCAAGATCCTGAGCCTTACCTGTTGCATCCTGATATACAGCGATCAGACAAGGTGTACCCTTGCCAGCCTGATACTCACTACGTACTGTGTGACCAGGTGCCTTAGGTGCAATCATTGTTACGTCGACATCCTTAGGTGGAATGATCTGGTTGAAGTGAATATTGAAACCATGTGCGAACATAAGCATGTTGCCCGGCTCAAGGTTCGGCTCAATATCGTTCTTGTAAAGGCCTGCCTGCAACTCATCGTTGATCAGAATCATGATGATATCTGCACGCTTTGCTGCTTCTGCAGATGTATATACTTCAAATCCCTGTGCCTCAGCCTTAGCCCATGACTTGCTTCCCTCGTAAAGACCGATGATGACGTGGCATCCGCTGTCCTTCAAGTTCAAAGCATGTGCATGACCCTGGCTACCATAGCCGATGATTGCAATTGTCTTGCCATCCAACAGTGACAGATTACAATCTTCCTGATAAAAAATCTTTGCTGACATTATCATATCCTCCTGATTTTGTAAAAAATATTTATCGTTACTACTTAATCGTAAGTAATGACCTTAGTTTCCGCTTACAGCGCCTCTTGTAAGACCTGTCAAGCCTGTACGTACCATCTCGGAAATCTCGAACCCATCCAGAAGCGAGATAAATGCTTCAATCTTGTTGACATTTCCTGTAATCTCTATCATAACGGAATCCGTTGATACATCAACAACCTTTGCACGGAATACATCCGTCAGGGAAATAATCTGCTGTCTCTCTTCCAGACTTGCCTTGATCTTGACAAGCAGAAGTTCACGGCATACAGACTCTCCATCTTTCAGTTCCGTAATCTCGCAGACATCCTCCAGCTTCAGAAGCTGTTTTTTGATCTGGCTCAAAATACGATCATCGCCGCTCACGGCAACCGTCATACGGGAATATCTTGGATTCTCTGTCACGCCAACTGATAAGCTGTCAATATTATATCCTCTACGGCTAAACATTCCGGACACACGGCTCAGTACACCGGATGTATTATCTACCAAAAGGGATAAGACCATTTTTTTCATAAAATGTTCCACCTTTCTCCTATTATTTCGTCAAAAATTATTATCTGCTATTTTAACCCTTTGTTACTTGTCTGTCAATAGTTTGTCAACAAGCTTTACCGCCTCGTTTGCATCCTTAGAGTAACCGTCTGCCCCGATCTCATCTGCAAAATTCTGCGATACAACGGCACCTCCGATGATGACCTTATAAGGAAGGTTATTTGCGCGCACATACTCAACGGCATCCTTCATCCGCATCATCGTCGTTGTCATAAGCGCAGATAATCCGATGATATCGGCATGCTCTTCCTTCGCTGCCGCAATGATCTTGTCAAGCGGCACATCCTTGCCTAAATCCACAACCTTGTAGCCGTAGTTTTTCAGCATCAGGACAACAAGGTTTTTACCGATATCGTGGATATCACCCTCGACCGTCGCCATAATGACTGTCCCCTTCGGCTTGGCATTCTCTTCGATATGAAGCAGCGGCGTGATGTATTCGATTGCAAGATCCATCGCCGTCGCACCCGCAATGAGCTGTGGCAGGAAATATTTCTTCTGTTCAAACAACTCGCCAACCTTGTTGACTGCCGGAATCAGATCCTCATCAATGATTGTCTGCGGATCTTTGCCCGACTCTAATTCCTTCTTTACATTCTCCACGATACTGCTTTTGTTACCCTTTACAACATCGTGATAGACACGGCTTCCTTCTTCGGACACACCTGCCACATTCTTGGCAGCCGTCTGTTCGGTCTGGGATAAAGCGACTACATTTTCCACATAAATATTATCCGAATCCTCCTTGGCAAGCAGCAGATCTGCCGCAAGGCTCGCATTCACAAGCATTGCCTGTCCCGGATTACAGATTGCCATTGTCAGACCGTTTGCGATCGCCATCGTCAGAAATGCGGTATTGACGTTGATTCGCTCTGGCAGTCCGAAGGAAATATTGGACAGACCACAGATCGTCGGAATCTGCAGTTCATTCTTACAATAGGCAATCGTATCGAGTGTTTCAAGTGCCGCCATCCGGTTTGCACCAACCGTTGCAACCAGACCATCGATGATCAGGGAATCGCGTGACAAGCCTTCCTCGTCCGCGATCTCTAGCAACCGGCGGATAATCTCTTTCTTCTCATCAAGATTCTCCGGCAAGCCCTTGTCCGAAAGCGGAAGGAGTATCGCCATCGCACCATATTTCTTTGCAATCCGCATAAGCGGGCGGCATTTCTTCTCTTCTAATGAAATTGAGTTAATAAGCGCACGTCCCGGATAGATACGGAGTGCTGCTTCGATAATCTCGACATGACTCGAATCAATACAGAGCGGAAGATTCGTAACAGAAATCACTTCGTAAACAGCACGCCTCATCATTTCCAGCTCGTCAATGCCGTTCATACCCATATTGATATCGAGAATCTTCGCCCCACGTTCCGTCTGTTCTTCTGCCATCTGTACAACCAGATCCATGTTTCCTGCACGAAGCATCTCCTGCAGTTTTTTCTTTCCGGTCGGATTGATACGTTCCCCGACGACTAAAAAATTGCCATCGAGATGGATTTCCTGTACTGCACTCTCACTGGATAATACACGGGTACAGACTGGTTTCGTTGCCTCCGGCTCCACGGAGCGGACAGCCTTCTTCAGCATCTCGATATGCTTCGGTGTCGAACCACAACAGCCACCCACAGCTCTCGCTCCGGCTTCCACCAAAGCGCGTCCATACTCAGCAAACGTCTCCGGTGTCATTGTATATTTCGTCTCGCCATCGATCAGCTCCGGCATACCATTGTTTGGCTTCGCAAATACCGGAATCGTTGCGTACCGCACCATACGCTTGATCAGTGCTTCCATCTCCTTCGGTCCAGTCGAACAGTTGATGCCAACCGCATCGACGCCAAGCGACTGCAGCACGATCACAGACGCCTCCGGTGTCGAGCCGAACAACGTCTTTCCATCGCTGTTAAAGGTCATGCTGACCATGATCGGCAGATCACAGACCTCTTTAATGGCGATCACGCATGCACGCGCCTCCGCAAGGCTCATCATCGTCTCTACAAAGAACAGATCGACACCTGCCTCCACGAGGATCTGTGCCTGTTCCTTATATACATCCACCAGTTCCTCAAACGCCAGATCACCGACCGGCTGAAGCTGTCTGCCCGTCATCGTCATATCACCCGCGATAAATCCACGATGATTCTCCTGTGCGATTGCCGTCCGTGTCAGGTCAACCAACTGCATGTTCATCTCGTGAATCTTATCCTCGAGATGATATTCGGCAAGCTTGATCCGGTTCGCCGTAAAAGTCGGCGCAAGCAGAATATTCGTTCCTGCCTGAATATATGCGCGCTGCAATTTGATCAGGTGCTGAGGATGCTCCAGAATCCATTTCTCCGGGCATACACCAACCGGCATTCCTGCCTGCATCAGGTTACTTCCGGTTGCACCATCTAACATAACAATTCGATCTTCAAATAATCTGTGAAAAATCTTTCTATCCATAATTTTGTCTTATCCTATTTCTGTAATAAATTTGTATATCAGTGTCTGGAAATCTTCTGCAATCTTATTCGCAGTTTCCTGCACTTCCTTGTGATTTAATTCTCCGGTGCTCATACCTGCCGCCATATTCGTGACACATGATACACCAACGATCTTCATACCAGCATGCCGTGCTGCCATCGCCTCACACGCGGTACTCATACCAACCAGATCTGCACCAAGTGTCCGGTACATGCGGATCTCCGCCGGTGTCTCATAGTTTGGTCCGGTCGCCTGCAGATAAATGCCTTCTTCCAGAGTAATTCCCTGCGTCTTCGCCACTGAATCCAACTTTTTTCCAAGCTCTACGTCGTACACATGACTCATATCCGGGAACCTCGTACCAAGTGCTTCCATATTTGCTCCAATCAATGGGGATGGCACAAACGACGTAATCTGATCCGTGATCCGTACCAGCGTCCCCGGCTTGTACGACGGATTCATGCCGCCTGCCGCATTCGTAAGAATTAAAATCTCCGCGCCAAGCATGTGCATCACACGCACTGGCATCACAACCTCCTGCATCGAATACCCTTCGTAATAATGCACACGTCCCTTCATGATCAGCACCGGGCAATCCCCGACTTTTCCAAGCAGGAAACATCCAGCATGCCCTGCCACTGTCGATACCGGGAAATGTGGGATTTCACCATATGGGATCTTCGCATCAATCGTCAGACGATCTGCAAAATCGCCCAGTCCCGAGCCAAGCACGAGCGCTACCTTTGGTGTATATGGCAGACGTGCCTGCACATAAGAAGCTGCCGCCTGCAACTCCTCGTAAGTTATCTCTTTTTTCATTCCGTATCCTCCTGCAAATTGAACTATTTATTTACAAAAGTGACTTCATCTCTCCAATAGCATACGATTGGCATGCCCGCTTCGACATACTCATATAACTCGCCTGCTTTTGATGGCGGCAGATTTACACAGCCATGGGAACCGCTGTAGGTATAGATTTCTCCACCGAATTTTCCACGCCAGTTCGCATCGTGCAGACCGATACCACCATTGAACGGCATCCAGTATGTGACCGGTGTCTCATAGTCCTCACCAATGAGTGTCGCATGCATCTTCTTATAGGTAAGACCATACAGACCGCCTGGTGTCTTGTGTCCCGGTGTCTGCCCAGATACACAATCACTGTCCCATTTCAATCTGCCATTTTGATAATAATATACATGCTGGTTTGTCAGATCAACCTCCACATAGGTCGAACCGATATCATTCTGCGCACACAGTGCATAGCCACGGCGCTTACATGCTGGTTCCTTCGTGAAGCTTTTCTTCTTTGACAGAAGATCGTACAACTCCTCCGCCTCTGTCTCCGCGTCGATCACCCAGCCATAATACCCGCCATGCACGAGAATCGTCTTCTTATCATGCGTCGTAAATTCACGGTCAGTATCCGCAGTCGTGAATTTCTCCTTAAATTTTTCGACATACGCTTCCACATTACTTCTGCTGATCTGGATACTTCCATCCGAACTGACATATGCCATCTTCGTAAGTTCTTCCTTTGGAATGGTATATGTATACGAACCAAAATCATACACGGCTTCGATATCGACAAATGCATCTGCGTCTTCCTTTGTTTTCAGAATGGACTCCGAATCCGCCAGAATATGTGCTGGAATATAACACTCTTCGGCTTCCACATCCAGTGTAGTATCATAATTTTTCAGAGCATTTATTACCTTGTCATATAACTTTGCCGTATCAAGCTTCGTTCCCGTCTCCTCTGGAATGACCTTTGCCTCGCCATCCTCCAAAACAACCTTCGCGTCCTTTGATTCTGTCATGGAAGCTCGATCCAGTGCCGGTGATGCCTGCAGGCAGGCTTCCAACTTTTCCCTGTCACAGTTTACTGTATAATCAATCTTATAATCATAACTGTGAAAGCTGTTTACAAACCAAAGAAACGGTGAATGTTTCTTTAACAGTGTATCCACTGAATCCGTCAGTGCAACATCAGAATCCGCATCCCCCAGTACGAAAGTAAAATCACTGTCCTTGAACTTGATATCCAGTGTGTATTTCCGTGCATCCGAAAGCAGCATATCCTCCACAGACTGTACAGATTTTCCTGCTACATTCCTGCCGTTGATCGTCGTATTTACTCCAAAGCGGTGCATATGGAAAATCACGCCACCGATATAGACCGCAAGCAATGTTGCAACAACCGCAATCGTCACCGTGCGGATGATCCGTTTCTTTCTGCGCTGCCGATACACCGAAGGATCAATAAATGGCTCCTGCACATAGAGACTCACGGGCTTATCGTCTGTTTCTTTCGTTTCTTCCGGCTTCTTGTCGTCCTCTGCTTTCTCCGAATCCTCTGCTTTCTCCATCTCGTCTGATACTTCCGTCTCTTTGACTTCTTCCGTATTCGTTATTTCTTCTCTATCCTTTTTTCCCCTGCTCATAGTTACGTCCTTTTTATTTAGTATACAGATTTCTGTTTCTGTATCATATCCCATAGACCGCATGATTGCAACCAAATGCGGAAATTTTACATCTTATTTACATCAATCACAACCATCTCCGGCGGGTTGTTAATCCGGATATGGATCGAATGCATGCCACATCCTGCAGTCACAACCATCTTCGTCTTGATATCCGCGCTCTCATACACACCATAGTCATACTTCGGAAATGGATGTAACCGTGGAGAGATCACTCCGCCAAGTCCCGGTATCCGTATCATGCCGCCATGATTATGCCCGGACACGATCAAGTCTGGATGCAGTGTACAATATGACCGGAAATAATCCGGATTGTGTGCAAGCAGCACATTGCAGTGATCCGGCTGCATCTTCCCAAGCATGCTGGTAAGCACATCTTCCCGTAGCGGTTTCTTGATCAGCCGCTTATAATACGCCCGGGGCAGATCCAAGCCATACAGGCAGACATTCCAAGGCTCTAAAAATTCATGCACATTTACCAGCATATGCAGATGATGTGCACCTTTGAGATGCTGGCTGTATTCCTGCCAGATACCATCGGTCTCCCGCACGCATTCAAGCAATCCGCGCTCATGATTTCCATAGGAATAATAAACCGGTGCAATTTCAGTCATCTTCCGGATCGTGTCCGCTGTCACCCTGTTATTCTTCCGTTCGCTCTTCCGACAGACGATCATGTCGCCAGGCAGTAAAATAATATCCGGCTGCTCCGTGTCAATCGCGGTAAGCAGATCCGTGTTCTCCAGACCATATACCTGATTGTGCAGATCAGCGATCATCACAATGCGTAATGGTTTCCGGACTTTCTGACTGATAAAATTGTAACGCACTATCTGAAAATTCATACTCATGGCTTTATTATACCCTATCTTCAGTTATTTCGCCATAAATATTCTTCCTGCAATCTCCGATAAGCTGTATTTTAAGTCAAGCTTCGGCACCGACCGCTCTGCATACAGGATCACTTCGCTGATACACGTTCCGTTGCAGGAATACTGCACAACACCGACCGCATCCCCTTCCTGTATCGGTGCTTTCAGATTTTCGTAGGCGATCACCTGTTTTTCAATCTGATCCGGGTTCGTCGCTACAAGCGTGATCGTGTGCTGTTCCACCGGCTTTACCGTCACCGATTTGCAGGTACCCTTCTGCACCGGGATCTGCAGATCCTCCGGCACGACTTCAGTATCCACATATGGACGGCACTGTGCGAATCCGTAATCAAGCAGCTTCATTGCCTCACTGTTCCGGATCTCCTTCGTCTCCGCTCCCATCACAACTGCGATCAACGTCACGCCATCCCGCGTCGCCGTCGCAGACATACAGTATTTCGCCTGCGATGTATATCCGGTTTTCAGTCCGTTTGCCCCTGTGTAGAGATTCAGGAATTTGTTCGTATTCGCAAGATCAAACTGTGATTCGCCCCGTCTGGTCTTATGTGTGATGGAATCCATCCAGATCGTCGAATATGTAAGGATATCCGGATGATAAAGCAAAAGCTGTCTGGACATGATCGCGATATCCCGCGCCGACGTCAGATGTGTCTCAACCTCCAGCCCGCATGCATTGTCAAAATGCGTATGCTCCATACCAAGCTCCTTCGCCCGCTCGTTCATCTTCTGGACAAACGCTGCCTCCGAACCTGCCAGATGCTCTGCCATCGCCACTGCCGCATCGTTACCGGAGGCCACCTCGATGCATTTGATCATATCCTGCACCGTCTGTTCCTCGCCTGCCTCGAAGAAGCATTGTGAGCCGCCCATCGACGCCGCGTGCTCAGTCACGACAACCGTATCGTCCAGCGCGATATCTCCGCGTTCTAACGCCTCGAAGATCAAAAGCAATGTCATGACCTTCGTCACCGATGCCGGGCGCAGCATCTCATCCGCATTCTTCTCATAAAGTACCGTCCCGCTCTCTAATTCCATCAGTAACACCGATTTCGACTGGATTGCAAGCGCATCCTCTGTTTCCGCATACGCAGCCGGACAAACTATGCAAAGCATCATGATCAGTGTCAGAATCGCACATATAATCTTTTTCTTCATTTCCTCTCCTTTTTGCGTTTCTATCTAGTACAACTTAGATAGAATACGCCGGAAATTGTAACAATATACTGTCGTAGATAATTCATACAGTATAATTACAATTTCCGTCCGCCTCTAATTTGTACATTATACGAAACAACCTTGCAGAAAATGAATATAATAAGAAAAAGTGTGAAGGAGCATCTGTATGTGTGGCATTGCGGGCTACTTTAACCCAGACCAGAACTATGCGGAAAATCCCAAGCAAAACTTTCATACACTGTCCCGTATGATCAATACGATGAACCACCGCGGGCCGGACACCTACGGTCATACCATCATAAATTCGTGCTGCCTTGCGCACACACGCCTGTCTATCATTGATCTCGAAAATGGCAGACAGCCCATGTCTTATACGAAGGACGGAAACACCTACTATATTGTATATAACGGCGAGATCTACAACTACAAGGAAGTAAAGAAAACACTGCTCCGGAAAAACTATACCTTTGAAACAAACTCCGATACGGAAGTCATCATCGCTGCGTTCTGTCATTACGGACCGGGCTTTGTCAAAGAATTAAACGGTATCTTCGCAATCGCCATCTACGACAGCATGCGAAATACACTCTACCTCTACCGTGACCGCTTCGGTGTCAAACCACTTTATTATACGAAGACCGGCGATACACTCGTGTTCGCCTCGAGGATTGATACATTGTTTGAATACCCGCGCGTGCGTCCATGCATCGACATGAACAGCTTCAACGAGATCTTCTCCCTCGGACCGGCGAAGACGTACGGCAAAGGTGTATTCTCCGGGATCAAAGAGATCAAGCCCGGCGAATATCTGACCTACTCGCCGCAGTATATGACATCCCGGCTATACTACCGGATTGAGAGCCACCCGCACACCGACAGCTACGAGGAAACGGTAGAGAAAACCTCATACCTGCTTGAAGACAGTATCCGTATGCAGATGGTGTCCGACGTTCCGATCTCCACCCTGCTTTCCGGTGGCGTGGACTCCTCGTATGTATCCGCCGTCTGCAGCCATTTCCTGCCGGAGGATACACCTCTTACGACGTACTCCTTCGATTATACCGACAATGCCGTTTATTTTCAGGCGAACAGCTTCCAGCCGAGTGAAGACCGGCCTTACGTTGATATCATGAAAGGCTATCTGCACTCGGATCATATCTACCTGACGTGTTCCTACACGCAGCTTGCCGATCTGCTCGAGGCATCCGTCGACAGCCGGTGTCTGCCAACGATGGCAGATGTCGATTCGTCGCTGTTATATTTCTGTGGGGAGGTTGCAAAACACCACAAGGTCACGTTGACCGGTGAATGTGCCGATGAGATCTTCGGCGGCTATCCGTGGTTTCACCGTGACGCCATGCTGCAATCAACCACCTTCCCATGGACGATGGACATCTCCTTCCGCAAATCCCTGCTCCATCCGGAATTTGCCGCCAGCATGCAGATGGAAAAATATATCGCCAGAGCATACCGCACGACGCTCTCCGAGGTCGATATCCTGCCGGAGGAATCTCCACTCGATACGAAGAAACGCCAGATTGCCTATCTGAATATCCGCTGGTTCATGCAGACGCTCCTCGACCGGATGGATCGCACGTCCATGCAGCACGGACTCGAAGCCAGAGTGCCATTCGCCGATTACCGTGTCATCGACTATGTATTCAATGTTCCTTGGTCGATCAAAGCCAAGGACGGCGTCCCGAAGAGCCTGCTCCGTGCCTGTGCCGCCAAATACCTGCCGGACACGATCATGAACCGTCCGAAAAGTCCTTACCCGAAGACCTATCACCCGGAATACGAACGTGTGCTTGCGAACCGCCTGCGCGAAGTCGTCACCGACACCGCATCGCCGCTCCGGAGCTATCTGAATATCCCTGCGGTGCTAAAGTTCCTCGACGAGCCAAAGGAATATGGAAAGCCTTGGTTCGGTCAGCTCATGGCCGGACCACAGATGATTGCCTACCTGCTCCAGGTCGACTACTGGATGCGGAAATATATGTTATAATCCATTGCATGAAAAAAGCAGAGGTTGGAGCGTTTCACTCCTTCCTCTGCGTTCTTTTCGCGATTGCATCGCATCGTTCCTGTATCAGCTTCTCAAACCGTTCTTTTAAGTGTACCGGAAGTAACGATGCTTCACACATTGCAACAAACTTCTCCCGTTGCTCTATCACTGCATCCAGCATCTTCTCTGCAGACACTCTGGATATTCCACATGCATCTGCATAAACTAAAAAGTCTTTTCGATGTAGATTCCGTTTCTTTCCATTCATTGCAAGTGCAAACTGTTCCTTATCTTCCGGCATGATTACATTCACCGGAAGTAGATCATACGCGGGTGACAAACTATATGTGCCAGTGCCCTCCCCAGTCTCAATCAACGAGAAATTTTTCAAATGCATATCCGAATTTCCAGCCACAAAGCAAAACACCAGTCTCATAAATAATTCCGCCATATCCAATCCTTTTCGGCAGGAATACCGCTCTATGATTTTCGCACACCGCTCATAAGAGCCTTTGTATTTGTCCTGTGTCAGACGCAGATCAAGCTGACAGAAATCTTCCATCGCAAGCATCTTCATATATTCACCATCCGGTACCCGGTCAACGCGTCGCGTAATGTATGCCAGATCTCCATCCCCCCTCATCAGAGCATGCGGAACCGTAGAAATCCCGATTGTATCTGCCATTGTCATAACCAGTTGTTCTGCCTCTGGCAATGCTTCGAACTGCTCTACCTGTGGTTTCAGAATATATCCTGTCGGATAATTCACAAGTGTGAGACGCGGCTTATTTTTTTCTGACAGCAAATGTAACGATAATTTCTTTTGTACCCCCGGAACCGTAAACCCTTTTTGAATTGATTCCACTGCAATCGTCGTCAATGTCTGTTCTGTGATATCAATTTCCGGTATCATATCCGTGCCAAAAAAATGCTTTATACAGGATACATGCCAACCCGATTCCGTTTCCTTCTTCAATGGTTTTCCACAACATAGACAATTCATACACGTTCCTCCCTTATGCTGACATTTCCAATTGCATCCTTACATGCAACCAGCAAAAGTCCAAACCGATCTTTTAAATCAATCTTCCAATTCCTGCTTACAACACCAAGCAGCCAGCCCTCCGGAATCAATCCATCGAAAAAAGGAAACATTGTTTTCGACTCATACACCTCGTCCGTCAAAGGCAACGTCAATGAAACAGCACTCGCTTGCGCATCTTTCAAATATGTCTGATCGTAGGAAAATGAATATCCTTCATCTGTTTCCAGTAGCGTTCCTGCAAATACATTCCGCACATATACATATGCCGTTCGAAAAATCGTATCCATACCTAATCAACCTGCCTTCCCGGAACTGCCTCCATTCCAAACATTCCAAGTGCGATGTTTACCTTGTCCATGCGCACCGTTTCTTTTCCCTGCTCCAATTCACGTACAAAACGCAAGCCAAGACCTGCCCGCATGGCAAATTGCTCCTGCGTCAGTCCCGCTGCTTTACGATTCTTTTTTATAAATTCTGCAATCTGATTCATACGATCACCGCCTGTCTTTTTTAGTGTATTTTACACCTCATCGGGTATAAATGCAATGTTTTGTATGTAAAATACACCCGATAAGGTATATTTTGTGCTAATTCTCTTTGAATTATACCTTATCGGGTGTAAAAATGTTATTTCTTAATATACGTCTGCTTATTCGTCGTTACAACACCACCGTAATTGTTCGCCGGTGCAGCACCGCCCTTCGGTACAAGTACGATCTGGATTCCTTCAAGACGCTTGCTAAGTCCTGCGGTTCCGGCAGCTTCGCCGTTCTTCGTCCAGGCAAGCCAGCCGTAGGTCTGTGCATGGACGCGGTAGTATACGTCGTAATGTTCTGCCATCTCGCCGGTCAGTGCGATACGGATTGCCTCGAGGCGCTTCGCACGTCCGCTTGTTCCTGCCATCTGACCATCACGGAACCATGTATTCACATTGTTCTCATTGCCCTGCCATCCGATGGATTGTACATGTGTCGTATAGACAATGTTTCCGCTGTATGGCTTGTTCGTAAGCTTGATGTTGATGCCTTCGAGTCTCTTTGCCTTACCGCTTGTTCCGCTCATCATGCCATTGTACTTCCAGCCCTGCCAGCCAAAGGACTGTACGTGTGTGCGGTATGCAATATTTACATTCGCTTCGCCTGCGACACTTGGGTTTATATTGGACGTTACCTGCCCGCCAACCACCGGAGACGAACCATTCTTTGCAAGGTAACTTACCGACTGGTATACACCTGAAGCTGTATTCACACCTTCGAAATTTACGCCCGGTGCAGGAGAACCTTTCTTCACTACAACGATCTGCACACCCTCCAGACGCTTCGCATAACCAGCCGTTCCTGCAGGTGCGCCATTTGTCGCCCATGCAAGCCAGCCGTAAGATTGTGCGTGTACACGATAGTATACATCATACTTCTCTTTATCTGCGCCTGTGAGCTGAATCTTAATTGCTTCCAGTCTCTTTGCCTCGCCCTCGGTTCCGTTCATCTCACCATTGGCAGACCATGGCAGCCAGCCATAGCTCTGGCAATGGGTTGTGTACTGGATGCCAAGGCTGTCATTCCCATAAACTCTTATCTTAATACCTTCCAATCGCTTTGCCTTACCGGAAGTGCCTGCCATCTTGCCATTTGCAAACCACTTGTTTGCATTGTTCTCATCACCCTGCCAACCGTATGTCTGTACATGGGTTGTGTAACGGATGGTAACATCCGGTGTTTGTGCTTTGAGCTTCGCAATCGTCTCGGTAGCAAGAACTGTATTGCAGACCGTACATTCCTTATGTCTGCTTCCTTCTGCATCTACAGTCGCTTCTTTATCGACGATCCACTTGGTCGTTGGATGCGTACAAGCCTTTCGTGTCAGTATGATTTCTGCACTTTCTACTTCGTAGTTACCTGCATCTTCGCCAGCATACTTCGCTGTAACTGTCACTGGCGCATCCACATCTAACTTCTTCTCAATATCTGCATCGTCGAACTTCCAGCCTGTTGGAAGTGTCACTGCACCAACAGTAGTCTTCGTATAGTCTACATCCATAGATACATCCGGCATATTTGGAGCCTTTGCTGCTTTCTGTACAGTTACGCTGGTATTCAACTTCATCGGATTATCTGGTTGAGTCAATTCATAATTATCCGCACTATCACCAACCAGTTTCAGTTCTGGAAGTGTAATTTGCTTATATGTACCAACTTTTTTATCTGGAAGATAACCATACAGATCCATCGTATCTACTTCTACATTGTCCTGTCCCAATATGCCATCCAATATCAGATTACTGATTTTTGTTTTCGCCGTACCATCGTACACTTTATCAGCCACATTGAAACTGGCAATCGAAAGTTTTGCTTTCTGTATCGTATATTCCACAGATGCACTTACCGCATTTTTGCCTGTTCCTACTGTCACAGTCGCTCTATAATCGCCTGCGTTGACCGGTTTACCTCCTACAAGTGTAGCACTTCTACGCTTATCCACGCTTTCATAACTTACGCGCACTGAGTCAAACGCATTCTCAGGTATCTGTGTCACGGTCGCTTCCTTGGCAGTTCCATCATAAGTAAGAGAATCTGGTGCAGTTAATGTCACGGTTACTTCGTGCTTATCCGCTGTACAGCCTTCTCTCTGGCAGGTAAATATCAATTTTACTCTTGTGCCATCCTCTGATTTTTCCTCGTCCACTTTGTAATCATGTCCAAACGCTGAAATAACCGGAAGCTTGTTGAGTTCCTTTGTTCCATCTTCATCGCTGAACCACCTCTTACAGTTTTTACATGTCCAGTAAGCTTCCTTTCCATCGTTCTCACAATCCGCATTTACTTTCTCCGTTTTTTCTAGTACATGTGTATACTTTGTATCCTTCTCTTCGTTTGAATATTCGATTGTCAACGATGTTTCTTTTGTACATCCACTGTATGTCTCATTCTGATAAACGGTTTTCCCACCAAGTACCGGATATGGATCTCCGCCTTCCTCTGCAAGTGTCTGTCCCCATACAGGATCGTCCTGACCAACTTGTAAGCGATAAGCAATTTCGCCGCTGGCAAAATCATCTGCATCCCTTCCAGATGCACCATCTTCCTCTGCAATATAATTATCCTCAAGATAATAGCAATTATTTACAACTGCTTTCTCATTCTCAATAACTGCGATATTTCTTTTGTCATCATTATCATTGATAATGGTATTTATTGTGCCAATGTTATAACAATTTTCGATCCGTCCGGAAGTGGTGGAAGAGGCATTACTTCCGCATATACCTCCAACCATATATCCTCCCGTTACTGATCCGGTATTATAGCAATTAAGAATCTTATTAGTACTTCGACCACATATGCCACCAGCCCTAGTACCCCAAACAGAGTTGGCAACCTTTCCTTTATTATAACAGCCTGTAATGGTCCCCCCGCCGTTCATTCCACAGATACCACCCAGATAGTTATCATTATTATATAAGCTGCTTACCATTCCTTCATTATAACAATTTCTAATAATTCCACTATTGAATCCAACGATTCCTCCTACATTGTAACCCTTTTTGAGACAGTAATAGCTATCTAGCACCCCAATATTTTCTACAATTGCATTGTCGATTGTATTCTGAAATATTCCTGCTTCCTCAATAGTGTCTGAAACACAATATATACCACTGATCGTATTCCGTGCACCGTCAAATGTTCCATCATATTGTTGTATCGGTGTCCAATTACGCAATCCATCTACATCTTTCGTAAGTTCTCCGTCATTAAGGACATTTTTATTGACAACAATATCCGCTGTCAGAACTACATTCACATTTACATATTTATAACTCTCCTTATTCACTTTATCGGCAAACCAGTAAAGCTGACCGGCATTTCCGATCTCATAGGCATTATTAGAATTTAATACAGCCGGTTCGTAGGCGTCACAAGCCTTACAGAAACCATTCTCATATGTATGCTCCCGTTCTACCAGTGTTTCTGTTACATATCCAATCGGACAATCCTTACATGCCACATTCTCATAATGCATCTGGCTGTCTTTGTATGTACCACCTTTTGTAGCTTCGGTATTATGTGTATGTTTCTCATAGCTTTCAGATCCATACTCATCCATTTTATAATTTACAAAAATATTCGCGTCTTCTTCCACGGTAAGCTTGTCCAGATTCGTAATACATGCACCTTCCGCAAACATAATCGTGCCAGCACTTGGTATCTTCAGCTCCTCACATAAGGTTGCCGCTCCATAGATTCTCGCAGTGTTGTTCATGTTATCTACCACAATAGAATCTGTATATGTTCTCTTTATTGCTGAAAAGTCTATTTTTCCCGCTCTAATCTCACTATCCACGCAGTTAAGTGAACCCCCTACGAATACACGATCCGCTGTATTAATCTGACTTCCAGAACAATTAAGTATATTTGTATCTAAATAGGTACTTGTATTTAGTTTCACATTTTTTACTGTTGCAGTTTTTACGTTTATGTCATTTGAAGCATTTAATTCTATGTTTGCTACAGAAAAAGTATCTACAGCTATATCTGTACAAGCTAACTTGCCATTTTCTATGCCAGTAATATAAATAGCATTCTCCTTTGAATCAATTTGTCCTATGGTATTATCTCCTTTGATTTGCAGATTCAAATCGCCACCATCGTATATGATATCTCCTAAATTTGCATTCGTCAGGGTGAGGATATTGGTAGTCTCATTATAATTCCAGCCTGTCCCTTCCTTATTTATCACAGCACCATCTTTTATAACTTGATCTTCGTCTTTTGTTCCAACCTTCAATTTCGTTGGAATTTTTTCTGCTTCCTCCGCCTGCACGGTGAGACTGCCCCAGCCCGTCCCCTGTATCACGGACAGCACCATTAAACACGCCAGCAGCCATGCCAGTATCCTTGATCTTCGTTTTTTCATTCCCTCTCTTTTTCGCATATGATCCCTCTCTTTCTTATCTCAGTTAACTATAATCATCATTTCTGTATGATGGTCGAATGCACCGTATAAATGTGTGCATTTCCCCCTCACCATAACAAAAAAGCACGCTACTCTGATAGTAACATGCTTTTTTTGTAACATATTTTACTTATTGTGACAACCTTTCTGGGACGAAATGCATTTTTCTGGGACGAACGGTTCCAAATCGACCATTTTTTATAATAATACCGGCTGGATCTGCTCCTTTGCCAGTGCATATTCTACCGTCTCTGCAATCTTTGTCATATCCGCCACGCAGGAATTCGGCTTTTTTGCCGCATCGTCCTGTCCAAACGGAACGAAATAGATATGCTTCATCACCATGAGCTTTCCGATGTTCTGCAGATTGATGCCAAGCGCATCGTTCGTGGAAATAGCAATGATCACGGGACGCCCGTTCCGAAGGTGCGACTTCGCCGCCATCAAAACCGGAGTATCCGTGATTCCATTTGCAAGCTTTGCTGCTGTGTTTCCCGTGCAGGGTGCAATCACAAGGGCGTCGAACAGCTTCTTCGGTCCGACCGGTTCTGCGCCCTGTATCGTATGAATCGCGCTTCTTCCTGTGATTGTCTCGATCTCTTTCACAAAGGACTTCGCCTCCGCAAACCGCGTATCCAGTTCATAGGCATGCTGTGAAAAAATCGGCGTGATACTCGCCGCCTCATCCCGTAGAAGCTCTATCTGTTTTTTTATCTTTTCAAATGTACAAAATGATCCGGTAATCGCAAATCCCAGATGACAGTCTGACCGCATACCTTATGGCTCCTTTTTGTTAGTCCGAAGGAGTCTCCGTGGCGAGCGCATGCTCGTAGATACCGGAAGCAATCACAGTTCCTGCTTCCTTTGGATACAGCTTTCCGGGGATACCCAGATAGATGTCTGCCCGGATGCCGTGTGCCTTACAATACGCAAAATCCGTTCCGCCCGGGCTTGAAGCTATATCATAGATGAGAATCGACGTGGAAAACCATTGCAGATGCCCGGCGTCTAAGACCATCGCCGGTATCGTGTTGAACACATAGCTGTATTTGTCATAGGCGTAATGATCCCACTGTGCAAGATTCCGGTATCCATATGCATGCTGTTCGATCTTAGGTTTCAGTTCCTTCCGTCTGACTGCAACATCCACATGTGCCCCGGCTTTTGCCAGTGCATCCGCGATTGCTTTTCCGCAATGCCCATATCCAAGTACAAGACAGTGGCTTTCCAAGAGCACGGCATCTCTTCCGGCGATCGATAGGATTCCCTGTGCGGTAAGCTGCGCATTCTCCGTCACAAGTGTTTCAAGCTGCAGATATGGATGACAGGTAACACCTTTTTCCTGCAGCTTCTGCTGACTTGCCGCCGACAGCAGACCGTGATATAAGATCTGGTCGTCTGTCATGTACGCACACAGAATCTCCTCCTCTGCCTCTGAAAGCTTCGGTGCGGTGATCACACACGCATCCGCAACCGGTTCTTCCGGGTTCTCATATACATCATATCCAAGATGATAAAAATATCCGGCGACACTCTCCATCCGCGGATCGTGTCCGAAAACAATGATATTCCGCATACGCTGTCACATCCTCCTTACGATACTCTATTATATGCATACTGCTCGGGAAAGGTCTCTTGCTTCTCAATAAAAAAATGCATCGAATACCGTTCCAATATAATAAGAAAAACCCTTTTTGTCTACTGTTTCTGCCGCATACACCGGATATCCGGCAAGCTGGGTGTCCCCGATGGATACCTGCAGGGTGCCGACCATGTCGCCCCGTGCAACCGGTGCGGTCAGTCCGCTTTCCGGTACAAACCGCCGCTGTACCGTCTCCGTCTCAGAAAGCAGAACGGTAAGCTTCCCCTCACACGTACCGGAAATGGTCGGTTCCAGGCCATCTGCGACCGGAATAGCAGGAATCTGCACCCCTGCAAGTTCGATTTCCCGGTATTCATAGTTTGCATCGCCATATGCAAGCAGGACTCTCGTATCTGCCCATTTGTAATGCCGGTTGTGCGGCCAGCCACACGCAAGCAGCGCCACGATAAAATGTTTTTCTCCGACATTCACCGCCGCCACATAGCAATACCCGGCATTCCCGGTAAATCCGGTCTTCCCGGCTAACACACCATCCATCTGATCGAGCAATGCGTTTTTATTATAAACGGTAAACTGCCGTGTACCGTCACAGCTTGCGAATGTATACTGCCGTGTCTGGCAGATCTCCTGAAACTCCTCCTTTTCTTCGGAGACAAATACGCAGTACCGCATCAGCTTCGCCAGATCCTCCGCCGTCGTGCTGTGTACCCCGACCGCATCCTCGGCATCCAGGCCGTTCGGTGTAATAAAATATGTATCATGCAGTCCAATTTCTGCCGCCTTCCGGTTCATCATCTGTGCGAATGCCTCCACGCTTCCCCCGACCTGTTCTGCCACTGCACATGCGCTGTCATTGTGGCTCTCTAACATCATAGAATACAGAAGATCTTGCAGCACATACCGGTCACCGGCATGAAGCCCTAACCGTACCTCCGGCATCTTTGCCGCGTAGCTGCTCACAGTCACAACATCATCCGGATTTCCATATTCAAGCGCGAGAATCAGTGTCATGATCTTTGTCGTGCTAGCCATAGGAAGCGCCTCATCCGGTGCCCTTCCGTATAATACCCGCCCGGTATCCGCATCCATCAGCACTGCCGCCTTCGCATACAACTTCGGTTCCTCCGCCGCAGAAGACGGAACCGGACACCCACAGATCACAACGATCATAACGAGTAGATATACAATATAGTTCTTCATGCTGTTCCTTTCTTATCACGCTTCTCAGACATCTACTCCATTATATGGATAATTGTGACGAGTTAGACTTTCTAATTGAAATCGTTTCCGAAATCCTGTAAAATAAATAGAAGAATTTTCGACGAAGGATGACGCGTATGGCAACATTTTTTACATCTGAATTAGAGGAAGGTATGGTTACACTGACCGACACCTACTCCAACAGTGGCAAGCTGATCGTACCGAAGGATACGGTGCTTACGAAGAGTATCATCCAGATGCTTTCTGGCAATGATGTTGTATTTGTTGATATCTCTGATATCGTGGAACCTATTGTCGAATCACAGGAAAACGATCTCTCCTCTGCGCTTGACACTGAGAAAATAAAAGAAAAACCACAATACAAAAAATTCGTCCACCGTTATGAGAAAAGCATCTCCGAAATGGGCAATCATTTAAACGATATTGTCTACAAGAATGCTCCGATTGACGTGGATATGATGCTTCAGAACACCATGACGACGATGAAAGCGTTAAACGACTCCCCTCTCAGCATCTTCACAATGCTTTCAACCATGAAAAACTATGATGATTTGACCTTTAACCATTCATTAAACGTCGCGCTCATCTGCAATATCTTCGCTGACTGGCTGAATCTGTCCGAAGATGACAAGAAACTCATCACCGCCTGCGGTCTGTTCCATGATGTAGGCAAGCTGCTGATTCCGGATGCGATATTGAAGAAGCCGGGCAGGCTCACGAAGGACGAGTTCGACATTATCAAAACCCATCCGGTCAAAGGGTATCAGCTGTTACAGAAGAACAAGCTCGATCCGCATATCCAGTATGCCGCCCTGATGCACCACGAGAAATGCGATGGCTCCGGCTACCCGATTGGCTTAAAAGGCAACCAGATTGACTGGTGTGCCCAGATCGTCACGATTGCAGACATCTACGAGGCTATGACAGCAAAACGCGTCTATCGCGGACCGATCAGTCCATTTAAAGTCATCAACATGTTCGAGGAAGACGGACTAAAAAAATACAATCCAAAATACCTGCTTACTTTCTTAGAGCACGTGGTAAACAGCTATATGAATTGTAAAGTCCGTTTAAGCAACGGTGAGGAAGGTGACATTGTCTTTATCAACAAAGTCCGTCTCTCCAAACCGATGGTAAAAACAAAGAATAATTTTATCGATTTGTCGAAACAGACCGACATCAACATTGACAGTATATTATAAATGGGTAACTGCAAACAGATACCCATTTTTCTATCTCTCTTTATACTTCTACTTTGATATTTACTTCGTCCATTGCCTCCTGACGGAATCGTTCGATCTTGTCCGGGGTGATAGATGGAAGCTCGTCCATCGAAGAAACACCGAAACATCTTAAGAAATCCTCGGTTGTTCCAAACAGGATTGGTCGACCGACCGCATCCAGTCTTCCGACTTCGGTAATCAGATTGTATTCTACCAGACGATTGATTGCATGCACGCATGATACACCACGGATTGCTTCGATCTCCTGTCTTGTGACCGGCTGCTTATATGCCACGATGGAAAGTGTCTCCATCAGTGAATCCGTCAGACTATGCTTCTTCGGGATATTCACCAGACTGGATAAAATATCATAATATTCATTTTTCGTACAGAGCTGATATGCATTCTCCAGCTTAACAATCTTGATGCCGCGATCCTCTTCCTCGTAACGCACCATCATATCGTCCAGAATCTTCTGTACTGTCTTTCCGTCTATCTGCAGCACATCTGCCAGATCCTTCAGCTCAACTGCATCGCCCATGGAAAAAAGGATTGCCTCAATGGCAGCCTCTGTCTTTTTTACGCTTTCTTCCATCTATGTATCTTCCTCTCACTTTCCATCTCTTTGTCTCTATGCTTCCAGCGAATCGATAATGATATCTCCAAACAGCTCATCCTGCCGGATCGTGATATCGCCAACCTTCATCAGCTCTAAGATTGCCATAAAGGTTACGATGATATTAATCTTCGTCGCCTGAATCTCCAGCAGTGTCTTGAAATTAATACCATTTAGTCCTCGGATGCTCGCCCGGATATCGTCCATCTTATCTTCGATCCGCACTTCGTCCTTCTCGATCGTTCCGAATTTACTACGCACCGGATCAACACGGTCAACCGTACGCTTCATCACCTGGGTAAATATCTCATTTAACTTCGCGAGTGTCACATCTCCGATCACCTCTGCCGGATCAATCTCCTCTTTGTATTCGAGGACTTCCTTCGGAATCGTCGCCGGCTTATAATAGTTCTTTCCGGCATCGAGGTTCATATCCTTCAGCTCGAGCGATGCGTATTTGTACATCTTGTATTCCAACAGACGACGCACAAGCTCGGCACGCGGATCCTCCTCTTCTTCCTCTTCCTTCTCCTCGCGTGGCAGTAACATCTTCGCCTTAATAGAAATCAATGTCGCTGCCATCACGAGAAATTCACTCATCACGTCCAGATTTTCCTCCTGCATACGATTCAGGTAATCCAGATACTGCTCGGTAATCTCGACGATTGGAATATCAAATATATTAAATTTGTTCTTATCGATCAGATGCAGTAGCAGGTCAAGCGGACCTTCAAACTGATTGATCTTGAATTCTAATTTTTCGTCCATACCTGGCTATTCTATCATCTTTTAGATAATAATGCAAACCATTCCGCCGTTCGAATCGTTGACGATTTTCTCCATCGTATCCTGTAATTTCTGCTGGCTTTCCTGCGTGATCTTGTTGACCTTCGCCGAAAGTCCATCCTCCACAAGCTGGCGCACCGTCTTACCAAATATATTCACATCCCAGATATCGTCCTGCTTCTCCCCATCCTGATGGATATATGCGATCAGATCTTTCGCCTGTTCCTCAGAGCCGACGATCGGTGCAATCTCAGTCGTGATATTCGCCTTGATCAGATGGATGGACGGTGCCTGCGCCGTCAATTTCACGCCGAACTTGTTTCCGGACTTGATGATCTCCGGTTCACCCAGCCGGATATCGCCTGCATCTGGTGTTACCGAGCCATAGCCGGTCTTAAACGACTGCATCAGCGCAGTACTTACCTTCGCACACTGGGACTTTGTTGCAGCAAGCGACTTGACTGCTTTCATGAAATCGTATTCGTTCTGGATCGGTTCACCCATGATCTCAGAAAGCATTGCATAGTAATATTCCGGTTTTAATACAAGACGGATCTCGACAGAGCCATCTGCCAGGTTGAGTGCCTGCATCTCGATGGACTGCAGATATTCATCCTCGACAAACGCATAGTTCGTCGCATCCTTCATCAGATACATCTGACTAAAGATCTGGTTTGTCTTCTCCACGATTTTCTGTTTGATTGCATCCTTCATATCGAGTGCTTCCACCCATTTTGGGATATCAAACTTCACGCAGGTCACCGGGAAATCCAACAACAGTGCTTCAAAAATATGTACGACATCGGCTTTCCGCAGCTGGTCACAGTTGATCGGCAATACCCCGACACCATACTCTGCTTCCATCTGCTGTGCAAGCTCCAGTGTCTCCGGGCTGGCTGGCTTTCTCGTATTTAAGATCACGATAAACGGCTTGCCGAGCGTCTTTAACTCCTGAATCGTCTGTGTCTCCGGCTGTATGTACGCACTTCGGTCAAGCTCCGAGATTGTATCGTCACAGGTGACAACGATGCCGACGGTCGAATGGTCGTAGATGACCTTCTTTGTTCCAATCTCTGCCGCCTTTGTAAACGGGATATCATAGTCAAACCACGGTGTCTTCACAAGCCGTTCCTTGCCGTCCTCCTCGTGTCCCTCTGCGCCCTGTACCATGTATCCGACACAGTCAATCATGCGGCATTTGAAATGTACCCCATCCTCAAACAGCACTTCAACCGCTTCCTTCGGGATAAACTTTGGCTCGGTCGTCATCACGGTTTTTCCGGCAGCCGACTGAGGCAGCTCATCCATGGCACGCTTCCGATTATTATCATCCGCAATCGCCGGAAGCACCATCAGCTCCATAAATCGCTTGATAAAGGTCGATTTTCCTGTCCGCACCGGACCGACCACACCGATATAGATCTCGCCATTGGTTCGTGTTTCTATATCCTTATAAATGTTCATCCAAGCACTAGCCTCCTATATTCCTACCTGACTATGTTCAATAACTCAATATAATATATGTCCGGCTACATGATTTATTCCAAAAAAATAGAAGCCGTCCTCTGACAGCTTCTATTTCACTTCTTTATTGATATATGTCTCTAGGCCTGCTCATTGTCCCATGCAAGTCTTGTCGATTCAGAAGTACGGTTTCTGGTGAGCAGCATCTTCATACCCTCTTCTGCGTTTAAATCCTCAAACAACAACCGATTGACGACCGACACGATCGGCATCTCCACACCATATTTCTGGCTGAGTTTGTAAGCTGCCTTTGCAGAATACACGCCCTCAACAACCATCTGTACTTCATCCATTGCTTCCTTATAGGTCTTACCCTGTCCCATCAGGAATCCTGCCTTCCGGTTCCGGCTATGCTTGGATTCACAGGTCACGATCAGATCTCCAATTCCGGAAAGACCTGCAAATGTTTCAAGTTTACCACCCATGGCTGTGCCGAGACGAATGATTTCCGCAATACCACGTGTGATGATTGCAGCCTTCGCATTATCACCACATCCGAGTCCGTCACCAACACCTGCCGCAAGCGCGATGACATTCTTCAGTGCCCCGCCAAGCTCAATACCGATCACATCCGGGCTCGCGTACACACGGAAGTAATCGTTCATAAATGCATCCTGGATCATAAGCGCGGTCTTCTCATCCTTCGCACCGGCAACCACGGTTGTCGGCATACGCTTTCCAACTTCCTCTGCGTGGCTTGGACCGGATAAGACGCCAACCTTGCACTGTGGAATCTCTTCGTGTATTACCTCTGTCAGAGTCTTGAGGGATTCATCCTCAATTCCCTTCGATACATTTACAATTGTCTGTGCCTCTGTTATGTAAGGTGCGACACGTTTCGCCGTGCTTCTGATAAATGGCGATGGAACGACCATCACGAGAAGCTCTGCATCCTTGCACACCTCCTGCTCATCTGTCGTAAAACGCACCGAATCCGGCAGCTTCACGCCAGGCAGCTTCGTCAGATGCTCCCGTTTCGTGTCAAGCATCTCAATTTCCTTTTCGTCCACAGACCAGACAGTAATATCATGTCCATTGTCTGATAACAGTACCGTCAACGCTGTACCCCAGCTTCCGGCACCCAATATACCGATCTTCATACGTTAACCCCCTTTATGAAACCGCTTTTTTCGCGCCTAATTTATTTTCCTCATGATGCAACAGCCGCACGATGTTCGCATGATGCCGCACGATCGCCATTCCGCAGATCACGGCTACCACGATCACGCTCTCCACCATCGCATGATACGATGGTGCACTTGCCAGATCAAAGCCGTATTTCCCATGAAATGCGAAGATCGCATACTCGATACAGAACATCGTCACGATGGTGATGGAACCAAGGGAGACATATCTGGTAATCGCTACGATCACAATAAACGCAATCAAACAACTGACGATAATCACAGGATCTAAGAAACCAACGATAATCCCAGCGGTTGTCGCAATTCCCTTTCCTCCCTTAAAATGCAGATAACAAGGGAAGTTATGTCCAAGCACTGTGCCAAGTCCGGCATAGGCAAGATACAGATACACCTCGTTTGGATACAAATGTCCGATCACAACATGCACGATCGCACTGATGATGATTGCCTTGAACAGATCGCCGATAAATACGATCAGTCCGGCTTTCTTTCCGAGTACCCGGAGGGCATTCGTCGTTCCAGCGTTGCCGCTTCCATGCTCTCTAATATCAATGCCTTTCATTCTTCCATAGATATACGATGTCTGAAGCAGTCCAAATGCATAGCCTGCCACCAGACAGATCACTCTCGCTAGTATCATGATTATTTTTCTTTCCTCTCCCGTATAATGAACTTCAGCGGCGTTCCCTTAAATCCAAACGCCTCCCGTATTTTATTCTCGATGTATCTCGTATAAGAAAAATGCATCAGTTCTTTATCATTGACAAAGATGACAAACGTCGGCGGCTTCACAGAAACCTGTGTGATATAGTAAAGTCTCAGGCGTTTACCCTTGTCTGAAGGTGGCTGGTTCAAAGCAACTGCCTCTGCCATGATCTCATTTAAGACACCGGTTGCCACACGAAGCGAATGGTTCTCGATAACCATGTCAATCGTCTCAAAAAGCTTCGGCAGACGCTGACCGGTCTCCGCAGAGATAAAGAGCAGTTCCGCATACGGCATATACGAAAGCTTCTCACGCACATCCTCGGTGAACTTCTTCATTGTCTTGTCATTCTTCTCGATTGCATCCCATTTATTGACGGCGATAATCATACCCTTGCCGCGCTCATGGGCGATACCTGCGATCTTCGTATCCTGATCGGTAATTCCCTCCGTTGCATCAATGACGAGCACTGCCACATTGCATCGCTCGACCGCTGATACGGTACGGATGATACTGTACCGCTCAATCTCTTCCTTGATCTTATTCTTCCGGCGCAGTCCCGCCGTATCAATAAACACATATTCTGTGCCATTCCGCTTGATCGTTGTATCGATCGCGTCACGCGTCGTACCGGCAATGTTCGATACAATCACACGATCCTCGCCGAGTAGCTTGTTGATGATGGATGATTTACCAACGTTTGGCTTTCCGATGATTGCAATACGTGGGCGCTCATCCTCCTCTTCCTTCAGTGCATTCTCGCCGAAATGCTTGACCACCTCGTCGAGCATATCGCCAAGTCCAAGCTGGGATGCCGCTGAGATCGGCTGTGGATCACCCAGTCCCAGATTGTAAAACTCGTATACATCCGGCATAAACTTCTCGAAGCTGTCCACTTTATTGACAACCAGCACGATTGGTTTCTTCGAACGGCGTAACATATCTGCAACCTTTCCGTCCGCATCGACAAGTCCCTGACGGACATCTGTCACAAATAGAATCACATCTGCGGTTTCAATCGCGATCTCCGCCTGCTCCCGCATACTCTTCAATATAATATCGTTGGATTCCGGCTCGATACCGCCCGTATCCACAATCGTAAAATTATAATTTAACCATGTCACATCGGCATAGATTCGATCTCTTGTAACACCTGGTGTATCCTGTACGATCGAGATACGATCGCCCGCCAGCGTGTTAAACAATGTAGATTTACCGACATTTGGTCTGCCGACAATGGCAACAACCGGTCTACTCATGTTCGTTCTCCATTTCTATCATTCTGTTAAATAATCCCACACCGCTTGATTGTACAATAATCACCGGTACTTGTAAAGCGTTTTGCAATTCCTCAACCGTCATATCATCGAGAAAAATCGGCTCATCCGCCTTCACAATCTGGCTTGGAAGGAATAACGCCTCTCCCAGATCCTTGCCCTGTAACTGCTTCACGATATCCTGTCCGGTCAGAAGTCCTGTCACCGTGATCTTCTCGCCGAAGAAATCATTCCGGATTGGGAAAACCTGCAGATCAAGCCCCGGTGCCGCCTGCTTGTATATCTCTGCAACCTGACAGACATAGTCATAGGCGATCAGTCCGGTTATCGTCGAGACCTTCCGTTTCCCAGCCCACGGCTTTCCGTCATGATCTTCGAGGTAGATATCCACGGCATCCTGTGCCTCTGTTAAAAACAGCCGCGTCATGCCAACACCATTTTCCAGCTGGATATAGCCGTCATAGCGGTCTTCCCCCGGCATATCATAACCTGCTGTGATATACCACTCATCACTCGCATGCACGAAATGCTCGCCAAACTTCTCCATCGCCTGCTGTTGGAAGCCCTCGATAATCGAGATGACTTCCCTCGCATCCTCTTTCGTGAAGCTCTCCAGCTTGCAGAGTCCGTCCCGGTACTTGGACAGTCCGACCGGTACGACCGACAGACTCTCGATCGTCGGTGCATAAGCGAGCAGATCCCCGATCGTCCGGCGCAATTCATCGCCATCGTTTAGCCCCTTGCAGAGCACAACCTGTGCATTCATCGGAATATCTGCATCGTAGAGCATCTGGATATAGTCCATGACCTTCCCGGCGAACCGGTTGTGCAGCATCTGACACCGGAGCTCCGGGTTCGTCGTATGCACGGAGATGTTGATTGGCGCTAACTTATAGTCGATGATTCTCTGGATATCCTTCTCCTTCATGTTCGTGAGCGTCACGTAATTTCCCTGCAAGAAAGACAGACGCGTATCGTCATCCTTGAAATAGATCGTCTCACGCATGCCCGGCGGATTCTGATCGATAAAACAAAATACGCACTTGTTGAAGCAGCTCCGGTATTCGTCCATCAGAGACTCCCCGAACTCCATGCCGAGATCTTCGTCGTAGTCTTTCTCGACCTCTAACAACCATTCCTCACCGTTCGCTTTCTCGATCAGCACTTCGAGGTATTCGTCGTTCACGATAAAGTCGTAGTCAAATATATCTTCAATTTCTTTGTCATTGATGGCAAGCAGAAAATCGCCTTCCTCGATTCCGAGTTCCTCCGCAATTCCACCTTCATCAACCTTTGTTATTTTATGTCGTTTCATATCTGTGTCCTAAATTTCTGTATTAAATGGATTGTATATTTCAATCCCGGCATTCCTCTGTTGATTCGCATAGCATAATCACGCCACCCAGATTGCCGCGTCTGCCACCGGATGCCCGATGGGAGAATAACAGTTCCGGATTGCAGCAAGTGCAGATATCCGGCAACGCAATATGCTCCGGCAACACACCTGCATCCGTAAAATTATAATAGCACGCCTGATGTAAATCAAGCTGATATTTACCATTTCCCTTGTCTTCTAATAGTATCTTCCGTTGTTCCTCTGTATATACGCCGCACGCATCTGCCACATCCTTGCTTACCTCGTAGCAGGCTTTGCAGATGGATGGTCCGATCGCGCAGATGATATCCTCCGGCTTAGAACCATAGAGTTCCTGCATCTTCTGTACGACTACCATACCGATACGCCCAACGGTGCCGCGCCATCCGGAATGTGCCGTCGCAATCACGCGCTGCACTGGATCGTACAGAAACAGCGGTACGCAGTCTGCATAGAACGTCATAAGCGGAATTCCAACCTCCTGCGTGATGAGTCCGTCAATCTCCGAGAAATCACGTTCCCGCACGATACCCTTTCCACAGTCGTCCTTCGTCACGATCCGCAGATTCGTCTTATGTACCTGATCCGAGAACACGAGCTTCGTGTAATCGTACCCGCACGCCTGCGCAAACCGTCTGTGATTCTCCATCACAGACGCTTCCTCATCGCCACGGGTAAAGCTCAGGTTCATACTTCCCAGATATCCCTTGCTCACACCGCCCAGTCGCGTCGAAAACCCGACCACGAGCTCCGGATATGCGTCAAATATTTTATACCGCAGCACCGGAACCGGGACGGATACACCCTCCACCTTCGCATTCTCGAAATACGTGTTGCGTTCCCGTAAGAAATGCAGATGTTCCTCTGCCCGCGTCACAAGTGCCTCTGGATTTATTTTCAGATCAAACTGTACTGGTTTCATTTATCTGTTCCTGTCTCTTCCTGTTTATTCTTATTGATTCCTGTTTTACGCTATCCTTTTCTATCATGCTTAAGCTTACCTTGTCATCACAAAATCAAACGCATTCTCAACATGCGTGATGGAATCTCCATTGATACCGATCACATCGAAGCGGATTGGGGTATTGTCGATGCTTATCTTCTTCTGATTCAGGTAAAAAAGCGCGGTCTTCGAGATCTGCCGTATCTTCGCTCCGGTGACTGCCTCTAAGGCATCCCCGCTTCTGCCATTCGCCCGGTATTTGACCTCGACGAACACGATACACATGCCGTCCCGCGCGATCAGGTCGATCTCGCCCTGCCGTACCCGGTAATTCTTCTCAATGATGAAATACCCTTTCTTCTTCAGGTATTCCGCGGCAAGATTCTCCTTCTCCGTACCGACCTGTCTTTTATTGTACGATCGTTTATCCATAGCTATCCCCACTTATCTATTTCCCAAGCTTCGCGCGCAGCTTATCCATCCGATCGACATAGACTAATATCTCCGCTACAACGCCATACAGCTCCGGTGGGATACATTCACCGATATCCAGGTTCAACAGAGTGTTCGTAAGGTCGGTGTCCTTATAGAGCGGCACATCACTCTTCTTCGCCGTGTCAATGATGCGTTCCGCAATCACACCTTTTCCGGACGCAACAACCTGCGGTGCCTCATTTCCCGGCTCATAGACTAACGCAACTGCCTTTTTCTTATCATCTTTTTTCTTTGTCTCTACATTAAAATTCTGTGCCATCTATTTTCCCTCTGTTTCATCCAATCCATGTCTCACACATTTTTTCTACAGATTCCTGCACTTTTTACATTGCATTTTTCAGTTACATCCGCACATCAAACGAATACCGCTTCACGCTCTTCTCGATGTCGTCGCCGAACATCTCCTTTACCACGGCATTTTTCTCGGTATCCGGGTGCAGTGTCGGCTCCCGCATGATTACCTCATTTGTCAGGGAATACCCATTCTCCGCAATCGCCTGTTCGAGCTGTGTCATATGTGCATCAATGATCTTCGCACTTTCCTCGTCTTCCACATAAAACTTCGTGTGTACCATCGTCCCACGCAAAGACACATGCACATCTGTCGGTCCCAAATATTCCATATCCAGATGCAACAGGGCGCTGACATCTTCCTTTTTCTCCTGCATCCTTTTCTTGTTCATATAGACGAACAGATCCGCATTTCTATCTCCGCCTTCCATACGCACCGGAATCTGCGCATATGGGAACAAATTACTTAAGTTCTGCAGGAAATCAATCCGCTCCTGCATGCCCTTCGCAGATTCGGACAAATGTTCTCCGGATGAGCCTGTATGGCTGCTCATCTGCTGCATCAGGCGGTCCATCTTCTCATAGATTCCCTTATACAGATCGGAGACCTCCTGTGGGTTCTGCATCTTCTCCGGATTCAGCATGAACTTCTCTTTTATAGCTGCCGCTAACAGCTCCTTCATGCCTTCCGACGTGAAAAACCCCTTCAGCGTCTCCGCATCGATCATTGATTTATCCGCGGTGCCCGCCACAAGTGCCTGCAGATGATTCGCAAGCTGCATCGTCGTATCCGACTTTGCAAGTACCGTCTGTATCGTCTGTGCATCAAAATGCATATCCTGTAACTGCTTCGTAAGCCCGGTAAGCTGTTCTTCAGTCATGCCGAATTTCTCCGCATAGGTTGTCAGCTGCTCCGCGGATAATACAGGTGGATTGCCCGTCATGTCTGTGGCTTGCAGCTGGTCACCAGCGATTACTGCTCCTTGCGCAAACAGCACATCACCTGTCGTCTGCTCTAACTCCTGCAGCATCGTGTCTGCATCGAGTACCGGAAGATCCTGTGCATCGGACAACACCTGCAGCATCTCCCGCATACTGTCCGGCTCGGACATATACGCCGTAAGTTCCTCGGTCATCCCGGACAACGCCTGCATCATCGCATGCTGGTTCGTCTGATACTGCTCAAAGCCTGCAATCGTCTGCTCCGTCACCGGAAGCTGCATCTTGTTCATGGATACAAGCGTCTGGATCGGCGTATCCGGGTATTTATATGCCTGCTGCAGTACCTTCTGCATGCTGGCACGATCGACCGGCATATTCTCATTTAACAGTGTCTCAGCGATCTGATAGTTCTTGTCCGACGGCGAGAGCTGGTTCTTTTCGAGCAGATCAAAGATCGTCTGATCCTTCATCGCCTGCATATCCGACGCAAGCGGCTGAATCATCACCGTGTTTTCGGAATTCTCCTTTACGAGAAACGCAATCGTATCACCCATATTGAGGTTCACCGCTTCCGCCATCCGCGCCTGCAGCATCATATTTCCATCCATCTGAATCGTCACCTGCGAACCATTCACATCGACGATCCGCCCCGTAAAGGTCTGCCCCTCCTGTGCCTGTGCCAGCGCAGCATTGCCAGACGCCGTCTGCGTATTGTTTGCAGCTACGTTTTCCGGTCTGGCATTTCCTATCGTACCGGTCTGATACCGATTGAATTGAAGATTTCCGTTATCTATATTCATACATATTCCTTAATATACGTTCTTCGATGGATCTCGCAAGGTCCAAGCTTATCAAGACCGGCATAATGCTTCGCACTGCCATAGCCCATGTTGCTTGCAAAATCATAGCCTGGATACACCTTATCATATTCTACCATCATACGGTCTCTTGTCACCTTTGCAACGATACTTGCCGCCGCAATACTTGCAGACAGCGTATCTCCCTTGATGATCGGCACCTGCTTGATATCGACCTCCGGGATACGCACCGCATCATTTAATAAAAGATCCGGCTGTACCTTCAGATTCGCGATTGCCATGCGCATAGCCTCGTAAGTTGCCTGTAAGATGTTGATCTCGTCAATCCGTTTCTCTGAGACAACACCAATACCATAAGCAACTGCTTTCTCCCGGATAATATCGTATAAGATCTCCCGTTTCTTTCTTGGCACCTGCTTGGAATCATTCAGATGCAGAAGCATCTCATCCTCCGGCAGTATCACCGCACATGCCACAACCGGACCCGCAAGTGGTCCTCTGCCGACTTCATCTATCCCACATATATATCGGCTTCCCATCGCATGATACTTACGTTCAAACGCAAGCATTTTCTCGGAACGGACATATTCTGCCTCTAACTGCACCAGCTTCTTTTTCGTCTGCTCCACAAGTGTCTGCACCCCGCTTCGCGCATCGGTGCCATAGGTATGTATAAACTGCTGCAGCATCGGCTCATCATCTGGATCGAGTGCCTGATACGCCGCCTTGATCTCCTGTATCTTCATCGTTTCCTACTCCTTTGTTAAATGCAAAATAAGGACTGTGTATATACACAGTCCTATATTGTTATTTAATCAGTCCAAAGCTCTTAAATGGATAGATTCGCAGGACAACCTTCCCGACGATATCCTCCCGGCTGACATTTCCGACATCCGACCATCGGCTATCGATACTGTTGTTCCGGTTATCTCCAAGCACAAAGTACTCGTCCGAACCAAGATAAACATCCGAACCAGCTCGTCCATTGTTCAACATTGTCTCTTTGCCGTAATTCTCCTTGAGCAGCTTGCCGTTAATATAGATATTTCCGTTCTGATCGATACGGACTGTCTCACCCGGCAGACCGATGATACGCTTGACATAAGTCGTGTTCTCATCATAGTTAAAGATCACGACATCAAACCGCTTCGGATCCCCAAATGTATACGACAGTTTATCTACCCACAGATTATCTTTATCCTCCAGTGTCGGATTCATCGAAGAACCATCGACCTTGGAACGACAACCTACAAAGTTCAGGATAAAATAACAGATCAGAACAACGATTCCGATATAAATGATCAGACTCAGAAGCTCCTTCACGATATTAACTTCTTCCGGTTTCTGTGTCTTTTTCTTCTTGCTTTTTCTCTTCTTTTTCTTTTTTAAGATCGGATTTCCTTCTGCGTCATATGCTTCAATCTCCGCAGCTTCCTCTTCCGCCTTTTTCTCGATATCCTCTGCCGTTTCTGTCTCCGGCTTTTTGTCCTTGGATGTTTTTGTTTCCTCTGTCACCGCTTCTGCAGCTTCCGTCTCTACGACATCCGCATTCTTTTTCTTCTTCATCATCTATAAACTCCCTATTCCGGTATCTCCTCCAACGTCATACGTCCCAGTCTGCCGCTTCGAAAATCATCGAATAAAATCGCCGCAGCCTTGTCAAGATCCGGTTCATTTCCTTTTAACAAACATAATCTTGCAACCGCAATCTGCTTCAATATCTCAAAATTCTCAGAATTCTGTATATCAATATCTATATTATACCTGTCTGTCAGAGCATTACAATAATTTATTTTTAAAAAATCTATGAATTTTAAGGCAAGCTCGCTTTTCGTCAGGATTTCATCGTTGATGGAACCGATATACGCCAACCGCAGGCCAATCTCCTGATCATCAAATTTTGGCCACAGAATACCAGGTGTATCAAGAAGCTCCACATCCTTGCCAATGCGAATCCACTGCTTTCCTTTCGTAACACCCGGCTTATTTCCGACCTTCGTGCACGATTTCTTCGCATAGGAATTGATAAATGTAGACTTGCCGACATTCGGAATTCCAACGATCATTGCACGGATTGGGCGGTTGATAATACCACGCTTCCGGTCACGCGCAATCTTCTCCTTACACGCTTCCCGAATCGTATCAGATACCGGCTTCATACCAGAATTTTTCCGGGAGTCCATACTGAGCACGAAGAATCCCTTCGCTTTAAAATACTCTTCCCATTTCGCGGTCTTTCTCGCATCTGCCATATCTGCTTTATTTAGAATCACCATGCGTGACTTGTTCGCAGCAAGATTATCAATATCCGGATTCTTGCTGGATAATGGTGCTCTTGCATCCAGCAGCTCGATCACAATATCAATCAGCTTTATATCTTCCTGCATCATACGCTTAGCTTTCGTCATATGTCCCGGATACCATTGAATATTCATCACTTATTTTACCTTTCCTTTATCGCTGCGCGGGAGAAGGATTGATACGACCTTTCCCTTTATCTCTGTCTTTGCTATATTTCCAACATTCGTATAACGGCTGTCCTCACTGTTATTCACATTGTCGCCCATCACGAAATACTCACTGTCCCCCAGTGTGATCTCATCCTCCGCCACACCGCTAATCTGAATCGTCATTGTAAATGGGACATCGCTGCGTCGTTCTCCATTGATATAGATATCGCCATTTGAGATACGGATCGTCTCGCCCGGTAGACCAACGACACGCTTGATGTCATAATATCCATCGCCATCCACGCGCGAATACGCAATCACATCATACCGCTTCACATCAGATACTTTATATACGATTTTATTGACCAGCACAACCTGTGAATCTGCCAGCGTCGGATTCATCGACGGTCCCACTACCGTCACCGTCTGAAATCCAAACGTCACAATCGCATATCCGACAATCACGGCAACAAACACAAGCAGTATCCAACGCCAAAATGAACGGAAAAACCGTTTGATCTTGGAATTTCGTTTTGATACATATCTCGATAGATTATGCTTATCGTAATAACTTTTTTGTCCTCTACGTCTCAATGCAATCCTCCAGAAAGATACTTCTCTTCATAATAGGAAACCCCCAGATTGAAATGAATCTGGGGGCAAGTTTCCATTGTCTCTGCAAGTATTACTTTACAAGTTCCTTAACCTTAGCCTTCTTACCAACACGATCACGTAAGTAGTTAAGTTTTGCACGTCTTACTTTACCTCTACGAATAACCTCGATCTTCTCGATCGTTGGGCTATGCAGTGGCCAAGTCTTCTCAACGCCAACGCCATTTGAATTCTTACGAACTGTGAATGTCTCACGGTTGCTTCCGCCCTGTCTCTTCAGTACAGTACCTTCAAATGCCTGAACTCTTTCTCTGTTACCCTCTTTAATCTTAGCGTATACCTTAATAGTATCACCTACGTTAAAGTCTGTAACATCCTGCTTCAACTGTGCTGTCTCAATGTTCTTGATGATTTCATTTGCACTTAATGCCATTTGTGTGACCTCCTAAATAATTTAGACGTTCTTAATGCGCATCTGCACCAGAGGACCATCCCTTTTTTCACAACCACATAACTATATCATAGGATAATTGTTCGCGCAAGTTATATTTTCATTTTTTTATAAAAAAATGTACGCAACGACTCAAATCCCAGTTCTTTTGCATGCAAGATCTGTTCCGTGCTGCCAATAAACAGGATTCCATCATCCACAAGGGCACCGTGGAAATTCTCATATACCTGATCTTTCGCCTCGTCCGTAAAATAAATGACGACATTCCGGCAGACGATCATATGGATATGCTGGAAATACCGGTCCTTGAGCAGATTGTGCTTCTTGAATTCCACGCATTTCTTGATTTCCGGGCTGATTGCATAATGACTGTCATCCACCTTCTTGAAATGCTTGTCTAAGTATTTCTTCGGCAGATCGGACAGGCTCTTCGCCGGATAGACGCCCTCTTTTGCAAAGGCAAGTACATCCTCATCCAGATCGGTCGCAATGATACGGATCTTCGACAACGGAATATACTCTGACAGAATCATGGCGATCGTATATGGCTCGTCACCCGTGGAACATGCCGCACTCCAGATCGTTAAAGTATCTCCATATTTTTTTCGCAGATACGGAATGATCTCCTGATCAAAATTCATCCACTGCTGTGGATTCCGATAAAACTGAGACACATTAATCGTCAGATAACTAACAAAGGTACGAAGTAGACCTTCGTCCTGCTTCATACCTTTGTAAAAACTTTCAAATCCGTCAAACCCTTTGCGGGCGATCAGAGATTCTATTCTTCTTTTCATCTGGCGTTCTTTATAAAGGTCTAAGTTGATATCGGTCAGTTTATACACATCCCGCTTAAACTCTTCATATTGATATGCCATGCCTACTCCTCTTCAGAAGCCTCCTGTGCATCATCTAAGGCACGAATGCTCAGGCTGATCTTCTTCTCAGCAGCCTTGAAATCTACAACCTTTGCTGTGATCTCCTGACCTACCTTCAGAACATCCTCTGGCTTCTCTACACGCTCCTTAGAAATCTGGGAAACATGAAGGAGTCCATCTACACCTGGCTCAAGCTCTACGAATGCACCAAAGCTTGCAAAACGTACAACCTTACCTGTTACAACATTGCCGATTGCATACTTGTCAGCAGCCTTTACCCAAGGATTCTCATCCTCGAACTTCATGCTGAGGGCAATCTTCTCACCGTTGATATCCTTGATGAATGTCTTAACAACGTCACCAACCTTAACAACGCTGCTTGGATCATTGACTCTGCCCCATGACATCTCAGAGATGTGAAGGAGTCCGTCTGCTCCGCCAAGATCGATGAATGCACCGAAAGATGTTACGTTCTTAACTGTTCCTTCTACTACATCGCCAACCTTGATATTCTCAAATAACTTCTTAGCAAGCTCTGCCTTCTTAGCAACAAGAAGCTGCTTTCTGTTACCGATCACTCTACGCTTCTTAGGGTTGAACTCTGTCAATACGAATTCAACATCCTGATCCTGATACTTTGTGAGATCCTTCTCAAATGTATCAGATACGAGGCTTGCAGGAATGAATACCTTGCACTCATTTACAACGACATTCAAACCGCCGTCAACAACCTGTGTTACCTTACCTGTAAGAACTTCACCGTTGTTGTATGCTTCCTCTAACTTGTCATAAGACTCATCTGCAGCAACTCTCTTGTATGAGAGGAGAACCTGTCCCTCGCCGTCGTTTGTCTTAATAACCTTAACCTTGATTGGATCTCCAACCTTTACAACAGTTGTAAGATCTAAGTTTGGAGTACTTGAGTACTCATTTCTGGTAACGATACCGTCAGCCTTGTACTGGATATCTACGATGATTTCCTCTGGCTTAACAGCGATAACCTTTCCTTCAACTACGCTTCCAACCCGAATCTTGTTACCATTCTCTTCGGACTGCTTCAACAATTCTTCAAAACTTAATTCTGACATACTGTCATGAACCTCCTTAATAATATAATTTGGGGTAGATGCCCCAGCTGTAATACCTACCCTCTTAGCGGATTCAATAACAGTTAAATCCAAGTCAACGAGTGTCTGAATATAGTAAGTATTTTCGCATTCTCTGCGACAGATCTCATACAGCTTCTGTGTATTCGAACTGCTCTTACCACCAATCACTATCATGGTATCAACATCAGCTGCAAGCGCTCTTGCTTCTCTCTGTCGTTCCTCGGTAGCATTACATATGGTATTATAAACAATGACATTATATCCTTTATTTCTAAAAAATTCAACTATATCTTTAAATTTTACGTCATTAAATGTCGTTTGCGCGACAATATACACATTTTTATCAAGAAAATCAAGCTTTTTTTGTGCCTGTTCCACGGAATTAACGATAATTGGCTCCCGGACACACCAGCCGCGGATGCCACATACTTCCGGATGATTTTCGTCTCCGACAATCACCACACAATGTCCCTGCTCAGTTTCCTCCTGTACAATACGGTGAATTTTTTTCACGAACGGACACGTTGCATCGACGATTTCAAACCCAAGCTGTTCCAGCTTTTTATAGGCATCCCGCCCGATGCCATGTGATCGGATCACGATTTCTTTTGCATCGTCCTCTCTGCCGTCATGGGCAAGCATGGCATCAATATCTTCTTCCGAAAGCACATGCACACCCTTTCGTTCCAGATCAGAAACAACCTCCTCATTATGAATGATCGGACCATAGGTATAAACCTTTTTTGCATTTCCAACCTGATCGTAGACGAGATTCACCGCCCGCTTGACGCCGAAACAAAAGCCTGCAGATTTTGCAATCTTTATCTCTCTCATAAATGCAGATCTCCTATCCTTTTCCTACTGTGGAATCCTGCGAATGATCTCTGCCACAACTTCGTCAATCGTAAGCGCGGAAGAATCCAGATAATACGCATCCTCCGCCTGCGTAAGCGGTGCAATCTCCCGGTGCATATCCTGATAATCTCTTGCCTCGATATCACGCTTGATTTCTTCCAGATCCGCCGGCATATGTTTCTCCACAAGTTCCTTGTACCGTCTGTCGGCTCTTGTATCCACCGATGCAGTCAGATAGATTTTCAGTTCCGCATTTGGCAATACAAATGTACCGATATCTCTGCCATCCATCACGACATCCTGTGTGGCTGCAAGATTTCTCTGCAGGTCTAACAGCTTATCTCGGACTGCCTGCTTGGTTGCCACCTTCGATGCCATGTTGCCGACTGCCTCCTGGCGGATCTTCTTCGATACATTTTTACCATTCAGATATACCTGCTGTTCGCCAGCCTCATATTTAATCTCAACCTGAATCGCTGCGAGTGCCTCAAGCACAGCGGCTGCATTCTCTGCATCAACACCCTCATTCATAAAATACAGACCGATTGCTCGATACATCGCACCGGTATCCACATAGATATAGCCTTTTTCCTTTGCTACCCGACGTGCGATTGTGCTTTTTCCTGCGCCTGCCGGTCCATCAATTGCAATATTCATATTCTTTGTTCCTCCAAATAGATTTCTATATTATTATTCTGAAAGCAGCACCGTTGCAGCAGTCGCCCATGCAATCTGCAAATTAAATCCGCCGGTCAGTGCATCAACATCCAGCACCTCGCCGATAAAATAAAGTCCCGGAATCTGTTTTGCTTCCATCGTCTTCGGATTGATCTCCTTCACGCTCACGCCACCTCTGGTGATGATAGCTTCCTCATAGCCGCGCGTGCCTACCACATGCAGCGTAAGCTTCTTCATACAAGCAATGAGTCGTTCCCGTTCTTCCTTCGTTACGGCGTTCACCTGCTTAAACGGATCAATCTCCGCAAGCTCTATCATAACTGGAATCAGCTTCTTTGGCAACAGTTCATCGAGTGCATTACGCACCTGTTTGTTCTTCGCCGCGTCGAAATCCCGCAGGATACGTGCGTCAAGCTGTTCTATAGTAAGTGCCGGTTTCAGGTCGATCTCTACCCAGATTGGTTCCCCTTTCGCTTTGCCTGTATACGCCGATGCGGAAAGCACAAGTGGTCCGCTGATACCGAAATGCGTAAACAGCATTTCGCCTTGCTCCTGATACAAAAGCTTGTCTTTGTTTTTCTTTTTTGTATAGCACGACAATGTGACGTTCCGAAGCGAAAGTCCCATCAAGTTGCGGCAGAAATCCTCTTCGATCTCAAATGGCACAAGCGATGGCTGGCATTCTGTCACCTGCAGTCCAAGATCTCTGGCAAACCGTAAGCCATCTCCGGTTGATCCGGTTCGCTCATAGGAAAGTCCTCCAGTAGCCACAATCACCGCATCAAAATGTTCCTGCTTTTGCAGTCCCTTCTCGTCCTTCACGCAAATGCCTGTCACACGCATCTGATTCTGCATCTGATTCTGCATCCGGTCGTGCGCCGGTTCCGTCAGGATTCTCGTTACCGTGTGGTGCAGGCGAACTGTTACCTTTTGCTTGTTTAACGCCTGCTCGAGTGTTTTTATCACATCCGATGAATGATCCGATGCCGGGAATACCCGGTTTCCGCGTTCAGTCTTTAATTCCAGTCCATTTTGCTCAAAAAAATGCATCACATCCTGTGCATTACAATTATAAAATGCACTATACAAAAACTTTGGATTTGTCACCACATGTTTCATCAGCTCTTCCACTTCACAATTGTTTGTCAGATTGCATCTGCCTTTTCCTGTGATGAAAAGTTTTTTGCCAAGTTTTTCATTTTTTTCATATATTGTCACGGAGTGCCCTGCCTGTGCAAGCATAACTGCTGCATACATACCGGCAGCGCCTCCACCTATGATAGCTGCTCGCATTATCTCTCAAACCTCTTCAAATCCGACTTCTTCATGATAATCAGTAACGGCTCGTCCGCCTTTAATGGCGTATCCGGATCCATAGCGATATTGAATTCATCATTTTGGATCACAGCAACAACATTGATTTTATATTCTTTTCTAAGATTCAGCTCCCGCAGATTCTTACCAACCCACTCCGCACGTGGAAGAATCTCCACAAGGCTCGTGCTGTCCGACAGGTCAAAATAATCGACAAGATGTTCTGAGATCAGTTTGTGCGACAGACGGATTCCGGATTCTTTCTCCGGGAAAACAACCTGGTCTGCACCAACCCGCTTCAGGATTTTCTCCATCATCTCATCCTTTGCCTTTGCAATTACCTTTGGCACGCCAAGTTCCTTTGCAGACATTACGCACATGATGCTGGAATCTAAGCTGTCAGCCATCGCCACAACTACCGCATCCATGTTCGAGATACCTGTCTCTCTTAGTGCATCCATATCACAGACATCCAGACTCATGGCACAAGTCACACTGTCCGCAATCTCATTTACAATTTCTGGATTTCCATCGATTGCAAGCACATCCGCGCCGTTTTTATACAATTCTGTTGCAATGCTTTTCCCATACCGTCCAAGACCGATAACCGCGATCGATTTATTCATATATTTCATTCCTCCTACCCTACAATAATTTCCGCATCCGCATATTTTACAGAGTTGTGGTTTGTCGCACGCTGTCCGAAGAACATGAACATCGTGATTGGTCCCACTCTGCCAAGATACATACATAATATGATAATCAATTTTCCAATCACATTCAGCCCCGGAGTCACGTCCCGTGACAACCCGACTGTTGCGATTGCACTTGTCACTTCGAAGACACCATCCGACAGGGAAAGTGGATTTGTCGCCAGAAGCAGAACAGAAAACAAAATCAATGTGCCAAAACCGATAACTGTCACAGCCAGCGACCGACGGACGATAGATGTCGGGATTGTTTTTTTAAATGCGACCGTCTCTTTGCGTCCCTGTACTACAGCCAAAACTGCAAACACAAGTGTCGCAGCCGTCATCGTCTTGATGCCACCGGCAGTTCCGACCGGCGAACCGCCAATAAACATGATTACACAACTCACAAGTACCGTCGGCTCTGTCAATCCTTTCTGGCTGATTGATGCAAATCCAGCTGTTCGGAGTGTCACAGACTGAAAAAATGCATTGAGCATTTTCTTTCCAAGTGACATATTTCCGAGCGTGAGCGGATTGTTACATTCAAATAGAAATGTGACAACCATGCCGGATAAAATCAATGCAAATGTCATCATCAATATGATTTTTGTATGTGTATTGAATCGACGCCAGATATCACGGACCGGTATCTTTTTTGCACGCACGTTTGAAAGCACATCTACCACATCCCACCAGACAACGAATCCAAGTCCACCACAGATGATCAGAAACGACGACGTGAGCAGTACAAGCGGGGAATCCGCATACGTCATCAGACTGTCCGGTCCAATGATATCAATTCCTGCATTGCAAAACGCTGAAATCGCATTGAATACAGAATACCAGATTCCATGCGCCACACCAAACTGTGGGATAAACGCAAACATATATAAGACCGCGCCTAACATCTCCACAATCACAGTTCCTTTGATCACTCGTTTTATAAATACAACCATGCCCTGCATCGTACTTAATCCAAAAGCATCCTGAATCATCATACGATTGCGCAAGGAGAATTTTCGATTCATAAGCAGCATAACAAATGACGTCAATGCCACAATTCCAAGTCCCCCGAGCTGTATCAGCGCGAGAATTACAATCTTACCAAATAATGTCCAATACGAAAAGGTCGGAACAACTACAAGCCCCGTCACGCAGACGGAGGTTGTCGCAGTAAATAACGCCGTCAGGAAATCGGATTTTCCCGACACCGTCGCAACCGGAAGCGTCAGCAAAACCGCGCCGGTCAGAATCGCAAGCAGAAAGCCAAGCAATATCTTTGATGTCGTCCGCATCTGCCGCCTTAATTTCTTTTCATTTTTTTCCGCTACATCCATATTTTTTCTCCACACTTATATCTTTTATTGCAGGTAATTGCGAAACACGTAATTGTATATCGCAATTACCTGCTCTATATTATGAAAGAATAAGGCGGAGAAAAAGCTCTCCGCCTTTTGATATCTTTTATCCTGGCTTATTATACCGGATATGTCTTATTCTCTGTATTTGCTGCTGTTACATCCACACCTGTCTGCTGCGCTTCTCTGTACTTGAAGAATTCTGTTGCAACCTGTGGGAACAATGCATAAGAAAGAACATCCTCATCCTGCTGCTTGTACTGCGCCATTTCCTTCTCGAACTTAGCGAGAGATGGCTCTAAGTCATCTGCCGGACGATATGTGATAGGCTCCTTCATTCCAAGGCTGTCAAGCGCCTTCTTCTGAATCTCTGCATTTACAGGTACCGTAGTTCTACCGTACTTACCTACGAGCATATCCTTTGCCTCTTTTGTAAGAGTCTTGTAACGCTCACCCATAACAACGTTCAATACAGCCTGTGTACCAACGATCTGTGAAGATGGTGTAACAAGTGGAATCTCACCAAAGTCCTTACGAACACGTGGAATCTCTTCGAGTACTTCGTCGTACTTATCCTCTGCATGCATCTCCTTCAACTGGGATACCATGTTGGAAAGCATACCACCTGGTACCTGGTAAAGCAGAGTCTTGATGTTAACGCCCATTACCTTTGGACTAAGCAGTCCGGACTCCAGCCACTGCTCACGGAGTGGACGGAAGTAATCAGCGATCTCAGCAAGAAGATTCTGGTCGAATCCAGGATCGAACTCTGTACCCTCGAATGCCTTTGCCATAACCTCTGTTGCAGGCTGTGATGTACCCATAGCAAGTGGCGACATTGCTGTATCAATAATGTCACATCCAGCTTCGACTGCCTTCATGTATGTCATGGAAGCGACACCGGATGTGTAATGTGTATGAAGCTGAATTGGAAGCTTTGTACCTTCCTTCAAAGCCTTTACAAGCTTTGTAGCCTCGTTTGGTACAAGAAGTCCGGCCATATCCTTGATACAGATAGAATCTGCACCCATCTCCTCGATCTGTCTTGCCATGTTCTTCCAGTAATCCATTGTATAAGCATCGCCAAGTGTATAAGAAAGTGCAACCTGTGCATGTCCATTTTCCTTGTTTGCTGCCTTTACAGCTGTCTCCAGGTTACGGATATCATTCAGACAGTCAAAGATACGAATGATATCAATACCGTTTGCGATACTCTTCTGTACGAAGTACTCTACAACGTCATCAGAATATGGGCTGTATCCAAGGATATTCTGTCCACGGAACAACATCTGAAGCTTTGTATTCTTGAATCCGTCACGGAGCTTACGAAGTCTGTCCCATGGATCCTCTTTCAGGAAACGGAGACAAGCGTCGAATGTAGCACCACCCCAGCACTCTACGGAATGGTAACCAACTTTATCCATTTTATCAATAATTGGCAACATCTGCTCTGTTGTCATACGTGTTGCAATCAAAGACTGGTGTGCATCTCTCAGCACAGTTTCGGTAATCTTTACCGGTTTCTTTTCTTCTGCCATTAGTCTGACCTCCTAAATTCTCTATACTATACACCAAAGATTGCGAGGAATGTTCCGGCTGCAACCGCAGTACCGATAACACCTGCAACGTTTGGTCCCATGGCGTTCATCAAAAGGAAGTTTGTAGGATCTGCCTCTGCACCGACCTTCTGTGATACACGTGCTGCCATAGGAACGGCGGATACACCCGCAGAACCAATCAGCGGATTTACCTTGCCGTGCGTTACCTTACACATGAGCTTACCGAACAATACACCTGCCGCTGTACCAAACGCAAATGCGATCAGACCAAGCAATACAATTTTCAATGTACTTGTCTTCAGGAATGCTTCTGCACTTGTCGATGCACCTACGGATGTACCAAGCAGGATAACAACGATGTACATCATTGCATTACTTGCTGTCTCTGTTAACTGCTTAACAACACCACTCTCACGGAACAGGTTACCGAGCATCAGCATACCAACCAGCGGAGCTGTTGTAGGAAGAATCAATACAACAACTAATGTAACGATGATTGGGAACAGGATCTTCTCCATCTTTGATACTGGACGGAGCTGAGCCATCTTAATCTTTCTCTCCTTCTCTGTTGTAAGGAGCTTCATGATAGGTGGCTGGATAACCGGTACCAGTGACATATAAGAATATGCGGCAACTGCAATCGGTCCCATCAGAGTTCCACCCATTCCGAGCTTACCGGCAAGGAAGATAGATGTAGGGCCATCGGCACCACCGATGATAGAGATTGCTGCTGCTTCCTTTCCGTTGAATCCCATCAGGAATGCAAGGAAGTATGCAGCATAAATACCAAACTGAGCGGCTGCACCAAGCAGGAAGCTCTTCGGGTTCGCAATCAGCGGACCGAAGTCTGTCATGGCACCAACACCCATGAAGATGAGGGAAGGCAAAATACTCCACTCATCCAACAAATAAAAATAATGTAACAATCCACCATCAGCAATGATATCCGGGAACATGTTAACCAGGAACATACCGAAGGAGATTGGAACCAAAAGCAACGGCTCGAAGCCTTTCACGATTGCAAGATACATGAACACACATGCAATGAGAATCATTACATAGTGCTTCCATGTCAGGGTTGCAAATCCTGTCTGGAGAGCCAGATTTTTAAATACATCTGCAAAACTACTCACTTATGTTTACCTCCTGTTATTGTAGGAACCAGTTACTTACGAACTCTGATTAGTTCAAAGTAGCCAATACGTCGCCTGCCTCTACTGCATCACCTGCAGAAACGTTGATGCTTGCAACTGTTCCGTCTTCTGGAGCTACCACATCATTTTCCATCTTCATAGCCTCAAGGATCAGGATCACATCACCCTTCTTTACGGCTGTACCAACGCCTGCCTTTACGTTCAGGATCTTACCTGGCATTGGAGCTGCAACCTCGATAGAGCCTGCTGCGGCTGGAGCTGCCGGAGCTGGTGCTGCGGCTGCAACTGGTGCTGGAGCTGCTACGGCTGCCGGAGCTGCACCTGCGCCTAATTCTTCTACTGCTACATCATAAGCTGTACCATTTACAGTGATTCTATAATTCTTCATGTTAATTTCCTCCTAATATATCAATTATTTTCTTGCACGACGAATCGAACGTACAACGAGTTTATCTTTACTTACTGCACCATTGCCTGCCTGTCCCTCAGCAGCATAAATAGCGGCTGTGATAACGGCTACAAGCTCTGCATCGTTCATCAGATTGCCTGCGGCTGGTGCCGGTGTAGCAGCCTTTGCTGGTGCTGCCGGCTTGCTCTCTTCCTTCTTGAGATCTTCGATCTTCGGCTTCTTTGCAAAAAGTGCCGGAAGGAATTTGAACAGTGAAATAATAAATGAGATGAAAATCAAAACTACAAATACAGTACCCATACCGAGCAATGTATTCATACCTGCCTGCTTCATCAGCTCTGCCTTAGAGTATACGGCTGAAACAACCATTTCCTCTGGAAGATACTGATATACGCCCTGCATCTCATTGTCGATGCCCTGCTGTACAACATCGTCTACACTTGAATAGTAACTGCCATACTGGGAGAAGAACTCCTCTTCTGAGCCATAGTACATCGCAATTTCCTGACGGACTGCATCTGCATTGTATGTCTGCTTTGCCTGATCCAGCTTGATGTAGTAATCTGGATTCTCAACAAACTTTACAGTTACTTCCACATCTCTGTTTGCTGCCTTGTTTGTAACAGTTACCGATACAGAGTCTGCGGCATTCTCAATCTTGTAATTGACATCATTTAAATCCATGCCAACACCGTTGATATAAGGAGAGAAATCCTGGAATTCTCCAACCTTATCGGTCTCCTGTGCCTGCTTGATACCCTTTACTGCGGACTGCTCGAATTCGGTTCCATCCTGAATATAATAATCAGCATATTCATCGCTCACGTTCTGATACTGGTTGAACAGATACATCGTGTCGATGACGATCTGGCTGTCATCATAGTCAAACGGCTTTTCAACCTCATTGCTGCAGGCAGTCAAGGAAAACATCATAGCTAACATGGAAATCAGAATTAATAATTTTTTCTTCATTTCATTGTCACCTTTCCTTATACTGCTCCGTGCTTCTTATATGGTCTTTCCTCGTTCTTTGTGCTAAGCATATCAAACGCAGCGATCACACGCTTTCTTGTTGCATCCGGCTCGATAATATCATCGATATATCCACGCTTTGCTGCTGCAAGTGCGCTTGACTGAAGCTCTGTATAAGCTTTCTTCTTCTCTGCAATGAATGCAACCTTATCAGCTGCCTCTGCAATTTCCTTCTCGTACATGATCTTGACAGCCATCTCTGGATCCATCGTACCAATCTTTGCACATGGCCATGCGTATACCATATCTGCGCCGATTGCCTTGGAGTTCATGATCGTGTAAGCAGTTCCAAACGCATCGCCCATCACAACGGTTACCTTCGGTACTGTTGCATCTGCAAATGCGTATGTGAGCTTGGCTGCTGCATCTGCGATTGTTCTCTCGTTTGATACAGTTGCTACAAATCCCTTTGCATTTACAAGTGTCAGTACAGGGATGTTGAATGCGTCACAGAACTTCACGAAGTCTGCTGCGATATAAGCACCGCTTGTAGAGAGAAGTTCTCCACCGTCAGCTGCCTGGTTGGCTACACAACCAACTGTCGCACCGTTCAACTTGATCAGTCCAAGAACCATGTCCTTTGCATAATCTTTCTTCACTTCTACGAATACATTGTTATCTGCGATGTTCTGAAGGACAGCTCTTGCATCCTTTGCAAATCCATCGAGATTTGGAATGATACGGTTCAGATCGTCTGTACAATCGGACTCTGCATCTTCCATGTTGTTGTCAGGGAGCATATCCACAAGGCTTCTGATGTTTGCAAGTGTTGTTGCATCATCCTCGAATACACCATCTACGAGAGAAGAATTCTCGCTAAGGTAAGCAGCAGATGCTGTATCAAGCTTTGCCTGATAGTTTCCATCCAGTGCATTTGGGCTGTTTACGAATAACTTTCCGCCCTCTGCTGTCATAAATGTAAAGTCTGTAAGTGTTGGAATAAGCGCTGCTCCACCACCGCATGTTCCAAAAATTGCAGTAATCTGTGGGATTACTCCTGACGCAAGTGTCTGCTTCAGATAAACCTCGCCGAATGCATTAAGTGCATCGGTTGCCTCCTGCAAACGAAGTCCCGCACAATCGATCAAACCGACTACCGGTGCGCCTACCTTCATAGCCATGTCATAAATCTTCGCAATCTTCTTTGCGTGCATCTCACCGATTGCACCACCAAGAACGGTTGCATCCTGGCTGTATACATACACCAGTTTTCCATTGATGACACCATATCCAGTAATAACACCGTCTTTTGGAGTATCATTTTCCTGCATGTTGAAGTCCGTATTTCTAGCTGTTACATATGCACCAACTTCAACAAAGCTCGCTTCGTCAAGCAAAGAAGAAATTCTGTCACTTGCTGACAATGTAAGTTTGTTACTCATTTTAAGCCCTCCACTTTTATTTATTATGGGTTTTCTGATTAGAAACCCAATTTCTTCCGATTGTAATTGTAAATCTTTTTCCGCCTGAAATCAAGTCAAAATCACATTCTTTGTCACAGTTTTGCAATAAAAAAGAAAAATCTGCAAAAAGCCTTAAACATTTATGTTCCATCCGCTTTTTACAGATTTTTAAAGCCACTCTTATTTTGTTTCAGAAAGCACGTTTTTATTCTTTACCAAATAGTCGATCAGAGAGATGATCGTCAGCGCCAGCGCCAGATAGATCAGTACATTCTCAATGATATGTACCGTGCTTCCACCGAAGTCGCAAATCAGTAAGATTACCATGAACATCTGGCAGACCGTCTTGATCTTGCCCCACCAGCCAGCAGCGATCACGATGCCGTTATCCGATGCAACCAGACGAAAACCGCTGATGATAAACTCTCTTGCAATAATCACAATTACAACCCACGCCGGAATCCGGTCCAGATCGATCAGCGCGATCATGGCTGAACAGACAAGCAGTTTATCTGCAAGTGGATCCATGAACTTGCCAAAGTCCGTAATCAGGTTATACTTTCGTGCGATTTTTCCATCCAGCATATCCGTGAGACTTGCCAGACAGAATAACGCAAGTGCAATCCATTTTCCTCCCGGAATGCCAGGCACCATCAGGGCTACTAAGAAAAATGGTATCATGATCATTCTAAGTATCGTTAATTTATTCGGCAGATTCATCGACAATCCCTCCTATCATATCATATGGTCCTACCTCATTGATCCGGACATCTACAATCTGTCCGGACATCAGTTCATAATCACAGTTCACAAACACCAGCCCGTCCACGCCCGGTGCATCCCGATATGTCCGTCCGACATAGACATCATCGTCAGAAGAATATCCCTCGATAATGACCTGCATGATCTTCCCGACAAATGTCTCGTTTTTATCCAAGGAGATCTCCTGCTGCAGCTCCATGATCTCATTACGCCACTGCTCCGCTGTCTCTTCATCGATCTGGTTCTCAAATGTCGCTGCCGGTGTTCCATCTTCTCTGGAATACGTAAATACTCCAACCCGGTCAAGCTCCTGTTCATCTAAGAATGCCATCAGTGCCTCATGATCTTCCTGTGTCTCGCCAGGGAATCCTGCAATCAGGGAAGTACGGATTGCGATATCTGGGGCTGCTTCCCGCAGTTTTCCAATCACTGTTTCGATGCTCGCCCGGTCTGTCCTTCTGCCCATCCGCTTTAAGATTGCATCCTCGCTGTGTTGCATCGGCATATCAATATAATGCAGAAGCTTCGGCTCCTCCTTGAAGCAGTCGATCAGTTCGTCATAGATTTCCTCCGGATAACAGTACATCAGGCGAATCCATTTGATTCCATCGATCTTCGCAAGCTCACGGACTAACACATGCAGCCGTTTCTCCCCGTACAGATCTTTACCATAGCAGGTTGTCTCCTGTGCGACAAGCACCAGCTCCTCGATGCCCTGCGATGCCATATATTCTGCTTCCTTTAAAAGCTGTTCCATCGGCACACTCCGGTAATGTCCGCGGATATGTGGGATGACACAGTAGGTACAGAACTTGTCGCAGCCTTCTGCAATCTTTAAGTATCCCATAAATGTACCCGATGTGATAACCTTGTTCGATTCTGTGATTGTTGCCAGACGGTCGATATCGTCATAGACACTGATTTCTTCTGCATCCTCGATACCATCGCGCGCCTTCAGCTCCTCGATCACATCTAAAATCTTATCGAAGCTGCTCGTTCCAAGACATGCATCGATCTCCGGGATCTCGTCAAAGATTTCATCCTTGAACCGCTGTGCCATACATCCGGTCACAATCAGGTATTTTAAGTTCTGCTGTTTGAGCTTCGCCATCTCCAATACTGTATTTACACTTTCCTCCATCGCATCCTTGATGAAACTGCATGTATTTACGATGATTGCATCGGCTTCCTGCTCGTCGTTCGTAATATTGTAATTGTGCTTTGCGAGCAGGCCAAGCATTGCCTCGCTGTCGCAAAGGTTCTTGTCACAGCCAAGTGACACCATCAATATGTTCATATATTTCTTATTCCTCACGCTCTACGGCTTCCACGCAGTTATTCATCAGCATCGCGATCGTCATCGGTCCTACGCCGCCCGGAACTGGTGTGATGGCACCAGCCACCGGTTCCACCGATGCAAAATCAACATCACCGCATAATTTGTTGTTGGCATCTCTGTGGATACCAACATCGATCACTGTCGCACCGTCCTTCACATACGATGCGTCGATCATCTTCGGCTTTCCGATCGCAACGATCAGGATATCTGCCTCTTTACAGATTTCCTTTAAGTTCTTCGTTCTCGAATGGCAGATTGTTACGGTTGCATTCTCACGCAACATCAGAAGTGCCATCGGCTTGCCTACGATATTGCTTCTGCCGATCACAACACAGTGCTTTCCTTCGATGTCAATCTCGGAACGCTTCAGAAGCTGGATAATTCCCGCTGGTGTACATGATACGAATCCCGGTCTGCCAATACACAGGCTGCCAACGCTCTCCGGATGGAATCCATCCACATCCTTCTTCGGAGAGATCGCATTGATGATCTTCTCTTCATTGATGTGCTTTGGAACCGGAAGCTGCACTAAGATTCCGTGCACGCCGTCATCCTCGTTTAAATCCTTGATAATAGAGAGAAGTTCTTCCTCGGTTGTCTCCTCCGGAAGTTCAAACGCACGTGACTCGATGCCGATATACGCGCATGCCTTCTTCTTATTTCCAACATATACAGAAGATGCCGGATCGTTTCCGACCTGAATGACTGCCAGGCAGATATTTTTGCCCTGTGCCTTCAACGCGGAAACCTTCTCTTTTAACTCATCCTTGATCTGCTGGGAGATTTCTTTTCCGTTAATCAATTTTGCCATTGTTATAATCCGCCTTTCTTTTCAACATTGTACACGGTTCCATATGCCGTGTACCATGCATCTGAATTCATAAATATACGATGTATTGAAACTAAGTAGTTCTAGATGCTCCAATATACATACCAAACTCATACGCAACCGCCACCAATTCGCCATCCATGGCTCAGTGGTGGCTTGTTTGAACTTCCTGTTCAAACATTGCTGTACACAGATGGAGCATCAAAAACTTCTAAGTTTCAAACATATGTATATTTAGAATTCAGATGCATGGTACATATACATATGGAATCGTATACAAATTGGTACTTCTTAGAATAAACCGTGTGTTACACCTTCATCATCCACGAAGATACGCTCTGCGGCTGGAACTTTAGGAAGTCCCGGCATCGTCATGATCGCACCTGTGATTGCTACGACAAATCCAGCTCCGGCACTTACATATACTTCACGGATATTGACTGTAAATCCGGTCGGTCTGCCAAGCTTCTTCGCATCATCGGAAAGGGAATACTGGTTCTTCGCCATGCAGACTGGCATATTTGCAAATCCCATCTCCTCGATCTTTGCGATCGCACGATCTGCCTCTGCAGAATAGGTTACGCCATCTGCGCCATAAATCTTCTTTGCGATTGTCTCAATCTTCTCCTTGATAGAGAGATTATCTTCATATAATACCTTGAAGTGGCTTTCCTTTGTCTCAAGTGTGTTGAGCACGGCATTTGCAAGCTCAATACCACCTTCGCCGCCTTTCTCCCATACATTTGCGAGGGCGAAATCACAGCCACGCTTCTCACAGAACTCACGTACAAATGCAAGCTCTGCATCTGTATCGGATACGAAACGGTTCAGCGTTACAACTACCGGCACACCGTAGAGCTGTAAGTTCTCGATATGCTTCTCTAAGTTCACGATACCCTTTTCCAATGCTTCTAAGTTCTCCTCGCCAAGGTCTGCCTTTGCCACGCCACCGTTATATTTCAGTGCACGTACCGTTGCTACAAGCACAACTGCATCCGGCTTCAATCCAGTCATACGACACTTGATATCGAAAAATTTCTCTGCTCCGAGATCCGCACCGAAACCTGCCTCTGTGATGACATAATCTGCAATTTTAAGTGCGGTCTGTGTTGCACGGACAGAGTTACAGCCATGTGCGATATTCGCAAATGGACCACCGTGTACAAGTGCCGGTGTATGCTCTAATGTCTGGATCAGATTTGGTTTGATCGCATCCTTCAAAAGCGCTGTCATCGCACCGACACACTTGAGCTCACCAGCTGTAACAGGCTCATTATCTACATTATAAGCAACGATAATTCTTGAAAGACGCTCCTGCAGATCCCTGATATCTGTTGCCAGACAGAGGATTGCCATGATCTCTGAAGCAACTGTGATAACGAATCCATCCTGACGCATCACGCCGTCGCCCTTCTTACCCATACCAACGATAATGTTACGAAGCACACGGTCGTTCATATCCAGACAACGCTTAAATACGATACGCTTCGGATCGATGCGGAGTGTATTTCCCTGATGCATATGGTTATCCATCACGGCTGCAAGCAGGTTATTTGCAGATGTGATTGCATGGAAATCACCTGTAAAATGCAAGTTTAAGTCTTCCATTGGTACGACCTGGGCATATCCGCCGCCGGCTGCTCCACCTTTGATACCAAAACATGGTCCAAGAGATGGCTCACGCAGTGCAATGACCGCCTTCTTTCCAAGCTTGCACATTGCCTGACCAAGTCCTACGGTTACTGTTGTCTTTCCCTCTCCTGCCGGAGTCGGGTTGATTGCTGTTACCAGAATCAATTTACCATTCTCATTATTCTTTACAGACTGCATGTACTCATCGGAAATCTTCGCCTTGTACTTACCGTACATCTCGATATCATCCTCCGACATACCAAGCTTTGCTGCCACGTTCTTAATTGGTTCCATCTCTGCCTGCTGTGCGATTTCAATGTCTGTTAACATACTCTTTTGTCCTCCTGACTCCCTTATAAATATTCCTCTACATAATTTTCAAATTCTTCCATGCTCATAAGCACCTTCCGTGGCTTCGTCCCCTCTTCCGGACCGACCACACCAGCTTCGGAAAGCTGATCCATAATACGTGCTGCACGGTTAAATCCGATTTTATATACTCTTTGCAGCATACCGATGGACGCCTTATCTTTTCCGATAATAAACTTTCCAGCATCTACAAAGTAGTCATCATATTCCGGTTCTGCAGACGATGCACCACCGCCAGAACCACCAACCTTCGTGTTCGCAATCTCCTTTGAGATTGATTCATCGTAGGTCACTTCGCCGCTTTCCTCCTTCAGGAAGTCCACGACATCTGCGATCTCATCATCCGACAGGAATGCACCCTGTACACGTACCGGCTTCGGATAGCCCGTCGGATAGAATAACATATCACCTTTACCAAGCAATTTTTCGGCACCATTCATATCGAGGATCGTTCTCGAGTCGACACCCGAGGATACGGTCATCGCGATTCTGGATGGCACATTTGCCTTGATCAGACCGGTAATGACATCCACAGATGGTCTCTGCGTTGCGATTACCAGATGGATACCTGCCGCACGTGCAAGCTGGGACAGACGCACAATAGCATCCTCCACTTCGCCGTGTGCTACCATCATCAGATCAGCAAGCTCGTCGACAATAATCACGATCTGCGGCAGCTTCTTCAAGTCTTCGTTACCCTCTTCCGAGCCTGTCACTGCCTTTACCTTTTCGTTATAGCCCTGCAGATTCCGCACATTATACTGTGCAAATAACTGGTAACGATTTGTCATTTCAAGTACCGCCCAGTTCAGAGCGCCTGCCGCCTTCTTCGGATCGGTCACAACCGGAATCAGCATATGTGGGATTCCATTGTAGATACTCAGCTCTACCTGCTTTGGATCGACCATAATCAGCTTCACATCATCCGGCTTTGCCTTATATAAGATACTCATGATCAATGTATTGATACAGACCGATTTACCAGAACCAGTCGCACCTGCGATCAGCAAATGCGGCATCTTCGCGATATCTGCCACAACCACCTGTCCGCTGATATCCTTACCAACTGCAAATGCAATGTTGGACGGGAACTTCTGGAAGTTGTCTGATTCAAGCAGATCGCGGAAAAATACAGGCTGGCTCTCCTTGTTCGGCACCTCGATACCTACTGCCGGCTTGCCCGGAATCGGTGCTTCGATACGGATATCTGCCGCCGCTAGATTCAGCTTGATATCATCCGCCAAGTTTGTGATCTTCGATACCTTCACACCCTGCTCCGGCTGTAATTCATACCGGGTAACGGATGGGCCGCAGCTGTAATCCGTTACCGTGACATTGACGCCGAAGTTTTCGAGTGTACTCTTTAACTTCATCGCTGTCTCCCGGACGGACGCTTCGTTTGACTTCGTACCCTTTCCCTTGCCGCTCTTCAAGAGCTTCAACGGTGGGAATTTGTATTCCTTGATTGGTTTTTGTTCACTGTTTTCCTGAATTGTCTCTGCAATCTGGTCACGTTCCGAAAGCATCTCCTGCTCGGATTCCTTCGTCTTCCTGCGCTTTCTCGTCGCTGCTTCGGTCACTGGAGCCTCGTCCGCATCCGGCACGGAAACATCTGCGGTGTCCATCTGTTTTTCTGCTGCACGCGACGTTCTCTTCGTATGTACCGGTTCCAATGTATCCGCAGCCGTCTCATCATAAGCAGAAATATCAGCACCTGTCTGTGCGTTTTCCTCCTGCCACATCTGATCTGTGATTGTCGTTTCCTCCTGCGCGGCTCCGTTTGCATAATCTGGGCGGTCAAAGAAATCCACCGTCTCTTCCTTCGGTGTATCCGGCACAGGTGGGATATCCGCTTTCGCACTGCGAAGTTCTGTCACACCGCCTTTTTTCTTTTTCAGCAGCGACAAATCTACATACCCCTCTGAGACATCCTTGGCATCCTGCAAGGTCAGATTCGGATTGAACAGATCTTCATGTGGAAGCGGTTTTAACTCATGAACCTCTTCCCCCTCGACCTTCTTATTTTTGACTTTCTTCTTTTTCTTCTTCACTGGTACAGCCGGCTTCTCCTGCTCCACCTTGATATTATCCAATTTTGTTCTGCGCTTTGCCTCAAGTGCTGCCTCTGGATCAATCGCTTCCTCGTCATCATCCTCATACAGCGCATTGTAACGATTCTTGAACTGTGCAGACCGCTCCTTTGCAAAATCGATCAGCGACACATTCATTACGACGATGATTCCAATGATGATCAAAAGTGCAATCACAATGATCGCGCCCGGTTTTCCAATCAGATTGTACAGTACAACGAGCAATCCACCTAAGATAAATCCGCCGCCCTTCTTTTCCTGTGCCCCCTGATCATACAGAAGCTTCGCCGTCATATGATCGGCCCCAGCCGTAAGCTGGAAGATAAATGCTGCTGCAACAATAAACAGTCCTACACAGAGTACGCGGTTTACGACTGCTTTTTTTGCACCGTTTGAAAGCAGAAATGCCTCTGTCAAAAAGATGTATAACGGAAGCACATATTCCACAACACCAAACAGTCCAAACATAAACTTCGCAAAGAAATTGCCTACAACGCCGCACCAGCCAAAGTTGCTGATAAAGAAAAATGTACAAACTGCCAGACAGATAAACAGATGGATTTCATTCTTCCGTGCCTGTTCCTGCGCCAGCTGTGCTTTTGTCTTTCTTCCTCCTGGACGGGAAGCGGACGCCTGTCTGGACGACTGCGAAGATCTTGCTTTCTGTGGTGATCTTGCCGTCGATGTCGAACGGCTGGCAGTCGTTTTACTTCTCGTATTCGATTGTGAACCTTTATTATATGTACTGTTGTTTCCCGTTGCCACGGTATGCACTCCTTCTCTTTTCCCTCATTCTCCGATTATGACAGACATTTTTCTAAATGTAATCACCCATATGGCAGTCCGTATCCATATACAAACCGCCACACGGGTATATTTATGTCAGTTTAAATGCTCATACTGCTCTATTTTACTATTTTTCTTTGCATTTATCAAGTCATATAAACAATTCATTGCGGTATGGATGCCGCCCACCCGGTCGATGATTCCTACCTCGACTGCCTGCCTGCCAACTAACACCGAACCAATGTCTTTCGTCAGTTCTTTCGTATTGAACATGATCTCCCTCAGTTCCTCTTCCTTGATGGAACAATGATTCGACGTAAATTCAATGATCCGGTCCTGCATCCGCTCAATATATTCGTAATTCTGTGTCACACCAAGCACGGTTCCATTCATCCGGATCGGATGCACGACCATCGTTGCCGACGGCACAATAAACGTCACATCCCCGGATACTGCCAACGGCACGCCAATTGAATGTCCGCCGCCAAGCACAAGACATACCTTCGGCTTGCTTAAGGATGCAATCATCTCTGCAATAGCGAGCCCTGCCTCGACATCACCGCCCACGGTATTTAAGAGTACCATCAGTCCGTCGATGCCCTCGTCGTCCTCCACGGCAGCAAGCTGTGGCAGGATATGCTCATATTTGCTTGTCTTCGAGGACGAACCAAGATTCTCATGCCCCTCGATTTCTCCTATTATATTCAACAAATGAATTCGGTGATGATACCGGTTTTTCGACAAAGTAATCTGTCCGTAGTCAGTGATCAGACTCCCCTGCTTTTGCTGGTTGTCCATCCCGCTTTCTTCCTGTTTCTGCCGGCTATCCATATGAAACGCCTGTTCCTTCCCTGTTTCTCCCTGTCTCTCCAATGTTTCCTACCTCCGTTCACAAAATTTTCTCATAGATATTATGTACATTTTGTTTGACTTTTATAAATACGGAAACTATAATAGCAACGCAAAGTAGCTTATTTATTTTTTCTATAAATTACGGAGGTTTGATAAATGGAAACACAAAGCAAAGACAAAGTATATGTCATCGGACATAAAAATCCGGACACTGACTCCATCTGTTCTTCCATTTGCTATGCTTATCTGAAGCGGCAGATTACCGGCGATGATTATGTCCCGATGCGCGCTGGCGAGATAAACGCAGAAACCAAATATGTATTAAATGCATTTTCCGCGGCTGTGCCGGAATATATGGAAAATGTCTCCACGCAGGTAAAAGACGTGGAATACCGCCATATCGATGGCGTTGACGGAGAGATTTCCATCAAAAATGCATGGGAAATCTTAAGCGAATCCGGTGCAACCACGCTTCCATCGGTAAACGAAAATGGCAATTTAGTCGGACTGATCACCGTTCGCGACATCGCCATGACTTATATGGAAGTGTACGACAACCGTGTCATCGCATCCGCGCACACACCATACAAGAATATTATCAACACCCTCTCTGCCGATCTGATCGTCGGCGATGAGAAGGATTATGTGCATACCGGAAAGGTGCTGATCTCCGCCGCCAACCCGGACATGATGGAAAACTACATTGAGCAGGGCGACATTGTCATCCTTGGTAACCGTTACGAGTCACAGCTTTGCGCAATTGAGATGGATGCACAGTGCATCATCATCTGTGACGGTGCGGTCGTATCGAAAACAATCACGAAGCTCGCTGAGGATCACAACTGTTCGATCATCCGTACCCCATATGATACTTATACCGCAGCGCGTCTGATCAACCAGAGTATCCCGATCCGTTACTTTATGAAGAAGGATAACCTGATCACCTTCTCGACTGAGGATTATATCCGGGATATCCGTACCGTTATGGCGGGTAAACGCCACCAGTACTATCCTGTCCTGAATGAATATGGAAAATACGTAGGACTGATCTCCCAGCGAAATTATTTGAATGCGAATCCAAAAAAGGTCATCTTAGTTGACCACAACGAGCATGCACAAGCAGTCGACGGTATCGAAGAAGTCCAGCTTCTGGAAATCATCGATCACCATAGACTGGGCGGCTTGCAGACGATGAATCCGGTTTATTTCCGCAACCAGCCACTTGGCTGTACAGCAACGATCATCTATCAGATGTTTGAAGAAAACCATGTTGAAATCCCGAAGCAGATTGCCGGACTGTTATGTTCTGCAATCATCTCGGATACCTTGATGTTCCGCTCACCGACCTGCACACAGATGGATGAGCATACATGCCGGAAGCTTGCAAAGATCGCAAACATCGATATCGAAGCATATGCGATTGCCATGTTCAACGCCGGAAGCAAGCTGATGAACGAGACGGACGAGGAAATCTTCTATCAGGATTACAAGGTATTCTCCTCAGAGAACTTAAAGTTCGGCATCGGACAGATCACTGCGTTCAACTCTACGATGTTAGATGCGGTCAAGCCACGGATTCTCAAATACATGGAAAGCATCTACAACCAGAGCGAAGCCGATATGTTATTCTTCATGCTGACGAATATCTTCAAAGAAAGCACCGAGCTTTTATACTACGGCAAAAACTCCGAAGAACTGCTTGAAAAAGCGTTCAAGCTCGATGAAGTATCCGGCGGCAGCATCAACCTGCCGGGCGTTGTCTCCAGGAAGAAGCAGATCTTACCGATGATCGTAAGTGCTTCGAATAATATGTAGGATATGTAATCAGCAAATGCCTATAACGCAAAAAGAGACATTCCCAAACAGCTCAGATAGGGAATGCCTCTTTTTTATATTAATATATTTTATTATACGCAGACTGCAATTATACCATCTGCACCAACCAGACATCACTCTTCACCATAAAGAATCCAATCGTCGCTTTGATTAATTCCGTCGCCTGCACGAAAAAATACACACTCACAATTCCAAGTCCCGTAAAATGCGCAAGCACGTACGCACAAGGAACAACAATGACCCATGTGAACACGGAATCAAACAGGAATGTAACCAATGTCTTACCGCCTGATCGTAAGGTAAAGTAGAAGGTATGGCTCATGGAACAAATCGGCATCAAAAGCGCAGATATACTCATGAACGCTGTAGCAAGCTTCTTGATTTCATCGGTTGTATTGTAGATATGCGGAAAAAACCTGCCAACTACAAACATTACCGCCGCGACAAGTATACAGCAAAATACACTGAACACGATCATCTTATTATCCGCATCCTTCGCCTGTTCCAGCTCGCCGGCTCCCAGATACTGTCCTACAATGATGCTGATACATGCACCAAGCTGAATATACACAATATTAAACAAATTCGTGATCGTCGTTGCGATGTTTAGTCCGGCAACCACCTCGAGTCCGCGCACCGAATAGCACTGCGTCACTGCTGTCATCCCCGCCGCCCAGAGAAGTTCATTCAACATAAGTGGAAATCCTTTGATCAAAATTGCTTTGAATTCGCCCATTGGCATGCCAAATCCCCGGTATGCACCAGCCAGATACTTGTTCTTTTCTTTATGGGAATGTGCCCAGATTACAATAATTGCAGCTTCTATATAACGCGCCAGTATCGTTGCGAGCGCTGCACCCATAACGCCAAGCTTCGGAAATGGCCCAATTCCAAATATCAACAGATAATCTAACACTGCATTGCTTCCAACTGCCACGAAGCTTGCAGCCATCGGTACAAATGTCTGCCCGGTTTCCTTGATATTTGTCGCATACGACTGTGTAACCGCAAAAGGAACCAAGCCGATCAGCATGATGGACAGATACTGTTTTCCATACCGTAACGCAACATCTGTCGCACCGGTTCCGGCCGTATCCGTAAGATATAAGGATATGAGATTCTCACCATTCGTAATAAATAACGTAATTGCAAGAATCGTCACAAACATCGTTGCATACAGTTTGAATCGGAATGAGTACATGTGACCTTCATGGTTTCCTTTTCCGAAATACTGTGCGCCAAAAATACTTGCTGCCGATGCCGCACCAAATATTGCCAAATTATATACAAAAATCAACTGATTCACAATCGCTACACCGGACATTTGTTCAGTTCCAAGCTGTCCAACCATGATATTATCCAAAAAGCTGACCAAATTCGTAATCGCATTCTGTAAGATCATCGGCAAAGCAAGCATCAGATATCGCTTATAAAAGGCACGATCGCCAATAAATTTTTTGATTTGAAAAGACCGTTTCGTATTCATGTGTCATTCACCTCACTTTTCACACACGCCCTGCATGTTTCACAATCAAATCCAAAAATCTCCCGCATGATAGTTCCGCACGCATATATCAATTCTGTTATATATATAGAAAAATATGGTGGGTACAGAATCTACCCACCATATCACATAGTTTCTTCTATATTTTGCGTACGTTTGTCTTAGCACTTACATTGTAAGGATAATCTCATTGATATCAGCCAGCTCGCTTGCTGCAATATAGTTATCGCTCATTTCTTTGCCATTTACGACAAGACTCTTGTAACCGCTCTCTGCGCCATTCGGATTCTTCACAACGATATGAAGCTTCTTTCCACGGAAGTCCTTGTTGATCTCGAATTCCTTCCAGTCAGATGGAACCGATGGTGCGATACGAAGTCCATCGAAGTCCGGACGCATACCAAGGATACCCTCAACACATCCAACCATAACGGTCGATGCTGTACCGGTCAGCCAGTGTACATGTGCTCTACCCTCGAATGGGCTGTCAGAGCTCTCTGTAAACTGTCCGTGGCAATATGGCTCCAGCTTTCTGATCTCTGCCTTGTCATTCATGGATGCAGGTGAGCTTTCTGTGAAATACTCAAATGCACGGTTTCCATGTCCCATCAGGGATTCTGCCAGAATAATCCAACCCTGTGGCTGTGAGAAGATACCGCCATTTTCCTTTGTGGATGGATTGAACAGAAGCATCAACGCTCCCTCAAACGCATGATCTACATAGGATGGCGCCATCAGACGTACGCCATATGGTGTATTCAATTCTCTATGTACAGACTCCAGTGCTTTCTCTGCCTGATCCTTTGTGGCAAGACCACTGATAACTGCCCATGACTGTGGATTCAGCCACATGTTTGCTTCCGGATCATGCTTGGAACCGATGATCATGCCGTCTTCCTTGTATCCACGGATATAGCGGTCATCTTCCCAGCACTTTGTCTGGATAATATCGCCAAGTTCCTTCTGGATCTTATCCAGATATGCGATATATTCTGTATCATTTTTCTGCTCTGCAAAGATGCGGAGTACGCTCATCGCATAGTAAAGCTGCATTGCAACAAATGTTGACTCGCCCTGCTTGCCAAGACGCAAGCAGTCATTCCAGTCTGCATGCAGACCTGCCGGCATACGATTGTTTCCAAGGTGATTCATAGAGAAATCAATCGCACGCTTCAAATGCTCATACACCGTACCCTCTCCGCCATTTGCGAACAGGATTACTTCATCGATAAAGTCTGTATTTCCAGACTCCGCAATATACTTATAAACTGTTGGGAACAACCACAATGCATCATCTGCACGATAAGCCGGATGTCCGGTTGCACGTACATAAGACTCATCATCTGGTGTATCCTCATGACCTGCATTGTGATCAAACTTTACAAGTGGAAGTCCACCACCATTGTCTACCTGTGCAGACAACATGAAACGGATCTTGTCCAACGCCATCTCTGGTGCCAAATGGATTACGCCCTGAATATCCTGTACCGTATCACGGTATCCGTATCCATTTCGAAGTCCACAGTAGGAGAACGATGCGGCTCTTGACCAGATAAATGTCATGAAGCACTGATATGCATTCCATGTATTGATCATCGCATTGAATGACTCGCTTGGTGTCTTTACCTGGAAATGATTCAGCTTTCCATGCCAGTATTCCTTCAACTCTGCCAGCTCAGCTTCACTCTGTGCATGCACATCTGCATAGCTGTTCATCACTGCTTCTGTCTCTGCATCATTCTTCATGCCGAGTACAAATGCAAGCTCCTTGCTCTCGCCCGGTGCGAGTGTGATCTTTGTCTCCAAAGCGCCACAGGCATTACCATTATAATTCAGACAGTTTCCGCAATCACCGTTTTCTACGCCGACTGGATTGCCATAGCCATGATATCTGCCAAGGAACGCTTCCTTATCTCCGGCATAGCTTGCAACCTCTGCTCCAGCCAGACCAAAGAATCTTGTAAATGCAACACTTCCGTTGATAGCTGCACCCTTATTCACGTTCTCATTGATCACCTGCTTAATGCGGTTTCCCATGAAATATGTTCTTGTGATAAAGAGTGTATACTGCAGATTGACCTGATCCTGCTCATAGTTGTTATCATTTGTAAATTCACAGTAACCAAAGACTGACAGGTTACGAGGCTTGTCAGAATCGTTCGTAACCTTCAGCTTCCATACCTCATGCGTCTTATCAAGTGGTACATAGTAAAGTACAGAGCTCTTGATGCCTGCATATTCTGCATTCATATACGTATAGCCTGTACCATGGTGACACTCACTCTTGTAGCTGTCTAAATCTTTTCCAACTGGCTGCCATGAGGCTGACCAGTAATCTTTGCTGTCATTGTCACGCAGATAAATGTATCTGCCCGGCTGGTCAAAGCTGTTGAAGATATAACGAAGAATTCTTCCGTTTGCGCCAGACTTTACAAAGCTGTATCCACCGGCATTGTTGGAAATGATTGCGCCGTATTCCGGAGAACCAAGGTAGTTCGCCCAAGGTGCCGGAGTATCCGGTCTGTCAATCACATATTCCTTATTTGCCTCATCAAAATATCCGTATCTCATGAGGTACCCTCCTAATTTATAGTTTTACTGCTCAGCGTCCTTCAGGCTCAGGCTGATCTTACCCATACGGTCAACCTCAAGAACCTTAACCTTGACTACATCGCCGATATTTACGACATCCTCTACCTTCTCTACGCGGTGATCTGCCAGCTTAGAGATGTGGATCAGTCCATCCTTGTTTGGTGACAGCTCTACGAATGCACCGAAGTTCATGATACGAACAACCTTACCTTCGTAAGTCTTACCAACTTCGATTGGATCTACGATAGAACGGATGATCTTCAATGCCTTATCCATACCTGCCTGCTCAACGCCACAGATAAATACATTTCCATCATCATCGATATCGATCTTAACGCCTGTCTCCTCGATGATTGCGTTGATTGTCTTTCCTCTCTGTCCGATGATCTCACCGATCTTCTCCGGATCAACCTTTGTCTGGATGATCTTCGGAGCAAGCTCGCCAACGTGATCTCTTGGAGCAGCGATAGCCGGCTTCATACATGTATCCATGATGAAAAGTCTTGCCTCACGACATCTTGCAATCGCACCCTCTACGATTGGACGTGTCAGACCATGAATCTTGATATCCATCTGGATTGCTGTGATACCTTCGGTTGTACCTGTTACCTTGAAGTCCATGTCGCCGAAGAAATCTTCGAGTCCCTGAATATCTGTCAACAGTACATAATCATCATCTGTCTCACCAGTTACAAGGCCGCAGGAAATACCTGCTACCATCTTCTTGATTGGAACACCGGCAGCCATCAGTGACATACAAGATGCACATGTGGAAGCCATAGATGTTGAACCGTTTGACTCAAATGTCTCAGATACGGAACGGATTGCATATGGGAACTCGTCCTCACTTGGAAGTACAGGAACAAGTGCACGCTCAGCAAGTGCGCCATGTCCGATCTCACGACGTCCTGGTCCTCTGGATGGCTTTGTCTCACCAACAGAGTATGATGGGAAGTTGTAATGATGCATATATCTCTTCGTTGTAACATTTGTGTCAAGGCCATCCAACTTCTGAGCCTCAGAAAGCGGAGCCAGTGTTACAACGTTACAAATCTGTGTCTGTCCTCTTGTGAACATAGCAGAGCCATGGACTCTAGGAATGATATCAACCTCAGCAGCCAGTGGACGGATCTGTGTGATCTGTCTGCCATCCGGACGCTTATGATCCTTCAGAATCATCTTACGAACTGTCTTCTTCTGATACTGGTAAACAGCCTCATCAAGGACTGCCAGCCAGTCTTCCTTATCTGCAAATGCCTCTTCAAGCTTCTCCTTGATCTGGCGGATGTTCTCCTCACGCACCTGCTTCTCGTCTGTGAAGACTGCCTCTTCCATTGCTGCAGGTGGAACAAGCTCCTTGATTGCCTCAAACAGTTCTTCCGGAACTGCACAGCTTGTATAAGAATGCTTTGGCTTACCACACTCAGCTACGATCTTATCAATAAATGCGATTACCTTCTGGTTTAACTCATGGGCTGCATAAATAGCCTCGATCATCTTCGCCTCCGGCACTTCGTTCGCACCAGCCTCGATCATGATAACCTTATCTCTTGTAGATGCAACCGTAAGCTTCAGATCTGACTCCAGATTCTGTGTAGAATTTGGATTGAAGATCAGCTCGCCATTGATCATACCAACCTGTGTAGTTGCACATGGACCATCAAACGGGATATCAGAAATTGCTGTTGCAATCGCTGAACCAAGCATAGCCGTAAGCTCTGGAGAACACTCCGGATCTACTGACATAACCATGTTATTGAGTGTAACATCATTTCTGTAATCCTTTGGGAATAATGGTCTCATCGGACGGTCGATAACACGGGATGTAAGGATTGCGTTCTCGCTTGCCTTACCCTCACGCTTGTTGAATCCTCCAGGGATCTTTCCAACGGAATACATCTTCTCCTCATACTCAACTGAAAGTGGGAAGAAATCGATACCATCTCTTGGTTTTTCTGATGCAGTTGCTGTAGAAAGTACAACTGTATCTCCGTAGTGCATCAAAGCTGCACCGTTTGCCTGCTTTGCAACTCTGCCTACATCGACACGCAAGGTTCTTCCGGCAAGTTCCATCTCAAACTTCTTGTACATAATAAATTCTCCTTGAAATATTTTTTCCTGCAATCAGACTCCGAAACGACTGAAAACGCCACTTTCTGTATCTGGCAAACATGTACAGATAATCTATACTCATGATTCTGGTTATCATCTTATTACCATATGTGTTTTGCATTTTATTTTATAGCAGAAAATGATTTTTTCAGTTGTCTCGGTTTTGTCTTCATGCAATCTTTTAGATTATACCATCTATTTCCTTTTGCTTCAAGATGGGAATGGATGAAATGTGGGATTTTTTGTTTGTGATTTTTTTGTGATTTATTTGCGATTTTTTGCTCGCGATTTTTGTTTGAAAACTGTTTCGCTTGATACCGTTTGCTTGCTGTGGGTTTTCTAGCTCGCTTTTTTGCATCCACACCCACGTCATGGGTTTCCACGCTTACTTTTCTGCTCCCACGCCCAGTTTCCGCTCCGGGACATATCGATTAGCTTCCGGGGTGGGCTTTTCTGCTTGCTTTTCTTCTCCTACGCCCACACCGTGGGTTTCCCCGCTTATTTTCCTACTTTCACGCCCAGTTTCCGCTCCCCGACATATCGATTAGCTTCCGGGGTGGGCTTTTCTGCTTGCTTTTCACACCCTACGCCCATGCCGTGGGTTTTTCCGCCTACTTTTCTGCTCCCACGCCCAAATCAATAGATTCATAAAAAGGAATTATGAATTTTCTGTGATAAAATCATGTATTCCATTTACGCAGCAACTTATATATGCTACATTAAGAACAACTCATTTATCGAGTTTTTAGCGCATAGTTTTTCATACAGAAAATCTGTTTTACAACTCAGAACAACTCAGATTTTACTTACCCACGTAGTTTACATTTTAGCGTGTTGCCTAACGGCTTCATGTGTTTTCGCATTATGATGGTCTGTACTATTACAGTCGTTGCAATGTCAATTATTGAAAGAGGTGTATATCATTTTTATACAGAATATTCTTGAACAGCAAAAACAATTAAATAAAAGCATCGAAAACTATAAAAAGCTTATCAATAAATTCCCCTCTGGAAAACTACAATGTTTCAAGAACGGAAAGCATATCAAATCATACAAAGTGAATGGCAATCTGAAAAAATACATTCCCACCAAAGAATCTGCCACTATTGAGAAATTAGCTTTGAAGAAATATTATGAAAGCTGTCTGGATGATTGCATCAAAGAAAAAGAGCTTCTTGATCGATTCATTCAAGATATTCAGGCTTTGCCGAATACATCTCAGAAGCTTCTGGCGACAGATTCAAATTATCACACATTTTTAGCTAAGGCACTGATTCCTGATGCATGGGCAGGCGTCTCCTATGAGCAAAATCCTTATAAGCGCGAAGATCTTATTCACAACACGTTTTCCGGAATGAAAGTACGCTCAAAGTCGGAGGAAATCATAGCAAATATTTTGTTCACAAACCATATTCCGTTTCGATATGAAGCGCCACTCACACTAAACGGATCAACCATGTATCCTGATTTTACAATCAAAAATCCAAAAAATAATTCCTATACTTATTGGGAGCATTTGGGGTTGATGGATAAAAAGGAATACAAAGATCATGCCATGGAGAAAATCAGTACATATTGTGACCACAATATCATTCCGGATGTTAATCTCATTCTAACTTACGAGACACAAAAGCATCCGTTAGATTCCAGTTGGGTGCAACAATTGGTGATGCGGAATTTCATGTAGAGTAGAGCTTGATTAAAATCCAGCTTGCCTTTTTGTTATAAATAAGTTCACCCCGGAAACCTTTTTCAAGTTTCCTGGGTGGGTGTCCCGCTTTTTCTCTTTCCACGCCCACAGCGTGGGCTTTTCCGTTTTCTGTCCCGCCCCCACGCTCAGAACATAAGAGACCCATATTCTTCACAAACCATTTTTATAAAATCAAAAAACATAGCGACTTTTATGAACACTCTCCATATATTTCAGTCATCTCCTTTAGTTTTAAAAAGAAAATGACTGAACCTTTATCTATTATGAAAAAACGCCCCGGATATCTCCAGAGCGTTTAAATTCATTTTTACTTAACCGTTATTTCCTTACCTGCTAAAGCTGCATACTCAGCAGCTGTTGCATCCCATGAAGCTGTATTATTAGTTGTATTATATACATAATAAATTGTTTTATCTCCCTGCGTATACTCTACTCCTCGTACAGTGTATTCTTCATGCTTGTTTGTTACACCACTTGCAGATACCCCAAGTTTAATTTTTACGCTTGTAGAAGGTACATCTGCTGTATTATTAATTTGATCCTGAAATGCCTTCAATGTTGTTGCATCCATAGCTGACAAATCAGTTCCTTTTGCATAAGCACTTGAACACTCTGTCTGCGCAGCTGTCAATACCGTCTTACCATTCAATACAATCTGCTGTCCCTTTGCTCTGTCAATATAACCAAGCAATGCTGGTACGAGGATTGCTGCCAAAATTGCGAGAATTACGATAACAACAATCAGCTCTACCAAAGTAAAACCTTTGTTTTCTTTCATCTTTTTCATAATCATTTCCTCCTTAGTCTTTTTGTTTTTTGATATGAAAAATCTTTATAAAGTATAGCAAAATTTGCTATCAGTATCAACTTTTTTCCCTTTTTTTCGAGGGATTTTCTCATGGTAATTTTTACCATTTATGCCACATCTAGTTGCTCAACAGCCTTTTACAAATACTGATCGAGCTCTGCGACATCGTTTGAATATTTGTAAGCCATCTGGCGGTTAATCATACCGTTCTGAACCAAACGGGACAAATCACCATTTAATGTATGCATACCTACGGATGAACCGGACTGCATCAGAGAACCGAGCTGATGACATTTATTCTCACGGATCTGGTTGCAAACTGCATCCGTACCAACTAAGATTTCTGTCGCTACAACTCGTCCATTTCCACGTGCATTCGGAATCAGACACTGTGTGATTACACCATTTAACACGCTGGCAAGCTGTGTCCGTACCTGATTCTGCATGCCTGCTGGACAGGCGTCAATGATTCGATCAATCGTCTGTGCCGCACCAGTCGTATGCAGGGTGGACATAACCAGATGTCCGGTCTCTGCCGCAGTCAGTGCTGCTGAGATTGTCTCGTAATCACGCATCTCTCCTACCAGAATAATATCCGGGTCTTCACGAAGTGCACTTCGAAGTGCCGATGCAAAGTTTGTGACATCTCTTCCAACCTCTCTCTGGTGAATAAGTGCCATCTTTCTGTCGTATACATACTCGACCGGATCTTCAATCGTAATAATATGTTCCGGACGATTCTCGTTGATATAATCAATCATGGAAGCAAGTGTGGTTGATTTACCAGAACCGGTTGGTCCTGTCACAAGAATCATACCACGCGGCTTATCTGCCAGCTCCCGAAGCACGCTTGGAAGTCCAAGCATCTCCATCGACGGAATCGAGGAATTAAGCAGTCGGATTGTTGCCGCCATCTTGCCATCCTGCTTAAATACATTCACACGCTGACGGTTGCCATCCGGGGTACGAATTGCAAAATCCGCATCTATGCCTCGCTCAAGATTCTCCCGCTGTTCATCGGTCAAAAGCTCTGCGAGCATCGCGATGATTTCTCCGTCGCTTGGATTGGTCGGTGCATTCTGCAAGCGACCATTGATTCGATACATAAGTGGCATACCAACTGTGATATGAATATCCGAGCATCCCATCGAACGTGCTTCCATAATCATCTGATCTATCATCATATATATCGACCTCCTCTCGTATTATTTAATCTTTTTATTATGTTTTTTTATCATAATTTTTACTTGTTTTTTCTTCTACTTGCTGTCAGCTTCCGGCATGGGTTTTCCAGCTTGCTTCTCTCTTTCTACACTCACATCACGATTTTTCCAGCTTGCTTTCCTTGCCCTAATCATAATAAGACACGCGCAACAGTTCATCTACAGTCGTCGTACCATTTTCCACGAGTTCGAGTGCACTCTTCTTCAAGGTACTCATGCCCTGCTCCTGTACAGCATAATCTTTGATTTCCTCGACCGAAGCGCCCTTCGTGATCATTTCACGCACCTTCTTATCGATCATCAGGATTTCATGGATAGAAATACGTCCCTTGTAGCCCGTGTTGTTGCACTGTCTGCAGCCTTTGGCATGCATGATCTGAGGGAAATGTACGCCTGCGATTGCTTCCTCCTGCTCGGTCATCGGTCCCCATTCACCACAGAACGGGCAGACTTTACGCACGAGTCGCTGTGCCACGATACCAACTAAAGAGCTGGCGATCATATACGGTTCCACTCCCATATCTGCCAGTCGGACAACCGAGGAAGCCGCATCGTTCGTATGCAGCGTCGAAAGTACCAGATGTCCGGTGATTGCGGCACGGACAGAAATGGATGCCGTCTCTGCATCTCGCGTCTCACCGACCATGATGATATCCGGGTCCTGACGAAGCAAGGCACGAAGTCCTACCTCGAAGGTCAGTCCTGCGGTATTATTTACCTGCATCTGATTGAGCTTTGGCACATTTTTCTCGACCGGATCTTCGATCGTCGAGATATTTACACTACGTTTTGCAAGTTCTTCCAGAATCATATACAGTGTCGTTGATTTACCGGAACCCGTCGGTCCGGTCAGATAAATGATTCCGTTTGGTGACTGCAGCATCCGCATTACGAGTTTATAGTTCCGGTCAGTCATACCGAACGTTCCCATATGGTCGATCGAACCTGCCGATGCAAGAAGTCTCAAAACCGCTTTCTCGCCAAATACGGTTGGAATGACAGATACACGAACATTCAGGTTCACACCTTCAATGTTGATACGGAAATGTCCATCCTGCGGGATTCTTCGCTCTGCGATATCAAGATCACCAAGGATTTTGATACGTGCCAGCAGGGAATTGTGAATGTTCTTCTGCAGCGTCATGAAGTCGCAGATAACACCATCCATACGCATTCGCACGCTTGTATGGTTCTCAAATGGCTCGATATGGATATCAGATGCATTTGAGTTATAAGCACGGACAAGCAGGCTGTTAAACAGGTTGATGATTGGCGTATCATCGTCGCCCTCTTCTACGCTGATCTCCATAACCTCACTCGTCTGTGTTGTATTCGCCGATGCTTTCTGTGCTGCCTGTCTTGCAGATACCTCTGAATAATAATACTGAATGGAATTTTCGAGCGGTGCCTTCTCACACAGAGAAATATGAACTTCCCGTCCGACAATCTGGCGGATATCCTCAATTCCATAGAAGTTCAGCGGATCGTCCACAAGGAGATAATACATCGTATCCTCTACCTTGTATCCCATCATGTTATATTTCTCGGCAAGAACACGCGGAATCATCTCCACCGCTTTCACATCCACAGACAGATCCGAAATATTGACAACCTCATAATTCAGACGCTTTCCAAGCGCCTCTAACATCTGTTTCTCTGTGATAAAGCCAAGTGCAATCAATGCGGCACCAAGACGGACACCTTTGTTTTCCTTCTGGTAGGCAACCGCCTGATTGATCTGATCTTCGTTGATGTATCCAAGTTCCTGCAATACATCACCGATTCGGATATTTTTATTACTGCGCATTTCCATCGTCCGGCACCTCCTCGTACATATAGATCTCAAGCGTCAATGTCAAAACACGCTCAGTCTTGATATCGTACTCACCTTCTTCGGTCAGGTTCGTGATACTCCGCTCCTCAGACCATGAATAGTTGCACACACGGATTTTCTTATCGCTGTTTGAGAGATCTTCGATCAGCTGAAGCAGATCACTCTCTTTTCCGCCTAGACGAAGTGTCACCGTCGCATTATAAATACCTGTTGTTACCTCATCATCAAATGCCGGAAGCGCACTCGTTTCGCTGTCCGTCGACATACCGCCACTCTCCTCAGCCGCTTCGATTTCAGAGCGTTCCGCTTTCGCGCCCTGTGGTGCTTCAGTCGTATCCGTTTCCTCCTGTGCTGCGAGCATTGCCGCACGCTTCGAATATACATATGGCTCCAAAGCCGTTTCTTCCTGTGGCATCTGGATAGCCAGATCATAGGCTGACAAGTTATATCCTAACACAAGCTCAGTAAAATACTTATCAATCTCTGCACTTTCCATCATTGGGAAGAATGATTCTCGTACTCCCTGTATCTCATTTGAAAACCGCTCGTTATCTGCCTCCATCATCGGCACCTGCGTAAGCTTCAGCTCATTTTCTTCCTGTGTTTCCTTCTGTGTCGCAATCTCTTTGTTCGTATTCACGATACCCTTTACAACCGGGTAAATACCCCAGTAACCAATGCAGACTACGATCACGAATATAGAAAGCATGATCAGGAGGTTTTTGTCTTTTTGTGTCATTTCTAACTTCATAACGATTCCCTCCTTATTCTGCATCGCCGACATCCGGCAAATTTGTTTCTGTTGTCTCTGGCTGTGCATCTGTATCGGTATGTCTGCCTGCGGACTCCGCCAGTGTACAGGTCACATGGATATCCCACAGCTCATCGGATTCCACATAAGAATATCCGGTATAATCAACATTGCTGAATATATCCACGCCGCACAAATTGCGGATGAATTTGTTGATATTATCTACCGTATCGGCACGCGCTGTCATCGTCAGCACGCCCAGATCCGCATCGAAAGAATCAAAGGTCACGGTTACAAGCCCCTGCGCGCAATCATCGACCACACTCATCACCTCACAGTTACAGACCGGATACGTGTATAGATTCTGATTCACTCCTACAATCGCATTGTATTGATTGCTCAGATAGGATGTTTGCTCCAAAAGTACATCATACCGTGCAACCTCCATAATCGTTGCCGGAGACTCATTGTACTCCTTCAGCTTCTGCAATTCCTGTTTTTTTAGTGTGCGCACCGTAATACACACGGCAAGTCCCACAAGCATCACAGCAAGACTGATCAGAATTGCAAGAAATCCCTTTCCAACTCCGCCACCTTCTGTTTCCTTCTTTTTTCCGGCATGATAGCCGTCTAAGAAATTCTGCTTGCCGGCATTTCCCGTAACAAGACCGCTGATCGGGTGGAAATGTGCCTGTACATCCAGACCATTGGTTGCAACATGTGTATCTGCAAATACCTCCACACGCGCGTAAATATCAAGCTGGGAAATTGCATTCTGATATAATGGCAGATCCTGTGGATTCACACCCGCAAGTAAAACTGCCTCAATCGGATAATCCAGCTGGTTTGCCTGCATGAACTGACGGATCTGGCTGACGGAACGCGCGATATCCTGCGCATAGTCCTCTGTTCCCTGATCATGGAAGCAGCGGGCACTGTTGAAATAGTAAAATTCTCCATTTACCCAGAGGATCGTCGTGATTGTCATGCGGTCTGCGATCTGCAGGACGAATGTCTTGTACTGTTGTGCCGCTGTCAATGCAGTCAGACGGATCAGACTGCTCTCACCGGAATATACTGCCTTGAGTTTGACGCCGATCTCAGTAAAGATGTCCACATAATCTTTGATGAAATCGGTCGTGATGATCTCGGCATAGATTTTCTTCGTCGCCTTATTCTGCCCGATTGGAAAATATCCGCAGATATAATCCTCTCCCTGTTTGATATCTGTAAACTCGCGGTTGATAAACTCTTCCGTCTTCTTCGGATTGAGCAGAGGCATCTCAATATTCTTACCAATAAACTTGGTCGAATTGATGACTAAGATCACATCCTTCGTCGGCAGATTATGTGTCGTCCAGAAGTTCTGCATGAAGCTCACAAACGCATCCGCATCCATAATCATACCATTGATGATGCTGCCATCCGGCGCATCTTCCGTATAACAATCCGCGACAGAAATCTTTCGATTTCCGGGAGTACCGGTGATCACTTGTATCTGTTGGTTTGCCAGATAAATGACTGTACTCATATGTATGTTCTCCTTCCTGTAATAGGTTTGCTTTCTCTATTTAGTACGAATTTGCAATCGTCGCATACGAGCCGTAAATCGGCTGGATTACGGAAATAATAACAAATCCAACGACTGCCGCCATCACGACGATCATCGCAGGCTCCAGATAAGAAACCAGCTTGTTCATCGCTACCTCGGAATCATATTCCATCTGGTTTGCAATTGATACAAGCATTGTATCGAGCGCACCCGTCTCTTCACCGACTGAAATGGACGAAGAAAGCTTCTTCGTAAATCCATCTACCCGGTCAATACTCTCACTTAAATTCATACCACCACGTACATCCGCGATGACCTGATCAAACTGCTTTTCAATGTAAGAATTGCCGATCGTATTTCGTGCGATCTGCAGACAGTTAATGATTGAAATACCTGCCGAATACAAGCTCGACAACGTACGAGCAAACCGTGCGGTATAAATGACACGGCGCAGCTTCCCGATCACCGGCAGCTTCAGTTCTAACTTGTCCTTTGCATACCGCACACCCGGTATCGCAAAAAGCACATGAAAGAAAATATACAACACAACGGCTGCCAAAATCAAGACATACCATTTATTTTTCACAAAATTACTGATGCCCAGCAGAATCGTCGTTGAGGTCGGAAGCGCATCCATCTGGGAAAATAAATCCTTAAACTGCGGAATAACATAGCCCATGATGATTGCAACTACTACCACGATCAACACACAGAGGATCTTCGGATAAGTCATTGAGCTTTTGACCTTCTGGTTCAGCCGATATTCCTTCTCATAATGCACAGACATCTGCAGCGCAATCTTGTCCATGCTTCCACTGCTCTCTGCACTCTTGATCATGTTGATAAAGAGCGGTGGAAATGCGTCGCCACTCGCAGACATTGCCTCAGAAAGCGGCACACCGGAACGCACCTGTTTTAACAGTCCGGTATAAACCTCCCGTTCCTTTGGCTTGATGGACTCATCCTCGGATATGATTCGCAGTGCCTTTACGAGCGTCACGCCCGCGCCAAGCAGCTCACCGATATTCTTCGCGAACTCAGAGACAACATCGGAACGCAGACGTTTGATGTTGACCTTATCCGCCTGTGCCTTCGCCTGTATCAAATATTTCTTTTCCTGTTTTAAGCGCTCATGCAGATCAAGCTCATCGGTTGCCTGCATCGTACCGGAAATCGCCTTTCCGTTTTCATCCTGCGCTCTGTATTTGTAAGTAACCATAGCGCCTCCTAATACGTAGCTGTCATCATACTTTTCACATAATCAATATACATCGAGATCATGGTATCGCCCAGATTCTGAGTCAGTGCAACAAGCACACCGAATGCAAGAAATGGACCGAATGCGAAATGTTCTTTCCTTCCCTTCTTCTTACTTGCCAGCAGATAGATCGCATACGCACCGCCGACAATGATTCCAACGAAGAATGCAGCAACTACACCTTTCCAGCCAAGCAGGAATCCGGCTGCAAACATCATCTTCACATCGCCACCGCCAAAGCCGTTAAATAACATCAGAATAAACATTGGCACGCTGATCGCGAACAGTCCAATCACACGCTCTATGATCGTTGGTCCCGGCAGCACCCAGATAGCAGGGATACCAAGCAACAGCAAAATCACATTCAACTGTGGCGGAATCTCCTGCGTGTCCGCATCGATCATCGTGATCACCATCAGATCACAGATCACAAGGAAGAACAGCAACGCGGATAGATGAATTCCGTACATTGCAACAGAAAATACTGCAAATGCACCACCGACCAGCTCGATAATAAGCGGACGTTTCGGCAATACAGAACCACAATATCTGCAGCGGTTCTGATAACGAATCCGGGAAAAGATCGGAATGACATCTTTCCATGTCTGCTCGTGGTCGCACTGCTTACAGTGGGAATGACGAATCGTCAGCTTCTCCTTCTTCGGAAGCCGTTCAATGACCAGATTCAGATAAGAAAACACAGTCACTCCCATCAAAAATACCAATATGTATATCATTGCATATAAAAAATAATTCATTTTCTACCCCTTTTACTCTGTTTTACAGTTGATCTGTGTGTCGGAATTCGCATCTAAATTATAACACTGAATATATTCCGTGTATGTAAAATCGCCATACCGTGAGCTATGCAGTGTCAGACTCATATAAATAATATTGTCTGCATAATCTCCCTTCGGCTGTGTAAACTTCAACTCCTTGATGGAATACCCCATATACGCTTTCTGGTCAAATACCCAGTCAGTACTCTTCACTTCGCCACTTGCAACCACCACCGGATAATAATGCACAACCAGATATCCTTCTTCATTCACGCCAATATAGACATGACTGCCCTGCGCATCGGTAAACTCGATCTTATTATACCCTGTCGTTTCATTCTGTCCACCGAGCGTCGCATCTGTCGACAGCTGCATGACATATGGTAATGTGACCTCGCTCGTTGTTCCATCCTCATTTTTTACCTCCGTTGTGATTGTCGCATCCCGCGCACCCTCGATCTCACCGCGGATCTTCGAAGCAATGATGGATGATACCTGCATACCATTTGCAGTGCCCTTCGCAGTATAATAGACACTCACCGTATTCGCGATCACCTTGCTCGCCGCAATCATAAAAAGCCCGATCAGCATAAAGGTCACGATCATTTCCACCAGCGTGAGTCCCTGATTCTTATTATGAAATTTTCGAAAAAGATGCTTCAGTTTTTTCATTTCAATGACTGACTCCTCTTATTCTCCTGCTTCTTCACTTTTATGTATCACCCGGAACACCGTCAGATCGGCACGATCACTATAATAACGGTGCAGCTTTGCTTCTATAGCAAAGCTCGTTGCCTGTGGCATATTCTGTGAATCTGTCTTATTTGTGTCCACCGTCAGTGTGATGCCTGTATCTGCTAATGTCTCAAACACGGTATCCGTCCGATACATTTCCTCGTTCAGGATACGCTGTTCCTCCTGCATATCCTTGCTTTTCTTGACCAATTCTCCGGATACGCCAAGCAAATGTACCATACATTCTGCCAGAACCATAACAAGAATCACGAATCCAACGATCACTTCCACCATCGTCGAACCTGCATTATTCATTTGTCGCACGATTTTTCTTCTCTTCATGTTACTCACGCTCCAGAAAACTCCAGCTCCAATGCTCACTTTTCAGAATATCATTTTTCGATGGATTTACCGTATCATCTCCAGTATCCACACCAATTTCTGCGTCCTCATAATCCATACAGGACAAATTATACTTTGACAACATGGATGCTGTCTGGTCACCCTTCGTACAGGTTACTTTGACACAAAGGATAACATCGTTTTTCGATATCTGATAACTGCCATCGTTCTCCCAATAGATACAGACTGAAATATCATCCGCCATCGCTGCATATTTTGTCGTATCTCCGCCTGTTGCTGCGAGGGTAAAATACCGGTACGCCGCTTTCTCCCCATGATCAGTCGAACTCTCCGATTCATAATACGGCCAGTTGCCCTGACACACATTATATCGAAGATACTGCCACAGCAGATTTTTTCCATCCGTCACATCTTGCTTCTGCATATCAAAACTTGTATATGCCGGCGTCGTCAGTTCTTTCTCTATTTCAATACTGATCGTCTTCGAAAGCTCCCGGCATTGGTTCTGTGTCACCCGGCGCACCGAAGACGAAAACAATGCATAGCTTACAAGCAGCAAAGATAAGCAGAACACAACGACAACCATACTGACAACAATCGCCACGATCATTGCAGAACCGCGATTTTCTTCTTTATGAAATTGTCTGAGCTTTCTTTTTCTCTGCATGTACCTGTAATTTATCTTTCTACTATTTTGATATTCCGGTAATTGTCAGCGTCTGTGGCTGTGTCCACTCGGCAAGTCCATCTTCCGAAATTGCCGCAAATCGGATCTGCACATCTTTCACATCCTCGGTAAACCATGTGTCCTTCTCCAGTATAAAGCTTGCGCTTGTCTGGTCTGCGGTATAATAAACGGACTGTACTAATGTACCCTCTGCATCAAATCCCAGCACCTGTACGAGCATCGGTTGCTCAATTGCCACTGTATAATTCACAACTTCTTTCTGTGTCGTACCACTTCCAACTGTCACCGTTGTTCCTGCAAGCTTCGGAAGCTCTGTCCTTGCAGCTTCCTTTTTCACAGTTCCAGTCCAGATCACCATATCCATCTCCTCGGCTTCCGTGATTGCGCTGGCATCTGTTGTCGTTGCATCATCAACTGGAATCAGTTTCCACATTGCGACATCCGAGCTTTCAAAGGCATCCAGATGTGCCTCGCCGACAACTGCCTGTACTGCAACGAACGTCGTTGTATCTGGAAGTAACACAGAAATCTGATTTTTTTCTGCAACCACCTTTGCGCAGATTGCAGTCGTTGTATCCTCCATCCGTACATTTACGGCATAGCTTACGTTTACTGTTTTTTCCTCTGTCAGAATACCCGCAAACTCCGTGTATGGATTTGCTTCACACAGGCTTTCTCTGCGGATCTTTGCGTTGCTTCCTGCATAGTATACATAATATTTATCGGTCTTTGGCTGTACATACAGCACGCCATATGCCCCGCTTGCATCCTTGATCTGCACCTCGTAATAATCGGCGCCATCCTGTACCTCGAACCGATATGCCCGTGACTCATACGTTCCAACCAGATCTTCATCCTGTACTGGTGCTGTCAATGTCCATTTTGTTCCATCGTAATACTGCAGAACACGCACATCGTCTGCCAAACGCTTGACATCCGGTGTTTCAAGCTTCTGGACAGTCTGTATTTCCTCGGTTGTTGCTTCTGTCGTAGAATCCTGTGTATCCGCATCCGTCACAGCATTCTCTGTCTCATCTGGCTGTCCCATCGTTCCAGCCGTTGTCTCTGCTTCCTTTTTACCTTCTGAAGCATCCATAACGACCTGTTTCTCTTCTGCTCCATTCGATGCAAGCTGTGTAGTCTTCGAATACTTTGTTCCATTTACTGTACAATCTGCATATTGAATATTGCTCTCGATATCGGCATCTGCATATCCAACCATCGCATCTACACTTGTCCCCCCCGTCACGGCTCCATCACTTGTACAGCTATTAAACTTCACGCCCCTGTAGCGCAGGTATCCAATCATACCACCCGTGTACCATGTTCCGGTAACCGTACCGTAATTGTTGCACTTTGTAAATGTCATCGCATCACTGGTCTGATTCTCCATCTGTCCAACAATGCCACCAACCGCGATATTTCCGGTCGCAGTCGTCTTAACTTCTGCATAATTCGTAAGGTACTCCAGATTCTCGCCAGACATCGAATGTCCGATAATGCCACCCACAGCCGTATTTTCCCCAGCTACTTTCGCTGTCACATGCCATGTGCCTGCTGTGATAATCTGCTCTGTCGCTGTACCCTTTACAACAGCATCTTTCTGGTTACATCCAACAATACCACCGGTATAGCCAAGATAGTTGTCAATCGTTGTATTTCCTTCTTCCTTTTGCGAATTATCTGTCAAAGAAACCGTTCCATAATTTGTACCAACGATACCGCCGGCATTCGCTCTTGCAGTTTCATATGCAGTTCCATCTACCATGCCGCCATGCACAACGGTATCTGCACTTCCAATCGTGTTTGCCTTGACCGTTGAATTATATCCATTGGCACCAACGATACCGCCAACATTTGCTGTCACGCCATCTCCCGCACCAGATACGCTTCCTGTAAATGTACATTCCATCACCTGTGCCGCATCTGTATCCTCTGCTTTTTCCGTCGCGATACCACTCACACCAACGATACCGCCGTAGCTTGCAATAGATGTACCACGGTTACCTACGATCGTTGCGCTTACATTACACTGATTGACTGTACCCTTGTTCTCACCGACAATACCACCTGCAACTTCTTTCGCTGTGATGGTTCCATAATTATTGCTTGTCAGAATCTTATTATTCGACTTGCGGCTCGCGCTGATCATACCACCTGCGTATCCAGTCTTTGCCGTTACAGCAGCCCGGTTCTTCGCATTCTCGATACGTAAAAATGTGTTTGCATCATCGTATCCAACAAGTCCGCCAACATAAGTATCTGATGTCACACTTCCACCGCCAACAGTACCTGTCACATACATCTGTACTTCACTTGTCTGGACATTGGCATTGCATACCTTGTCAACTACCGTCTCTTCGGATGGCTGATTTAAGGTCAGCTTTCTTACATTCTCCGCTGTCGTTCTCGCATAGGTCGTATCCGTACTGTTTACAAGCATCGTGTAACCGATGTAACCTCCAGTAAATGCGCTGCCTGTGATCGTGCCTCTGAAGTCTGACATGTCCGCAGAGGTCTGGATGCGGGCGTACTGAATATCTTCGGTTTTTGTAACCAATTTTGTTGTATAAAATATTAGCTTTGCATTATTTAAAATGTAATTATATACAGACTCATCCTCCGAATAAAACATCATCTGATAGTTTTCAGAGCTGCTTTTTTTGGCTATTCGTGTAACCGTTTTAGGACTTAATTTCCAATAATTATTTGCCTTTCCATCTTCTCCTATCTCTTCTACATATTCTTTATTCATTGAATTTGCATTCCATTGATCAAAGTGAATTGAAAGTTCATTTTCAACAGGAATCTTAACATACCAATCAAACGCATCATATTCACTATTGTTTAAAAATTGAACATTCGTTATCTGGTATACCGTTAAAAGTTGTCCAACCCATATTGTTGTTTTCCCGCCTGTTAATTTTAATTGGTATTCACCCTCTCCTGTACCAATTACTTCGTGTATATTTTTTTCTGTAATGTTATTGTTTCCTGGTTTAAGTACAGTTTTGTTTCCATCTCCTCCCGTATAATAGAATTCTATATCCGTAATATCAAAGGAATATGCTTCCTGATAGCTCTTAAATGTCAACACAAAACTTCTGCTTCGACTTTTATTATTGGCAGCTATCTTTAAATCATCTGGCCGTAATACATATATAATCTCTGATTTCTCCGAATCCTCAACTTCCTCCACTGGCAACTGCCATCCCCACAACTGTTTATCTATTAAAACATTTTGTTGCACATGTATTTTTACATACCAATCGGAGATTTCTTTATCACTGTCATTTACAGCTTGAATATTATATTTCACGGTCGGTGAATCTGCACTTCCCCATATTGTCTCTACACTCAAATCCAAGTAACAAAGTTTCGTTGTATTACCCGCGGAAGAATCCGTTGCCGTATCGGTAGATCCACTCTGTCCAGGCTCCGTAATCATGTTCTGGTTATACCCATTCGTATTGATGATGTTCGCGCCAATCACACCACCGACAAAATATTTGCCGCTGATGTTCTGTGTGCTTACATATAATTGTTTCGCACTTCCGTCTGCCTTCTGCAACATCAAAATCGACGCATTGCAGCCGGCAAGTCCGCCGACATAGCTTCCTTTATCTGTATCTCCATTTATACTTCCAGCCGTCACAGCGTAGTTTGTAACTTCCGCGCCACTATCATTATAACCAACGATACCACCAACATAGTTTTTACCGACGATGCGTACATTGTTATCTTTTCTTGCTTCTGCTTTGATCACACCATGATTGTAACCAGTGATTCCTCCAACATAATCAGCTGCATGGGAAACCGGATATTCCCCAGCAACAGTCACTGCACCCGATGTATCAAGATTTTCAAGCAGAGAACCTGTATTATAACCACTGATACCTCCTGCATACATACCGGTTGCATAGACAACGCCTGTATTCTGCCAGTTTGAAACGGTATTTTTCGAATTCACGGTATCGGATACTACAATTGGACTTGCGCCCTTTTCAACCAATACCAAAGTATCTCCGCTACTATTTCCTGTATCTTCCTGTGTTTTTGTCAGATCTATATCTGCATTCGCGCCAATCACACCACCGACATAGGAACAGCCAATGACATAGTTGTCATTTCTGCCATTTGTATTCGTATCGTCCGTACCCGAAAGCTCCGCAGAACCAGTTGCATAGCCGACGATACCGCCGACATAATCATGTCCAAATACATAGCTGTGCTTGCCATTATCCAATTCTGCACGCACACCCTGAATCGTACTAAAATAACTGTAACCGGTAATACCGCCTACATAGGTTCCAGCTACCTTGTCCGCATAAGTTGCAAATGCCGTTCCATCCTGATTTCCAAGGAATGCCTGTAAATCTTTTCTCGAATAAAACGGTGTACTGTTGCTGTTTTTGATTGTAATATTTGCAAGGGCTGATGTATCATCTGTATGATTTGCCGCATACTCGTTTACACAGCTTCCTGCTATACCACCAACGAATTTACTGTCCTTTTTATCTTCGCCATCCTTCACGACTGCATATACAGCTCCTGTATTCTCACAGTCTTCCAATGTGATGGCAGTTGACCGATTCTTCTCTGTCCGAAGCTCGCCGACAACACCTCCCACATGTGAAAGTCCGGTTACCTTTGCAGCATTGGAAAGCTCCTTCCATGTGACTGCAGACACAACCGAATCCGAATCCGCAATCAATGTTCCGGTAATACCACCGACATAAGACTTTCCTTTTACAAAACTGGCTGTTTCTGCGTCTACATCATCATTTACGACTTCGAGATTTTCTAAGATTCCCGCCGTCTCTCCAGTCAAATCCTTACCATACACCGTGATTCCGGCAAAAGAGCCAACATAATCGCCCGGAGACGTTATCTGTACATCATCCAGTTTCAGATTCCCAATAGTTCCATAATTCGTGGCAAATAAACCAACCGGCTTTTTCTCATCATCCGCTTTACCAGTATCCATGTCTGTATACAACCTACACAGGGCATTTCCTGCCTGCGACATAGTAAGTCCCTTGATCGTATAAGACTTACCATCCGTATTCTTACCATCCAGAGAATCTTCCGGGCGAAGCTGTTTCATTGAGATAAAACATTCTGCCAAATCTGCAGTCTCATCATTTAACTGAATACCATTTCCATTCGTATTATAAAACGCCCCTGACTCTACAAATCCCGCCCAGTTGATATCTTCTGATAACTGGAAATGGCAAGTCAGCACCTTATTTTTATCCTGCTCATAATGCGCACTGCTCAAGCGCAGTTCATCCACAGACTTCTCAGTATTTGCTGTAATGTCTGTCACGTAACGCATATTATAAAGATGTCTTGCATTTGCAATCGAATAATTGTAATTTACAACCTTCTTTGCAGCATCCGTGTTGTTATTTTCCTCGGCAAAATAAACATACGACTGGTTGCTCTGCCGTTCCGTTGTTGTATCATATGCAGCACCATACCCCTTGATGGAGCATTTAATCTTATTTGCATCCAGCCCAAACCGATGGAATGTATAGGTTGACTTGAATTTAAAGTTTGCATTGGCAACCTTACTTGCTTTCGATGTGTCCCGTAAAATTGACAAATTCATCTCATAGCTGGCAGATGTCGCCTGAAAATCCGCTGCATCCAATACGACACGGATCGTTCCATCCGTATCGCTCCATGCAAGGACTGGGAACTCCCCAAGCTCCTGCGCACTCCAAGTTCCAGTCTCATCTTTCACATACCGTGTGATTGCACAATTCTGTGCCTGCCGGTTTGCATAATTCTTGATCTTTGCTCCGTTTAATGTGAACTTCATAACCGGAACACCATCTGCCATATTCTCACTGGTACAGAAATCAGAATCTACATCATATACGGTAATGTCATAATTCATCTTCTGTGCGGCATTTGCCGGCTTGCTGACCTTGAACGACAGATTTAACGTATCTTCATTATTTAATTTCACTTCATCAATGGACGGCTTTTCCTTTGTACCCTTCAGCGCCGTCGACAATGTATCCACACCATAGTACCCGATCATACGGTCTTTCCGGTAAGAATCATACCGGGTGGCAATGTTAACCGAACCCCGAAGGGAATCATTGTCATTATCATACTCGAAAATTTCTACCTCATCTCCATTTGACTTGGCAGAATAAAGGACAGAAAATACCTGTCCATCCTCTAAGGAAAACTCGACGCAGATCGCGTCATTTAAGATAGACGTATCATACAGATACCCCTGTAAAAGCTGATATACGATTGGTGCCGTCAGGCTTGTCGTATCTTTTCCTGCCGCATACAGACTATAATCGCCCTTATTTGCACGCACAGAAACAAGCGTACCCTTATTTACCGTTACCCAAACGGAATCATCACTGTACGCCTGTCCTTCTTCGTAATATATCGAATCCAGCTTCACCTCGGCTGGACTAAAATTTTTCGTCTGCTTTGCAAAATCTTCTAAGGTTCCATTTGCATTATATTCCGACAACTGATTCTGCGCTGCCAAAAACATGGTCTCTGCATATTCATTCGCCTGGTTAAAGTCTGACCAGTCCTGCCATGCCATAAGTCCCATGACTGATATTGTGAGCAATATCGACAGCAACATCATCGTCACGATCATCTCAACAAGCGTGAAACCCCGATTGGATCTGCATCGTCTCTTTTGTGTCGATCTCATATTTATCACCTACTGTATAACACTATTCGCTTTATTATACAAATATATCGGAAAAAAGGCAAACTTTATCCAGTGATTTTTTTTGCATATTTTTGCCATTTCGGTGAAATTTGTGTGATATCTTACATAAATAGCTCCAGTATATACACAATCGCACACGAAACAAGCGACACCACAAACATGCTTGTCCTGCGCCATGCAAGGATCAGCGCCACGACGAATCCGATGCCTGCTGCCACCATACTGTTGCTCGCCGTGAGGATCGCCGGGAATGTCATAACCGCGAGCGTCACATATGGCACATAGAACAGAAACGACCGCACCGTCTTGTTCTTGATCTCTTTCTTGATCAATGTGAGTGGCAGAACACGGATCAGATACGTGACTGCTGCCATCACAAGAATGTACAGATAAATATTATGCTTCATGGTTCGCCTCCTCTTCTTCCTTCTCCTCATCCGGAAGCGGGAACAGCACGGCTGCCACCCCGGAGATCACAACGGTCAGAATAATCACCTTCATACCGGAAGAAATATTCTTGATCACCGGTATCTTCGTGAAAAGGAAGCTCGCCGCCATCGCGATGATCACAAGTCCGCGGATCACCTTATTGTCTCTGGCAGGCGGGATAATGATTGCCAAGAACATACCATATAATGCAACGGAAAGCGCACTAACCACGCCGCCCGGCAATACGTTACCGAGCACCACACCGAGGCAGGTGCCGATCGTCCATGCCGGAATCGCAATCGACATCGCACCATACATATAGCACGGATTTAATTTACCTTTTCTTGCAACTGAGATGCCGAAGATCTCATCGGTCACACCAAATCCAATAAAAAAGCGGTGTATGATTGAAAACTTCGGATCAAGCTTCTGTGTCAGTGCACACGACATCAGCATATATCTTAGGTTTATGACGAGCTGCATCAGTGCAAGCTCTGCATACCCTACGCCACCGGCAATCGCTGTGATCGCTGCAAATTCTCCTGCCGATGTCGTATTTGTCAGGCTCATAATTGTCGCCGGAAGTGCATACACCCCCGCATTTCGCGCCGCAATCCCAAGTGTAAATGCGACCGCAAGGTATCCAAGTGCGATTGGAATTGCATCCCGCATTCCATCGCAGTAATTCTTTCGATTTATATTTTCTGCTCCACTCATTTTATCTCATCCATCACTTCTTCTAAAGTTCCGTGGTCTGTCCGCACGCGGATATGGCAGGCACGCGCATAGACGGGTCCCCGCTCTTTCATCATCGCCTGGATCTTCGTATACGGATCGTCACACTGTAACAGCGGACGGTTCGTACAATGCTTTACCCGTGCATAGGTCGTATCTGCATCTGCCATCAGGTAATATACTGTTCCGACCTCTTTCAGCAGATCGCTGTTCTCCTTGCGAAGCGGCAGTCCACCGCCCGTCGCGATCACGCAATGTGTCTTCTCCCGAAGTTTCCGGATGACATCCGTCTCCAAAGCGCGGAAATATGCCTCTCCCTTCTTCTCGAAGATGTCCGGAATCGTCATTTCCTCCTGTGCCTCTATATAAAGGTCGGTATCAATAAACTCATATCCAAGCTTCTTGGCAAGTGCCTTTCCAACCGTTGTCTTACCGGCACCCATATAACCGATCAGGACAATATTATCTCCACGCTTCTTCCCATAGATTGCATCCTGCAATGCCAGATACACTTTATCGGTCAGTGTCTCAGACACCGTCAGATCATTCCACAATTCATATGCAAGAATGCCCTGATAGAGCAACATCTTCAAGCCATTTACCGCTGGCACGCCAAGCTTCTCCATCTCCTTTAAGAATGGCGTCTGTGCCGGATTGTAGATCAGATCCACACCAGCCTTCGCCATCGCATAGAACACATCACCGAAATCAAACGGCATCCCATCACCCTCATGCAGTCCAACCGAAGTACACTGGATCATCAGATATTTTCCTTCCGGAATACTCTTATAATCCTCGGAAGCGACCGCCTGTACGACCGCCTTCCCTGCAAATGCATTCATATCATCCGCGATTGCCTGTGCATGTGCATATGTCCGGTTTACGATATACACCTGCTTTGCGCCATAGCTGACACACATATACGCGACCGCACGTGCGGCACCACCTGCGCCAAGCATGATAACTGTCTCATCCTTTAATGCAATTCCTTCTGTCTCTAACGCTTTCGCCAGTCCCGGCATATCCGTGTTGTAACCCTTATAGCCGCCCTCCACACGGACAAGTGTATTAACCGCGCCGATCGTCTTCGCGGCGATATCCACATCCACGAGACTCTCCATCACGTGCTGCTTGTGCGGCACGGTAATATTCAGTCCAAGCACGCCCTCGTCATACGCCAGCTTCACACAACGGGACAAATCCTCGTCCTCCACGCAGAATGGCACATACCGCTCTGACAGCCCCAGTGCATCGCTGAGCGTGTCATGGATGACCGGTGACAATGTATGTTTGATCGGATTTCCGAAGATTCCAAGCAGATGCTCTGCAGCGACATCCTCGTAACCCTGTATCGCATATTTCATGATTTCCATCGCCATTTTCCCCTGTTTCGTCTATAATTGTCTATAATCAGACATTTTCCTCAAATATAATACCATAAAAGTGAAAACCTGCAACCATTTAGATACATTTCTGATACATTTGTATCCTATAATATAAACAGTTCTTACACGCAGGCCCGACAATCAACAGGGATGCTGCACGAAAAACTACGAGGGGGAATTTCATATGAGACGCAAAACCATATTCTATAAAATGGTGATCGGTGCACTCCTGCTTTCCATCTTATCCGGATGTGGAAAGAAAGCGGGCGTCGATTATATTCAGGAGAACGATTCCAGACAGGATGCCGTTTCCGCATCCGACTTACATCTGAACTATTCCGTATCAAACGGACGCACGACCGTCAATGTCGACGCCGATGTGAACACCAGTCTGTCCACGCAGTCTGCTCCGGTTGCGACTGCCGTCCGGTGCGACTATACAAATGAAGATATCACACGCATTGCGGCTGCAATCTTCGATGAGGGAAGCTATAAATTATTCCTTCCATACAGCCGTCAGTCAAAGGAAAATATCACTGCTGCCTGCGATGCATTTGCAGAGACTTTTGCTACCTACGCAGATAAATCCGAGATTCCGTATAATCTGTTGGCAGAATGCTCCTATGCACAAAATGCAAAAGACGGCGGCGTCTTTGATCCTATCGAGACAAATGGAACGATTCAATACTATCCAACCATCAAGCCAAGTGCAGACAGCGAGGAATTTTGCAACTTCTGTAATATCCGTGGCACGATAGACGGAAAGGACTGTCAGCTTTCCTTCGTCCAGACGCGCAAGCACTGCATGCTTGTGTTGCACAAAGATTATAACGAAGAGCTTACCTATGGCTTGTTTAACCAATTATCCCCGATCCGTCCGGATATGCTCGAAACGCTTGCCGGCAGCGACAACATCTGCTCGTATTCCACGGAAGGTGCCTCAACGCTTGTCACCGATACGCTCTCCAGAATGGGAATCGATGATTATGTAGTTACCGACGTATTTCCGACGCAGACCATCCGGACCGTCTACGACATCAGCAGCACATATCAGGTAACCGCAAACTACGACAAGGAACCAGTCATCTCTTATGATTCCTATCTGGTCTACGGTGGGCGCAGCTTAGATGCGCTTACCCCTGTCTACACCACTGCAAACTTTCAACCAGAGCTGACCGATTATGAAAGCATGGATCAGGACGAAAACGGAACTATCACCAATTACGAGGATTATACCTTCTATGGTTATGAATTCATCACCGCCAATGTCGGAAATGACGGTTTGAATTATCTGATTGTCTCCAATCCTATGAAGATCGAAACCATCGACGTCGATATGGCGAATACATTAGATTTCTCCCAGATCGATACGATCGCACAGGACTACATCAACAAACACACCTTTGATGAGACGGTGTATGACATAACCGATATCCGGTATGGACTGATCCGGGTATCCAACGAAGAGGATGATTCCTACCAGTTGCTCCCGGCATGGTATTATCTTGCAGAAGGAAGCGAGGAAAGCAAACCCTATTATTTCCCATCTGCCTACGTCATTATCAACGCCATCGACGGAAGCATCTACAATAACGAACTTGGCTACATCTATCAACATAGAAACAAATCAGATTAACAGGAGGACGATCTTATGAAGAAACGAATTGCAGGCATTCTCATATCCATCCTTGCATTATCCGCCCTGTCCGGGTGTGGAAAAGAGAAAGATATCTCATACGTGGATGAACCGGCAACGACAAGCGATGCTGCCACCGCTTCGGTTCTGCACCGGAATTATGAGGTCACAGACGGACTCCTGACATTTACGGTGGATGCCGATGTCGATACCAGTTTATCGGCACAGAGTTCCCCTGTGGTAAAAGTCTCCCGAAACGACTACACCAAGGATGATATGAAGCGGATTGCAGATGCCATCTTCGATGCTGGAAGCTACGCATTATTCCTGCCCTATGTCCTGCGCCCGGATGAGGAGGTCAAAAGTGCGTGTGCCGATATGCAGGAGAAAATCGCACAATATAACGACAGCGCAGACATTCCATACTCTTTGCTGCAGGAATACTATATCGCCCAGCAATGTATGGAGAATGACAACGTGGTCACCCCGATTCATACGGATGGTTCCCTGAAATGGTATCGTTTCACCTCCACCGAAAATACGGATATTTATACAAATTTCTGCGTCATCAAAGGAACGATCAGCCAGAAGCCTTACTATCTGTCGTTTATACAGACGGATGCGTACTGTACGATGCTGCTCCACACGATCTACGAACCATATATCCAGTATCCGCAATACTACGACACCTATGCAAACCCTCTTTATGAGAATGAATCGTACTCCGACGAATGTCAGTATTCTAAGGAAGAATCAAAAGCAATGGTGCTTGATACGCTTCGGACTATGGGAATCTCCGATTACACGATCACAGATGTACAGAAGGCTCAGACCATAAAACCCGATTACGAGATAACGAAAGATGGTGAAATCATAGCCAGCGATTCTTCAAACGATGGGTATTCCTATGATTCCTATCTGCTCTATGGCGGCAGAAATGTGGACGGTATCGCTCCTGTTCATACGGATTTCAATTTTTCCCGCGAACTGGTCTCTGGGACAATCGGTGAAAACAGCAGCTCCAACGATTCTTACACGAATACCAGATATGGATTTGAAGCCATCTTCGCGAATGTCGGAAATGATGGTATCAACTATCTGGTTATCCAGAATCCGATGAAAGTAGAGGAAGTCTTAGAAACAAATGCACAACTGCTCTCTTTTGATCAGATTGACGCAATCGCCAAAGATTACATCTCGAAGTTCGATGGGACGACTTTACCATTTTCTGCGGATAACACCTACAAAATCAAGGAGATTCAATATGGATTAATCCGGTTATTTGACGAAGAATCTGATTCCTATATGTATATTCCTGCGTGGTATTACATGATCGATGGGGAATCTCTTTCTTCCCCATTTTGTACATTTTCCCCATACGTCATAATCAGTGCCATCGACGGAAGCATCTATCATGATTATAACGGAAACATCAACTAAAGCGAAAGGAGAACGCATATGAAGAAACTATCCTGGATTTTAATTATTACACTTCTTGCATCCTGTCTCTCTGCCTGCGGCAGGAAAGAGACTGTCATCTATCAGGGAGATACCGCATCTACGTCCGATGCCACAGATAACCCTATCCGGAATCTCGATTACACCGTTCCGGGGGACAAAGGAACTCTGACTGTACAGGCACAGGTGGATACCTCGCTTGCCGAGAAATCAGCACCGGTTGCATCTTTATCCCGCGCTGACTTCACGGACGAAGGCATCCAGACGTATGCAGACCTGATCTTCGACGAGGGAAGTTATTCACTATTTATGCCATATGATTTTCGTTCGATTGAGGACTTAACCTCCGCCTGCGGCGCATGGGAAGATACATTCAAAAGCTATGAGAATTTCTCTACGATCCCGGAATATATGATTGCAGAATACTACGACGCTACAAATGTCCTTGCGACGAAAAAGCAAGATGCCGATGCAGCAAAGCGTGTCGTAGAAACCAACGGTGAAATGAAATGGTATATCAATCCCTATAGCGAAAGGGATGATATCGGGCAATTTATACCGAACCAATTCTGTATTATCGACGGAACCATTTCCAAAGAGCACTATTATCTGGCATTTTTTAAATCCAACCTATTCTGTCGTATGGTATTATACAAACAGTACTGTACTGATGCTATCGATTTTTCTACCAGTAACACCTATAAGGCGTATCCAATTTCTTCCGCTTACGTTGAGCAAAATGGGGGAAACAGCTGTTCCCTCTCCCTCACAGAAGCGAAGCAGATTACTGAAAAATATATGCAGACACTGAAGATTACTGATTATACAATTGTGCAAACACTGGATGCTATACGACATCCCCAACATTATACGATCAATGCCTCCTTTGCCGTAGAACCTCCGGCAGAAGAAACAGAACCTGCCACAGACTCCTATCTGTTCTATGCCAGCCGAAGCCTGAATAATCTTTCTACCTTATATACATCTGAAACATTTTCAACAACCCTGACGGATTATTCCAATGCCGAATATGACGCCAATGGTGGTTTTATATTCTCCGCGGACGAATCCAATACATTTTACGGTTTTGAATCTCTGACCGCCAGCATAGACAGCAACGGGCTTTCCTACCTGATCTGGAACAATCCAATGCAGGTAGACACCATAGAAGCAAAAACTTCTCCAACCCTGTCATTTGATCAGATTGATGCCATTGCAAAGGCACAGATTGATTTCATGAGCATATGGAACAGCAGTCCTTTCGATCCCCTTTCCATAGCTGATTGCGAATACACGGTAACGAGTATCGAGTATGGTCTGATCCGGATTTCTGATTCCAAGCACAAATCCTACTCGCTCGTTCCTGCATGGTTTTACATGCTTAAACCGGATGAAGCCGGTATCCTTTACAAATCCAGTTATGCAATTATCAATGCGATTGATGGCAGCATCTATAACCCATTTATTGGCACACTGGAACCAACAGACAACAGTCAGACAGAGAAATGACAGACAATCATACAAAAATCCGAAACAGGCTCACAGCTATATGGCAGATTATAATCATGAAAAAGGGATTGCATATGCAATCCCTTTTGTAGTGTGTGTGATTTTAAGTTTATTTACTAATTTGTTGTTATTACTTTCTAAGACCAAGCTGCTCGATAAGTGTTCTGTAACGCTCGATATCCTTGCTCTTAAGGTATGCGAGAAGGTTTCTTCTCTGACCAACCATCTTAAGAAGACCTCTTCTTGAGTGGTGATCCTTTGGATGTACCTTGAAGTGCTCATTCAGGTCGTTGATTCTTGCTGTAAGGAGTGCAACCTGCACTTCTGGTGAACCTGTATCACCTGCTGTACGAGCATACTTCTCAATGATCTCTTTCTTCTGATCTGCTGTAATCATGCTTTTTTCCTCCATTTTCTTATTTTGTCCAGTCGCTGAGTTATGGTCGGAGTGATCCTATAACCAAGTGACGGCATTTGATATCTTACCACAAGACCTTCATCTTGTAAAGCACTATTTTACTTATAAGTTCCACCCTTGATATAGTCCTCGGCTTTCTCGCTTCCATGTGTGAATTTGTAGCCGATTCCTAACCATTCACTGTTGGTTTTACCAAAATATCGAAGTGGATCTGTCCAATTGTTATCTGCATTCTGTGGATCGAAGTTGTACCAGATTCCGTTGATCTTGATGACACACCAGTAATGCTCACCATACGAGTTATCTGCACGTAATGTCTCGCCTCCGACACGATACGCCTCAAAGCCGAGTGCTCTTGCAAATACAACCATCGCCGAACCATAATTGATACAGGTTCCGTAACGTTGCCCATTCACGCCGCAAATAATTGTCTTTGCAAAGCTGACAACCTGTCGATCCCGATTATTAGAATACGAAACATTAGTGTTGTTCCATGATCCTGTGAAGCCATCATACTTATAAAATGAATTATCTATAATCCACTTATAACATGCCAGAAGCTTGTCATAATTATCCATTTCAGGCTTTACGACCTGTGCCAATACTTCCTGCACTTTTGTATCAATTGCCGTATCTCTGGTTATGGTTGGAACCAGCACAGCCTCGCTCAGAACCTTGCGCAGATTCTCGCTGGTCGCCTTGTCGTTTGCTTCCTTCTCAGCTTCTTCCTGCCGTTTTCTTTCTTCTTCCTTTTCCTTCTCGATCTGCTTTGCAATCGCAGCATCGACATACGGATATCTCGTCTCGCCCGGTGCAGTCTCGCCCTTTTCTACGAGCACGATCTCGATCGCCTCCAGACGCTTTGCAAGCCCCGACGTTCCGGAAGCCTCTCCGTTACATGCCCAGTCAAGCCATCCATACGTCTGGCTATGTACACGATAATACACATCGAACTTCTCTGCCATCTCTCCGGTCAGCTTGATCTTGATCGCTTCGAGACGCTTCGCCTGTCCGGATGTACCTGCCTGCATATCATTCGTTACCCAGTCCATCCAGCCGTAGGTCTGGCAATGAACGGAATAGGTAATACCACCTGTACAGCTTGTATTGGGCACATCAATCTTAATTGCCTCCAGACGTTTGCCCTCACCAGTTGTACCTGACTGCTTACCATCTACTACATAATCCAGCCATCCATGTGTCTGTACATGTGTCGTATACTTGAGGTCTGCATCATCGGCGCCATTTTTACGAACGAGCTTGATCTGGATTGCTTCAAGACGCTTCGCCTGTCCGGTCGTTCCACACTCAGTACCATTCTTTACCCAGTCTGTCCAGCCGTAAGTCTGTCTGTGTACACGATATACAACGTCATACACCTCAGCAAGCTGTCCGGTCAGACGGATCTTGATCGCTTCGAGACGTTTTGCCTCTCCGGTCGTTCCACACTCCTCACTGTCCTTCTTTGTCCCGATGCTCCAGCCATACGTCTGCACATGTGTCTCGTATTCCACACTACCGGAAAGCTCGGACTTTACCCAGATCTTGATGGACTCCAGACGTTTCGCCTGTCCAGATGTACCGGTTACCTCGCCGTTTTTAGCAACGCCAAGTCCCCAGCCATACGTCTGACAATGTACTGCATAATAAATATCTGCATCTGTACTTGCCGCTTTCGCTGTGCCCGCTGTATTCCCTGTCTGTACCAGTCCAAGCACCATCACACATATCAGTATTCTCGCTAAAATCTTTTTCATCTGCTATTCCTCTTCTTTGTTTTGTAACAATTTTGTAACATTATCGCACATGTATAGGAAAAAATCAACAGGCTCTTCCTATTTTTCACAAAAAGATGTATAATCCCTTCAAATGTATATACAATATGAAAGGATTATATTACCATGGCTGGTTCAATATACGGAAAATTATTTACAGTCACTACATGGGGTGAATCACACGGCAAAGGACTCGGCGTTGTCATCGACGGCTGTCCGGCTGGGATTGCGCTTTCTGAGGAGGATATCCAGATCTATCTCGATCGCAGAAAGCCAGGTCAGAACGAATTTACGACCAAGCGAAATGAAGGCGACAAGGTCTCTATCTTGTCCGGCATCTTTGAAGGAAAAACAACCGGAACGCCGATCTCCCTCGTTGTCATGAATGAAGATCAGAAATCAAAAGATTACGGTTCGATTGCAGAAAGCTATCGTCCGGGGCATGCGGACTACTGCTTTGATGAAAAGTATGGATTCCGCGACTACCGGGGCGGCGGTCGTTCTTCCGGCCGGGAGACAATCGGCAGAGTTGCCGCAGGCGCGGTCGCTGCCAAGGTCTTAAAAGAGCTCGGTATTACCCTTACTGCATACACACGTGCGATCGGAACGATCAAGGTTGCAGACGATGCGATCGATCTTAATATGGTCAATCAGAATCCGCTCTATATGCCAAACAACACCTGTGCAGCAGATGCAGCTGCTTATCTCAATGAAATGATGGAGAAAAAGGATTCGGTTGGCTCTATAGTGGAATGTATCATAACCGGTGTTCCTGCCGGTGTTGGCGAACCAGTATTTGACAAGCTTGATGCGAAGCTGGCACAGGCAGTCATGTCGATCGGCGCTGTCAAGGCAATCGAAATCGGAGATGGTACTGCTGTTGTCTCATCCATCGGCTCTGATAACAACGACAACTTCTATATGGATGGCGACACTGTCAAAAAGCGCACCAACCACTCTGGCGGCACACTAGGTGGCATGAGTGACGGCAGTCCGATTCTCATTCGTGCTTCTTTCAAGCCAACACCTTCGATCTTTCAGGCGCAGGATACTGTCACACGGGCACACGAAGAAATTGTAATGGAGATCAAGGGACGTCACGATCCGATCATCGGTCCACGTGCAGTCGTTGTCGTTGAATCCATGTGTGCGATTACCGTATTGGATCTGCTGATGCAGAATGCAACCGCAAAGCTGGACAATCTGAAAAGGATTTATCGTTCATAATATATAGGAAAAGGATTTAGTAGAATGGTTTTTTCAAGTATTGAATTTATGTTCCGCTTTTTACCAATCTTTCTGATTGTGTATTTTGCAGCGGCACCGAAATACAGAAATATAATATTGCTGATCGGCAGCTTAATCTTCTACGGCGTTGGAGAGCCTTCGTATATTATCCTGATGATTCTCTCCATCCTCGTCAATCATTTTGCAGCCGTCAACATCTACACCGCATGGAAACGCGAGGATGACACGCAGGCATCCACAGAGACAAACCGAAAGGTCTGGCTTATTGCTGCCATGGTCTTTAATTTCGGGATGTTATTTGTCTTTAAGTACCTGAACTTCTTTATTGGCATTATTAATGGAATTGCAGGTACAACCGTATTAAAGCTTGTGTCACTTACCCTACCGCTTGGAATCAGCTTCTACACTTTTCAGGCTGCTTCCTATGTGATTGACATCTACCGCAGGAAATATGAGATTGCAAACGGACTACTGGATTTTGCAACGTATCTTTGCATGTTCCCTCAGTTAATTGCGGGGCCAATCGTCAGCTTCTCAGAAGTCAAAGATGATCTGCACAAGCAGCGCAAGATCAGTCTGCCAAAGATTGAATGGGGCACGACGATCTTTGTACTTGGACTTGCTTACAAGGTACTGCTGGCGAACAAGATAGCTTCCCTCTGGAATACGGTTATGACGGCTGGCGTTATGGGGATTCATCCACTGACCGCATGGCTTGGTTCATGGGGATTTTCGATGCAGCTCTTCTTCGACTTCTTCGGATATTCCCTGATGGCGATTGGACTTGGACGTATCCTTGGATTCAAATTCCCGACAAACTTCAAGAACCCATACTGTGCCACTTCCTCCACGGATTTCTGGCGCAGATGGCATATCACACTCAGCAGATGGTTCCGGGAATATGTCTATATCCCACTGGGTGGAAACCGCAAAGGGCAGAAACGTATGATTCTCAATACATTTATCGTGTGGTTACTCACCGGCCTGTGGCATGGCGCGGACTGGAACTTTATTATATGGGGCATGTTCTTCTTCGTGCTGCTGACCGTCGAGAAGTTATTTTTATTGGACAAGCTGGAACGGCATGCGATCTTATCCCATATTTATATGCTGATCGTGATTCCGGTTTCCTGGACAATCTTTAACATTTCCGATCTGCCAACGCTCGGAAATTATATCAAGCGGTTATTTTTCCTTCCAGTCAAGGGATCGGTCAAAATTGATACCTTCCCGAAGTTTCTGGAATTGTTCGGCACCTACTGGTGGCTGCTCGCAATCTGCGCCATCTGCTGTACGCCGATTCCAATCCGCCTGTTAAAGCGGTTTTACAAGACATGGGTATGTAAGATTCTTATGCTGGCACTCTTCTGGCTTTCGGTTTATCAGATTGCCTCCGGTGCAAATAACCCATTCCTGTATTTCCGGTTCTGACGACTTTGGAATCTGATTTTCCCAAAATCATATATACAGGAACCGGACTATAGATGAAATAAGGATGATGATTATGAATAATAACAAAAAGCGAAGACAACCGAAAACAATTTGGGATTTCCTGCGGGAATGTCCGCTTGTATCCCTGATCCTGCTTTCCGTCATCGGCTATACCTTATATGCCCTTGTCGGTGCTATGGATGGCGAATACAAGCTGCGGATCTCCAAGGATCATACACTCTTTATGTCTGCCATGATTAAAGAAGATCCATTTGTAAAAAATGACGACACAAAGAAGCCGGAAGATACGACGGCAACCGGTACAGACGCAGATTCCAATCCTATTCCTGCCGCGACATCAACCGATGCACCAGCGACCTCTTCGGATGCAGTCAGCACCGATGGAAGCGAACCGATTCCAACGACCTATATCACAGTTCCAATGCGTAAGGCACGCTCTGCTTATTACGACGATAATGACCGTGTGGCACAGACAACCAACTACGATTATATCACTGTAAATACTGACTACTTTAACGATGCAGCCTTTATCGGGGATTCCCGTATTGAGGGACTACATGACTATGGTACGCTCCGCACCAAAACAACGGCTGATTTCTACTACAAAGATGGTGTTTCCATCTGGGATCTGATGGATAAAACAATGGCAAACGGCGAAACAATTCCAAATGTGCTTGCCACAAAACAGTACAAAAAAATCTTCCTCATGTGTGGTGTCAACGAGCTCGGAAGCGGCTACGCCAAGGATTATCAGGCGCAGTACAAGAAAGTATTGGATCAGATTCAGGAATTACAGCCAGATGCTGTGATCTTTGTGATGGGTATGATGCATGTTACCCAGAGCTACGCGGATAACTCGGATGTGTACAACAACGACAATGTAGATTGCAGAAATGCTCTGGTCGCAGAATACGCAGACGGACAGCATATCTTCTACCTTGATATGAACACCTGTGTCTGTGATATGGACGGCGATGTCCCTATGGGTGTCAAAGCTGATTATTCCAACGATGGTATCCATCTGCAGGCACAGTACTATTCCCTGTGGGAGGCATACCTGTTGAAACATGGTGTCAGTGACAGCGTATTTACAAACCTGCAAAACAAGTAGTAACTCATTATAGATTATAAATGCTGTATTGTCAGATGCAACAGCGCAAGAAAACCTCATTACCAGATATTTCTTCTCTGATAATGAGGTTTTATCTTTTTATTTCATCTATGAAATTTTATCTTTCTATTTTGATTTCATTTTTATATGGCTTTCACGCCATCTTTGCACGTGGATGTGCTTTCTCATATTCTTCCTTCAACTTGCTCTGTCTGCTGCGCAGATAAATCTGCGTGGTCGAAATATCCGAATGTCCAAGCATCTCCTGTACCGCCTTCAAATCGGCACCATTTGATACCAGATGTGATGCAAAGGAATGACGGATCATATGCGGTGTGATATCCTTGTCGATACCAGCCTTTGCTGCATATGCCTTGATCAGTTTCCAAAAGCCCTGTCTCGTCATCGGCTGTCCCTTCATATTCGTAAAGAGGAACATACTTCCATGACTGATAGATTCCCGTACCGACTTGATATAGTTCTCCAGTGCCATCTTCGCTACATTCTCGATTGGAATGACACGCTCCTTCGATACATCCCGGCATAAAATATAATTCATCGTCAGATTTACATCTGTGATCTTTAAATTTATAAGTTCTGATACACGCATGCCAGTCGCATACAGAAGCTCCAGCATTGCCTTGTCCCGGATTTCCTTTGGTGTCAGGCGTGATGGCTGATCTAAGAGCAGATTGATTTCCTCAATGGAAAGCGTCTCAGGTGCTTTCTTCTCGATCTTTGGCGGCTTCAATGCATCCGCATAATCTTCTGTGATCTCCCCCTGCTTCAACAGATATAGAAAAAACGATTTCATACTTGCTATGCTTCTGGATATCGTCGCTGTGGACATGCCTTGACTTTCCATATCCAATACATACGAATTCAAATCCGTTCCCCGAAGGTCACGCACATCCGTACATTGTCTGTCCGCAAAAAAGCGGCTCATCTTCTTCAAATCTCTCCGATAGGATGCAATTGTATTCGCACTTGCATGCTTCACGCTATTCAAGTAATCAATGTAATTCTCAATCTGTGTTTCCATACCCAAAGTCCTTCCATTCCCTCGACAAAATGCAACCTTTTCCGACTGCTTTTCGCCTTTATCTATTACATTATAATTACTATTTCAGCTAAAATCAAACATAATTTTTTCACATTTTTTCAATATTTGTAACATTTTGTAACATTTCTACAATATGTTGAAATGCACGTTTTTACATACCTATATATTGGAGAAAATTTTTTAAAAAAATTTTTGAAAGAATACTCTCGGATAGAATTCCGACAAAAAACGTCAGAATTAGAATCATCGCCGCCATCCTCTTTTTATTCTTATCCTCTCCAACCTTGCGTGCCTCTGCCGCCAAATAATACAACATTCCAAGATAGATCAGATAATGCGGAAACAGGCATAACAGCAGAAACCATACACCCGAAAGTCCCAGATAAAACATCTGACAACTGATTACAAATCCAAATAAAAATAACAACGCACTCATCCCGATCGAGAAGACTGCCTTGGGCGGAAACACCTTATACAGCAGGTATACAACAGCCACCTGTTTCGTCCGCTGTAACAACACATAAAACAACGTCTGCTGCACGGATACCCCAGCTAACCGACTGCTGTCCGTAAATGGCAGTATAAACACCTGCAGATTCCGATCGCATCGCAGCACGATATTGGCTAATATACAACCTGCCAGCACCATGCACAGATAATAAAACACGCGGCTTTTCAGTTTTTCACTTTCATATGGCATTGCCTTATACTCCTACTGCATAAAAATTAGGGAATGATTGCTCACTCCCTAAAGCATATGTGCCTGTCTACTTAAATATTCCTCGACTCTTCTTATCATAATAAGCAAGAATCGCGACAATCGTCTTACTATCTACAATCTTACCCGAATAAATCATCTCGCGTGCTTCTTCCATAGGTACTCGAACAATCTCGATAAATTCCGTCGGATCTAAATGCCGCTTGCCTTTCTTCAGATTGCGTCCAATATAGACATCCGTCTTCTCATCAAAGGTTCCAACCGAAGAAATCATATTGCTCACATGATAGATATCCTGCGGAATCCATCCAGTCTCCTCCTCTGCTTCCCGTAACGCACATGTCTCACCGGATTCCCCGTGAAAACTATATCCACCTGCCGGAATCTCCAGATCCACTGCATCTAAGGAATTACGGTACTGACGCACCAGATATGTGTACTCTTCCTCGTCTACAAGCAGAATACCTGCTCCACCGCCAGATTTATGTTTAATCAGATCATATACAACCTCTCCACCATCCGGTGTCTCCAACACATCCTTATACAGCGCTACAATCTTCGCATCATATAATAATTCCAAGCTTTTTCTTTTAAATTCAACCATATTTATGTCCCTTCCTATCCACTCTATTCCGCATCGTCCATATAATCATAATAAATACATTTCATCATTCATAATTTGTTTCGCACGCGATTGCTTTATATCTCTATATATAATACAGGAAATAAACAAAAAAGGAAAGTATTGAAAACTTGTATTCTCAATACTTTCCACGAATTTCATTGATAACAAATAATTACTTTGCGTAATCGGTTACTCTCGACTCTCGGATCAAGTTTACCTTGATTGTGCCCGGATACTCAAGTTCTGATTCAATCTTCTTTGAGATATCCCGTGCGAGTAATACCATATCCGCATCTGTTACCTGCTCTGGAACTACCATTACTCGAATTTCTCGTCCCGCCTGAATAGCAAAAGTCTTATCAACACCCTTAAATCCATTGGCAATGTCTTCCAAGGACTTCAGACGTGTTGTATATGTCTCCAACGTCTCGCGTCTTGCACCTGGACGTGCAGCAGATATAGCATCTGCAGCCTGTACAATACATGCGATCAAACTCTGTGGTTCTACATCCCCGTGGTGTGCCTCAACAGCGTTGATAATCGTTGCCGACTCCTTGTACTTTCTACAAAGATCAACACCAATAGATACGTGAGAACCTTCCATACCTGCATCATGATCAATAGATTTTCCGATATCATGTAACAAACCTGCACGCTTTGCTACACGAACATCAAGCCCAAGCTCTCCGGCAAGCAAACCGGACAAATGAGCTACCTCAATAGAATGCTTCAATGCATTCTGTCCATAACTTGTTCTGAACTTCATCTTACCAAGAAGACGTATCAGTTCAGGATGTAAGCCATGTACACCGACTTCCAGGGTTGCAGCCTCTCCCTCTTCACGCATCATAGTCTCGACCTCTTTCTGAGCCTTCTCGACCATCTCTTCAATACGTGCCGGATGGATTCTTCCATCCACAATCAGCTTTTCAAGTGCGATTCTGGCTACTTCTCTACGAACCGGATCAAAACTTGAAAGCAAAACTGCTTCCGGTGTATCATCAATAATTAAATCAACACCTGTCATAGTCTCTAAAGTACGAATGTTTCGTCCTTCACGACCAATGATTCTTCCCTTCATCTCATCATTAGGCAGCTGTACTAAGGAAATCGTTGTCTCTGATACATGATCAACAGCACACTTCTGAATAGCTGTCACAACGTAATCCTTTGCCTTCTTATCTGCTTCTTCTTTTGCTCGTGTTTCTAATTCTTTGATCATGACTGCTGTTTCATGCTTTACTTCGTCTTCAACAGTCTTTAATAAGTATTCCTTTGCTTGTTCAGAGGTTAATCCGGAAATTCTTTCCAGTTCCTGAGTTCTTTTTGCTTCCAAATCTGAAACTTCCTGCTTCAGCTTCGTGAGTTCTGCCTCTTTACGTGATAATGAAGCTTCTTTCTTCTCTACGGCTTCGGTCTTCCGGTCGAGATTTTCCTCTCTGGAAAGAACACGCTTTTCCATGCGCTGAAGCTCATTCCGACGATCCTTGACTTCTTTGTCAATCTCATTCTTCGTCTTCATGGCTTCTTCCTTCGCCTCAAGAAGTGTCTCACGTTTCTTTGCCTCCGCAGCTTTCAGTGCTTCATCTATAATCTCTCTAGCCTTATCCTCTGCCTTACCAAGCTTTGCCTCTGCCACATTCTTACGATACGCAATAGCTAAAAACCAGGTAACGAGAATTGCAACCACGAGTATTACAGCGAAAATCACATACTTGATTGCTTCGTCTGACAACTCAGGAGCACCTCCTTATTTAGTTTTATTGCATAACTACAACACTTAAATATTATACTTTTTTTATACTAGTGTCAAGGAATACTTTACTTTTTTTATGCAAATTGTAAGAAAAAATAGATTACTTTTCTATATTTTTTCAATATTTTTTCTATATTCTGACACCGCTCTGCGAATATCCTCATACTTAAATCCCCGCCGTGCAAAAAAGGAATACATACGCCGCATCTGTCCTTCATCCGAAAAATCTAAGTTACCATAACGTCTTTCCAGTAAATCATAGATGGTTTCCGCTTCATCAGGCACCAGTTCCATGCATAATTCACGTGTCATCTCTGAATCTACACCTTTACCGGAAAGCTCCATTGTGATTCTTCGTCTGCCTTTGGCACGCATCTGATTCCGAATATACGATGAGGCATATCGTTCATCATCAATGTATCCATAGGACATCAGTTTCTCGACTGCCTCTGCAATCTCTGCTTCCTCATATCCTTTTTCTGCCAGCTTATCACAAAGCTCCTTCCGGGAGCGATCCCGGAAGGTAAGATAATAAATCGCTGTATCAAATGCACTGTATGTAGTTGGTTGCTTATGACTCTTCGCTCTCTGTCTGTTCTGCATCTACGCCAATCCCACACTTATTCCGTACCTGCTGCTCAATCTCTTCCATCACTTCTGGATTATTTGCAAGATAAAGCTTCGTATTCTCACGTCCCTGTCCGATCTTCTCACCATTGTAAGAGTACCATGCACCTGCTTTGTTGATGATATCGTGCAAAACAGCCAGATCCAGAATATCGCCTTCCTTGGAGATACCCTTACCAAACATAATATCAAACTCTGCTTCCTTGAATGGAGGTGCAACCTTATTCTTTACAACCTTGACTCTTGTACGGTTACCAACAACTTCTCCGCCAACCTTCAATGTCTCAATCCGGCGTACATCCAGACGGACGGAAGCGTAGAACTTCAATGCACGACCACCGGTTGTCGTCTCCGGGTTACCAAACATCACACCTACTTTCTCACGAAGCTGGTTGATAAAGATAACCACACAATTAGACTTGCTGATAATACCAGTCAGTTTTCGGAGTGCCTGAGACATCAGTCTCGCATGTAATCCAACATGAGAATCTCCCATCTCGCCGTCAATCTCTGCCTTCGGTACAAGGGCCGCTACAGAGTCCACAATAATTACATCAACCGCACCGGAACGAACCATCGTCTCTGTAATCTCCAGTGCCTGCTCGCCATTATCCGGCTGTGAAATATACAGGTTATCAATATCGACACCTATATGCGCTGCATACGTTGGGTCGAGTGCATGCTCTGCATCAATAAAGCCTGCAATACCACCCATCTTCTGTACTTCAGCAACCACATGCAGTGCAACGGTTGTCTTACCACTTGATTCTGGACCATAAATCTCAATAATACGACCTCTTGGCATACCGCCAAGTCCGAGTGCCAGATCCAGACTCAGAGAGCCGGTCGGGACTACATCAATTCCCATATTTGCAGACTGATCTCCGAGCTTCATCACAGAACCCTTACCATACTGCTTCTCGATCTGCGCCAGCGCCGCATCTAATGCTTTCATCTTTTCTTCACTTGCCATACCATAAACCTCCATTATCTTCCATCTATGTTATCAAAACATATGTTCGTTTTTGTTTCTTCTACTATACTACACTTCTGTTCGAAAAGTCAACAAGGAATTCGAACGTTTGTTCATTTTTATTTTCTAAATGTATTTGAAACAATGCGCTGTAAAAATTGTACCCTATACATAATGCAAAGTAAAGCAATTATTTGTTGCATTTTGTTCGATTGTTCTAAATCAGATTCTCTGCTATAATTACGTTAAATATTTTCCGAAATCACTAAAAAAAATAACGAACATATATCAATGGGGTGTTACCATGAAAATAAGCAATAAAATATACCGTGATTACGTATATAAGGACGAAGCTGTACTACGTGCACAGTACGATCCGGAATTAGAATTTTATACAACCATCAAATCCGGAAACATTGAGAAAGTAAATGAGCTTTGTCAGGCAAAGATCAGCCACAAAAAAGGATTGGGCGAACTATCCGACACCCCTCTGCAAAGCCTGAAATATCATTTTGCAATCACAATGGCTATGCTTGCCCGCTACTGTATCGAAGGTGGTCTGGATTTGTCCACTTCCTACAGCCTGAGCGATTTTTATATCCACACAGCAGACCGTGCAAATTCGATGGATGAACTCGATGAACTGCACACAACCGCATGCCTGGACTACACCGGCCGCATGAAAAATCTGCGAAAGAAAAAGATTACATCAAAACCAGTAGCCAGATGTATTGATTATATTTATGACCACCTACATACAAAAATCACACTTGCAAATCTTTCAGAACTGACCGGACTGAATTCATCCTATCTTTCCCGTCTTTTCCACAAGGAAACCGGTATGACTGTCAGCGACTATATCCAGCAGACAAAGATTGAAACTGCCAAAAATATGCTGCTTCACTCTTCCTATTCCGCGGCTGAAATTGCTTCGATCCTTGCATTTTCAGATCAAAGCTACTTCTCAGAGGTCTTCAAAAAACAGACAGGACTGACACCAAAACGGTACCAGTCCCTAAATCTGAACGCCTCCGGTCTGCCTGACCGGTAAAATCTATGACATATATAATGTGATTATATTATCCCCGTTTGACATAAGCCACTCGTCTTTCACATAATTATTGAAGATAGTCTGACCATTGATTTCCATGCACTTAAATCCAGACTCTGCATGTCCCGGATTTTTCACCTCAATATGGAGATGCTTTCCGCGGAAATCCTTCTCCACTGTAAATCCGTCCCATTCTGCCGGGATGGATGGTGCTATCCGCAATCCATAGAAATCCGGGCGCATGCCCAGAATACCTTCGACACTGCCAACCATAACTGTTGATGCAGTTCCCGTCAGCCAGTGCACATGGGATCGTCCAAAATGAGGACTTGCCTTACCCTCTGTAAATTGACCATAGCAATAAGGTTCAAGCTTTCTCACTTCTGCTTTATCATTCTGAGCTGCCGGTGAATTCTCCATATAATACTCAAACGCACGGTTTCCATGTCCAAGTAATGCTTCTGCCAGAATCAGCCAGCCCTGTGACTGTGAAAAGATTCCCGCATTTTCCTTTACCCCCTGATTATAGATAACCGCCAGAGCGCCATCAAATGCATGCGCATGGTATGGTGGATCCATAAGTACGGCACCAAACGCTGTATTTAACTGCGTATACACATTCTCCATTGCAGCTTCCGCCTGTGCCTTAGAGGCAAATCCGCTGATAACCGCCCAACTCTGTGGATTCAACCACATATTTGCCTCCGGATCTGTTCTTTTACCGATTACTTCTCCTTTTTCTGTAAAGCCCCTGATAAACCGGTCTTCATTCCAGCAGAGATTCTGAATCACATTCCAGAGATCTTTCTGGCTCTTATCCAGATAAGAAATGTACTCAGAATCATTTTTATACTCAGCGAATTTACGAAGAATCGTCATTGCATAATAAAACTGCAATGCAACAAAGGATGACTCCCCATCTTTTCCAAGCCGCAGGCAGTCATTCCAGTCTGCATAAAGTCCTGCCGGCATGCCATGTCGGCCAAGATGTTTCATAGAGAAATCAATCGCACGTTTCAGATGATCATACACCGTACCTTCATCTTTATTTGCGTAAGGAATCACTTCATCCATAAATGCCAGATTTCCGGTTTCTGTTACATATTTATAAATTGTTGGAAACAGCCACAATGCATCGTCCGCACGATATGCCGGATGTCCTGTCTCCTTCACATAAGAAGCATCGTCCGGTGTATCCTCATGTCCGGCATTGTGTGTGAACTTCACAAGTGGAAGTCCACCACCATTGGCAACCTGTGCCGAAAGCATAAATCGAATCTTATCTGCTGCCATCTCCGGTGCCAGATGAATAATTCCCTGAATATCCTGCACTGTATCCCGATATCCGTATCCGTTCCGAAGTCCACAATAGATGAATGATGCTGCTCTTGACCAAATAAATGTCATGAAGCAGTTATAGGCATGCCAGGTATTAATCATCGAATCAAATTCCTTGCTTGGTGTCTGTACCTGGAAATGGGAGAATTTCTCACCCCAGTAAGTCTTTAACTCAGCCAGTTCCTTCTCACAGACATCCGCTGGATCCGTATAGCTGTTCATAATAGCTTCTGCCTCATCATTTTCCTTTAATCCAAGGATAAACGCAATATTCTTTGTCTCACCCGGCATAAGCTCAACAACAGTAGAAAGCGCGCCACAAGAATTTTCATTATAGCTTAAAGCATTTCCAAGATCTCCGTTTACCACGCCATCCGGATTGCCATAGCCATTACATCTTCCAATAAATACTTCCTTATCCCCACAATAGGAAGAAACATCTGCACCGGCAAGTCCGAAGATCCGGTCTGTCGGACGCTTATCATCGACTGTCTCACCAGCTCCGAGTACATCCAGATTCCCATGCACCGTCTGGCGAATCCGGTTTTCTACAAAGCTTGTCCTGGAAATAAATAATGAATACTGCAGATTCACCTGATCCTGCTCATAATTGCTGTTGTTTGTAAATTCTGCATATCCGGTCAGGGTGAGATTTCTCTTTTCAGAACCATTGTTTGTTACTTTCAGATTCCATACTTCATATGTCTTATTCAATGGCACATAATACAATGCCTCTGTGTGAATATCACTGTAATCTGCCATAATCTTCGTATACGAAATACCATGATGGCACTCACTCTTATACGTATCCAGGCTCTTTCCTACCGGCTGCCAGGATGCAGACCAGTAATCTTTGCTGTCATTGTCTCGAATGTAAATGTAACGTCCCGGCTGATCGAAATTATTGAATACATAGCGCAGGATTCTGCCATTCGCACCAGACTTTGCGAAACTGTAACCACCTGCATTGTTTGAAATCAAAGCACCATATTCCGGGGAGCCTAAGTAGTTCGCCCAAGGTGCCGGTGTCTTGGGATTTGTAATTACATACTCCCGATTCTCATTGTCAAAATAACCAAACTGCATACCAAATCTCCTTTTCTTTTTTGTTTTCCATGATATAGTCAATGCCCATATACTTTTACTTTGATACCGTATCATTTAACCTGTAAATATATTATATCAGATTCTTGCATGCATTTGTATTGTTATTTTGATATTATTATGGTAATTTTTACGTGTGTAGAAATACATATATCTTTCAAAAATTGTTTAAGAAACCAGCAAAAGAAATGCCCCGCATGTTCTTTCAACATGCAGGGCATTTCTTATATCTCACTAATGTTTCTTCTTTGAAGAAGCTGCCATCTCTGGCTGATCTGCGTTATGATTTGCTGTTGCACAAACCTTCGGCATAACTTTCTTTTTCTTCAATGGATGTTTTGGATTCTTGTCCATATCTCACACTTCCTTCCCCTACTTTACGTTAAGTTCCAAAGTCGATTGTGTATATGGTGTAGATTTATATGCACCGCAGCTACATTCTCATAGATTATTCAATGGCAATGTAGTTATTCTGCGCAATGGCTTTTGCTTCCTTCTTCGGAATTGACAACTGCAGGATACCATTCTCAAACTTTGCATGGATATCTTCCTGCTTAATCTCATCGCCAACATAGAAGCTTCGCATCATGCTGCCTGCATAACGTTCACGGCGGATATACTTACCGGTCTTCTTGTCCTTCTCGTCCTTATCCAGACCCTTCGCAGCGGATATCGTAATGTATCCATCATGCAGCTGTGCATTGACTTCGTCCTTCTTGAATCCAGGTAAGTCAATATCAACTTCATAGGAATCCTCTGTCTCACGGACATCTGTCTTCATCATATTCTTCGCATGCTTACCATACAGCGGATTCTTCGCTGGCCGGAGTTCCTTGTCAAACTCCTTCTCAAAATCGTCCATCCAATCGTCAAACAAATTTTCTCCAAAAATACTAGGTGTAAACATAAGTCATATCTCCTTTCATACTTAAACAACCAATGCCTACGGTATTCTTTAAGCACTATCAGAGAAATCTGAGGTGTCGTTTGAATATCACAACTTTGCAATCACTAAGGGATTTTCTCTATTTCTTCTTTCCTTTTCTTTTCCCTTTCTTGATTGTGACTATACTATACACCCAGTTATTAGCACTGTCAATAGGTGAGTGCTAATTTTACTGTGAACCTTTTGTGAAGTGTGTACCCAATATTTTAGTTATATCATCACCTTATGGCTTCATCACTTTTCCCCCTTGATTATTTGGAAAGGTCAATTTACTGTGAACCTTTGCGACGTACACACTCAATAAGTTACTTCTCTACTAGAACTTCACAACCTTCGGTTCCTGTGTAAATGAAGAAAATGTAGCTGTCGCATTCTTGAAATAAAATACTTCTGTGTTGCCATCATCCGCAGAGTACATCTTCTGCAGGGATGGATATGCGTCGAGCATCGACTGTCTCGCCTCTCTGCGGTCATCCTCAACAAGTTCGCCTGCGACACGCAGCCACTCGCCATCCTTAAATGCGCAGATCTCCACCTTCGGATTCGCGTGAATCTGCTTCGAAACAGCCTTCGACTTGCCTGTCTGAATATAGAGCTTTCCTTCAAAAATATGTGCTGTGCCAAATGGTCTTACTCTCGGCTGGTCACCTTCGACCGTTGCCAGATAATATGTATCCGCTTCCTTCAAAAATTTTGCTACCTGTTCCATGTGTTTGTCCTCCTGCAATTATGTCATTTTATTTATTCTTCAGGCATTCAACTGCCCAATTCATATCAACGATATAATCCCGCTTGCCATCGCCCTTGGAATCAATGTACTCCGCCTTGACTGCATCATACACCTTCTTGGCAAATGGACTGTTGCCCAATACGCCATTCTTCAACCGGATCACAAATCGTTCCGGCTTTCCCTTGGTGATCTCTAAGAATATATCTCCAACCTCCAGATCCGGATTCGTCTGCGACAAATGCGCCACCGTCATAACCTTCATGATCTCAACGACGCGGTCATCGAGTCCCATATCGAAGATATACGCTTTCTCCCGGAGCTGATTCTGAGAATGAACTACTCGTAATGTATAGTCCGTACTCTCCATGCCCGGAAGCATGTCACCATTCTCCATCTTGGCAAATGTGTCTAAAATCTCCTTCTCATCTTCCTTCGAGATTGCATAATAAATCATCAGCTGCTTCTCCATCTGATGATACAAAAGTCCGTAATTAATATAATGGACTTTCTTGCATTTCGGGCAGGTATACGCGAATAACTTGCCAGACAAAAGCTCCTCCTTCGCCTGTGGGGTTAATTTCGTATTGATACTCTGCCATATTGTAAATTCGCCTTCTGTGCCACAATCCGGGCATTTGATTTTCTGTGTATTTTTTAGGGACATGGGGTTCTCCTTTGTTTTTATTTTTGTGTTATGTGTGGTTGGATAAATAGATATTGTTGCCCAGTTTTCTTCCGAATCAGCTCCAATATGATGATATTTTAGGAATACAGAATTTACTAATTTATCGCCACTATACCAGTCGACAAAGCCATTCTTTTTGAATTGTTGTATCTTTTGCCTGTCAGTATAGGAACAACGGGTTGATAAAAGCAAACTTATATGTATTTATTTTCCTGCAAGCATACGAAAATACAAAATCGGATAATGACCAATATTCGTCGTCACCGACTCTCAAATCTGTTAGGATACCTTCTCTTAGGTTCCATCTGAGCATACACATCCAGCACCTATGCTTCAGCTATCTTTGCAATCCTATGGCAATTAGAAATCCATTTAACCAATTCTCTTATATCCTCTTCCGTATTGTATCTTCCAATCGATATTCTTACAGATGAATCAATGCGTTCTTCGTCTAATCCCATTGCCAATAATACATGCGACCTTTCTTGCAACTTCGAGTTACAAGCAGAGCCAATAGAAATACATATGTCATGCATATCCAACATATTTAAAAGTCCTTCTCCATTTATGCCGGAAATTGAGATATTCAAAATTCCGGCAGCTCTATTTGTACTGTCACCATTGATTTTGAAATCTATATGCTGTTCTTTTAAAAGGTCACATAACAACTTATCAAGTTTAGAGACATGTGAATGAATACTTTCCATATTGATAATATTATCCTCAAGCGCTTTTGCCATAGAATAGATGCCAGCAACATTCTCCGTACCAGATCTCATTCCCTTCTCTTGTCCACCACCTATTACATACGGTGCAATTGAACATTTTTTATTAATGTAGAGAAATCCAATTCCTTTAGGTCCATTAAACTTATGTGCACTAGCTGACAATAAATCGATTCCCATCTTCTTTACATCAATTTTTATATGACCAACTGCCTGCACCGCATCCGTATGAATCCAAGAATTTGCATTCTTCTTATGAACAATTTCAGCAATTCTTCCAATGTCCTGAATCGCTCCAACTTCGTTATTCTGAAGCATGACCGAAACCAAAACAGGATAATTATCTAAAGATTTTTCTAATTCTGCAACATCAACTTGACACATAGAATCTACTGGTAAAAACAAAACATTTTTACTAGCCTTCTGTTGTTTTTCTGCAGGATACAAAACCGCATGATGCTCTACGACCGAAGTTATTATTTTATTCTTTTCTTCTGCTGCCTTTAAAAGTACCCAATTGTCGCTCTCTGTTCCGCAGGAGGTAAAGTAAATTTCTTCTGGTTCGGCTCCAATACAGTCCGCAATGATTTTTCGAGATTCATCCAAAATTTTTTTTGTTCTTCTGCCAAATCCATATACCGATGACGGATTTCCATACATATTTGAAGAAATTTCTGTTAAAGCTTTAAGTGCTGTTTCACACATTGCAGTTGTTGCTGCATTATCCAAATATATCATTATAATCCCCTTACTTTAATATCAGGCATTTTATCTGTAAATTCTCTGTCTATAGCAGATAACTGCTGTCTGATAATTTTTCTCTTTTCAAAAGCTGGATCAAAACATACCATTTTAAATTCTTGTGGTGAAATATCAGAAACCGTTCTTACATGAGGATATAACAACTTCAAATACGCAGAACACATCTTAATAACTGCATTAGTATCTCTGGTATCTGCATTCTTAGGAATATCCAGCACATCTTTCACTATAGCACTATAGAAAGACTGTGTTCTGATATATGAGAGTATCTCCGAAAAATATTCAACATTTAGTGAATATCCATTTAACTTTAAGTCCTCACTAATTCGAGGCAAATACCATCCCTCTATAAATCCATGGAATCTGTCGATTAGTGCATGATCCTGAAAAGCCTCTGGTAATTCCTCAAAATAATGGTTATTAAGAGGGCTCTTGTTTGAATCCAAATCAATATTTCCAAGTAAAATAATACCTGCTAATGATGTCTGTTTTGACTTTCCTACAGTGAAGGACCCTTGTTCCATATAATTTTTCAATGCACCTTGGATTTCTTCCGGATTGTCAAATGAAATTGTCTTTACCTCATCCAATGACACAAATTCATATGATGGAATAATACCCGGTGTATTTCTACTCATATCATAGAACAACTTAGCCCTTGTAATCTTACCACCACTTATCTGCCATCCGTGTTTTGAAAGATTATTAAAAATATATGATTTACCCGTGCCCTTAGGCGCAAGTTCAATCATATTAAGATTAGGCTCCACAAAAACTAATAGTCTTGAAAGGAAAAGCAATTTCTGATCTAGGGATTCAAAGGATGTAGAGTTTGGATTATATTCCATGTTGCTAATAAGGAAATCAACCCACTCCTCTAACCCAAAGTGTTCCCTTGCCTGACAGTAATAATCAAAATCTGGTCTATATGGACTAAATGGCTTAAATTTCACCATTTCAGCGTAACCTTTTTCCTTACCATCCGGTTCTACATACTGCATAGTTACAACACCCCAGTTTTCACCTTCCTTAAGTAGCCCCTGCTGGCGTGCTAAATATGGGGACACTTTCCCTTCACCATTTTTGATACCAATATCCGGTATTTGAAAACGGTATTCTCCGCTCTTAATATCGGACTCGAAAATTATTCTTGCCAGAATTTGAATTACATCGCCGTTAAGTAAGCGGCTTCTTATGTTGCTATCCTTCGTAGGAATGTGCTTATCAATAAAACTATATAATCCTTCCGTGTCAATTGTGTCGTCGACAGAAAACTTCTTAATAAGCCAATCCTTAATAAATGAAGGGACATTGACACCTGAAAATAAGCTATATCTGTCAGGAGTCTTATGCATTGACTCTTCAGGAAATATATCTTTTATCTTTTCATCTAAATTAGTCATCGAATCCATCATCCTCCGTCATATTCTTCTTAGCCTTATTTACTACATGAAATTTATATTCCTTACCAGCAATAACAACCTTAATGTCTTGTTCCTTACCAGACGATAATATTGTAGAATACATTCCACTATCCGCTATCAATTGTTGTTTTGTTCCGTCTGCTTCAATAACATACGCATCATCCGGATCCGGAACAATAGCGAATGTTACCTTCTTATCAAGACCGGTAACCTCAATTTTATCATCCACAACCTTATAAACTATCTTCTGCCCTGTCTGTGGGCCTGCTACAATTACAGGGACAAGCATTTCTTCAACTGTAGCACCACCATGATTTTCGTATTTAGGTCTGTTATACAATGAAGTCTCGTTAATTGAGATAATATACGGATTACCTGGTTTTCTTTCGTCTTCATAGACGATATAATCAGCAGTATCTGTATAATCTTTTTTTGAAGAGATGCAACAACATCTGCCCTCATGATCTGACTCTTCAAAATTATATTTTTTCTTTGTCTCAGTCCACTTAGCTCTAGCGGTCGCCCCATGATCAGCTGTGATAAGTATTTTTCGACCTGCTGACTCTTGCACTATATCTCTTATTTTTTTTCCCAAGATATCAAACGCTTTTCTTAGGTTTACTTCTGGCTTATAGAACTCTCCATGAATAACCTGCTGATCAAAATCAAGGAACCATTCTTTATATTCAATACACTTCAGATATGCTTTATTAACATCTGTAATGGATGGTAAATGGCACGCAGAATAATCGCAATATTCAATTCCATATCCATTCAGTTCAAGCAAATCAATAATAAGTGGTATATATTCTGCACCAACTCCATCCAATACGTAAATATCCGCAACACCAATATACGGTGCAATTAAAGCCTCTTGTCTTTGAAGTTCATAGTACATACTGTAAAGATTTGTTGCATTTGCACATCCGCTAGCGTAGTACTGCTGCAAATAAGGATTGTCTATGTTCGCTACTTTACTTTCTCTGTAAGCTTTCAAATAATACTTCCAATCATTCTTTCCTTCTATTTCAGCCTCTCCGATTCCGAATAGATAAGAATATAGTGATGGATATACAGACTTTATTTCATACTTATCAAGAACTTCATTTTTATACAAATTGATTATAAATTCTTTTTCCGTATTACTTAATCCGGTAAAGGTCGGTTTGAATATTCTTACGTAGTAAGAAAGAATACGGTTCTTCATATCCTCTAATTTCTGCTCATACTGTGCACTTAATTCAACCAAACAAATATCGGACACCTTGCTATCGATTGGAATGTTAATGCTCAGCTCTTTTGATAGACCTTCACATATTACTTCCTGTATTTCCTTTTCAGGCGTAATAGAATCAGTATATTTATTGAGTTCTTTTATTATCCCAATCCTTTCTTCTAATTGAACCGGATCACTTAACCAATATCCCTGTTGCCATATAGATATTAGGTACTCTTTCTTTGAATTTGTTTTTAACATTTTAAACACTCTGGCAAGGAATGTCATTGGATAAAATGCTGCTACATAGCATCTAATGAACCATTTTTCGTATTGCGAATCTGTTATAAGCCATTTACCTGCAATAGCATAAATTGAATTGACATCCACTCCCAATACTGTTGCTGCCAATTCATGCAACCCTTTTCCATGGATCATATTTGTATATTCCAAACATAATTGATTCCAATATGCTCCGTCTTCGTCGCTGTATGGAAAACCAATGCTTAAACCACATGCCTTTTCGAGATAGTCCTTTGCATTGTGAACCACATCGATTTGAAAAGCATTATCTGGTGATGCCTTTTTATGCCACTCATAAAGACTTTCTGAACAACACCAAATTGGAAAATCAAAATCTAACACTTCTGAGGCTCTCCACAAACCAAGCCATTCAACACTCGATGTAATTTTATTTTTTGTAATATGTTCTGAGAATTCATTAGACACGAAACATACTTTTCTATTCTTTCCAACAATCTCATAATCTGAGTTTAAGAAAGGATCAAGCAAATCTTTCCTTGCATAGCTACTCTGAAGCACCTTATACACACTATCCATCATAGAAAAACAGATAAAAATAATTCGTCTTTGAGATGCATTATCACCTGAACTTCCTGAATTTTCCATATCAAATAATGAAAGTACTGTAGATTCAATATCTTTTTTTGAATAAAAGCGAATTAATTCTGAGAATCCCAAGACATAGGTATCCCTATCCTTTGCAGTTTTCTCCTTAATGACATGAAGAAATTTTATCTTTGTCATCCAGCCATCATCTTTTTTCATAAGATAGTCACTTAAGTCCAATAATTCACCTTTTCCAGACTTCACCATTTCTTGAATATCTTCTTGAGTATGGTTATTCATTTCCATAAAAAGGAAGCGAACCGGGTACCTGCGATATGAACTTGCACTCTTATTCTTGTCATCTTTGATTCTTTGCTTGATTTCTTCTATATTCATACTTTGATTATTCCTCGCCTAATAATTTCATAACTGCTGAGCAAACTACAGGATACTCTTTACATAGTTTTACAAGTATCGCCTTAGCCTCTCCGTCATCAAACTGTTTCTCATTGATTAACTTCGTGGTTGTCTCAATAGTTGCATGTGTCTTTCCTATTGCAATAGGGGATATATCTATTGGCTCAAAATCCAGACTATCAAAAAGATCACCCTCTTCCTCATAGTCGTCCTCATCCGTCGAACTAATGTCGCCTGTATCTATCGGTATAACATCTATATCGTCACTGGCAACCCCATTATTAGGTAAAGAAGGAGTATCAACTGGTTGCTTACTCTGCAATGCACACCATAATAGAATCTGCTTTTCAACATCTTCTTCTTTCCAGAACACAATTGCATCCGATAAAGTTTGTTTAAGAAATGCCATTAAATTAGAATAGTTCTCTAACTTATGATTTGCAGTAGCAAGGCACTTATCAATAAAAGCATTGATACATGCTGATTCCTGTACTTTTTCCAGAGTAAGCGCTATTGTAGTCTTCTGCTTTTTCAAGCCTTCGAGCAGTTTACTTACGTCATCCTGAGTTATACTATCTCCTGTTGCATTCGCAAGTTTGAATAATTCATTAATAACGAGATTAAACTCACTTCCCTTATCGACAACATACTTCAATGCCCATAACGGAGATTTATACTGCTTCTCAAATGCAGATCTTAATGCCCACTTTGTCTCAGATATTCCATCTCCCTTTACGCCAAAAATATTCTGTATCAGGTCTATCAATTCTTTCTCTTCTGCAGTAGAAAATCTTACCCTAAGTTTAGCATCTGACTTTTGATTTAACCAATTGTAAAATGCTGCATTGACAATATCACGCATGATAGTATTGGATACCAAACTCCCCTGATCGGCCAGATACATTTTACCTATATATCTGCGAAATACCAATGCCACAGCTGCCATACAAATATAATTGTTATAATAGCCATAAGGAGGCTGTGTTAAAAACTTAAACTCTGTTCCGATATCAACGACTGTTTTGCTTCTCAATTCAGCAATCTTATCATCAATAGCTTTCACCAAAACAGTCATAGGAACATTTACGTCATAGCTTCCTATATACTCCAATTTCTCATCAAAAATCCAGTTTCCATTCTTATCTTTCAACAGATTCGTAACGGCAGCTTCCTGACCGCCAAAAGCTTCTATCTCCTCTCTGTTTACAGCATAACAAACCTTCTCAACCGTTTTCTTTGCATATATGGTTTTCCAGGCAGTACTGGCACTAGCAACTTTAGGCAACTTCTCAGCGCCATGCGGAAATACTCTTCCAACACTTGTTATTACACCTGAATTGCTAACAGATTTAAAGCTTGAAGTGTTAACTCTCTCTCCGCGGAAAATAATAGTTGCAGCACCATCGAGAAGCTCTGTTTTCCATTTTTCCATCCATTTCATAGCCTTCTTCTCGTAAGGAGTCGGATCTTCTACCTTTGTATCTTTCGCAACATTCTCACGTGCTTTAGCTTCTATAACACCTTCAAATCTTTGCTGTCCAAGAGCTGTATCTGCAATTACAAATACAATATCCTGCATTGTTTTCTTCTGAGACAGTGTCTGAATTAAATTCTTCTGACTCTCAAGAGCTGTTTCTGAACGATTTGATTTTCTATCATAACTTGGTGTATCTCCTCTAAATACCATTATTGCAATCTTGGCCGCGTAATCTTTTGAAAATGCCCTTAGAAGCTTAGACTCCATTGAAATAGCAGATAGATTTCCCCAAACTACTGAAAACTCTGTAATTCTATTAAAACCATCTGCATTTGATATGGCCTTTGTAATGTCATTACGATAACCTATATATTCATCAAATAAAGCACTTACATCTTCATACTTTAAATAGAGCTTGTCTTTTGCTACCTGTATTTTTTCCATAGGCATGGAAGACGATGAAACCTCATAAACCTCATCCGGTCCTTTAAGAACTATTTGTTTTTCGTCAATTGAATCCAAAGCACGTGTAATGGCATCGCTGCTCCATGCACCGCTTAACACATGAAGAATATTCTTCTTACTCGGATTAACTAGGCTCTTCTCTTGATCTGCCCCATCCATCTGAGTCACACGGTTCAAGAGATTCAATAATAGAATCACCTTAAAAGTCGACAGTTCCGGTATGTCAGTATCCACAAGTTTAGTTGAATACATCGAATACTTATTGATTATTGCATCAAAATTATTTGTTCTGTCCTCAGAAAATGCTTCTACGAAGAAATCCCATACCTTATCTGCAGTAAGATATTCAACTGCATCTACATCCTGCTGAATAAAATATTTGAAACCTTTATTTTCATCATTTAAAAACTCAAAAATACTTCTTTCTGCAGATCCAATAGCTCTTGAAACAAAAGTTGCCAGATAAGCTGTATATGGATGGAATGGATACAAATGCTGAATTAAATTCTTTGTTTGAGCAGACTTTTCCATAGGTGCAACAATTTCATCTAAAGCCTGTTTTACTTCTATCTGTCCGGCAACACGTTCGCTAATTAACTGTGAATATTTAGCTTCATCGCTAACCTTAAGTGCATTCGAAAGAATATGATATGTTGTTATATCCTGCATATCATATTTAAGACCAAGGAATCTTGCCTTCGCCATTGTTTTTTCATCTTCCTTAAGCTCCTTGTAACTATCAGTAGCCTCCATGCTCTTATGTGTAATCAAGAAAACATAAACTCCAATAAACTTATCCTTGCTGTCTTTTCTCGGAGCCTTGCTAAGTTCAGCTATATCCTGCATACAATTAAGGATACTGCGACGTTCGGTCACTTCGAGTAATGAAGTAAACTCATCCCAAAAAATCACTAGATAGTCTGCCACATTCCGTTTACGTAGGGCATCCATAACTTCCGTGAGCCACTGTTTTATATCCGGTGTAGCCTTAATCATGTTGGATTTTTTAAGTGCAATATTAATCTCTTTCAATACATTAACATCACCTATTTCAAGTGCTTCCTTCAGTTCCTCGATTGATGAAGCATATCTGTACAACTCATTTTTAAGCATACTCTCCCAGAAAGAAGAAAATTTCTTATCCTCTAACATTTCGATAACAGCCTGAAAATCAGATTTTACAGTAATATTAACACCAGCTTCATCGAGTTGCTGTGTTACCGCTCTTTGAATTGTATACTTAAGTTCTTCAGTATCTACGATAGAATATGTACCCTTTAATACAACCGGAAATACACGTTCTTTCTTTCTAAAATTGATAAGCATACCCTTCAACTGAGGATTTGTTAATTTGTCAATATAATCTGTAATGTCGTTCAAATCATCACTCAGCAAATGTTTTATAACAGCTGTAGAGTGGCTCTTTCCAGTACCATACGTGCCCTGAACCCAAATAGATTTATGATGATCTCCTGTTAATGAAGTAAAGGCATTCACAATCTCTTTAAGGTTTGACTCAAATTTTTCATTTGTAATGAACTGCTTCCAGTAATTTTCCCTCTCCTCTGTCATATTGAAGGTAGAATCAAAGAACGGTTCAATTCCAATAATCTCTGAATATTTCATGTCATCCTCCTAAATAAATAGTGTGCAGCCTTCTTCTTTGAACTGCTCAATCTTTTCTGTCAATGCATCTACATCGGTACTTAGTACTTCTGCCAAGTGTTCTCGGCAAAAGTACTGCTTAATCTTTTTTCCTAATAGCTTTTTACATAAAGCCACATCATCTTTTTCTAGTTGTGTATCACAATAATAACATTTCTCCATCTTTACACCCTCTTTATTGCTGCGGCAAGCGCTTCATCTGGAGTCATATCCTCATTCAAGTGAACATTTTCAAGACCACCTGTTAAATCCGCAGTAAGAATTCCCACCTGACTTAGTCCTCTAAGAGCAGGAATAAGGTTATCCGGACTCATTCCAAATACCGTATACGGATTTATTCCATTAGGAAGAATCAAATCACTCACAGTGATATCGAAACTTTTTGAAGCATGTGCCTCTTTATATAATAAATATGCTAATGCATGCATAGAAACATATGAAGGAGATATTCTTTTAACGCCCTTACAACTATTTCCAGACATCTGAAGTTCCGCAACATATATATTCTGTGGTTCTTCTGAATCTGTAGAATTATGACCTAATGGTGAGTATCTCAGCATAGTAATCAGTGCATTTGTAGGATTCTTAATAGTATTATCATTTAATGTCGGGAAGTCTTCCCTCATAATAGCTACAATATCATCTCTTGAATAATTAACATCAAGTTTTATTGACTTCACAAAGCTATTTACTATTGCCGAATTATAGGCAAGCCCTACCCAGATAATTTGCCATACAGCCAGTCTATTGCGATCATACAAGCCTTTAACCATGTCAAATTTAGCCGAAATTTTCTTTTCCTTATCATCTATCATTTCAGCCTCTCGAAGCCAGTTGATAGCTGCCGGGATCATTTTTGTTCCCAGGTTAGGATAAGTTCCAAACCAGTCATTGCCATTATTAAAGAATACGTCTACCCATTCGTCTCTTAGACCAAATGTAGAGTACCTATCAATACCGCTTGTTCTCATGTTTGCAGATTTAACGAGCATTCCTCCTTCATTAATCTGTTTTCTATGTGCTATGATGCAACCTCTCGAGCTCACCTCAAGACACTTATGACAATGCACGCACATATTCTTATTAATTTCAACTTTATCTCGAACTGTAAGAGCTCCTGTGGGGCATTCTGCTTCGCATACGCCGCAAAGCTCACAACCTGCTGTCTTTGTGAGAATACGTGAAAGCATTCCATGCAGAGCAGGCTTATTAACTGTACCCTCTACAATAAATCTCACTATGTTTCCGCTTTCCTCAACACTGAATCTAAAGAATTCACCATTGAAGTTCATCTCACCTCTAGTCACGCCATTATCAACAGCCGAAATATACTCGCATAAAGCCGACAACCAAATTCTCCAATCAGACTTCGGCTGTGTTACAACACATTCAAAGTTAGGCTCTTTGCTAATCAAATCTACACGTGATCCATCAGGAATCAGACCTCTACCACCGGCATTTTTCTGCCAATTATTCGAACTAATATAGTTATTGATCTTTTCCTTAGTATTTAGTCCAAGATTCTTTGCCATCTGCTCAATTACAGCTACATACTGCTTAGAAATTCCAGGGTATATCCTTCTAATCAAATACTCTGACCAATCGGAAGCAAATGGGCATACCCCGCATCCCACTCGCGTTAATCCCATCCTATAAGCTGGATTCAATTCTATTTCCCTCGAGAACATATACAAAAACACTTCTGAATCGTTCCATCTAAATATTGGTCTACAGTTAAAAAGATTAGGATGCTTAACATTAGCACCTATTCGTTCATAGCCTGATCTACGTGCGCTTTCATCTGAACGAACACCTTCGTAAACAGCCACTTTGGGCTGTTTATAGGTATTATGTAGTTCTTTCATCGTTCTTCTAAAAACAGTCGTTTTCATTACAGAACAGCACCATCTATTCACACGACTGGGTGGTCCATACTGATTCCACAAATCCAACGCTTTCCTATCACTTTTTGCATGATATAATTTAAAATTAGGAAAACGATATTTATAATCTTCCTCCGTATACGCAACAATATCATAAGTACACGGAAGTTCCATATCAGTATCCTGAAAAATTGCTTTGAAGGATTCTACAGGTAACACTCTTGTAACAAGATCAAGAATAACCTGTGAATCTTTCCCCCCTGAAAAAGCCACAACATAGTCATCAACTTTTCCTTTGAAAGTCTCATAGCATCCCATTATAAAGTCCATCGCCTCATTCTCAATCGTTTCAATTGCTTCGCGATTAATTTCCAACATTTTCTCTACATTCACTGGTTCAAGGAAACTAAATGTAAATCCCGAGTTATAAATCACATCTGGCTTGCTATATATACCAGCTCCTCTTCTTTCAAAGAATGGCTGTCCCTTATAATAATAACGTGCATCTATATTCCAGCAAATTGGCAAATTTGTCTTAGGAATTCTAAATTTTTGATTGACTTCTAATATCTGCAATTCCTGTAAATAAACAGGTCTTGGTGCAGGAATGGCTTCATCATCTGTTATATTATCGTTCAAAATAATACCATTATTCTGAATATCCCATTTGACTTTAAACATTCTTCTCTCCGTTTCTAATAGCCATAAGCTATTGGTATATTTTTAGGTCTAAAACTCTTAGGCATCGGATATATTTCGGAATCATTGTTTTTCATTCACTCTTCAACTTCATTCACAACAAACCACCATAAGCGTCATTTTTTGTGTACATGTATACCTTTTTTCAGTTCCTAACTGTATCGCTACTGATATATAAAACTGTATATAAAACTGTCACTTTTTTCATCGTATGTATTCTCTTAAAAAATCAATTCAAGGAATACTCATAATCAAACGCATCAAAATATCCATAATATACCTAATATTAGGATAACACGGGAAGTCTTAATAAACTAATTTTAATTCTTGATACAGGATAACTAATTGTACCACGAAATAGAGTCGAAGTAAAATTTCTATATTCATTTGCTTCAATCCCTAATTCTTATTACAAAATATTCTCCAAATATGCAATTACCTCTTCGACTTTATCTGAATCCTTATATAGTATAACAATCCCAAACCAATCATCCCATTGATATATCAGATCAAACTTATCATTAGCAATTCTATACTGCATATCCCCAACATTTATAATGTTTCCACCATTCCGTTCAGAAACAGCTTTTACTAGATGGATAAATGCATCCGCTTCATTATACAATGAATACATATCTTCTACATAAATCCATTTATTTGTTCTATCGATATGCTTTATCTTGTATTCGTATTTCTGCACTTTTCCTCACCAATCCCCTTCGTCTCCATCCAATCCAACTTCTCCTCTTAAGCCAAACTGGGCAAAATTTATTGCATATATTTCACCTTATGAAATGCCCGCTTCCTTCCGCATATCCCGCATGTATAATTGCGGTAATACTTCGTGAATTCGCACTGTTTTTTTCTTTTTATAATCTGTCCACAATTCTCGCATACGAAACAATATTTATAATCAAGTCTCTTAGAGGCGGTGTAATTCTCCACGCCCTTCTCCTCGCCGGAGGTGATTCGCTTTATGTGATATCCATATTTCTTATTCATGATATTCGCATATATGAGCCACAATCCGGTATGTCCCTTACAACCTTTGCAGGTATGTAGGATCTCGTGGATCATAGTTTCCTTGCAGGCTTGTTCGGATATACGTTCATCCTCGATCAGCCTGGCCGCAATCTGTATAATGCATGTTCCATCTGGATTTTTCGTGCACATTCCCCATCTTGTTTTTGCACGACGGTTTATAACCCATGAGACAATATTTCCCGGCTCGATACCTGCGCCAAGAACTTCATCTATACATATCTTCTGCAGCATCTCAAAATTCTTCATATATACATCCTTTATTTCGTCGTTACACCGTCTTTTGCGTTTCCGTTCCTGATATAAGAAATTCCCAGATATTTCCCTTACCAGTCCCCTTCGTTTCCATCCTCGATATCTTCCTCGATGGCATCATCCACACCGGTTGCATAATCATCATCCCGGTCGTACCGGTCCTGATCATAATCGCCATCCATGTAGACATCATCGTAGCCGCTATCGTAAGAATCATGCGAATGACTGCTGTTATACTTGCTGTTCGAACTGCTTGGCTTGTAACTGCTAGACGATGAACCGGAATTCGAACTGCTGCCCGAACTATTTGATGTGGAACCGCTGCTTGTCGTACTGCTTGTTGTAGAATGACTGTGCGAGCTGCTTGTTCCATATGCAGCTTTTCTGCGCTTTCCGGGTGTGTTGTGTTGATAGCAGTAACCGCCCTCCGTCGATACCGTGTTATCGCATCCTGCAAATGCACACTTCGGATCTTCTTTTTCGGTCAAAGATACGAAGAATCCGATTATTGCGAACACTATGATAACTCCAAGTATTGCATAACCTGCTGATTTCTGATTGTTATTTCCGCTCATAATGATAACCTCCGTGAATCTTACGACTCCATGCTTCTTATTTCCGTTTCTCTGTATCTCCATCTTACAAAAAGCAACTGTCATAAATAAGTACTTGCATTATGAACATTCAAGTATTATCTTCTATTTTTGTAACATAAAGTTATATCACAACCCCGTTGCAATGATCTACTTCATGCTGGATAATCTGCGCCACCCAGCCGGAATATTTCCCATGCTGCCTCTTGAAATGCTGGTCGAGGTAATCGACTTCTATCTCCTGATATCTCGTACATGGGCGTGTCCCGTCGAGCGACAGACATCCCTCTTCCACCTGATACGCGCCCGTTTTCTTCGTAATAACCGGATTCACCATCGCGAATTGGAACGGTCCGCTTGCCACGACGATGATATTCTTCTTTACGCCGATCATATTGGCCGCCATGCCGACGCAATGATCCAGATTCGCCCGGAGTGTATCGAGCAAATCTGTTATAACCTGTTTATCTGCTTCCGTTGCATCCACCGATTTCTGTGCCAGGAACAGTGGATCCCGCATAATTTTCTTTACCATATTTATCCTTTCAGTTCTATTACACATACAAAATTATTAGTCCCATCCCTCTCTTACAGATACATTTCCTGCAGCCGCTTAATCTCTGATTTCATCATATCTACCGTGCGCTCGGGAGCCACGATCTTCACTCCCGGGATTGCCATGATCCAGCCAAGGAACAATTTGCTGACGGAGACCCGTACCCGGACTGTGAAATGTTCTGCGTCGGTCTTCATGAGTGGAATATCAGTTCCGAAACGGTCAATGATCACATTTGCGGCATGGTTCTCACACAGAAGCGTTACTGTTTCCAGATTGCCATCGAACATGCCGAAAAGCCTGTTCGTGTACTCCGACATCTGCATTTTCGAGAATTCCTCTTTTCCTTCCCGCTCCTCATAGACCACAGACACGTCTGCCATCTTATCGACGCGGAAATGTTTGATCTTGTATTCTCTATTGTCATATCCTACCAGATAGTATTTCTCGTCATCCCAGCACAGCGCCCACGGGCTGACACTATAGTAAGCCCCGCCATGCTTCAATTTCATCTTCTTATCTGCCGTCCATGTGAAATATTGGAATTTGATCTGGCTTTCCTCATTTAACGCCTCGTGAATCTTATCTACGCTGTAATAGATGCGTTCGTTCATCGTCTTCACGCGTCCATTTACATTGACCTGACGTGCCAGCTTCTTCGCCTCGTATTTGCTTGCGTAGCTCTCAAGCTTCGCGATCAGCTCGTCGGATTTCTTCTCTGTGATGAATCTGGAGGACTGCACCGCATCTACGAGAAGCTTCAGCTCGACAAGCTGGAATTGCCGGCTTGCAACCTTATAATGGTAGGTCTTGCCATATTGCATGCCTATGATATCCAGACCAAACGTGCGCAGATTCTCGATGTCACTGTACAGGCTCTTCCGCTCTGCTGTGACATTGTATGCTTTCAGTTTCTCAACGATTTCGTTCAGTGTCAGGTCATGATCTTCGTCTGTCTCTTCGAGCAGAATCTTCATCAGATACATGATTTTTAGTTTCTGGTTGAGTCTTGGTCCCCGGACAATCTTCTTTTTTTCCTGATTTTCTGTTTTCTGTTCTGATGTGTTATCCATCGTGTTATCCCCTTCTTATAGTATAATCTATGACTCTTCCAAGCCGTTACCTGCATCAGCTTTGTGTTTATCTTATTTTACACTAAAATAGCAAAAAGTGATAGCTGGAAATTCAGATCAGCTTCTATCTCTCCCCACTTGACAAATATCCTCCCACCCGTTAGAATACAGAAAGTGTCCGGAATCATACCGGACACGCAATCACATACCAAAACCCTTTACGGGAGTGGATTTTTTAAGAGAATTCTTTTTTCGCCACACAGTATATTTGCTGTGTGGTTTTTTTATGCAAGACAATCCTTCTTGCCCTGCCCGGCAGACGGGTTTGCTCTGCCCGCAGGCAGGATGATATACACAACAATTACGAAGGAGTGAAAAATATGAACCAGAATTTTATGAAAGAAAAACCGATTTTACCATTGGTTATCTCGATGTCTCTGCCGATGGTTATTTCCATGGCGATCAATTCCCTATACAACATCGTCGACAGCTATTTCGTGGCGAAGATCAGCGAGGATGCCATGACTGCAATCTCGCTTGTATATCCGCTGCAGAATCTGATGACTGCGATTGCGGTTGGATTCGGTATCGCGATGAATGCAAGAATTGCATTTTGTCTTGGCGCGAAGGATCTGGAGAAAGCGGACGAGGCAGCGGTCACAGGCATGTTCTTAAGTATGATTCACGGAGTCATTCTGATGGTTGCCTGTATGGCCGGTATGCCGCATTTTCTGAGACTTTATACGAAGGATGAAGCAATCATCGAGATGGGACTTACCTACGCCAACCGCGTATTCGTGTTCTCGGTCATCATCATGCTTGGAATCTCGCTGGAGAAGATCTTCCAGTCGGTCGGCAGAATGAAGGTTTCCATGCTCAGTATGATGTGCGGTTTTATCTCCAATATCGTACTCGATCCGCTGATGATCTTCGGCATCGGACCATTTCCGAAGATGGGGATGGCGGGAGCCGCTTACGCAACCGGAATCGGACAGACGATCACATTACTTGTCTATGTGCTATTCTGCATCTTCCGTCCGTTGCCGCTGTCCTTCAAGCGTAAGAACCTGTCGTTTAACAAGGCATTGCTTGGGAATCTGTACACCGTCGGCATTCCGGCTTCCCTGAACATGGCGCTGCCGTCGCTCATGATCTCCTGTCTGAACGGTATCCTGACAGCATTTTCGGAGAAATACGTCCTCGTACTTGGTGCTTATTATAAGCTGCAGACATTTATTTACCTGTCTGCAAACGGAATCATCCAGGGAATCCGCCCGATCATCAGCTTCAACTACGGTGCCGGTGAGAAGAAACGTGTCCGGCAGATCTTCCGGACTACACTCTGTCTGACCGCCGGTGTAATGGCGGTCGGTGTGCTGCTCTCCCTGCTCATACCGGGACAGATGATCGGACTTTTCACCGACAATGAGACGACGGTTGAGATCGGTGTCAAGGCACTCACGATCATATGCATCGGATTTATCATCTCGGCAGTTTCGGTCACCTGTTGCGGTGCGCTCGAAGCCCTGCAAAAGGGAATGGCGTCCCTGCTGATTTCGTTGTCGCGTTATGCCGTTGTCATGATACCTGCTGCCTTTGTTTTAAGCCGCGTCCTCGGTGCCAATGGAGTCTTCTGGGCATTCCCGGTCACAGAGACCATCTCCGCGGTTGCTGCATATGCGATTTACCGCCTAATAAAATTGTAACCGGTGTTCCACGAGTGTATCGCCCACATACACAAGCCGCAGTGTGAAAAACCTTGGATCGTCTGACAGGATCTGCTTCAGGAATATGGCGTCTCCGCTCCAGGTCGGAAGCTCCGGCACCTGTGTTTTATCCACCCAGACCAGATCCCCCTCGTTGCAGGTGATCAGCTCTCCGGTAAATCCATCTGCCGTGAAAAGGCACATCAGCTCCGGCTCACACTCGTTGCTGATAAATGTAATCAACCCGCGGAACCGGTACGACGTAAGTGTCAGCCCTGTCTCTTCCTTTACTTCACGAAGCAGACATTCTTCCGGTCCTTCGCCCTCTTCGGCATGTCCGCCGACACCGATCCATTTATCCTTATTGATATCTTTCTTTTTCTTCGTCCGATGCAACATGAGGTATTTCCCATCCTGCTCGATATAACATAATGTTGTCATTCTCATAGTGATTCCACCCCACGTTTCAACCGCTCCATACCGTCTTTTAACAACGCTCTTGGACAGGCGATATTCAGTCGCAGGAATCGGTCTCCATCCCCGGAGAATCCACTTCCGGCAGACAGGAACAATCCCGTCTTCTTGCGGATGCGGTGTGCGATCTCGCGCGAACTTCCCGGAAGATCCTTGCAGTAGATCCATAACAGGTAGGTTGCCTCCGAAGAAAGAATCTCCACCTCCGGTATCTGTTCCTTCACATACTGAACTGCATATTGCTTGTTCTCATAGATATAGGCACGGAGCGCATCTAACCAGTCTGCGCCCTTGGTAAATGCCGCAATTGACGCGTCAACCGCAAATGCATTCGGCTCTGCGACTTCATCGGTGTTGATTCCACGCCATACCTTATGGCGAATGACCGGATTCGGTACAGAGATGGCCGCCGTCTGCAAGCCTGCGAGATTGAATGTCTTCGTCGGAGCTATACAGGTAATACTGTTATCCCGGCAGATATCGGATACCGATGCAAACGGAATATATCCGCATCCCGGATCTGTCAGATCACAATGAATCTCATCCGAAAGCACAATCACATGATTCTTTGCACATAATACACCGATTCGTTCCAGCGTCGCTTTGTCCCAAATCTTTCCAATCGGATTGTGCGGGTTACAGAGAATCAGCAACGTCGTCTGCGGATCTGCGAGTTTCTTTTCCAAGTCTTCAAAATCAATATGATATGCATTTCCATCAAATACAAGCGGACTTTCTAACACCTGTCTGCCATTATTCAGAATCGAGTTAAAGAATATATTATACACTGGTGTCTGCACCAGTACCTTTTCGGCTGGTGTTGTCAGCTTCCGCACAATCGACGAGATTGCCGGTATAACACCGGTACAAAACATCAGCCAGTCCTTCTCCATTGTGAAATCATGGCGGATCTTCCACCAGTCGATATACGCCTGATACCATGCATCCGGAATCTCTGTATAGCCGAAACAACCATGCTGCGCACGCTTGCTGATTGCTTCCATAATTGCAGGCGCTGTTTCGAAATCCATATCCGCTACCCACATCGGAAGCTCACCTTCTGCCACGTTCCATTTCATGGAATTCGTATTGGAACGATCAACTATTTTATCAAAATCATATGCCATAATATCTTCTCCATCTGCAATATTCATATCATTTGTCACCTCGCGATAGTGTGATGACCTACGTACACATCAACCTGCTTCATTATAGCCTTAATCTTACTTCGGAGCATGATTCCTCGTCTCTTTGATCTCTTTACAGATAATCTCTGTATCCGCAGGGTTCACCCGCTCCGGCTCCATGATGAGCGTTCCGATGGAATCTGCCCGTATCACACCGGACGTCGGATTGATTACGCTGTCGATACCGCCCTGTATCTCCACATCGACGGTCGAATACTCAAACGCAAGCGTTGTATTGACGAACTTGCAGTTCTTCATCACAAGATTCTCAATATAACACATGCCCTGCAGGCTCTCGATCGTACAGTTAATCAGTGTCAGATTCTTCGAATTCCAGCCCAGATATTCGCCGGAAATCACCGAATCATAGACAGTCACATTCTCACTGTTCCAGAATGCATCCTTCGAGAGCAGCTTCGCATTGTGGATCTCCACATTTTTTGCTCCATCGAACGAATAATTTCCTGCAAGCTGGAAGTCCCGAATCTTCATATTCTCGCAGTCCATCGCGAAATAATCGCCCTTTGCCATCACGTGATCGAGTGTCACATCTGTGCAATGCCACAATGTCTCTAAAGCATTTGGCATGGCAACCTCTTTGAGCGTCAGTCTGCGACAGCGCCGGAAATTCTTCGGTGCCTCGATCAACGCACGTTCAACCGTCATATCATCGGTGTACCAGACACCGGCACGCGCCATTTCCGCCCATGTGCCGTCTTTCACGGCAATATTCTTGCTATACCAGAGTGGATATTTCCACTGGAAGATGCTTCCCTCCAACGAAATATCGCTGCTCTCCTTGAGCGGGGATTCTCCTTCCCCGAAAATCGTATCTTGAATGGACAGATGCTCCGCACCAAACAATGGGCGTTCGCCCTCGAAATATGTCTGTCTGATCTGCTTTTCCATCTTGTTTCATCTCCTGTATCGATAATTGTTCTCTTACGTTATACCACCTACACCTACCTTTAGGTCAAGAGCAAATTAACAATTCTCATTTTTTTTATTGACAATATAGATTCCCACACAGACAAACGCAAGTGAAATTATGCTCAGCACACCAAATGCCTGCTCCCGCTCATCCAATAGCCATGCGGATAAGATTACGCCGAACACCGGATTCATGAATCCGAACACCGCCACCTTCGATACCGGATTGTATTTTAAGAGCAGTCCCCACAGGGAATAGGCAACGGCGGACACAAACGCCAGATACACAAGAATTCCGATGGCGGATGCCGATACTGCACCCATCCGTCCGCCAAGCAGCAGACCACACAGGATCAAAATAATGCCACCCACGATGAACTGATAGCCGGAAAGCATCACCGGATTATGCTTTGCAGAATACCGCTTCAGAAACACGGATGAAAATGCATAGGCAATCGTCGATAACAGGATAAAGCCCTCTCCATTTGCCTGCATATGGAAGTCTACGCCATTTAAGTTGATCAGCACGACGCCCGCAAATCCGATCAGACAGCCGATCATCTGTCTGGCATGGATCGTCTCCTGCCGAAACAGACACCCCGATACAAGGATTGCGACAAACACATTGACTGCCTCTATGATCGACGCCTTCACGCCGCTTGTATGTGCCAGTCCGATATAGAAGAACATATACTGTGCGACCGTCTGCAGAAGCGACAACCACAGAATCTTCCCTGCCGCGCCCTGCTCCGGTTTCAGAAGCCGCCGCTCAAGCATACTTCCGAGCACGATTGCCAGTATGCCCGCAAGCAGGAACCGCATACCTGCGAACAGGATCTGCGATGCTGTGTCCAGCGAATTGATCTCCCACAGTTTATAGCCGATCTTGATACACGGAAATGCGCTTCCCCACAGGAAGCAGCAAAGCATGGCACCAAGCCATACTACCACCGGCTTCTGCATCCATTCTGTTTTTTCTTGTTCGTTCTTCATCGTCTACTCTCCATTTTATCCCTGAATGTCAATGTCCTATATCATCAACGATTCCATATTATATATCATAGTTAAAAAAATGCCAACCAAAATAAGTTTCCACCAAATCCCAGCCGGCAAGCCTTGATGAATCCTAACCGGATTGGTATAATACCGATATGAGTAACGTAGCAGTCATAGCAGAATTTCATCCATATCACAACGGACATCACTATCTCTTCGAGGAAGCGATGTCTCTTTCGCATGCCGATCACGCGGTCACGCTCATGAGCGGGAATTTCCTACAGCGTGGCAGTATCGCCCTGTGGGACAAATACACACGCGCGGAAATGGCGGTTGCGGATGGATTTGACCTGTGCTTAGAGCTTCCGTTTGTGTATGCGACGGGAAGTGCCGGAGATTTTGCGGATGGTGCTGTCGCAATCTTAAAGAACCTTCATGCGATTGACTATCTGGCGTTTGGCGTTGAAGAGGCAGAACCGGACGTATTTGAACAGGTGGCAGAGGTTCTGACCGAAGAACCGGAGAACTATCAGCTTGCCTTAAAGCAGGCTTTAAAAACCGGAGTTTCCTACCCGAGAGCGAGACAGACTGCAATCGCCGCAATCTGCGGAGATTCGGCAGCCGCGCTTCTTAAGGCACCAAACAATACGCTCGCGCTCTCCTATCTGTGCGCGATTAAGAAGCTACATGCCAATATCAGACCAATCTTTATCAAACGGATTTCAAATGACTATCACGATACCGATCTACAGGCACAGATCAGCTCGGCAACTGCCATCCGGACAGCCCTTGCGAAAGGAACGGACTTTTCAGCACTTGCCGCACAGGTTCCACCGGCAACCTATTTGCGCATGGAGACACCCGACCACACCTATCTGTCGGATGCAATGCTGACACCTTTCGTACAGGCTTGCAGACTTCGGGAACCGGTGCTTTCGGATATCTGTGATATCTCCCCGGCACTTGCGGATAAACTGCAGCATGCCCCATATCCAATCGACTATGAAGTGCTTGTCGAGCAGTTAAAGACGAAGGACATCACAAGAAGCCGCATCGCCCGGGCGCTCCTGCATCTGCTGCTTGGCTATACCGAGTCCGACCGGCAGAAGTTTATCGGATCCGGCTATGCATGTTATGCAAATATACTGGCGCTGAAAAAGGAATCCAGCAGCTTGATCCGGCAGCTACATGAATCATCTATGATTCCAGTCATCACGAAGAAAGCTGATTTTGACACTATACTTTCCGCCTATCCTGCCATTGACACAGAACTCGCACGCACCATGTGGCAATACGATCTGCGTGCAACTGAACTTTACAACTGCATCTACTATAATCATTACGGCATCACACTTCCGAACGATTATACAAGAAAACTCCCGGTTCTATAACACCTTCCACGTTCATACATTTTATTATGGAAGATATGGGAGTTTTTCTATGCTATTTTGTCTGATTATTTTTCTTCTGACACTCATCGGGGAAAATCAGGTCGTAGTCACCGGGGCACGTGCCGGACTTATGCTCTGGTTTCACGATGTCCTGCCCCTGCTTCTTCCCTTTATGCTCTTATCAAACCTCTTCGTCCTGAAAATCCGCACGAAAAAAACAGGCGCCGCCTATGCGATTCCTGTCTTATTCCTGCTCGGACTTCTATGTGGCTATCCGCTCGGTGCAAAGATGGCTTCCGACTTCACGAAGGAAGGCTATATCAAGCCATCCACCGCCACGATACTGCTCCCTCTGTGTAATAACATCAGTCCAATGTTTCTGTCCGGCTATATCGGTCACACTGTGCTGCAGGATCGGTTTCCGTTCTGGTTTCTGCTTGTAGTTCTCTATGTGCCGTATGTGCTTGTCACATCCATCGTATTTCTTGTTTTTCATGTGATCAAGAAACATAAATATGCATCCGCATTCTCCAAACTGCATCCTGCATCCAAAGAAGCTGCCATTACCAGTCATTTATCACCCCCATCTGTACATACCTATAAATATCCCCAGAAAGGTGTATCTCAGCAAGCCATATCCATGCAGACAAACGATCTGCTGTTACAATCCGTCATTCAGATCACCTATGTCGGTCTGTACATCATGATCTGTTCCATCCTGTTTGCACTTGTCTGCGCCATCCCGGGCCTGCCACAGGATGTATCGACCGTCCTGTGCGGCATACTCGAGATCACTCAGGGAAGCACCGTGCTTGCCGCAAGTGCATTTCCCCTTGCAAGCAAAACAGCCCTGATTCTTGCGTGTACCTCGTTTGGCGGCATCTCTGCCTTTCTCCAAACCTTACAGGTCACGAAACAATCCGGGCTGTCCATGATTTATTATTTCGTTGTCAAATGTATCTGTGGATGTATGACTGGTTTTGCAATGTATCTCTTACTCGTCTAAGAAATCATCAAAATCATCGTCGTCATCCTCTTCCTCGTCACGCTCGCCGTATACGTCGACATCGTCATCGTCCTCTTCTGGCTCTTCCTCATCCTCAGCGGCTTCCTCCTGATAGCTTGGAGCTGGCTGTGGTGCCGGAGCTGGAGCTGGCTCATTTGAGAATGCGCTGTCAAGATCATCCGTCTCCTCATAAGACATGTTAGAAGAAGCAGTGAACATATTGATGTTCGTATCCATCTCTGTCATATTTGTCTCGATCACATACGTATCGTTCTCCAGAGACTCGATCAGAACACGGTAATTTTCCTTCTCCATGTCATGAATCTTCTGGAAGATATCACGCATTTCTGTAAGCTTGTCCTTTGTATAATACATTGCACCCAGACGGATCTCATTTGCTTCCTCAGAAGCTTGATCTACGATCTGCTGTGCCTGATTTCTGGCATTCTCCAGAATCTCGTCTGCACGAATGTTGGCAAGACGTGTGATCTCGTTCTGTTCAATCATACGATTTGCTTCATTGACTGACTCTGTGATAATCGCATCGGAACGGGTTCTTGCATCGGCAAGAATCATTTCCTTGTTACGCATAATCTTCTTACAACGTTCAATCTCGCCTGGAAGCTTTAACTCTAATTCATCCAACATAGAGAGAAGCTCTGGCTTCTGTACTGAAATCTTTGTCTGTGACAATGGCATTGGCTTACAATTTTCAATGTATACCTTGATCTCCTCGATCATACTTTCAACGCCTTTTTTACCCATCTTAAGAATCCTCCTATGACCTCTTTATATCCAACTCATTCATTCGCTCGATTAATTTGGGAATAATGCACGCGGGAACAAATTCAGTCAGGTCAACACCATACCTTGCATATTCCTTTACCACGCTGGAACTCAGATACGAGTACTGCGTGCTTGTCGACAAAAACACAGTGTCGACATCCTTGGCAACCATGCGGTTGCTCTGTGCCATCTGCATCTCTAAATCAAAATCTGTTAAGGCACGAAGTCCCCGGATGATCACGTTCGTATTCTTCTGACGGACGAAGTCCACCAGCAAACCGTCAAACGATTCTACCGATACATTTTCAATCTCGGAAACTACATCTTTCAACATATTAACACGTTCTTCCAAAGAAAACAATGGTTTTTTCGATGTATTATTCAAAACTCCGACAATTACATGGTCGAATATCGCCGCTGATCTGCGAATGATATCCAGATGTCCAAGCGTAACCGGATCAAAGCTGCCCGGGTAAACTGCTATGCTCATACGTTCTCCTTCTGCATCAAAAAGACATGCTTGTTCGTCTTATAATGCTTATCTTTTGTTATTTCAAATCCAAGTGCATCCACATACGAGAAATCCTCGTCCAATGCGGCTTCCACTACAATCAGGGTATCTGTCGTAAATTTCTTTGTGGAAAGCACCTCTAATACTCTGCGCTCCAGTCCCTTGCTATATGGAGGATCCATAAAGATCACATCATAATCAATTTCCGGCAGGGATGAGACAAAACTTACCGCATCAAACTTCCGCACCTGTGCCTTATCTGCAAGCTTCGTGAATTTCAGGTTATCCTCGATACATGCGGCTGCATTTTTTGCCTGCTCGACAAAGGTACAGCTCTCTGCCCCACGGGACAGCGCTTCAATTCCGATGCCGCCGCTTCCTGCAAATAAATCCAAGAATTTTGCCTGCGGCACATACCCGGTCAGCATATTAAATAATGTCTCTTTGATCCGGTCTGTCGTCGGTCGCGTCTCCAGACCTTCTATCGTTTTTAACGGCAGACTACGTGCCGTTCCAGCTATTACACGCATATTCTTCTTCCTTTTACTATTTATTTTAGAATGCCTGGACTATATGCCATGTTCATCCTGATCAGTTTTCTCCATGCATCTGCTTTTTGAGCCATTTTCCTGTCTCAGAATAATCCTCGTCTGTCCAGCCAGATGTCTTTGTACAGGACGAATCAATCAAGGATGACGTCTCTGCCTTGTTCGATAAGTTCCATGCGGCATAAGACAGATTGTTGGAATCAATCAGATCAAACCATTTTGCTGCCTGATCGTAATCAATCGCACCATTTCCAGATGCATCGCAGATGGAAAACTCACTGACAAAGATCGGCAGTCCTTTGGAAAGCGCCGTTGTCACTTTGTTCCGGATGTTATCCGTATGTGTTGCCGCATAGAAATGAACGGCATACATGATATTGTCATATCCGGTAACAGGATCTTCTGCCGCAATATCTACATCCTGTGACCATGTTGGTGTTCCTACGATGATCAGGGCATCCTTCGCATTCTTGCGGATAATCGGAATCACCTCTTCCGCATAGGATTTTACGTCTGCCCATGTCGTTCCACCATTTGGCTCATTACAGATTTCATAAATCACATTATCATAATCTTTATACAGAGAAGACATTTCTTCAAAAAATGCCTTTGCCTCTTCTTTATAGGTCTGTGGATTCTGGTCACCTAATACATGCCAGTCGATAATAACATACATACCAAGGTTCGTTGCTGCATCCACACCCGTTTTCACCAATTCCTTTAACTGCTTCTGGTCACCACCGGTGCAATATCCGTTATTTTCACCGGAATACATCGCGATACGAATCAGATTGGCTCCCATATCATCACGCAGACTCTGGAACGCATCCTGATTCACATATTCCGGGAACCACGCGATACCATGTGTACTGACACCCTTTAACTGATATTTATCTCCATTTTTATCAACAATATCCGTTCCCTTCAATGTAAGCTTGCCATGATTGTCAACTGGGGTACCGCTCTCCGGCTCTGTCTTTTCCTTCGGCTTCGTCTCTTCCTTTGCCTCCGTTGCCTCTGTTGTTGAAGACGCACTGCTTCCTTTGTATTCTTTTCCATCTACTGTGATTGTTTTTGCCAACATTTTGCCGTCCGGGGTATTTATTTGTCTGGAGTTGGCAAGCAGGGGAAGATCCATGTCCACTGTTACTTCTTCTACCAGCTCGTTCTCCGTATGCAGTTTTAGGACCTTGATTCCTGAGAGCGTTTCCAGCGTGATGACTTTCTTTTGAGTCAATTTGTTGTCATATACATACTTTCCTATACATCTGGAGGCGTTGCCACACATCATAGCTTCAGAACCATCTGCATTGAATATGCGCATACTGAAATCCGCTTTGGTTGATTTTCCAATCAATACCAGCCCGTCGGAACCGATCCCCGTGTGACAAGAACTCCATTTGATGGAAGTTCTCACGGGGTCTGCTATGGGGTGTCTCAGGGTGTTTACGTATATATAGTCATTACCTGCTCCCTGCATCTTCGTGAACTTGATTGTTGTTGCCATTTTGTCTATAACTTCTTCTGTTATTATTTCCTTTTGTCTTATTTTGGTGCAAATATATATCTTTTTGATGTTTTATAAACAATGGTGCTATCTATATTCTTATTTATTTTTATTCTAATGATAAATAGAAAGCTATTTTAGGTGTTTTTCTTTCAAACTGAAATAAAAGTCTAGTTATATTCTTTTTAATTGTAATTCATTAAGTCTGTACTCTGTTATGGAACATATAGTTTAGGTAATATTTTGTTGGTTATTCAGTGTTGTATAATCGGTATCGTATATAATTAAGGTGGATGATCGATGTAACAAAATGATAATATATTATCGTATTGCTATATTATTTTGTTACCTTTGCATCCTGTTGGATAAAAAAGAGATTTGTAATGCAGAATATTATTGCGATAGAAAATGGTGTGACCCGCCATCCGCTGTACCGGATGAAGGAACCGGTGAATATGACACTTGCCGCCGGAGAACATATAGCTGTTGTGGGAAGAAACGGGGCAGGAAAAAGTATATTGGTAGATACGATTACAGGTCGGTGGCCGTTGTTGATGAACGAAGTGAAATATGATTTCTCTCCCTCTCCTTCGAAGATGGCATACGAGAATATAAAGTATATTGCTTTCCGTGATTCATATGGAGATTCCGATGGAAATTACTATTATCAGCAACGATGGAATGCCCATGATTTGGATGAAACCCCACTGGTACGTGATTTGTTGCCCGAAGCGACCGATTCAGGTCTGAAAAAGGCTTTGTATGAACTGTTTGGCATAGAGAGGATGCTGGATAAACATATCATTCTGCTTTCCAGTGGTGAGTTACGTAAGTTTCAACTGACAAAGACTTTGCTGAGTAATCCGCGTGTACTGATTATGGATAATCCCTTTATCGGACTGGATGCGAAGACGAGGGACCTGCTTCATACATTGTTGGGTGAACTGACTAAAGTAACCCATTTGCAGGTAATCCTTATCTTGTCTAAGTCCGATGATATTCCTGCTTTTATCACTCATGTTATTCCTGTGGAAGACAGGGTGTGTGGTAAAAAGATGACTTTGCAGGAATATTTGGCGGTCCGTAAGCCGATACCGGAACGGATGCTTTCCGAAGAAAAGGAGGCACGGATTCTGAATTTG